>Ga0075157_10000155_pt1 | contig 68725 bp, 66 predicted proteins | sample JI81BgreenDNA_FD_70967 | JGI IMG/M metagenome (GOLD analysis project Ga0075157, IMG submission 70967) | Wastewater effluent complex algal communities from Wisconsin, to seasonally profile nutrient transformation and Carbon sequestration -... | ecosystem: Engineered > WWTP > Effluent > Algae...
CGGGTGTTGGGTGCGCCGGCGCTCGCGGCGGTGCCCCACATGCGTGGTATCACGCTGCTGCTGGTCGCCGGTGTGCAGCATCTGGCTTTGCGCAGCCGCAAGATCCAGTCATTCGGCGGCGTGGATCTGCGCAGCGAAGACGGCTGGGAGAGCCTCAAGCGCGCCATCGACGCAGCGGCGGTTCGGCTGCTGGCACCGCTGGCCGAACCGTCACCGGCACAGCACACGCATGAGCAGGCTGGTCTGTGATTCACCGCCCCCGCCACTCCCCCGGTGTCATCCCTGTCCAGCCCCTGAACGCGCGGATGAAGCTTTTTTCGTTTTGAAAACCCGCCGCCTCGGCCACCTGTTTGACGGGCTTTGAACTGCGCTGCAGCAGGGTCATGGCGCGTTCGCGGCGGACCTCGTCTTTCAGTGCCTGCAGGGTGGCGCCTTCTTCCTTCAGTTGCCGGTGCAGGCTGCGGCCCGAGGTGTGCAGCAACCCGGCCAGGTCGTCAGCGTTGCGGGTGTCCTGCGGCCGGGTCAGCAGCAACTGGCGCACCCGCTGCACCAGCAGCCGGTCGCGCCGGTAGGGGCGCACCTGCAGGGGCAGGGCGCGCTGCAGCATCTGGTTCATGGCGGCCTCGTCGCGTTTGACGGGCAGCTCCAGGTAGCGCGCGTCGAAGCAGATGGCGGTCTGCTCGGCGCCGAAGCGGGTGGGGCCGTCGAACAGCACGGTGTAGGCATCGGCATGGTGGGGGGCGGCGAAGGTGAAGCGGGCGCCGCGCAGGGGGATGCGGGAATCGACGAACCAGCAGGCCAGCCCATGCACGTTGCGCAGCACCGAGACCTGGCAGAACTCCCGCAGCGAGCCGTCGCCACCGGGCGGGCGGTGCTCGGTGAGCACAATGGCGGCCTCCTCGCCCTGCACCTGCACCGCCAGGGTGATGTCGCGGGTGAGCAGGCCGTGGTGGCGGCACCAGCGCTTGAGCGCCACGCCCAGTGTGGTGGCCGACAGCGAGGCGCGCGCCAGCAAGCCGTAGCTGCCCCAGGGCAGCGGGCGGCTGAACCAGCCCAGGGCCTCGTCGTCCAGCGCCTGCATGGCGGCGGCGGACAGCCATTCCATTTGCAGCGCGGTGATGCGGCCGTCTTCCCGTTGCACGTCGGCTGGCGTGATTTGTGCGGCTTGCAGCGCCACCAGCGGAGACTGGCCCCGCAGGGTGAAGGCGTGGACGATTGCCTTGACAAAGGCCATGGGCGTGGCGGCCACCGCAAGGCGGGGGGTGGCGAGGGCCGGGCGGCGGCTGGACATCAGGGTAGTCTGCCACGGATGGCGTGATTTGCAACCTGTTTGCCCGTGCGCAAGCGGCCCGGGGTCGCTATGCTGAAGGATCGTTTCGCCTTCAAACCAGAGGAGACCAGCCGTGGATGCCGTGCCGAGTGATGCCCAGGGTCGTACCGACGTGCCGTTGATCGAGCAGACCATCGGCGCCTTCTTTGACGCCATGGCCGCACGCCACCCGCAGCGCGAGGCGCTGGTGAGCGTGCACCAGCGACGGCGCTACACCTACGCCGCGCTGGCGGCGGAGGTGGACCGGCTGGCCAGCGCGCTGCTGGGTCTGGGCCTTCAGCCGGGCGAGCGCATCGGCATCTGGTCGCACAACAACGTGGAATGGGTGCTGATGCAGCTGGCGACCGCCAAGGTCGGTCTGGTGCTCGTCAACATCAACCCGGCCTACCGCACGGCCGAGCTGGAGTACGCGCTCAACAAGGTGGGTTGCCAGGCGCTGGTGTCGATGGCGCAGTTCAAGACCAGCGACTACCTGGGCATGCTGCGCGAACTGGCGCCCGAGCTGGCCACCTGCGCGCCCGGTGCGCTGCAGGCCGCTCGCCTGCCCGCGCTGCGCACCGTGGCCTGGATCGACGTGGCGGGCGAGGGCGCCGAGCAGCCGGGCATGCTGCGCTTCTCCGAGTTGCTGGCCCGCGGCCAGCTGGGCGACCCGCGGGTGGCGCAGGCGGCAGCGGGCTTGTCGCCCCGCGACCCGATCAACATCCAGTTCACCAGCGGCACCACGGGCTTCCCCAAGGGCGCGACGCTGACCCACCGCAACATCCTGAACAACGGCTTCTTCATCGGCGAGTGCATGAAGCTCACGCCAGACGACCGGCTGTGCATCCCCGTTCCGCTGTACCACTGCTTTGGCATGGTGCTGGGCAACCTGGCCTGCTTCACGCACGGCAGCACCGTGGTCTACCCCAGCGACGCGTTCGACCCGCTCGCCGTGCTGCAGACGGTGCAAGCCGAGCGGTGCACCGGCCTGCACGGCGTACCGACCATGTTCATCGCCGAGCTGGACCATCCGCGCTTTGCCGAGTTTGACCTGCGCACCCTGCGCACCGGCATCATGGCCGGCTCGCCCTGCCCGATCGAGGTGATGAAGCGGGTGCAGGCCGACATGCACATGCGCGAAGTGACCATCGCCTACGGCATGACCGAAACCAGCCCGGTGAGCTGCCAGAGCAGCACCGACACCCCGCTGGATAAGCGCGTGTCGACCGTGGGCCTGGTGCAGCCGCACCTGGAGGTGAAGATCGTCAACCCCGAGACCGGGGAGACCGTGCCGCGCGGCGAGCGCGGCGAGTTCTGCACCAAGGGCTATTCGGTGATGCACGGCTACTGGGGCGACGAGGCGAAGACGCGCGAAGCCATCGACGCCGACGGCTGGATGCACACCGGCGACCTGGCCACCATGGACGACGAGGGCTACGTCAACATCGTCGGCCGCATCAAGGACATGGTGATCCGTGGCGGCGAGAACATCTACCCGCGCGAGATCGAGGAATTCCTCTACCGCCTGCCGCAGGTGCAGGACGTGCAGGTGGTCGGCGTGCCCGATGCCAAGTACGGCGAGGAACTGTGCGCCTGGGTCATCGTCAAGCCCGGCCAGACGCTGGACGAGGAGGCCGTGCGCGCCTTCTGCAAGGGCCAGATCGCGCACTACAAGGTGCCGCGCTACATCCGCTTTGTCGACGCCTTCCCGATGACGGTGACCGGCAAGATCCAGAAGTTCAAAATCCGCGAAGCCATGAAGGACCAGCTGGGGCTGGCCGAACCAACCACTGCCTGACCAGGTGATCCGAATGACGATCCTCGAAACCAAACTCAACGCCCGCTCCGCCGACTTCCAGGCCAACGCCGCCGCCATGCGCGCGGTGGTCGACGACCTGAAGGCCCAGATCGAGAAAGCCACCCTGGGTGGCGGCGAGGCCGCCCGCGCCAAGCACACCGCGCGCGGCAAGCTGCTGCCGCGCGAGCGGGTGCAGATGCTGCTGGACCCGGGCACGCCCTTCCTCGAACTCAGCCCGCTGGCCGCGATGGGCATGTACCCGGATCGCGACGGCAGCGACAGCGCACCCTGCGCCGGCGTCATCGCCGGCATCGGCCGCGTGAGTGGCGTGGACTGCATGATCGTCTGCAACGACGCCACGGTGAAAGGCGGCACCTACTATCCGATGACCGTCAAGAAGCACCTGCGCGCGCAGGAAGTGGCGCAGCAAAACCACCTGCCCTGCATCTACCTGGTGGACTCGGGCGGCGCCAACCTGCCCAACCAGGACGAGGTGTTCCCCGACCGCGACCACTTCGGCCGCATCTTCTTCAACCAGGCCAACATGAGCGCCCAGGGCATCGCGCAGATCGCGGTGGTCATGGGCTCGTGCACGGCGGGTGGCGCCTATGTGCCGGCCATGAGCGACGAGACCATCATCGTCAAGAACCAGGGCACCATCTTCCTGGGCGGCCCGCCACTGGTCAAAGCCGCCACGGGCGAGGTGGTGACGGCTGAAGACCTGGGTGGCGGCGACGTGCACACCCGCCTGAGTGGTGTGGCAGACCACCTGGCACAGAACGACCTGCACGCCATCGCGCTGGCGCGCCAGGCGGTAAAGAACCTCAACGCCCGCAAGCTGCCGCCGATTGCCACCATCGACCCGGTGGCGCCGCTGTACCCGGCCGAGGAGCTGTACGGCGTGATTCCGACCGATACCCGCAAGCCGTTTGACGTGCGCGAAATCATCGCCCGCATCGTCGACGGCTCCGAGTTCGACGAATTCAAGTCGCGTTTTGGCACCACCCTGGTCTGCGGCTTCGCGCGCATCGAGGGCATGCCGGTTGGCATCATCGCCAACAACGGCATTCTGTTCAGCGAATCGGCGCTCAAGGGCGCGCACTTCATCGAACTGTGCTGCCAGCGCAAGACGCCGCTGGTGTTTTTGCAGAACATCACCGGCTTCATGGTCGGCCGCAAGTATGAGAACGAAGGCATCGCCCGCAACGGCGCCAAGATGGTGACCGCCGTGGCGACCGCCGCGGTGCCGAAGTTCACGATCATCATCGGCGGCAGCTTCGGCGCCGGCAACTACGGCATGTGCGGCCGCGCCTACTCGCCCCGCTTTTTGTGGATGTGGCCGAACGCGCGCATTTCCGTGATGGGCGGCGAGCAGGCCGCCAGCGTTCTGGCCACCGTCAAGCGCGACGGCATCGAGGCCAAGGGCGGCCAGTGGAGCGCGGAAGAAGAGGCCGCGTTCAAGGCACCGATCAAGGAACAGTACGAGGTGCAGGGCCACCCCTACTACGCCACCGCCCGCCTGTGGGACGACGGCGTGATCGACCCGGCCGACACCCGCCGCGTGCTGGCGCTGGGCCTCTCCGCGTCTCTCAATGCGCCGATCCCGGAGACCAAGTTTGGACTTTTCCGCATGTGATGTGTATGATTTTTTTATTTCATACACATTGAGGGGTTTTCCCATGCGAACCAACATCGAAATCGACGACAAACTCATGGCCTACGTGATGGCCACTGGCGACTTCAAAACCAAGCGCGAGGCAGTGGAAGCGGGCTTGCGCATGATTCAACGGCGCAAGGCCTACGACGCGTTGTTGGCCGCACGCGGCACATTGCACTGGGATGACTCGGACGAGCATTGGGCCAAGGTCAGGGCCGAGCGCGCCGCAGAAACGCAGCACGGCGAACTTTCGGCCAACGAACCCGCCCCCGAAGGCTACGGGGTGGATGCTGGGACAGACAAGGGCTCAAAAACGTGATTTTGGTCGACTCCAGTGTGTGGATTGACTTCTTTCGCGGCACCTCCAACCCCGTCACCGAGCGACTGGTCAAGCTGCTCAAGGGCGGCAGACTGGAGGCGGAAGTGGGAGTGGCCGATTTGGTGGTTTTTGAGGTCATGCGAGGCTTCGATTCGCCCCGTGATCGGGCGCGTGCCCAGGCGCTGCTGCTGGCCATTCCAGTGCTTGAAATCGGTGGTCTGGACAACGCTCTGCTGGCTGCCGAGCACTACAACGCGCTGCGCCTGAAGGGCTACACCATCCGCAGCCCGATTGACGTGCTGCTGGCCAGCTACTGCATCACCCACGGCCATTACTTGCTGCATCGAGATGCGGATTTTGACGTGCTGGAAACCCTGAGAGGACTGAAAACATGGCCCCATCGAACGACGCCTCTGCCCTGACCATCGTGGTGCAGGGCCGCATCGCCCGCATCACCCTCACCCGCCCCGATGTGCGCAACGCCTTCAACGACGAGGTGATCCAGCAGCTCAAGGCGGCGTTTGAAAGCGTGGGCCAGCGCGACGATGTGCGCGCCGTGGTGCTGGCCGCCGTGGGCCCCGCTTTCTGTGCCGGCGCCGACCTGAACTGGATGCGCCGCATGGCCGACTACACGCGGGAAGAAAACCTGGCCGACGCCGGCCAGCTCGCCGCCATGCTCAAGGCCATCTACGAATGCCCGAAACCCACCATCGCCGCCGTGCAGGGCGATGTGTTTGCAGGGGGCATGGGCCTGGTGGCCGCCTGTGACATGGCGGTGAGCGTGCGCACCGCCACCTATTGCCTGAGTGAGGTGAAGCTGGGCCTGATCCCGGCCACCATCAGCCCCTATGTGATCCGCGCCATGGGGGCGCGGGCGGCGCACCGCTACTTCCTCACCGCCGAGCGTTTCAACGCCGAAGAAGCGCACCGCATCGGCTTTGTGCATGAGCTGGTGGACGCTGATGCCCTGGAGGCCAGGGTGGCCGAACTGGCGCAGGCGCTGGTGACCGCCAGCCCGGCGGCTGTGCGCGCCTGCAAGCGTCTGGTGCAAGACGTGGCCGGGCGCGACATCAACGCCGCGCTGATCGCCGCCACGGTGGAGGGCATTGCCGACATCCGCGCCAGCGAAGAGGGCCGCGAAGGGGTGGCGTCTTTCCTGCAAAAGCGCAAGCCAGCCTGGCTGGTGGACTGATCCGCCCCGTTCCCGTCTGCACAGAAACGCGCCATGGACAACAGCACCCTTTGGAGCCGTTTGGTCGAATGGTTGCACGGCCTGGGCCTGCACCTCGGCACAGGCGCGGCCAACAGCCTGGGTGCGCAGATCGGTTCGGGCGTGACCGATGCCGCCAGCAGGCTCGACATGCCCAGCCTGCTTGCCCTGGCTGCCGCGCTGGGCTGGGCGAGTGGCTTTCGGCTGTATGCGGTGGTGTTTCTGGTGGGTGTCGCAGGCGCTGCAGACTGGATCGCACTGCCGCCCGGACTGGTGGTGCTGCAACACCCGGCGCTGCTGCTGGCCAGCGGCTTCATGCTGTTCATGGAATTTTTCGCCGACAAAGTGCCAGGCCTGGACTCGTTGTGGGACATGCTCAACAGCGTGATCCGCATTCCCGCCGGGGCGGCGCTGGCCGCGGGAGCGCTGGGGGCAGACGGCGCCACCATGGCGCTGGTGGGCGCCCTGCTGGGTGGCAGCCTGGCGGCCACCTCGCAGGCCGCCAAAACCACCACGCGCGCGGCCATCAACACATCGCCCGAGCCATTCTCCAACCTTGGCATGAGCTTGTTGGAAGATGGTCTGGTGGTGGGCGCGGTCTGGCTCGCCACGCAACACCCGCTGGTGTTCGGTGTGTTGCTGGTGATCATGGTGATCCTCATGTGGATCGTCACCTGGATGCTGTTCAAGTTCCTGCGCGCGGTGATTCGCCGCATGAGCGCGTTTTTCTCGGGAAGCACGCAAGGCGCGTGAGCGCTTGTGCCGTTCGCGCTGAGCTTGTCGAAGCCGCCGCTGTTCTTTTGCTGGTTGTTGAAAGTTGACTATGTTTGAAAAAATCCTGATCGCCAACCGTGGAGAAAACGGCTGCATGGCAGAGGTTTCATCACATTGCCTGGCACGCGCAGCGTGTGCAGGCGATTTCACTGCGGGAGCTGCCCATGTTTAACAAGATCCTGATCGCCAACCGCGGTGAAATCGCCTGCCGCGTCGCCGCCACCGCCCGCCGCATGGGTGTGCGCACCGTGGCCGTGTATTCCGACGCCGACGCCCGCGCCAAGCATGTGGCCGTCTGCGACGAAGCGGTGCACATCGGGGGCAGCGCCCCGCGCGAGAGCTACCTGCAGTGGGAGCGCATCATCGCCGCCGCGCAGGCCACGGGGGCGCAGGCCATCCACCCGGGCTACGGTTTCCTCAGTGAGAACGAAGCCTTTGCCAGCGCCTGTGCGAAGGCTGGACTGGTGTTCATCGGTCCGCCGCCATCGGCCATCGAGGCCATGGGCCTGAAGGCCGAGTCCAAGCGCCTGATGGAGCAGGCCGGTGTGCCCCTGGTGCCCGGCTACCACGGCACCGATCAGGACCCGGCCCTGCTCAAGCACGAGGCCGACCGCATCGGCTACCCGGTGCTGATCAAGGCCAGCGCGGGCGGCGGCGGCAAGGGCATGCGCGCGGTCGACAAGGCCGAAGACTTCCTGGCAGCGCTGGCCAGCTGCCAGCGCGAGGCGCGCAACAGCTTCGGCAGCGACGCGGTGCTGATCGAAAAATACGTGCAGCGCCCGCGCCACATCGAGATCCAGGTGTTTGGCGACACCCACGGCAACTGCGTCTACCTGTTCGAGCGCGACTGCTCGGTGCAGCGGCGCCACCAGAAGGTGCTGGAGGAAGCCCCTGCGCCCGGCCTCACGCCCGAGCTGCGTCAGCAGATGGGCCTGGCCGCCGTGGCGGCGGCCAAGGCGGTGAACTATGTGGGCGCCGGCACGGTGGAATTCATCGTCGAGCAGCCGGGCGGCTACGACCACCCGGAGCAGATGCGCTTCTATTTCATGGAAATGAACACCCGCCTGCAGGTGGAGCATCCGGTGACCGAAGCCATCACCGGGCTCGATCTGGTGGAGTGGCAGCTGCGGGTGGCCGCTGGCGAGCCGCTGCCGCTGCGGCAGGACGAGCTGCGCATCCACGGCCACGCGATCGAGGCGCGCATTTGTGCCGAAAACCCCGACAACAACTTCCTGCCCGCCACCGGCCGGCTGGCCGTGTACCGCAAGCCGCCGCACGTGGCCTTTCAACCCCCTCTCCCGCCAGCGGGAGAGGGTCGGGGTGAGGGTTCTGTGCGCTTCGACGACGGCGTGCGCGAGGGCGACGCTATCAGCCCCTTCTACGACTCCATGGTCGCCAAGCTCATCGTGCACGGCGCCACCCGTGCCGAAGCGCTGGCGAAGCTGGACGCCGCGCTGGCCCAGACCCACATCGTCGGCCTGGCCACCAATGTGCAGTTCCTGCGCCATGTGGTGCGATCCGACGCGTTCTCGACCGCCAAGCTCGACACCGCGCTGATCCCGCGCGAAGCCGCGAACCTGTTCAACCAGGACAAGGTGGGCCGCCCCCTGGCGGTGGCCGCTGCCGTGGCGCAGACCCTGGTGCACGAGAAGGCCGGCGAAACGGCCGACCCGTTCTCGCGCACCGACGGCTGGCGCCCCTTCGGCTTCACGCAGCGCCGTTTCGACTTCGACCACCAGGGCCAGGCCCTGACCGCCCACCTGACCTACCTCCAAGGGGGCGCGCTGCGCCTGTCGGTGGGTGATGTGGCGGGTCCGCTGGTGTTCCACCCGCTGCCGACCGACAGCGGCACCCGGATCGACCTGCAATTCAACAGCCAGCGCCAGACCGTGCAGACCTGGCAGTTTGGCGAGAGCGTGCACCTGTTCTGCGACCTGGGCGCCACCGTCATCACCGAACTGGACGCGCTGGCCCATGCGGGCGAGACGGCGGCCGAAGGCGGGCGCCTGACCGCGCCCATGCCGGGCAAGGTGGTGTCGTTCGCGGTGAAGGCCGGCGATGCGGTCAAAAAAGGCCAGGCCCTGGCGGTGATGGAAGCCATGAAAATGGAGCACACCATCGCCGCGCCCGCCGATGGCACCGTGGCCGAGCTGCTGTTTGCGCCCGGCGACCAGGTCGCCGAGGGCGCGGAGCTGCTGAAGCTGGCCACCGCCTGATCGCCTCTGGACCGGGCCGTGGCGAGCGGCCACGCCCGTTCCGGCCGCGCTCTTTGGCAGGCGCATGGCCAACAGCCGCTGACGCCACCGTTTCTTTGTTCGTCGTTCATCTCACCCCATGCACGTCACCTTCTGCTGCACCGACACCAAGGCCGACCCCTGGCTGCAGGGCCTGCGCGCGGCGCTGCCCGGCGCCCAGGTCGAGGTCTGGCAACCGGGCGCGCCAGCGGCCGACCATGCCGTGGTCTGGGCGCCGCCCCAGGCGTTTCTGGACGAGCAGCCGCGCCTGAAAGCGCTGTTCAACATCGGCGCCGGGGTGGACGCCTTGCTGAAACTGCGCCTGCCGCCGGGTGCCAAGGTGGTGCGGCTGGACGACGCCGGCATGTCGGTGCAGATGGCCGAATACGTCTGCCACGCGGTCATCCGCCACTTCCGCGAGTTCGACGGTTACGAGGCCGACGTGCGGGCGGGCAAATGGTCGTACCGCAAGCCGCGCGACCGGCGCGACTTCTCCGTGGGCGTCATGGGCCTGGGCGTGCTCGGCGAGCGGGTGGCCAAGGCGCTGGCGGTGTTCGACTTTCCGGTCTACGGCTGGAGCCGCATGCCCAAGACTGTCGAGGGCGTCATGGGCTACAGCGGCGAGGCCGGGTTTGACGCCTTCCTCGCGCACAGCCGGGTGCTGGTGAACCTGCTGCCGCTCACCCCCGACACGCGCGACATCCTCAACCGCCACACCCTGGGCCGCCTCAAGCCCGGCGGCTACCTCATCAACGTCGCCCGGGGCGCGCACCTGGTCGAAGACGACCTGCTGGCCCTGCTGGACAGCGGCCACCTGGCGGGCGCCACGCTCGACGTGTTCCGCACCGAGCCGCTGCCCGCCGGGCACCCGTTCTGGCAGCATCCGAACATCACCATCACCCCCCACACCTCGGCGCGCACCCTGCGCGACGAAAGCATCGCGCAGATCGCCGGCAAGATCCGCGCGCTCGAAGCCGGCCAGCCCATTGCCGGTGTGGTCGATCCGGTCAGAGGGTATTGACGAACACCCTCACCCCAACCCTCTCCCGCACGCGGGCGAGGGCACACAGCCAGGAAACCGCCATGAACATCCCCTCCCAAGTCCGCCTCATCGACGTCGGTCCGCGCGACGGCCTGCAAAACGAAAAGCAGCCGGTGCCCGCGGCGGTGAAGATCGAGCTGGTGTACCGCCTGCAGGCCGCGGGCCTGAAAGAGATCGAGGTCACCAGCTACGTGAGCCCGAAGTGGGTGCCGCAGATGGCGGACAACCATGAGGTGATGCAGGGCATGACCCGCGAGCCCGGCGTGCGCTATTCGGTGCTCACGCCCAACCTGAAGGGCTACGAGGCGGCGGTGCTCGACCAGCCCGACGAAATCGTGGTGTTTGGCGCGGCCAGCGAAGCCTTCAGCCAGAAGAACATCAACTGCTCCATCGCCGAAAGCATCGAGCGTTTCGCCCCCGTGGTGGCGGCGGCCAAGGCGGCGGGCATTGCGGTGCGTGGCGCCATGAGCTGCACTGTGGGCTGCCCCTACGAAGGCACCGTGGCGCCCGAGCGGGTAGCCTACCTCGCGGGGCTGATGAAGGGCATCGGCGTCGAGCGGGTGGACGTGGCCGACACCATCGGCGTGGGCACCCCGCGCCAGGTGCAGGCGGCCATCGAGGCGACGCTGCAGCACTTTGGCATCGACCAGATCAGTGGCCACTTCCACGACACCTATGGTCAGGCGCTGTCCAACACCCTGGCCGCGCTGCAGATGGGGGTGTGGAACTTCCAGTCGTCGGTGGCCGGGCTGGGCGGCTGCCCGTATGCCAAGGGTGCCACCGGCAACGTGGCCACCGAAGACGTGGTCTACCTGCTGCACGGCATGGGCATAGACACCGGCATCGACCTCGACGCGCTGGTGGACGCCGGCGCCTGGATCAGCGAACAGCTCGGCCGCCCCAGCGGCTCGCGGGTGGCGCGGGCGCTGATCGCCAAGCGGGCGAGCTGACATGGACTTCAACGTCTGGCTGGCGTTCTTCGCTGCGTCCTGGGTCATCGCCATCTCGCCCGGCTCGGGCGCGGTGCTGTCCATGAGCCACGGCCTGGCCTACGGCGTGCGCCACGCCAGCGCCACCATCGTCGGCCTGCAACTGGGCCTGTCGGTGGTGTTGCTGGTGGCCGGGGTGGGCGTGGGCGCGCTGCTGCTGGCCTCGGCCACTGCGTTCACCGTCGTCAAAGTGCTGGGTGCGGCCTATCTCATCTGGCTTGGCTTCCAGCAGTGGCGCGCGCCGGTCGCGGCAGCGGCCGGTGCACAACCGGGCGCCGCCGGGGTGCCGGGCCTGCCGTCGGTGCGCCAGCGGGTCGCGCAGGGCTTCTTCACCAACGTCACCAACCCCAAAGGCATCGTGTTCATGGTGGCCGTGCTGCCCCAGTTCATCGACCCGGCGCGCCCCCTGTGGCTGCAGTTGTTGATCCTGCTGGTCACCTCCATCGGTGTGGACCTGGTCGTCATGCACGGCTACGCCTTTCTTGCCTCGCGCGCGCAGCGCTGGCTGGCCACCGCCAAAGCCCGCCGTGTGCAAAACCGGGTGTTCGGCGGCGTGCTCATGGCCATGGGGGCCAGCCTGTTCATGGTCAAGCGGGCGGCCTGATCCCCGTGCTGCGCCACTGGGCGGGTCGCTCTGGCCCCCAGGCAGACTGCTCCGCCTGACCGCAGCCCCGGCAAGGGCGTTGCCTCGCCGCTACCATCCCACCCCTATGAGTGAAACGACCCTTGAATCCCTGCCCCCCGGCGTGCAGCGCGTGAGCGCGCTGCTGGCCGAGCGGGGCCATCCGCATGCGCCGCGCATGCTCGACGACGCGGCGCGCACCGCGCAGCAGGCGGCCGATGTGCTGGGCGTGGCTCTGGGCCAGATTGCCAAGAGCATCATCTTTCGCCGCAAAAACCACCCGAGTGGTGACGACATGGCCGTGCTGGTGGTCACCTCTGGCGACCTGCGGGTGGACGAGAAGAAAGTCCAGGCGATTGTTTGCGCCGATGGCGGCAAGCTCGGCCGTGCCGATGCCGACTTCGTCAAGGCCAGGACCGGGTTTTCCATCGGCGGGGTGTCGCCGCTGGCGCACGCCACGCCACCGGTGACGCTGATCGACCGGGAGTTGTTCCGCTTCGACGTGATCTGGGCGGCCGCCGGCCACCCGCACGGGGTGTTTCCCCTGTCGCCAGACGACCTGGTGCGCCTGACCGGCGCACCGGTGCACGACGTGACACAGGCGGCTGCGCCATGAACGCCCCGCGCCGCATCACCCTGGCCGAGATGCGCCGGCGCAAGCCCGGCCCGGGCGTGCCCTCGCCGTGCATCTCGGTTTGCGAGCTCGATGAACACCTGGGCTGTTGCAAGGGTTGTCACCGTGACCTGGCCGAGCTGTCGGCCTGGGGGCGCATGACCGATGCGGAGAAGCTGGTGGTGTGGCAGCGCATCGAGGCGCGCCAGGCCAACGCCAGCGCCTGACCCCCGCTGGAGGCCGCATGACACCCGACGACGCGCCGCACGAGATCACCTTCTGGTACGACCCGATCTCGCCCTATGCCCACCTGGCTTTTGAGCGTTTGCCCGAAGCGCTGATGGGGCTGAGCGTGGATGTGCGCTACCGGCCGGTGCTGTTCGCTGCCCTGCTCAAGGCGCACGGCCAGCTTGGCCCGGCGGAGGTGCCCGGCAAGCGCGACTGGACCTACCGCCAGGTGCGCTGGCTGGCGCACCGCCACGCTGTGCGGCTGGACCTGCCGGCGGCCCACCCGTTCAACCCGCTGGCCCTGCTGCGCCTGGGGCTGGCCACGGCCACCGATGACGCGCCGGGCGAGACCAACCGCTATGTGACCGAACAGCTGTTTCGCCACGTGTGGCACGGCGGTGCCGACGCCACCGACCCGGCGCGGCTGGCCGCGCTGCAGACCCTGCTGCAGGACCACATGGCGCAGCGCCAGCGCCCCTGGCTTGAACCCGGCAGCGAAGCGGTCAAGCAGCGCCTGCGCGCCAACACCGACGCGGCGCTCGCCGCCGGTGTGTTTGGCGTGCCCACGCTGGCCTGCGGCGGGCGGCTGTTTTGGGGGCACGACGCACTGCCCATGCTGCGTGCCTGTCTGGAAGGCGACGCCTGGTTCGACGGACCGGACTGGACCGCCGCCGCGCGGTTGCCCGCGGGTGTCAGCCGCCGCTGAAGCGCCGCTGCAGCGGCATGAAGTGCGCGGCTGCTTGATCCGGCGCAGGGCTGGGGCGCGCAGTGGTCGGTACACTGAAACCGTGCCGGTGAAAGGCCCCGTTGAAAAGCCCAGGCGAAAGGCCCAGGTGAGATGCCCGCCCGGACGACCCCGCAACCACACAAGGAGAGCTGCATGTTCAAGAAAATCCTCGTCCCTACCGACGGCTCGGCCACGGCCCAGAGCGCGGCGGCGACCGCTGCCGAACTGGCCAGGAGCCAGGGTGCCCAGGTGGTGGGGGTGTATGTGATCGACCCGTTCCCCTACATCGGCATCGGCGACGCTTCGGCCGCCGGGCTGCAGGCCTACATGGCCGATGCGAAGAACGCGGCCGGCCAGGCGCTGGAGGCGCTGGGTAAAGCGTGCCAGGACGCGGGCGTGCCGTTTGCCGGCGACACCATCGAGCGCAACGTGGTGTACGAAGGCATTCTGGAGACGGCCGAGGCCGAGGGCTGCGACCTGATCGTCATGGCCTCGCACGGCCGCCAGGGCGTCAAGGCCCTCATCCTGGGCAGCGTCGCGCAGAAGGTGCTGACCCATGCCAAGGTGCCGGTGCTGATCGTCAAGGGCTGAGCCGCCGCGCACCCCGGCCCAGGCATGCCCACGGGGGCCGCTCCTGAGGCAGGGTGGCAAAGGGTGCAGCAGGGGATATGCCGCAGGCCCGGCACAAGGGCCGCAGCGGCTTCTTAGAATGTTTGCCTCCCTTTCAGGAAGGCCTGCATGTCCGACGATCTCCGCCCCGCCGACGAACCCGCATCCCCCGCCGAGGCGCCGCAGGAGGCCGTGGGCACGATCCGCATCCGCGGCGCCCGCCAGCACAACCTCAAGAACCTCGACCTGGACATCCGCACCGGCGAGCTGACGGTGGTCACCGGGCCCAGCGGGTCGGGCAAGTCCAGCCTGGTGTTTGACACCCTGTTCGCCGAAGGCCAGCGGCGCTATGTCGAGACCTTCAGCGCCTACGCGCGCCAGTTCCTCGACCGCATGGACAAGCCGGCGGTGGACAAGGTGGAAGGCGTGCCACCGGCGATTGCCATCGACCAGACCAACCCGGTGCGCTCCTCGCGCTCCACCGTGGGCACGATGACGGAGCTGAACGACCACCTCAAGCTGCTGTTCGCGCGCGGCGCCCAGCTGTTCGACCGCGAGACGGCGTTGCCGGTGCGCCACGACTCGCCGGAGTCGATTTATGCGGAACTGCAGCGGCGTGTGGCCGGATTCACCGCCGGGCCGTCCCAAGGTGAATCAGCCTCCTCGGGGGGCAGCGAACCACGCACAGCGGGGAGCGTGGGGGCCTTGAGTTCTGGTGACCCGCGCCTCGTGGTCACTTTTCCGGTCGAACTGCCTGCCAACACCACGCCCGAAGAGGTGGAGCAGTGGCTCTCGGCCAGTGGCTACACCCGGGTGCAGGCCGAGCGCACCGTGCAGCGCGAGGCGAAGGACGAGGCGCCCGCCAAGGGCAAGAAGGCCCGGCCGGTGATCGAAGCCGTGAAACTGCTGGACGTGGTGGCCGACCGCTTTCGCCTCAGCAAGGCAGAGCCGGCGCGGGTGATGGAAGCCATCGAGGCCGGCCTCAAGCGCGGCGCGGGTAAGCTGATGGTGTATGTCTTGCCCGACGCCGAAAAATTGGAATCTGACCCCCAATCAGGCTCGGATTCGAAGGCGGAGGTCTGGCGCTTCTCCACCGGTCTGCACTGCCCCGAGAGCGACATCCGCTACACCGATCCCACGCCCTCGGCTTTTTCGTTCAACTCCGCTGTCGGCGCCTGCGAGGCCTGCCGGGGCTTTGGCCGCGTCATCGGGGTGGACTACGGCCTGGTGATTCCCGACGAAAAGCTGACCCTGCGCAACGGTGCGGTCAAGGTGTTCCAGACCCCGGCGTGGAAGGAATGCCAGGACGACCTGATGCGCCACGCCGAGGCGGCCGGCATTCCGCGCGACACGCCCTGGAGCCAGCTCACGCCCGAGCAGAAGCAGTGGGTGATCGGCGGCACGCCCACCTACAAGGACGGGCAGTGGGGCAAGCAGTGGTACGGCGTGGCGCGTTTCTTCGAGTACCTGGAGAGCAAGGCCTACAAGATGCACATCCGGGTGCTGCTGTCGAAGTACCGCAGCTACACCGAATGCCCCAGCTGTGGCGGTGCGCGCCTGAAGACGGACAGCCTGCTCTGGCGCATTGGCACGAAGGCGCAGGCCGATGCGGTGCTGCCGCCGCACAAGCGTTACCTGCCCAAGGGGGTGCAATGGTCGCGCGAACAGCTCGAAGCCTTGCCCGGCCTGTGCCTGCACGACCTGATGCTGATGCCGCTGGACCAGCTGCGGGTGTTCTTTAGCGCATGGGCTCCCTCCCCCGCTGGGGGAGGGCAGGGGTGGGGGCCTGCGGGCGCACCAGCCCCCATCCCCGCCTTCCCCCAGCGGGGGAAGGAGTCGAACACAGGCCAGGAACAGGCGCTCAAACTCCTCTTCGAAGAAATCAACACCCGCCTGCGCTACCTGTGCGAGGTCGGCATCGGCTACCTCACGCTCGACCGCCAGAGCCGCACCCTCAGTGGCGGCGAGGTGCAGCGCATCAACCTCACCACCGCGCTCGGCACGTCTCTCGTCAACACCCTGTTCGTGCTCGACGAGCCCAGCATCGGCCTGCACCCGCGCGACATGGCGCGCATCAACGACGCCATGCTGCGCCTGCGCGACGCGGGCAACACCCTGGTGGTGGTCGAACACGACCCGGCGGTCATGCTGGCCGCCGACCGGTTGATCGACATGGGCCCCGGCCCGGGCGAGCGCGGCGGGCAGATCGTGTTCGACGGCACGCCCGAAGCCATCCGCAGCGCCGACACGCTGACCGGCGCCTACCTGGGCGCGCGCAAGACCGTGGGCATGGGCTTCAAGCGCATGGTCACCGACAGCACGCCGAAGCTCATCCTCGAAGGCGCGCGCGAACACAACCTGCAAAACATCAGCGTCGAGTTCCCGCTGCAGCGCCTCACGGTGGTCACCGGCGTGTCGGGCTCGGGCAAGTCCACCCTGATCCAGGACGTGCTGGCACCCGCGCTGCTGCGCCACTTCGGCAAGGCCACTGAAACGCCCGGCGCGCACGACCGCCTGCTGGGGGCCGATTTCCTGAGCGAGGTGGTCTATGTCGACCAGTCGCCCATCGGCAAGACCGCGCGCTCCAACCCGGTCAGCTACGTCGGCGCCTGGGACGCCATCCGCTCGCTGTTTGCCGACGCGCCGCTGTCGCGCCAGCGCGGCTACACCGCCGCCAAGTTCAGCTTCAACAGCGGCGACGGCCGCTGCCCCACCTGCGGCGGCTCGGGCTTTGAGCATGTGGAAATGCAGTTCCTCTCTGACGTCTACCTGCGCTGCCCGGACTGCGACGGCCAACGCTACCGGCCCGAGGTGCTGGAGGTGCGCATCGAACGCGGCGGGCGCCTGCTCAGCGTGGCCGACGTGCTGGAGCTCACTGTGAGCGAGGCGGCGGAGCTGTTCGGCGGCTCGCCGCCGGGCCGTTCCCAAGGCGACCCAGCCCCCTCGGGGGGCAGCGACCCGCGCAGCGGCGGAGCGTGGAGGCAAGGTCCTGATCGCGAGGTGATCCGTGTGCTGCAGCCCATCGTCGACGTGGGGCTGGAATACGTGAAGCTGGGGCAGCCGGTGCCCACGCTCTCGGGCGGCGAGGCGCAGCGCCTGAAGCTCGCCGGCTTCCTGGCCGAGGCCGCGAAGAACAGCGCGGCCAGCTGCCAGGCGCTGGCGAAAAAGGGCACGCTGTTCCTGTTCGACGAGCCGACCACCGGCCTGCATTTCGACGACATTGCCAAGCTCATGCGCTCGTTGCGCAAGCTGCTCGAAGCGGGTCATTCGCTGATCGTGATCGAGCACAACCTGGACGTGATCCGCAGCGCCGACTGGCTGATCGACCTTGGCCCCGAGGGCGGTGCGGGCGGGGGGCTGGTGGTGGCCGAAGGCACCCCCGAAGACGTGCGGCAACACGCCAGCAGCCACACCGCCAAGGCCTTGCGCGACTACGCCGAGTCCATGGGCGAGGTGCACGCGGTGTCTGACACCCTCCCCCGCTGGGGGAGGGCAGGGGCGGGGGCTCGGGTCGGCGCGGGCCCCCACCCCAACCCTCCCCCAGCGGGGGAGGGAGCGAACGCCATCCGCATCGTCAACGCCAAGGAACACAACCTCAAGAACCTGAGCGTGGACATCCCGCGCGGCAAGTTCAACGTCATCTCCGGTGTCAGCGGCTCGGGCAAGTCCACGCTGGCCTTCGACATCCTGTTCAACGAGGGCCAGCGACGCTACCTCGAATCGCTCAACGCCTACGCGCGCAGCATCGTGCAGCCTGCGGGCCGGCCCGAGGTGGACGCGGTCTACGGCATTCCGCCCACGGTGGCCATCGAGCAGCGGCTCTCGCGCGGTGGCCGCAAGTCCACGGTGGGCACCACCACCGAGGTGTGGCACTTTTTGCGCCTGCTGTATGTGAAGCTGGGCACCCAGCACTGCGTGCACGACGGCGCGGCCGTCATGCCGCAAAGCCCCGAGAGCATCGCCGCCGCCATCCTCACCCGCTACCGTGGCCGCCACATCGGCCTGCTGGCGCCGCTGGTGGTCAACCGCAAGGGCGTTTACACCGAGCTGGCCGACTGGGCGCGCCCGCGCGGCTACACCCACCTGCGGGTCGACGGCGAATTTCTGCCCACCACCGGCTTCCCGCGCATCGACCGCTTCAAGGAACACACCATCGAACTGCCGGTGGCCGACGGCGTGGTCGACCCGGCGAATGAAGCCTGGCTGCGCACCCAGCTGGCCAAGGCGCTCGAACTCGGCAAGGGCACGCTGCACCTGCTGACCGATCTGGACGGGCTGGCGCCCGCACTGGCCGAGGGCCGATCGACCGCCAGCCTGGGCCGGCTGGAGGTGTTCTCCACCACCCGCGCCTGCCCGGTGTGTGCCACCAGCTACCCCGAGCTGGACCCGCGCCTGTTCTCCTACAACAGCAAGCACGGCTGGTGTCCCGACTGTGTGGGCACCGGGGTGAAGCTCTCGCGCGAACAGCGCAAGGCGCTGGACGATTCGGTGCGCGACGACGACCAGAAAGGCCGCGAACAAAGCTTTGCCGAGCCCGAGGTGGAAGACTTGACCGACGAAACCTGCCCCAGCTGCGAAGGCACGCGGCTGAACGCGCAGGCGCGGGCGGTGAAGTTCGGCGGCGTGGGCATCACCGACATCGCACGCCTGTCGGTGAGCGAGGTGCGGCAGAAGGTGCATGCGCTGATGGCCGAGGGCGGTTTGAGCAGTCGTGAAGCCGACATCGCGCGCGACCTGCTGCCCGAAATCGAGAGCCGCCTGGCCTTCCTCGAAGAGGTGGGGCTGAGCTACCTGACGCTCGACCGCGGTGCGCCCACGCTGTCCGGTGGCGAGGCGCAGCGCATTCGCCTGGCCGCACAGCTGGGCTCCAACCTGCAGGGCGTGTGTTACGTGCTAGATGAGCCCACCATTGGCCTGCACCCGCGCGACAACCAGATCCTGCTGGACGCGCTGCACAAGCTGGGCGACATGGGCAACACCCTGGTGGTGGTGGAGCACGACGAGGACACCATCCGCCGCGCCGACCACATCATCGACATCGGCCCCAGCGCTGGCAAACGCGGCGGCCGCGTGGTCGCGCAGGGCACAGTGGCCGACCTTTCGGCCAGCCCCGACTCGCTGACCGGCCGCTACCTGCTGCACGCCATGAAGCACCCGCTGCAGCCGCGCCGTGGCGTGTCGCCGAACGGCTCCTTCCCCCTCTGGGGGAAGGCTGGGAAGGGGGCCGGCGCACCGACTGCGGCGCCGGCGGCCAGCCCCCACCCCAACCCTCCCCCAGCGGGGGAGGGAGAGCTGCTCTGGCTGTCCGTCAAAGGTGCCGCCCTGCACAACCTGCAGCAGGTGGACGTGGCCGTTCCGCTGCAGCGGCTGGTGGTCGTCACCGGCGTCAGCGGCTCGGGCAAGTCCACCCTGGCGCGCGACGTGCTGCTCACCAACGTGGCCGAGGCGGTGGCCATGCGCAGCACCTTTGCCGGCCGCCAGGCCTGGGACAACGAAGGCGCCCGCCCGGCCTGGATCGGTTGCAGCAAGCTGCTGGGCACCGAGCCGGTGGACCGCGTGCTCGAAGTCGACCAGACCCCCATAGGCAAAACCCCCCGCAGCTGCCCGGCCACCTACATTGGCTTCTGGGACACGGTGCGCAAACTGTTTGCCGACACGCTGGAAGCCAAGGCACGCGGCTACGGGCCGGGGCGCTTCAGTTTCAACACCGGCGAAGGCCGCTGCCCGGCCTGTGAAGGGCAGGGCCTGCGCACCATTGAAATGAGCTTTCTGCCCGACGTGAAAGTGCCCTGCGAGGTCTGCCACGGCGCGCGCTTCAACCCCGAAACCCTGGCCGTCACCTGGAAGGGCAAGAGCATCGGCGATGTGCTGCAGATGGCGGTGGACGAAGCGGTGGAATTCTTCGCCTCCATGCCCGCCATCAGCCACCCGCTGCAGCTGCTCAAAGATGTGGGCCTGGGCTACCTCACCCTGGGTCAACCGTCACCCACGCTCAGCGGCGGCGAGGCGCAGCGCATCAAGCTGGTGACCGAACTGAGCAAGGTGCGCGATGAGGTGGGCAGGCGTGGCCAGAAAGCACCGCACACCCTGTACGTGCTCGACGAACCCACGGTGGGCCTGCACATGGCCGACGTGGAAAAACTCATCCGCGTGCTGCACCGGCTGGTGGACGGCGGCCACAGCGTGGTGGTGATCGAGCACGACCTGGACGTGATGGCCGAAGCCGACTGGATCATCGACCTGGGGCCTGAAGGCGGCTCGGGCGGCGGCCGCATTGTGGCCGCAGCAACGCCGGAGGATGTGGTGCGGCTGGGGACGCACACCGGCAAGGTGCTGGGGCCGGTGCTGGCGCGGGGGTGAACGGCGCTCTGGGGGCCCAGCGGTGTGGCGCTGTGCCCGGCGAGTGGCTTGGGGCGCCCATGGGTCACCTGGCCTCCATCCAGTCTTCCAGTTTCAGGCCGGGTATCCGTTCAAAATGACGGGTGTTGTGGGTCACCAAAATCAGGTTTTCTGCCAGGGCGTGGGCAGCGATTTGGGTGTCCAGATCGCCAATGGGTGTGCCCTGTGTTTTCAGGGTGTGCTTGATGGCGCCGTAGCGGTCGGCGGCTTCGCTGCTCCACTCCAGGCTGGGCAGCCGCAGCAGAAAGCTGTCGATCAGCGGGCGGCGGCGGTCTGGCGGGGGTAGGCCCATTTGTCCGAAGCGCAGTTCGGCGCGGGTGATGGCGGAGATGGCCAGGTGGTGGCGCTTGAGCCCTTCGTTCACGCGCTCCTCCAGCGCGGGCGACGAACGCCGCAGGTAATAGCTGACGATGTTGGTGTCGAGCAGGTAGCGCATCAGCCTTCCCAGTCCTCAAAAGGGCTGGGGCGCGGGGCGTCGTTGCGGGGCTGCAAAAACTCTTCGCTGGGCGGCGTGGCGCGCAATTCGGCCAGAAAGGCCTCCAGGTCGTCTTTCTTGGGTTTGGGCTGGATGGTCAGGATGCCGTTGCTGGACTTGCTGATCCAGACCTCTTCGGTATCGAGCCGAAACGCCTTGGGCAGGCGGATGGCCTGGCTGTTACCGGTGGTGAAGACTTTGGCTGTGGCGGTGGCCGTCATGTGAACACCCTTTTAAGATATACAAAAACGTATCTACTTTATCACCAGCCAGGTGATCGGGCCAAAGTGGGTACGGCTCTTGATGGCTCTGCTTGCGTCTAGCTGTGTGCCGCTGCACCCGGTGAAGGGGGCGGCGGCGTTCTTTTGGGCAAACTGCGCCACGATGACGATCACGGCTTTGCCCACCTGAGTGTCAGCGGCCCGGCGCGCTCGCCTGCAGGTAGTCCACAAAGCGCTGCGCGGGCAGGTCCAGCGGTGCGTCGGCGCGCCAGACCACCGACCACTGGCGCTGGATTGGAAAACCCTCCACCGGCAGCCGCACCCAGGGCGTGTCGTGGCTGGCGGCAGGCCCGCCGTCCACCGCCAGGGCCGACACCACGGCCAGCCCCAGGCCGGCGCCGACCGCGTGTTTCAGCGCCTCGTTGCTGCCCAGGCTCATGGCCACCCGGGGCGCGAAGCCCTGGGCGGCGAAGTGCTTTTCCGCCACCAGCCGGGTGCCGCTGCCGGGTTCGCGCATCAGCCAGCGCTCGTGCGTCAGCTGCACCAGCGGCACCCGCTCGCCGGCGCGGGCCAGCGGGTGCTCGCGCGGGGCGATCACCACCAGCGGGTTGTCGCGGAAGGGCAGGCTGTGCAGCGGCAGCTCATCGGGCGGCAGCATCATCACCGCCAGGTGGTCGGTCTGGCGGTGCAGCCGGTCGATCACCCGGTCGCGGTTTTCCACCGCCAGGTCGATTTCCACCCCCGGGTGGCTGGCGCTGAAGGGCCCCAGCAGGTCGGGCACGAAGTATTCGGCGGTGGTCACCGCCGCAATGCGCAGCCGCCCGCGCAGCAGGCCGCGCAGCTCGCCCAGCCGGCCTTCAAAGCGTTGCCAGCAGCCGCTGATGTCGGCCAGCGTGTCGCGCAACGCCTCGCCCACCGGGGTCAGGCGCACGCCACGCCCCAGTGGCTCGAACAGCGGCTCGCCCACCAGCTCGGCCAGCTGGCGCAGCTGGGCGCTCACCGTGGGCTGGCTCACATGCAGCTCGCGCGCCGCCTGGGTGATGGACAGGCGGCGTGCGGCGGCCTCAAAAGAGCGCAGTTGCTGGGGCGAGGCGCGCAACAGGCGGCGCAGGGCGGTGGGCATGCTGGAGGCTCCCATGGGTGTGGAAACGCATAGTTTCTAACCTATGTTTTGCATCCAAACAAAGTATTTTGATGAATTGAAGCGGGTGCCTAAGCTGTCGCCATTCCTTGCAGCCGTTTCCACACACCACAGGAGTTCGACATGAAAAACGACGCCCCCACCGAGATGCTCGCCGCCACCGAAGCCGGTTGGCCAACCCCGGTGCCCATCACCGTGGCCCACGGCGACGGCATTGGCCCGGAGATCATGCAGGCGACCCTCAAGGTGCTGGCCGCCGCCGGCGCCCGCATCGCGCCCGAAACCATTGAAATCGGCGAGCAGCTCTACCGCGCCGGCCACAGCAGCGGCATTGCGCCCGAGGCCTGGGACAGCCTGCGCCGCACCCGGGTGTTCCTCAAAAGCCCCATCACCACCCCGCAGGGCGGGGGCTACAAGAGCCTGAACGTGACCATCCGCAAGACCCTGGGCCTGTACGCCAATGTGCGCCCCTGCGTCAGCTATGCGCCGTTTGTGGCCACCCGGCACCCGAAGATGAACCTGGTCATCGTGCGCGAAAACGAGGAAGACCTGTACGCTGGCATTGAGCACCGGCAGACCGACGAGGTGTTCCAGTGCCTGAAGCTGATCACCCGCCCGGGCTGCGAAAAGATCGTGCGCTACGCGTTCGAGTACGCCCGTGCCAATGGCCGGCGCAAGGTCACCTGCATGACCAAGGACAACATCATGAAGATGACCGATGGTTTGTTCCATCGCGTTTTCGACGAGATTCGCGCCGAATACCCGGAGATCGAGACCGATCACATGATCATCGACATCGGCGCGGCCCGGCTGGCCACCCGCCCGGAGCAGTTTGACGTGATCGTCACCCCCAATCTGTACGGCGACATCCTCAGCGACATCGCCGCTGAGCTCACCGGCAGCGTGGGCCTGGCCGGCAGCGCCAACATCGGCGAGCACGTGGCCATGTTCGAGGCCATCCACGGCAGCGCGCCCGACATTGCAGGCAGGGGCATTGCCAACCCCAGCGGCCTGCTGCTGGCGGCGGTGATGATGCTGGTGCACATCCGCCAGGCCGACGTGGCCACCCGCATCCACAACGCCTGGCTGTGCACGCTCGAAGACGGCGTGTTCACCGCCGACCTGGCCAGCGACAGCCGCATCGGCCGGCCGTTTGGCAGCATGGACTTTGCGGACGCCATCATCGAACGCCTGGGTCGCCAGCCCGGCCAGCTCAAGCCGGTGCAGTACCAGAACCCGCAGCCGCCCGCCCCGGCGGCGAGCGGTGATATGCCTGCCCCGGCCTGCCCGCCGGCGCGCCGCCCCGCCGCCCGCAAGGCCCTGGTGGGGGTGGATGTGTTCGTGCACTTCAACGGCCACAGCGCCGACGCACTGGCCGCCCGCCTGCACGCCCATGCCACGCCCGCGCTGCCGTTGCAGATGATCACCAACCGCGGGGTGAAGGTGTGGCCCGGTGGCTTCCCGGAGACCTTCTGTACCGACCACTGGCGTTGCCGCTTCATGGCCCCGGCGGCGGGCGGTGCGGTGGCTGCGCGCGCCATCGTCGATCTGCTGGGCGCGCTCACCGACGGCGGCATCGACGTCATCAAGACCGAGAACCTGTGCACCTTCGACGGCGAACAGGGCTTCGCCCTCGGTCAGGGGCAATAAGGCCTGGGCGAGCAGGGGCCGTGGTGGCGTGGCCCCTGTTGGCCGCAGCGGCAGGGGCGGGCGCTGAAGGCGTGCAGCGCTGACCGGTTGAAACCTCCGGCGATCGATGGGGCGCCGGTTGCTCGCCAAAGAATCCGCTGGTCCTGAGCCTGCCCATGGACGCGGCCCGAGCGGGATTCAAAACGCCAGCGGGCCGGGTCAGGGCTGGCCCGCTGGCCAGCCCATCCAGGCCACCACCACAGCCAGCACCACCACCGCGCCCACCAGCAGGCGGGTCCGCTGGCGCAGCGCGTCGACCGCCCCCACCAGCCGCGTGTTCTGCTCGGCCAGTTCGGCCAGTGTCTGGGTGATGTGGTCCTGCGTTTGTTGCAGGCGCGCCAGGTCGCTGCGCGTGGCGGCCAGTTGCTGCTGCAACTCGCGCACATCGGGCGCGCCGGGTGCGGGCATGTCGATGGCGTCGGTGGGTGCGCCCGGTGCGGGCGTCTGGGCTTCGCGGCGGCGCTGGCGCTGGCGTTCGAGCAGGTCGCGTGCGCCTTTGAGCACTGTCGGCGCGTGTTCGATCACGTCGCCCCAGGGGATGACCTTCAAGGCGGTCAGCCAGGGAATGGGCATGTCGGCCTCCTTTCGTTGCAGCGGTTGGGCGTTCAGCTTACCTGCTGCACAGACCACCAAGAGCTTGCGCCGGATCAATGTTTTGATCGGGCAGGGGCTTAACATGCCTTGTTGCCAATATTTTTATGCACGAGGCTGCGATGAACTGGAACGGCTGGATCGAACAATACGGCGAGCCCCGGGTGCTGCTGGTGGGCGGCCTGCTGGCGGGCCTGGCCTTCGGCTTCTTTGCCCAGCGGTCAAAGTTCTGCCTGCGGGCGGCGGTCATCGAGTTCTGGCACGGCAAGTTCGGCGAAAAGCTGGCCGTCTGGCTGCTGGCCTTTTCCACCGCGGTGGTGGCGGTGCAACTGTTCGTGGTGTCTGGCCTGCTGGACGTGAGCAGCGCGCGCCAGCTGGCCTCGCAAGGCAGCCTCTCGGGGGCGCTCATTGGCGGGCTGATCTTTGGTGTGGGCATGGTGATGACGCGCGGCTGCGCCAGCCGCCTGCTGGTGCTCTCGGCCAACGGCAACCTGCGCGCGCTGCTCTCGGGCCTGATTTTTGCCGTCACCGCGCAGGCCTCGCTCTCGGGTGTGCTCGCGCCCTGGCGGCAGACCATGGCCAGCTGGTGGGTGGTGGACGGCGGGCCGGACCGCAGCCTGCTGGCGCTGGTCAACGTCGGCCCGATGGACGGCCTGGCCTTCGGAGCGGTGTGGATGGTGACCGCCGGCTTCTTTGCCTATTACAGCGGCTGGGGCGTGTGGAAGTGGCTGGGCGGCATCGGCACCGGGCTGGCGGTGGCGCTGGCCTGGCTGTTCACTTACCAGGTGCTGGCGCATTCGTTTGAGCCGGTGCAGATCCAGGGCATGACGTTCAGCGGCCCCTCGGCCGAGTGGCTCATGCGCGTGCTCAGCAACCCCGACGAACCCTGGAACTTCGATCTCGGGCTGATGCCGGGGGTGTTTCTCGGTTCGCTCATCGGTGCGCTGGTGGGCGGCGACTGGAAGCTTGAAGGCTTTGGCGGCGGCTACACCATGCCACGCTACATCGTTGGCGCTGTTTTCATGGGTTTTGGCTCCATGCTGGCCGGTGGCTGCGCCGTGGGGGCCGGCATGACGGGCGGGGCCATTTTTGCCATCACCGCTTGGCTCACGCTGGCGGGCATGTGGGTGGGTGGCGGCGTGGCCGACCGGGTGCTCGACGGGCCGCACAAGGAGGCGCCGGCGCCCTCGGCCCACCCCGCGCCGACTGCGGCCAGCGCGCCGACGGCGGCCCCCTGAGGGTTCACCCGCTGCGTCGCGCGCGGCGCAGCAGCCACCAGCCCGGCCCCGCCACCGCCAGCAGCAGCGCCGGAAAGCCGACCACCGGCGCCCATTGCAGCATGGCCGCGCCCAGTGCCGGTGCCAGCACCCCGCCCAGGGTGTACGAGAGCACCAGCACCGCGGTGCTGTTGACCAGGGTGATGCCGTCCTCGCGCGAGCCGATGTCGATCATCGCCAGCGTGTAGAGGCTGCCGCCCGCCCCGCCCCAGACAAAGGCCACCGCCGCCGCCAGCCAGGGCGCGCCCGCCACCAGCGGGATCAGCAGCGTGGCCAGCAGCGTCAGCAGCGCGCAGGTGTGCAACACGGCCAGCCGCGCCCGGTGTGCGCCGCCGGGCCCGGCCCGCTGCGCCAGCCGGTCGGCCAGCGCCCCGGCGGGCAGCATCATGAGCGCGCTGCCCAGGCCGCTGGCCGAGACCAGTAGCGCCGCAGCGGTGGCGCCCATGCCCAGCGCCAGCCCGTACAGCGGCAGGATGGATGTCAGCCCGCTCTCGAAAAAGCCGCCGACGAAGCCCACGGTCATCACCAGCGGGTGCGCGCGCAGCGCGTGCCACACGCCCTGCAGGCCCACATGGGCCTCGTGCGCGTCGGCCGCTGGCGGCAGGCGCGGCAGGGCCAGGCTGCCCAGCAGGCCGAGCAGCAAAAAGCCCAGCACCAGCCAGAGCGCCAGCGGGCTGGCAGGCCCCACCAGTGCCAGCAGCGCCGGGCCAATGACGAAAGTGGTGCCGACCATGGTCTCGAACAGACCGACAAAGCGCCCGCGCTGCAGCGGCGGCGAAAACTCGGCCACCACCGCCTCGGCCAGCACCCAGCGCAGGCCACCGGCCATGCCGGCCACCAGGTGCAGCGCAAACCAGACGGGCAGGCTGTCGGTGAGCAGGAAGCCGGTGGCGGTGACCGCCGGCACCGCAGCCGACAGCCACAGCGTGGGCCGCCGGCCCAGGCGCTGGGTGAGGGCAGAGGTCAGCGGCGTCATCAGAAAGACGCCCATCCAGGCGGTGGCGGCGAACAGGCCGGCCAGTGCGGTGGAAACGCCGCCGTCCTTCAGCCGCAGCAGCAGCAGGGGCGTGAGCATGAACACCCCCACCAGCTCGCAAAAGGTCGCAAAGAAGATGGCCCAGAGCCCGCGCCGGGCCAGCGGGCGTGGCGCGGGCGCGGCGCCAGCGCCCGGCGGTGGTAGTGGGTGCAGCGGCCCGCTCATGTACCGCCCCCGGTGCAGTCGGCGCGCGCCGCCCGCATCACCAGGGCCAAACCGCCGCTGCGCCTGCCCGTTGTCCATTGGCGCGCCCGGGGGTCGTGGGCCAGGGCATGGGCAGGGGTATCGGCACCGGTATCGGTACGACGATCGGCAAAGGCAGGGGCAAGCGGGTTCATGGGCCGCGCGAGTGTCGCAGATGGGCGAACACGGATGCACAAAAACAGGGGCTGCGCTAGAATTGCCGCCATCCGAGGAGCGTTGCAGCGCCCCCCCGACCCCCGGTCGGCGCGGAGCGTGAGGCTCGGACCATCAGGCAACGACGCTCATCCACTTCAGGTGCGATGGGCTTTTTTTTGGCCGATTCGCTCCTGAGGTGGTTCCACCACCCTCCATGGAGCGAAACATGAATGCACGCCTTCCCGCCGTCGCCACCGACTGCGTCATTGCCGACATTGGCCTGGCCGACTGGGGCCGCAAGGAAATCCAGATCGCCGAGACCGAAATGCCCGGCCTGATGGCCATCCGCGAAGAGTACGCGGCCCAGCAACCCCTCAAGGGCGCGCGCATCACCGGCTCGCTGCACATGACCATCCAGACGGCGGTGCTGATCGAAACCCTGCAGGCGCTGGGCGCCCAGGTGCGTTGGGCCTCGTGCAACATTTTCTCCACCCAGGACCATGCCGCCGCTGCCATTGCCGCTGCGGGCACCCCGGTGTTTGCCGTCAAGGGCGAGACGCTGACCGACTACTGGGACTACACCCACCGCATCTTCGAATTCGGCCCCCAGGGCAGCGAGGGTGAAGGTCCGAACATGATCCTGGACGACGGCGGCGACGCCACGCTGCTGATGCACCTGGGCAAGCAGGCCGAGCGCAACCCCAGCGTGCTGGCCCATCCGGGCAGCGAGGAAGAGCGCGTCCTGTTTGCCGCCATCAAGGCCAAGCTGGCCGAGGACAGCACCTGGTACAGCCGCAAGAGTGCGCAGATCATCGGCGTGACCGAAGAGACCACCACCGGCGTGCACCGCCTCAAGGAAATGTCGGCCAAGGGCACGCTGATGTTCCGTGCCATCAACGTCAACGACTCGGTCACCAAGAGCAAGTTCGACAACCTCTACGGCTGCCGCGAATCGCTGGTGGACGGCATCAAGCGCGCCACCGACGTGATGATTGCCGGCAAGGTTGCGGTGGTGGCCGGCTACGGTGACGTGGGCAAGGGCTCGGCCCAGGCCCTGCGGGCCTTGTCGGCCCAGGTGTGGGTGACCGAGATCGACCCCATCAACGCGCTGCAGGCGGCGATGGAAGGCTACCGCGTGGTGACCATGGACGACGCTTGCAGCCAGGCCGACATCTTCGTCACCGCCACCGGCAACAAGAACGTGATCACTTACGACCACATGGCGAAGATGAAGGACGAGGCCATCGTCTGCAACATCGGCCACTTTGACAACGAGATCGACGTCGCCGCGCTGGAAGCGAAGTGCCAGTGGGTCGAGATCAAGCCGCAGGTGGACCACGTCATCTTCCCCGATGGCAAGAAAATCATCCTGCTGGCCAAGGGCCGCCTGGTGAACCTGGGCTGTGCCACCGGCCACCCCAGCTTTGTGATGAGTTCTTCGTTTGCCAACCAGACCATCGCCCAGATCGAACTGTTCAGCCACCCCGACGGCTACGACGCCGGCAAGGTGTATGTGCTGCCCAAGCACCTGGACGAAAAGGTGGCGCGCCTGCACCTGAAGAAGGTCGGCGCCAAACTGACCGAGCTGAGCGACGAGCAGGCGGCCTACATCGGGGTGCCGAAGCAGGGCCCGTACAAGCCCGACACGTATCGGTATTGACCCCCCCCGCGCCGCCTGAGGCGCCGCCCCCCCCAGGGGCGGCGCTGGCGGCCCGGCGGAGCCGGTTCCGCGGCGCCCTTGATCTTGTCTGTGGCACTCCATCTTGCGTGCTGACCAACTCCTAGTTGACCGCGGCCTGGCAGCGTCGCGTTCGCAGGCCCAGCGGCTGATTGCCGCGGGTGTGCGCTGGCGGCTGGCGGGTGGCGAGTGGAAGCGGGTCACCAAGAACGGCGAGGAGCTGCGCGAAACCGCAGAGCTGGCGCTGCAGGACACCGCCGAGACCCGGTTCGTCTCGCGCGGCGGTCTGAAGCTCGACGCCGCGCTTACCCACTGCGGCCTCGATGTGACCGGCCTGCGCTGCCTGGACGTGGGACAAAGCAGTGGCGGTTTTACCGATTGCCTGCTGCAGCGCGGCGCGGCGCAGGTGGTGGGTGTGGACGTGGGCCAGGGCCAGTTGCATCCGCGGCTGCGCAGCGATCCGCGGGTGGTCTGCGTCGAACACCTGAACGCGCGCGAGTTGACGGCTCAGCGCTTGCTGGATGCCGGGGGAGATTCGGCCGCTGCGCCGTTCGACCTGATCGTCGGCGACCTGTCCTTCATTTCGCAGACGCTGGTCTGGCCGGCCATCGTGCCGCTGCTCAGGCCCACAGGCCAGTCGTTCGCAGGGCCGTCCCAAGAACGACAGCACCCCCTCGGGGGGCCTGGCTCGGCCAGGGTCGGGGGCCACGGTTTGCTGATGCTGGTCAAGCCGCAGTTCGAACTGCAGCCCGAGCACATCGGCAAAGGAGGGCTGGTCAAGGACGCCGCGAGCTATCCGCTCGTGCAACAACGCATCGCGCAGGCCTGCGACGACAACGGCCTGCGGCTGCGCGATTATTTCGACAGCGCCATCACCGGCGGTGATGGCAACCGGGAGTTTTTTGTATGGGCCTGCCCCTGAGTTTCGAGTTCTTTCCGCCCAAGACGCCCGAGGGCGTGGAGAAGCTGCGCCTGGTGCGGCAAGACCTGTATGCGCTCAAGCCCGAGTTCTGCTCGGTGACCTACGGCGCGGGCGGCTCCACGCAGGACGGTACGTTGCAGACCGTGCAGGCCATTCTGGCCGAAGGCCAGCAGGGCGCCTCGCATTTCACCTGCGTCGGCGCGTCGCGCGAATCGGTGCGCGAAAAGCTGGCGCACTTCAAGGCCATCGGCCTGCGCCGCCTGGTGGCGCTGCGCGGCGACCTGCCCAGCGGCTACGGCAGCATGGGCGAGTTCCGCTACGCGGCCGATCTGGTGGCCTTCATCCGTGCCGAGACGGGCGATCATTTCCACCTGGAAGTGGCTGCCTACCCCGAGATGCATCCCCAGGCCCGTTCGCCCGAGGCCGACCTGCAGGCCTATGTGGCCAAGGTGCAGGCCGGCGCGAGTTCGGCGATCACCCAGTTCTTCTTCAACACCGACGCCTATTTCCGCTTTGTCGACGACGCCCACCAGCGCGGTGCCGACGTGCCGGTGGTGCCCGGCATCATGCCCATCACCAATGCCAGCGGCCTGCTGCGCTTTGCCGACAGTTGCGGCGCCGAGGTGCCACGCTGGATCCGCCTGCGGCTGCAGGCCTACGGCGACGACACCGCGTCGATCAAGGCGTTTGGCCTGGATGTGGTGACCGACCTGTGCGACCAGCTGCGCCATGCCGGGGTGCCCGGTCTGCACTTCTACACCATGAACCAGAGCGCCCCGACGCTGGAGATCGTGCGCCGTTTGGGGGCCTGACCGGTGGCTGGCGGGCGCCTGCCCAGCGCCCGGGTAGGGCGGGCGGGGGGCAGCCGCCGCTCCTGGCGCGCCGTGGAGCGGGCGGCGGTATGGGGGCTGTGTCTGCTCTTGGTGGCTTGTGCCCACCGCGGCGATCCCGGGCTGCCCGTCTGGTCACCGGCTTCCCCGGCGCCTGCCCTGCCACCAGCGTCCGCCGACCCGGTTGCGCTTGCCCGGCCCGGGCCAGCCCCCGCTGCTGCGGCCGCCGAGCCCGCGCTGGCGACACCTGCCGACGCCTCGGCGCCGACCTCTGTTCGGTCCGCGCCCGGTACAGCGGCGCCGACCGCCCTCGAACCGCCGCCCGCCCCGGGCGAGACGGACGGGTCGACGCCGGTGTTCGAGCGCGGCCAGGCCTCGTGGTACGGCGGGCGCTTCCATGGGCGGCGCACCGCCAGCGGCGAGCGCTTTGACCGCCACGGCTTCACCGCCGCCCACCGCACGCTGCCCCTGGGCACCCGCGTGCGGGTGCGCAGCGTGGCCACCGGGCACGAGGTGGTGGTGCGCATCAACGACCGCGGTCCATTCAAGTCCAGCCGCATCATCGACCTGAGCGAAGCCGCCATGAGCGCCCTGGGGGTGCGGCTGCGGGGCGTGACCGCCGTCGAGCTGCTGCCAGAATGAGTTCGTGTTCCAAGGCCCTGCGCCGCAAGGCACCGCAGGCGGCGGGGTGCATCGTCTCCCCGCGCCCCACCTCCTTGGGGTGTGCGGCTTACCCGGGACCGCCCGTTTCGAGCGTCTGCGCCTTGCCGCGGCCACGCCCGAGCACCTTCAGCAGCACGGGCAGGGTGGCCTGCAGAGCGGCTTTGAGGGTGTGCGGCGGGTTGACCACAAACATGCCGCTGGCGGTCAGGCCCGGGCGCTCACCCGGCTCCAGGTCTTTCTGCCCGATGTTCAGCGTGGCATGCAGCCAGGCGCGCTGGGTCTGGTTGCACAGGGTCTTCAGGCGGCGCGGCAGGTCGTGCGCCTCGGCGCGGGGGATGATGGGGTACCAGACGAGGTAGGTGCCCGTCGGAAAGCGCTTGATGCTCTCCTGCATGCAGGCACTGACCTTGGCGTAATCGCTTTTGATCTCGTAACTCGGGTCGATCAGCACCAGGGCGCGCCTGCTGCCGCCGGCCGATGGCGGCGGCGGCAGCAGGGGCTTGAGGCCCTCAAACCCATCTTGCAGCGCCACCGCAATCTGCCGCCCGGCATCGAGTTGTGCGATGTTGGCGGTCAGGGTGCGGCTGTCCGTCGGGTGCAGTTCGAACAGCTTGAGCCGGTCGCGCGATGGCTCGCGCATCAGCGACTGCATCACAAAAGGCGATCCGGGGTAGACCCGCAGGCTGCCGTCGGCGTTGAAGCCGGCAATCAGGTCCAGGTAGTCGTCCAGCGCCGGGGTGGATGCGGCCGGCGCACCGGTCGCCGGGCGCAGGGCGCCCATGAGCTTGACGATGCCGTCCACCGCCTCGCCGCCCTTGTCGGCATAGTCACCGTCCAGCCGGTAGAGGCCGGCGCCCGCGTGGGTGTCGACCAGGGTGATGGCCGGTTCCTTGAGCATCAGGTGTCGCAGGGTGGCAATCAGCGTGGTGTGCTTGAGCACATCCGCGTGGTTGCCGGCGTGGAAGGCGTGGCGGTAACTGAACATCCCGGCATGGTAGCGCCCGCACACCCCCGACGGGGGAAACTTGCCGCGCCCGGGCCGAATTTCGTACAATCGAGGGCTTCGCAGCGATTTCGTGACTCCGCGGCGAAGCGCATTAACCCACCTAAGAGTGTTCCGTCAGAGAACAACCGACCGTGGAAAAGAGTCCGCCAAACCAGCTCGCAAGAGAAAACTCATGACCAAAACGTTCAGCGCCAAACCCGCTGACGTGAAGCACGAGTGGTTTGTGATTGACGCAACCGACAAGGTTCTCGGACGGGTCGCCAGTGAAGTGGCCCTCCGTCTGCGCGGCAAGCACAAGGCCATTTACACGCCTCACGTCGATACCGGTGATTACATCGTCATCATCAACGCAGCCAAGCTGCGCGTGACCGGTACCAAAGAAACCGACAAGATGTACTACCGCCACTCGGGCTACCCGGGCGGTATCTACGCCACCAACTTCCGTGACATGCAGGCCAAGCACCCCGGCCGCGCGCTCGAGAAGGCCGTCAAGGGCATGCTGCCCAAAGGTCCTCTGGGCTACGCCATGATCAAGAAGCTCAAGGTGTACGGCGGTGCAGAGCACCCGCACACCGCCCAACAGCCGCAAGTGCTGGACATCTAAAGGAGCCTTGAGATGATTGGTGAATGGAACAATGGCACCGGCCGTCGCAAATCCAGCGTCGCCCGCGTGTTTCTGAAAAAAGGCAGCGGCAAGATCACGGTCAACGGCAAGGACATCGAACAGTTCTTCGGCCGCCAGACCTCGATCATGATCGCCAAGCAGCCGCTGGTGCTGACCGAGAACGTCGAAACCTTCGACATCCAGGTCAACGTCCACGGCGGCGGCGAATCCGGCCAGGCCGGCGCTGTGCGCCACGGCATCACCCGCGCCCTGATCGACTACGATGCTGCCCTCAAGCCCGCCCTGAGCGCGGCCGGTTTCGTCACCCGCGATGCCCGCGAGGTCGAGCGTAAAAAAGTCGGTCTGCGTTCTGCACGCCGCGCCAAGCAGTTCAGCAAGCGCTGACCATCGCTGGCACACGCCACCGAAACCGCCCGCAAGCTCGCTTCGGGCGGTTTTTCTTTGGGCCTCTGGCAGCCGCGGGCGTGCCGGACGGCTGGAGGGAATTGAATGAAGTTGCGACTGTTGCGCCGTCGCCTGACCGTCAGTGCGCCCCGCATGACGGTGCGCAGCGCCCTGCCGTGGACGCTGCGCTGGCTGGTGGGCGCTGTGCTGTTGGGTTTTTCTGCCGCACTGGCGCTCTGGGCTTTCGAGTTTGGCAAAGAAATCGCCGGCCTGGACCGCCATGCCCGCCAGGAGCTGGCGCAGCTGCGGGTGCAGGTGCAGCAACTGCGCACCCAGCTGGGCGAAGCGCAGTCGGTGGTGAACATCTCCGAGAGCCTGCTCACCGCAGAAAAAGCGGCGCAAGAGCGCTTGCTGCAGCAAATCCGTCAACTGGAGGCGGACAACCAGAGCCTGCGCAGCGATCTGGGCTTTTTTGAGCGCCTGATTCCGGGCTCGGCCGGTGACGCGCTGAGCATCCGCGGCCTGCAGGTGGAGCGCGTGTCCAACGGGCAGCTGCGCTGGCAGGTGTTGATGATCCAGGCGGTCAAGAACGCGCCGGAGTTCAAAGGCTCATTGGAATTGAGCTTTGCGGGCACGCTGGACGGCAGGCCCTGGACGCTCAAGTCGCCGCCGAATCCACAGCCGGTGGTGGTGCGCAGCTACTTGCGGCAGGAAGGGCTGGTCGACGTGCCGCCACAGGTCGTGGTAAAAACCGTGACCGCCAAAATTCTGCAGAGCGGTGCGGTGAAGTCTGTGCACACGGTTCAACTCTAGAGCGCTGTTCGGTGCCGGTGCTGGCCATCAAGCCGATGGTCATGGGCGCCAGGCAACGCGAACACAGCCGTTACAACGGATTGCCGCGCCCGGACGGGCGACGCCGTCGCGGGCCCACTCCCCGCGGTGGTATGCACCGGGCAGAGCCAAGTACCACACCACCCCCCAAGCCGTGACGGAGAAGCCCATGTTCAGCAGCAAGAAACAACCCCCCATCAAAAGCCTCATCGCCCAGGGTACCCGCATCGAAGGTCAGGTCCTGTTCCACGATGGGCTGCGCATTGACGGGGAGGTGGTGGGCGATATCCAGGCGCAACAAGGCCAGCGCAGCCTGCTGGTGGTGAGCGAGGCGGCCAGCGTCACCGGACGCATACAGGCTGACCATGTGATCATCAATGGCACGGTCAAAGGGCCGGTAAAGGCCTTTGAATTGCTCGAACTGCAGCCCAAGGCGCGCATCGAGGGCGACGTGTCGTACAAGGCGCTGGAAATCCACCAGGGCGCCACGATCGCCGGGCAGCTGCAGCTGATGGATGCGGGGGCCGAGGACAAACCCACACTGAAACTGGCGGCAAACAACGCATGATCGCCACGGCGGGCGATTTGCACTAGTATCTTTTCCGTTCCGGGCTTGCTTGTCCGGAGAATTTTTGTTTGAAGGACTTTCTCATGAGCGCCGTAGCCGAATCCGTGCAAACCGACCTCCCCGCTCCGCTGGTGTTCACCGACAGCGCCGCCGCCAAGGTGGCCGAACTGGTGGCAGAAGAGGGCAATCCCGACCTGAAGCTGCGCGTTTTTGTGCAGGGCGGCGGGTGCTCGGGCTTCCAGTATGGCTTCACTTTTGACGAAGCCGTCAATGAGGACGACACCCAGATGAGTAAAAACGGGGTCACCTTGCTCATCGATGCCATGAGCTACCAGTACCTGGTGGGTGCGGAGATTGACTACAAGGAAGACCTCGACGGCGCGCAGTTTGTGATCCGCAACCCGCAGGCCACCAGCACCTGTGGCTGCGGCTCCAGTTTCAGCGTTTGAAGGGTGACGGCAGCGCTGCCGACGGCTTGTACCTCCGTCACGAAGGAAGCGGTCTCTGCCGGCGGGCTTTTGCACCGCTTCAAGGGCACGACTCATCGACGCCCAATGCGTGTCCAGTGAGTGCCCGGCAATAAAAAAAGAGCGCCTGAGCGCTCTTTTTTATTGGCTTGGTAGGGTGGGGACAGGTCTCGTCGCGTGCGCTCACTGAGCGCTGGCCTGTTGCAGCCAGCTGGCAGCGTCGAGCTTCTGGCGCTGCACCTGGGCGACCGCCTCAAAGCGCTGGCGCTGTGAGGCGGCGACCGGAATGGCCTCGCTCTGGCGTGCGATGGTCAACGGGTCGATGTGCACCCCCCGTTCGCGAAATTCGAAGTGCAGATGCGGTCCGGTGGACACACCCGTGGAACCCACCGCGCCAATGCGATCACCCTGACCGACCTTTTGACCCTTGCGCACGTCGATACGGCTCAGGTGGGCATAGAGGGTGGATTGCTGGTTGCGGTGCTGAACTTCGACCACGTTGCCATACCCCCGCTGAACCCCGGCAAAACTGACCACGCCATCGCCCACCGTGCGCACCGGCGTACCGGTGGGCGCGGCATAGTCGACGCCCAAATGGGCTTTGTGTTGTCCCGTGACCGGGTGAAAGCGCATGCCATAGCCGCTGCTGACACGGGTGAACGCCAGCGGCGAGCCCAGGTAATAGCGGCGCGTGCTTTGTCCATCAAATCCGTAGTAAGCGCCTTGGCCGCCCGGCTCCTCGAACCACACCACCTCGTGGGTTCGTCCATCGTTGACGAACTGGGCGCTGAGCACCCGCCCGGCGCGCACGGTTTCGCCGTCGGCCTGCAGGTTTTCATACACCACGCTGAAGCGGTCACCCCGGCGCAGATCGCGGCGGAAATCGATGACGCCCGAGAAGATTTCAGCCAGTTGCATGGCCACGCTGTCGGGCAGATTGGCGGCATCGGTGGCGGCAAAGAGCGAACTGCGGATTTCGCCACTGGCCAGTTGCGAGACGCTGGTCAGGGCGGCCGCTTCCAGGCGGCTGCTCAGCCCCCGCTCGCCGCGCTCGATCACCAGACGCTGGAAAGAAGGGCCGTCGTCGGGGGCCCAACGCGCGGTCAGGCGCAGCAGTTGCTGGTCGCTGCGTGTTTGCACCGCCACCTGCTTGCCGCCACGGCCGCTGAACAGCGAGCGGGCGAGCGGGTCGCTGCGAAGGAAAGCTTGGGCAGCAGGGTCGAGAACACCCAGGCGCTGCAACAGGCCCTGTGCGGTGTCGTCGCTGCGCACGGTGTCGCTGCGGTAGAGCGTCAGGTCGGCGCCGGTGGGCAGGTCGGTGGCGATGAGGGGCGCCAGGGCGACAGACTCCTGCACCGTGGTCACCGGCAGGTCGGCGGCATCGGGTGCCAGGGGGGCGATGCCGAACGCCGTGACCCCGGTGCCCAGCAGCACGGTGCCCACACCGGCCATCACCCGCCGGGGGTGGCGCTGCAGGCTCTGGGCGACGGCTTGAGCCACCAGGTTCACAGTTTGGAGGAATGCATGCATCAAAAACCATCCAGTCGGTGGCGCCGCTTGGGCGACACGAGAAAACAAACATCGCATCAGCGAGGCCACGCGAGGTCACATGAGGACATCGGCAACGCATACAGAGAGATGCCGCTGGCCCCATCTCGCCACCGTCGTTGCTGATGTGTTGACGATCAGCGCCATCAACAGCGATGGCTTTGCAGCCATGGGCGCCGCAGGCGTCGTCACCGTGCTGGCTGCCGCTCTGGTACCCATGGAGCGGGTTCACGCGCGCAAGTTTCACCACACGACAGCGCAATGCCCGGGCGCTGAGACAGCGACAACAGGGTGGCGCTCTAGAATCCGCCCACAACACATCACATTTTAGACTGCCGGGCTCGCCGGACATCTGAAGAAACCCGTATGAACCCCAGCGCACCTGAATCCGAATCCCCCGTGCTGACCGCTGCCACTGTTGAGCCACTGACGGACGGTGTGCGTGAGGCTTTGGCGGTGAGTCTGCGGGGTTGCGACGAGCTGATTCCGCAGGCCGACTGGGTGAAGAAACTCACGCGATCGGAGCAGACCGGCGTGCCGCTGCGCATCAAGCTGGGGCTGGACCCGACGGCGCCGGACATCCACATCGGCCACACGGTGGTGCTCAACAAGATGCGCCAGTTGCAAAACCTGGGGCACCAGGTGATTTTTTTGATCGGGGATTTCACCAGCCTGATCGGCGACCCGTCGGGCCGCAACAGCACCCGCCCACCCCTGACACCGGAGCAGATCAAGGCCAACGCCGAAACCTACTACCGGCAGGCGAGTCTGGTGCTGGACCCGGCCAGGACCGAGATCCGCTACAACAGCGAATGGAGCCTGCCGCTGGGCTCGATGGGCATGATCCAGCTGGCGGCCAGGTACACCGTGGCGCGCATGATGGAGCGCAACGACTTTCACGACCGTTTCAAGGCCGGCACGCCGATCAGCGTGCACGAGTTTCTGTACCCGCTGATGCAGGGTTACGACTCGGTGGCGCTCAAGAGCGACCTGGAGCTCGGCGGCACCGACCAGAAGTTCAACCTGCTGATGGGGCGCCACCTGCAGCAGGAGTATGGCCAGGAGCCGCAGTGCATCCTGACCATGCCGCTGCTCGAAGGCCTGGACGGCGTGGAAAAAATGTCCAAGTCGAAGAACAACTACATCGGCATCACCGAAGAGCCCAACACCATGTTCGCCAAGGTGCTGTCGATCTCGGACACCCTGATGTGGCGCTGGTACACCCTGCTGTCGTTCAAATCGATGGCCGAGATCGAGGCATTGAAGAGAGAGGTGGAGGCCGGGCGCAACCCCAAAGACGCCAAGGTGATGCTGGCCAAGGAGATCACCGCGCGCTTCCACAGTGCGGCAGCGGCCGATGCTGCCGAGCAGGACTTCATCCACCGCAGCAAGGGCGGCATCCCGGACGAGATTCCCGAGCAGTCCCTGGTCGGCGCCCCCATGGGGGTGGCGGCTTTGCTCAAGGCGGCTGGGCTGGCACCTTCTGCCAGCGAGGGCAACCGCCTCATCGATGGCGGTGGCGTGCGCATCGACGGCGGGGTGGTCAGCGACAAGGGCCTGAAACTCGGCCCGGGCGTGTATGTGTTGCAGGTGGGCAAGCGCAAGTTTGTCCGCCTCACGTTGCGCTGAAGCGGCTGGAAGGAACGCGCCATGCCCACCACCGGTTCGTCCCTGCTGGCGGCCCTGACGCCCAAACGGCTGCTGGCGGTGTCGGTGGGGGTTGCCCTGATCACCATCGTGCTCAAGACCCTGGCCTGGTGGCTCACCGGTTCGGTGGGGTTGCTGTCAGACGCCATGGAGTCGGTGGTGAACCTGGCCAGCGCCATGTTTGGCCTGCTGATGGTCACCATCGCCGCCCGGCCGCCCGACGATGACCATCCCTACGGTCACCACAAGGCCGAGTACTTCTCCTCCGGCTTTGAGGGCATCCTCATCATCGTGGCCTCGCTGGGCATTGTGTGGGCAGCGGTGCAGCGTCTGTTCGAGCCGCAACCGCTGGAACAGCTGGGCTGGGGGCTGGCGCTGTCGGTGGCCAGTTCGGCGCTCAACGGCCTGCTGGCGGCGGTCATGTTCCGTGCAGCGCGCGAACACCGGTCCATCGCGCTCGAAGGGGATGCGCGCCACCTGATGACCGATGTCTGGACCTCGGGGGGTGTGGTGCTGGGCTTGGTGTTGGTGCACCTGACCGGCTGGCTCTGGCTCGATGCGGTGATCGCCATCGGGGTGGCGCTGAACATTCTCAAGGAAGGCGCGCACCTGATCTGGCGCTCTTCCCAGGGGCTGATGGACGAGGCGGTGGAGCCCGAGGTACAAGCCGCCATCGACCAGGTGTTGGCCGGCTTTGCCCAGCCGCATGCGGGCGAGGCCGCCATCCGCTTCGACCACATCAGCACACGCCGGGCCGGCCAGCGCCGCTTTGTGGACATGCACATGCACATGCCCGCCGACTGGACGCTGGGGCAGGCGGCGGCGCTGCGCATCCGGGTGGAGCAGGCGCTGATGCAGGCCGTACCCGGTCTGCGCGCCGGCATTGAACTGCTGCCGTTCAATGTGGAAGCGCATTGGCTCGACGAGAAGGACGCCTGAGCATGCTGGCCCTGCTGCAACGGGTGAGCCAGGCCCGGGTGGACATCGCCGGCGAGACGGTCGGCCACATCGGCGTCGGCCTGATGGTGCTGGTGTGTGCCGAACCAGACGATACCGAGACCGTGGCGCAGAAGCTGCTGGCCAAAATCCTGAAATTGCGCGTTTTCTCCGACGAGGCGGGAAAGATGAACCGCAGCGTGCAGGACGTCGGCGGCGGTCTGCTGATCGTCAGCCAGTTCACCCTGGCGGCCGATACCCGCAGCGGCAACCGGCCCGGCTTCACCGGCGCAGCGCCACCGGCCCTGGGCGAGATGCTGTACGACCGTCTGGTGGCGCTGGCGCTCGAACAGCACCCGCAGGTCGCCACCGGGCGTTTCGGCGCCGACATGCAGGTCCACCTGACCAACGATGGCCCGGTCACCATTCCGCTGCGTGTCGGGTCGCCACCCCCTGCTGCAGGGCAAGCGGTCACACCCGGGCGGTGAGCGGCCCCAGCGGCTGCCGGCCACCCGCGGCGACCCTGCTGGGCGCCCGCCCGGCGCCGGATCGAACCGCGCCTCAGCGGTACGGGTTTGGCAACCCCAGCCCGGCGAGGATCTGGATTTCGCGCGCTTCCATCGCCTCGGCATCGGCCTCGCTGGTCTCATGGTCCCAGCCCTGGGCGTGCAGGGTGCCGTGCACCAGCAAATGGGCGTAGTGCGCCGCCAGGGTCTTGCCCTGCTCCTGTGCTTCGCGCGCCACCACCGGCGCGCACAGCACCAGGTCGGCCATCACCACCGGTTCGGTGGCGTAGTCGAAGGTCAGCACATTGGTGGCGTAGTCTTTGCCGCGGTACGCGCGGTTGAGCGCCTGGCCTTCCTCGGCATCCACGATGCGCACGGTGATCTCGGCGTCGGCGTCCAGCGCGTGGCGGATGCAGCGGGTGACGCGGTGGCGCGGCAGCGCGGCGCGGTGGTGGGCGGCGTCTGGCAGGTTGACGAACTGCAGGGACAGGGAAAGCGAGGGCAGGGCCATGGTCGGGGTGGTCAGGCGGCCGGTGGGCGGGCGGTGCGCCGGCTGCGCGTGGCCAGCGGGGGCAGGGCGTCGCTGCTGCGTGCCTCGTAGGCGTCGACGATGCGCGCCACCAGCGGGTGCCGCACCACGTCGGCACTGGTCAGCCGGTTGAAGGCGATGCCGGTCACCCGTTTGAGCACCCGCTCGGCGTCGATCAGGCCCGAGAGCTGGGTCGGCGCCAGGTCGATCTGGCTCACGTCACCGGTCACCACCGCCTTGCTGCCGAAGCCGATGCGGGTGAGAAACATCTTCATCTGCTCGGGCGTGGTGTTTTGTGCCTCGTCAAGGATGACGAAGGCGTGGTTGAGGGTGCGCCCGCGCATGAAGGCCAGCGGCGCGATCTCGATCTGCTGGCGTTCGAAGGCTTTTTGCACCTTGTCAAAGCCCATCAGGTCGTAGAGCGCGTCGTACAGCGGGCGCAGGTACGGGTCTACCTTCTGGCCCAGGTCGCCGGGCAGAAAGCCCAGTTTCTCGCCAGCCTCCACCGCCGGGCGGGTCAGCACGATCTTTTGCACCGCGCTGCGCTCGAGCGCGTCCACCGCGCAGGCCACCGCCAGGTAGGTCTTGCCGGTGCCGGCCGGGCCAATGCCGAACGTGATGTCGTGACTGGCCATGTTCTCCAGGTAGCGCGCCTGGTTGGGCGTGCGCCCGCGCACCTCGCCGCGCCGCGTCTGCATGGCCACGGCGTCGGGGTCGGTCTCGGGCAGGGCGGTGTCGCCCGCCAGCATCAGCTGCACCTGCTCGTCGGGTATCGGCTTCTTCGCCATTTCGTAGAGCGCCTGGATCACCTCCAGCGCCTGCTGGGCTTTGGCCTTGGGGCCTTCGATGCGGAACTGCTCAAAGCGGTGCGCCACCTTGACCTGCAGCGCCGCCTCGATGCTGCGGATGTGGCGGTCCATCGGGCCGCACAGGTGGGTCATGCGGGTGTTGTCGGGCGGTGAGAAGGTGTGGCGGAGGATCAAAACGGATAATCCCGTGCAGTTCAAAGAAAGATCATCAATGATAGGCAAGTTGACCGGCACATTGCTGGAGAAGAACCCGCCCCAGATCGTGATCGACTGCCATGGCGTCGGTTACGAGGTCGATGTGCCCATGAGCACTTTCTACAACCTGCCTGCGGTGGGCGAGCAGGTGTCGCTGCTGACGCATTTTGTGGTGCGCGAGGACGCGCAGCTGCTCTACGGCTTTGGCAGTGCCCCCGAACGCGAGGCCTTCCGCCAGCTCATCCGCATCGCCGGCATCGGTCCACGCACCGCGCTGAGCGTGTTGTCGGGCCTGTCGGTGGCCGAGCTGGCGCAGGCGGTGACGGCGCAAGAGGCCGGCCGCATCATCAAGGTGCCGGGCATCGGCAAAAAAACCGCCGAGCGCCTGCTGCTCGAACTCAAGGGCAAGCTGGGCGCCGACCTGCCACTCGCCGGCGGCGCCGCCGCCGTGGGCGATGCGGCCAGCGACATCCAGCAGGCGCTGATGGCCCTGGGCTACAGCGAAAAAGACGCCGCCGCCGCTCTCAAGGCCCTGCCGGCAGGGGTGGGGGTGAGCGAAGGCATCAAGCTGGCGCTGAAGGCGCTGGCACGGTAGGGGCCTTTCCTTGTGCGCTGTGCTGCAAGCCACGCGGGGTTTCTAGGGGAATTGAAATGCGGACGACCTGTGAGGTTCGGTGTGACCATGTGCCCACCCCGGCCAAGCCTGTTCAAGTAGGGCCACTGACATGACCATCCAGACCGACGATTTCGCCCCCGCGCCGCGGGTGGTGTCTGCTGCCGCCGTCTCACCCAAAGAGGAGGCGATCGAACGCGCCCTGCGCCCCAAGCTGCTGGACGAATACGTGGGCCAGCAGAAGGTGCGCGAACAGTTGGAGATCTTCATCGGCGCCGCCAAAAAACGGGCTGAAGCGCTCGACCATGTGCTGCTGTTTGGCCCGCCCGGGCTGGGCAAGACCACGCTCTCGCACATCATTGCGCAGGAGCTGGGGGTGAACCTGCGCCAGACCAGTGGCCCGGTGCTGGAAAAACCCAAGGATTTGGCGGCCCTGCTGACCAACCTCGAACCCAACGACGTGCTGTTCATCGACGAGATCCACCGCCTCTCGCCAGTGGTCGAAGAAATCCTCTACCCCGCGCTGGAGGACTACCAGATCGACATCATGATCGGTGAGGGGCCGGCGGCGCGCAGCATCAAGCTGGATCTGCAGCCCTTCACCCTGGTGGGCGCGACCACCCGCGCCGGCATGCTGACCAACCCGCTGCGCGACCGCTTCGGCATCGTGGCGCGGCTGGAGTTCTACAGCGCCGAGGAGCTGGCGCGCATCGTTGACCGCAGCGCCGGGCTGCTGAACGCGCCGATGGACGAGGCCGGTGGCTTCGAGATCGCGCGCCGCTCGCGCGGCACACCGCGCATTGCCAACCGCCTGCTGCGCCGCGTGCGCGACTATGCGGATGTCAAAGGCAACGGGCGCATCACCAGCGACATCGCCAACCGGGCTTTGGCGATGCTCGATGTCGATCCGCAGGGCTTCGACCTGATGGACCGCAAACTGCTTGACGCGGTGATCCACCGCTTCGACGGTGGCCCGGTGGGGCTGGACAACATCGCCGCCAGCATTGGCGAAGAGCCGGGCACCATCGAGGACGTGATCGAGCCCTACCTGATCCAGCAGGGCTACCTGCAGCGCACGCCGCGCGGGCGCATTGCCACGCTGGCCGCTTATCGGCACCTGGGCGTGGCGCCACCGAGCCATGGCCAGATGCTGCTCGACACCTGAAAGCCTGAGGCCCGTCGGTCATACCCGGCTCAACGCCCCCAAAGCGCTGCCTGCAGCGGCATCCATGGGCGCTGCAGTCCGCCCGTCAGGCGGTTTGTTCGTCGAGTGTTCCGTCGTACTGCAGGTGGCCGCTGTCGGCCCAGCCGACCAGGCTCAGCCCCTCGGGCGTCCACAGCAGGCGGTTGATGGCGGCGTTGGTCATGCCCCAGCTGCGCGGGGCCTGCAGGTCCAGGCGGGTGGCTGCGCGGTAGAGGATGTCGAGCACACCGCCGTGCACCACCATCAGCACCTGTTGACCCGGGTGTTGACGGGCCAGTTCGTCCACCGTGGCCAACACCCGCGCCTGCAGTTGCAGCAGCGATTCGCCGCCCGGTGGCGCAAATTCGGGCCGGCGCTGGCGCCAGGCGGTGGCTTCAGCGGGGTGGAGGATTTCCAGTTCGGCCCAGGTGAGCCCCTCCAACTGGCCGAAGCAGCGTTCGCGCAAGCCGCGGTGGGTCTGCACCTCAGCGCCGTGCAGCCGCGCCACCGGCTGTGCCGTCTCGCGTGCGCGCGCCAGGTCGCTGGCGTAGACGGCGGCGATGGTCTCGTCGCGCAACGCCTGTGCCAGGCGGCTGGCCTGCCAATGGCCCAGCGGGTTGAGCCCAATATCGGTGTGGCCCTGGATGCGGGTGTCGCGGTTCCAGGCGGTTTCACCATGGCGCACGGCCAGGATGCGGGTGACGTGCACAGAGGCTCCTTGCTGGCCGCTCAATGGGGCGGCTTTCCATGATCGACAGCGCCCGCTCTCGCTGACGGGGAGTGTTGCCGACCGAAATGCCTGGGGTGGCTGGGTGGGTGTTGGGGCTGGGGCTGGAGCCGGAGCCGGTTTCAGCGCGGCAGATCAATATTGATTTGCCGCGGGCCGCTGGGTGGCTGGGGGAAATCGCGCAGGGCGGCGTCGAGCATGGCGCCCCAGAGTTCGGGGCTGCTGGCCCAGCGGCCGTCGTGCCGGGCGCTGGTTTCGTACACCGCCTGGCCGGTGGCCCCGTGGCGGATGACCAGTGTCAGCTGGCGTTCGTAATAGGGCATGTCCAGCCGCATGGACAGGGACGTGCCCCAGTAGCCGTTGCCACCAAACAGGCCGATGCTGGGCCGCAGCCCGGCGCGCGGTTCGTCCCAGGGCGCGCGCGGCAGTTGCAGCGTGCCGGCCGATACCTGCACCGTCCAGGGGGTGGCTTCGCCCGTTGCGGCCACCGTCCAGCCCACGCGGCCCAGGGCGCTGCGGGTCAGGGCTTCCAGCGTGTCTTGGGTACTTGCCGCAGAGCCTTCGAGCTGCGAGGGCAGGCGTTCAAACCGGTAGCGCTGCGGCGCCACCGGCACCGTCGGTGTGCCCGCTTGCGGCCAGCGCGCAAAGCTTTGTACCTGGCTGTCCACCCGGTAGACGCTGGCGCAGCCGGTGAGCAGCACGCCCAGCGCAATCCCGGCTGCGGCCAGGGCGCGGTGCGTCGGTGAGGGTGTGTGGCGCATGCGGTATAGCTCCTGACGTGAGGGCGTTGGTTGCCGGGACGCGGCACCCGGGCGGGCAGCAGCCATCGATTCTCAACCCACGGCAATGGGTATGACGGGGCGCGTGGCGGCGGGGTTCCCGGTGCTGCTCGCGGGTTCGCTGGTGTCGCTGGCGTCATCGTCGTCATGCTGACCCACCGCCACCGGTGCATGCACCGGCTCCTCGTCAAAGGCCAGGTCGCCGTCCTCCACCGGGGCGCCGGTGGTCTGCAGGGTCTGGAAGGGGTAGAGCGAGCGGTCCATCAAATGGCTGGGCACCACATGCTGCAGGGCGTGCAGCATGTTCTCCAGCCGGCCGGGGAACTGCTTGTCCCAGTCGCGCAGCAGGTTGCCGATCTGCTTGCGCTGCAGGTTTTCCTGGCTGCCGCACAGCGTGCAGGGGATGATGGGGAACTGGCGGTACTCGGCCCAGCGGATCAGGTCTTTCTCGGGCACATAGGCCAGCGGGCGGATGACCATGAACTCCCCGTTGTCGCTGACCAGCTTGGCCGGCATGCCCTTGAGCTTGCCGCCGAAGAACATGTTCAGGAACAGGGTCTGCAGCATGTCGTCGCGGTGGTGGCCGAGCGCGATCTTGGTGCAGCCCAGCTCGCGCGCGACGCGGTAGAGGATGCCGCGGCGCAGGCGCGAGCACAGGCTGCACATGGTCTTGCCCGGCTCGATCTTCTCCTTGACGATGGAATAGGTGTCCTGCGTCTCGATGTGGAACTTGACACCCAGTTCGGAGAGGTAGGCCGGCAGGATGTGGGCCGGGAAACCGGGCTGCTTCTGGTCGAGGTTGACCGCGATCAGCTCGAAATTCACCGGCGCGCGCGCCTGCAGCTTCATCAGGATGTCGAGCAGGCCGTAGCTGTCCTTGCCGCCCGAGAGGCAGACCATCACCCGGTCGCCCTCCTCGATCATGTTGAAGTCCACGATCGCACGGCCGACCTCGCGGCACAGGCGCTTTTCCAGCTTCTTGTTTTCGAAAGCGCGTTTTTCAGGGGTCATGTCATTTCTCGGTCGGTCGGGAGCGCCTCGGCGCGAAGTGTCTGTTCCAGCGAACGCCGCGGAACGGGCTTGGCCCGGCCGCAGGTGTTGTCCCCCTGGGGGGAAGCCGCGCAACGGCGCAGGGGGGTCATCTCCATTCGGGCAGGATGCGTTGCATGAAGGCGCCGAACATCGGCACGGTGAAGGCGGTGTCGCCGTGGCTGGGGCTCCACACCATGCCTTTGTGGATCAGGGTGCTGCGCGTGGGCGCCAGCGATGAGACCTTCTCGCCCAGCACGTCGGCAATGTCGCCGGAGCGGTGCGGGCCCTCGCCCAGCTCGGCCATGGCGCGCAGGTATTTTTTCTCTTTCGGGGTGCAGCGGTCAAAACGCACGCGGAAGAAACCCTCGTCGAGTGCGGCGATGGCCGTCACGTTGCCCTTCATCACGTCGGCCAGGGTGATGGGGCTCGCGTCGGCCGCCAGCCAGGTGTGGCTGCCCCAGGCCTGCAGGAAGTACGCATAGCCCTGGGTCAGGCGCAGCAGCTCGGCCAGCGCCTCGGGCGTGATGGCCACACCCTCGTCGGCCAGCGGCTTGACCAGCGCCTGCGTGGCCGCTTCGGCCTGCAGCGGGCCGATGAAGGGGAAGTCGAACAGGCGCTCGGCGTACGACTTGGCGTCGCCCATCTGGCCGCGCAGCTGCGGCAGGCCGGCGCCCACCAGCACCACCGGCAGGCGGCGCTGTTCGGTGCGGTGCAGGGCGGTGATGAGGGCCGACAGTTGCGCCTCGGGCACGTATTGCAGTTCGTCGATGAACAGGGCCAGCGCGGTGCCCGCCGCCTGGGCGGCCAGACCGGCCTGCTCCATCAGCGCCTGCAGGTCGTGCTCCAGGTCGCCGTTGTCGGCCAGGCCGGGCTCGGGCTCGTGGTCGATGCCGACCTCGATGTCGTGGTAGGTCACCTTCAGGCCCTTGGCGAAACCGGCCAGCGCGCGCAGGCCGCGAATGGCCAGGGCCTTGGCGCTTTCCAGCTGCGACAGCCGCAGCAGGGCCTGGCGCAGTTGCGGCGCCAGCAGGGCGGGCAGGGAACGGCCCTCGGGCGCCTCGATGCGGATGGTGTGGATGCCCGCGCCCTCGGCGGCATCGCGCATGCGGTCCAGCAGCACCGTCTTGCCCACGCCGCGCAGGCCCACCAGCATCACGCTCTTGGCCGGGCGGCCGATGCGCGCGCGCTCGATGGCCACGTGCACCGATTCCAGCAGCGCGTCACGCCCGGCCAGTTCCGGCGGCGGCGTGCCGGCGCCGGGCGCAAAGGGGTTGCGGATGGGGTTCATGCCCCGGATTGTACTGAAGTTATAAAAGTTATTTGAAATGAATAACTTTCCAAAAACCGCTTGATGCGCGCCTCAGCGCGGCGCAGGCGTGATCACCAGACCCCGCTTTCCATCCGTATCGCGACTTCGCAGTCGTCAAAAATTTCCAGCTTGGCGATCTTCACCCGCACGCCCACCACGCCAGGCAGCTGCATCAGCCGCCGGGTGAGTTTGCCGATCAGGCTCTCCAGCAGGTTCACATGCTCGGCGGTGCATTCATCGATGATGATTTGCCGCACCTTGCGGTAGTCGAGCACATGGCTGATGTCGTCGTCATGCGGCAGCAGCGGCTGCGGGCCCTGGTTGAGCTCGGCGTCGACCTGGATCGGTTGCGGCGAGGTCTTCTCGTGGTCGAGGATGCCCAGGTTGGCGTTGAAACGCAGCCCGGTCAGGGTGAGGATCTGGGTGCCCGAGTGGGTGGGCATGTTCGTGGCCATGGCGGGGCGCTCACATCAGGGAAAAGTCGCGCGCAAAGCGCATCAGGTGCTGGCCGCCGTCTACCAGCAGGGTGGTGCCGGTGATCGACCGGTTGGCCAGTGCAAAGGCCACGGTGGCGGCCACATCCTGCGGGGTGGACGAACGGCCCAGCGGCGACTGCTGGTGCAGCGCCTGGAATTTGTCATCGCTCAGCAGGTGGCTGGTCAGCGTCAGGCCCGGGGCCACGCCCACCACCCGCACCCGCGGCGCCAGCGCCAGCGCCAGCATGGTGTTGGCGGCTTCCAGCGCCGCCTTGGACAGGGTGTAGCTGAAAAAGTCCGGGTTCTGGTTCCACAGTTTCTGGTCCAGCAGGTTCACCACCGCGCCGTCGCGTCCGTCACCGGCGGCCAGCAGGTGGGCGTGCAGCGCCTGGGCCAGCAGCACGGGCGCACCGGTGTTGCTGCGCAGGTGCTGCTCCAGGGTGGCGAAGCTGAAGCTGGCCGCGTCGTCAAATTCGAACAGCGAAGCGCTGTTGACCACCGCGTCCACCCGGCCGGCCCGCGCCGCCACAGCGGGCAGCAGGCCGCGCACATCGGCTTCCTGCGCCAGGTCGGCATAGATGGTGAAGGCACTGCCCGGCCGGCCGGTGAGGGCGTCGCAGTCGGCCGCGGTCTGCTGCGCCTCATGGGCCGACTGGCGGTGGTGCACCGCTACATTCCAGCCCGCGCGCGCCAGCGTGAGCGCGATCTCGCGGCCCAGGCGTTTGCCCGCGCCGGTGACCAGCGCGGTGGGGTGAGGGGAGGAGGCGCAAGACATGGCGGACCACCGATGAAGGACAATGGCTCGGGTGAAAACCGAGATCTGTGATGAGCCTGAGAGTTTAACGAGCGCCCTGCTGCAGCACCTGCGCGAAGCCATTGGTGCGGCCGGTGGCTGGCTGCCCTTTGACCGCTTCATGGCCATGGCCCTGTACCAGCCCGGGCTGGGCTATTACGCCAACAGCAGCCCGAAGTTTGGCCTGCTGCCGGGCGGCGTGGCCGGGCAGGGCAGCGACTTTGTGACCGCGCCCGAGCTGAGCCCGCTGTTCGGCGCCACGCTAGCGCGCCAGGTGGCGCAGGCGCTGGCCGCCACGGGTACCGACGAGGTGTGGGAATTTGGCGCCGGTACCGGCGCGCTGGCGCTGCAGCTGATTGATGCGCTGGATGCCATGGGCCAGGCGCCGCGGCGTTACACCATCGTCGACCTGTCGGGCAGTCTGCGCCGGCGCCAGCAGGCCACGCTCGCCCGGCATGCCGGCCGCGTGGTGTGGGTCGACCAGTTGCCCGATGCCTTCGTGGGCGTGGTGGTGGGCAATGAAGTGCTGGACGCCATGCCGGTGCAGCTGCTGCGCCGCGCCGGTGGTCAGTCGGACGGTGTCTGGCACGAGCGCGGGGTGGCGATGGACGCCGGCGGCGCACTCGCCTGGGCCGATCGGCCCACCGCGCTGCGCCCGCCGGTGGAGATCGACGGCCCGCACGACTACCTGACCGAGATCCACCCGCAGGCCGAAGCCTTCGTCCGCACCCTGGCCGAGCGGCTGCGGCGTGGCGCGGCCTTTTTCATCGACTACGGCTTTCCCGAGGCCGAGTACTACCACCCGCAGCGCCACATGGGCACCCTGATCTGCCACCGCGCGCACCGCAGCGACGACAACCCGCTGCTGGACGTGGGCCTCAAGGACATCACCGCCCATGTGAACTTCACCGGCATCGCGCTGGCCGCGCAAGACGCGGGCATGGCGGTGCTGGGCTACACCAGTCAGGGGCGTTTTCTCATCAACTGCGGCCTGCTGGACGTGGCCCGGGACGCCGGACCCCAGGCCAACGCCATGCTCGGCAAGCTGGTCAACGAGCACGAGATGGGCGAGCTGTTCAAGGTGATCGGGCTGGCCGCTGCGGGCAGCGAGGCGGGTTGGGACCCGATCGGGTTTGCCGCCGGTGATCGCACCCATAGACTATGAACCCCCCCCGCCACGCTCCGCGTGACCCCCTCCAGGGGGCGGCCCCTGCGGCCCGGCACGACCCTGTCGACAGGCGGTTCCGAGGCACCACGGGGGCCAGCCCTGCTGTGCTGCAACCATACGGGGTGCGAGATTGATCCGCTGGATGATCGTCATCTTTTTGGCTCTGCTGCTGATCAGCTGGTTTTCGCCGCTGCTCACCAAGCTGGGCTTTGGCCGCCTGCCGGGCGATCTGCGCTTCCGCCTGTTCGGGCGCGAGTGGTTTTTGCCCTTCACCACCACCATCCTGCTGAGCCTGGTGGCCAGCCTGATCAGCCAGTTGATCTGAGGCGTGGGCTTGATACCCCTTGGGGTTTCTTGAAATGGCGGCCGGCCCCTCCATTTGAAGACCATTCCGGAGCCCTGCCATGTCCACCGAACCCCTGCACGTCGTCTGCCCCCACTGCCACACCACCAACCGGGTGGCCCCCGCCGCCCTGGCCAGCGCGCCCGATTGCGGCAAGTGCCACCGCCCACTGTTCACCGGCCACCCGCTGGCGTTGGACGACGAGGCCGCGTTCGACAAGCACATCGCCCGCTCGCAGCTGCCGGTGCTGGTGGATTTTTGGGCCCCCTGGTGCGGCCCCTGCCGTGCCATGGCGCCGCAGTTCGAGGCCGCCGCGCAGCAGCTGGAGCCGCAGGTGCGGCTGGCCAAGGTCAACACCGAGGCCGTGCAAGGTCTGGCCGCGCGCTACAACATCCGCAGCATTCCGACGCTGGCGCTGTTTGTGAACGGCCGCGAGGTGGCGCGCCAGCCCGGTGCCATGGGCGCGGCCGACATCGTGCGCTGGCTGCGTTCGCAACGCTTCTGATGGCTGTTTCGGGCCCCATGCCGGGTTCGTCACCGAGTGACCGGCTCGCTACCATCGCGCCCCATGCCCGCCGCCCCCGCCACCCCGCCTTTTCCCCGCCTGCTCGCCGACGTCGGCGGCACCCACGCCCGCTTTGCCTGGCAGGCTGCGCCCGGTGAGCCCATCACCCACGTGCGGGTGCTGGCCTGCGCCGATTTCCCCACACTGCAGGCGGCCCTGCACACCTACCTGGGCGGCCTCGGTCAGGACCGGCCGCAGGCCGCTGCCATGGCCATCGCCGGTCCCATCACGGGTGACGCGGTGCGCATGACCAACCACCCCTGGGCCTTTGCCCGGGCGGTGGTCCAGGCCGAGTTCGGCCTGCAAACGCTGCGGTTGCTCAACGACTTCACCGCGCTGGCGCTGGCCCTGCCGGTGCTGCCGGCGGGGGACCTGCGCCAGGTCGGCGGCGGCGCGCCGCAGCCCGACGCGGCCATCGCGGTGCTGGGGCCGGGTACAGGGCTGGGCGTTTCGGGCCTGCTGCCCGACCGGCGCGGCGGCTGGCTGCCGATCGAGGGTGAGGGCGGCCATGTCACGCTGCCTGCCGTCAGCCCGCGCGAGCGCCTGCTCATGGACGGGCTGATCCGCCGCTACGGCAGCGCATCGGCCGAACGGCTGCTGTGCGGGCAGGGTTTGGTGGACGCCTGCGCCATCTTGTGCGAGGCCGATGGCGTGCCCGGCGCGGCCTTGCCCAGTGCCGCTGCTGTCACTGCGGCGGGCATGGCCGGCGAGCATCCGCAGGCCACCGAAGCCTTGACCCATTTCTGTGCTCTGCTCGGGTCGGTGGCGGGCAACCTGGCCCTCACCCTGGGTGCGCGCGGCGGTGTCTACATCGGCGGCGGCATCGTGCCCCGGCTGGGCGACTGGTTGGAGCGCTCGCCCTTTCGCCAGCGCTTCGAAGCCAAAGGCCGCTTCAGCGCCTACCTGCAAGCCATCCCGGTCTGGGTCATCACCGCCGCCCAATCCCCGGCACTGCTGGGGGCCGCCCGCGCCCTCGATGCCGCGGCCTGATCTGCGGCCTGATCTGCGGCCTGATGCCGGGCGCGCCGCTCTGCCGGGGTGGCGGCGCGAGCAGCAGGCCGTGACGACCGTGGTCAGAAAGCGTAGTTGTAGTTCACCCGCAGAACGGTCTGGCCGTGGGTGACGGTTCCTGCCATGCCGGGGCCAAACATGTTCGGGTTGGTGCTGGTCACCTTGGGGGCAAAAGCAACCGACCCGGCCACCGAGTGACCGCCTCCGATGGTCCAGCCCAGCCCCAGGGTGTAGTGGGTTTTGACGGTGGCGGGGAACAAGGGGTTGAGCGTGCCATCCGGGACCGGATTGCTGGCGTGGTTGATGCCAAAGCGCAGCGCCAGGCCCGGTCGCAGGGTGTACTGAGCGCCCAGCAGGTAAACCGTCTGGTTCTGCCAGTTTTGGGGCAGTCCCATTTCCATGCCGTTGACGGCCAGGCGGAAGGTCCTCATGCTGTTTTTCCAGCCCAGGTGCTTAATGTCCGCCGCCAGCAACCAGCTCGGCGATGCTTGCCAGGCGACACCGACGCCATAGGTCTCGGGCCATTGGAAATCGATCACTTTGAAGTTGGCGGGCATGAAGTTGAAAGTCCCGCTGCCCTGCAGATCGTCGATGTTGGTTTTGCTGTGGTAGCTCGCGCCCACCGAGACGGTGTCGGAGAGCTTGTAGTGCGCGCCCAGCTTGAAGGCCCAGCCGTTGCCGCTGGCCTCACCGGTGAAGTCGTTGTTGTCGCTGAAGCTGACGTAGTTGACACCGTCGGGCGACATCTGCGCGTCCATGCTGGCCCAGACGTAATCGAGCTGCCCGCCCACGGTCAGGCGCGGGTTGACGTTGTAGGCCAGCGGAAACATCAGACGACCGAACCCGACTTCTGAGCGGAAGGGCAGGTTGGGATTGCCCGAGAGTGCGCTGCCGTATTCCGTGCCCATGCCGCCCTGGGCCAGCATGCCCACGCCGTAGGTGAACGACCCCGACTTGCGGATGTACGACGCCGACGGCATCCAGTACTCGTCACCACCGGAGTTGGCGGTGCTGCCAAACGGGGTGATGGTCTTGACATCGGGCATCAGCAGCGTCATGCCCACACCGATGTTCTGTCCCTCTTGGCGCAGGCCCAGCGTGGCCGGGTTGTTCATCAGCGCCGAGTTGCCGTTGTCGTAGGCCATCGATGCGCCCCCCATGCCGCCCGCCTGGGCGCCGTAGGCTTCCAGGTTCATGCCGTTGGTGGCGGCTGCGGGCAGCGACAGGGTGCCCATCAGGGCGGTTATCAGAGCGGTCCAGTAGGGTCGTTGGGCGATGGGCATGGCGTGTCTCCTCGGTTTTGTGTCGGTGCAGGGGCATCGGGTTGGTGGGATCACCATGATTACCGGTATGGGTATCTATTGAGGAGACGGGAAGCTGCGGGTTGACGGAGTTTTGCAAAACGGGTAGGGGTACCCGTTTTGCACACCGGCGCGCTCCATGTTCGGCGCATCAACCGCGCGCAGGTGCCCAGCCCGGCGGCATTCAAGACGCCATGTCGCTGCGGCCCTGTCGGGTCAGTGGGTCGCCGGCAGGTCCAGCGCGGCGGCCAATGCCACGGCGCGGGCGCTGTGGATGGCCTGGGCGATGCGTGGGCCCAGGCTGGCGCGGGCAGCGGCCGGGGCATCGGGCGGCAGCGCGGCTTCAAATTGCGCGCTCGCCTGGGCGGCAATCGGCTCGGTGTCCACAGCCTGCACCGCGCCGAGGGCGCGCAGCAGGCGTTCGCGCTGGGGGTAGGCCGAGGCTTCGAAGCCCAAGCGTCCGCGGGCGTCGCATTCGCAAGCCAGCAGCACATCGGAAAAGCGCTCCGGCCGGCGCAGGGCGTCGCAACGCTCCAGCAGGCGCAGCACCGCCGCGGCGCCGAAATGGCCGCTGCCGTGGACATGGCCGTGCTCGCGTGCCACCACCTCGGCCAGTTCACGGCAGTCGCGCGGCACACGCCAGCGCTCGCACACCCCCTTGAGCAGGCGGACGCTGCGCTCTTCGTGCCCGATGTGGCGCGGCAGCACATCGGCCGGGGTGGTGCCTTTGCCCAGGTCGTGGCACAGGCAGGCAAAGCGCACCGGCAGACGGGCGCCCAGGCGGGCGCTCATGTCCAGCACCATCATCACGTGCACGCCGGTGTCCACCTCGGGGTGGTAGTCGGCCCGCTGGGGCACGCCCCACAGGCGATCCACCTCGGGCAGCAGGCGAGCCAGCGCCCCACAGGTGCGCAGCACCTCGAACATGCGGCTGGGTCGCTGCTCCATCAGCCCGCGCGCGAGTTCCTGCCACACCCGCTCGGGCACCAGATGGTCGACCTCGCCGTGCTCGACCATCTGCGCCATCAGCGCCTGCGTCTCGGGGGCGACGGTGAAGTCGGGGAAGCGCGCCGCGAAACGCGCCAGGCGCAGGATACGCACCGGGTCTTCGGCAAAGGCGCTGGTCACGTGGCGCAGCACGCGGTTGTGCAGGTCGCGCTGGCCGCCGTAGGGGTCGATCACCGGCGCGTGGGGCAATGCGTCGGCCGCGGCCTGGGCCACCGCCATGGCGTTGATGGTCAGGTCGCGGCGGGCCAGATCGTCTTCCAGCGTGACGCCGGGGTCGGTGTGGAAACTGAAGCCGTGGTAGCCGGGCGCGGTTTTGCGCTCGGTGCGCGCCAGTGCATATTCCTCTCGCGTACGGGGGTGCAAAAAGACCGGAAAGTCCTTGCCCACCGGCAGGAAGCCCTGCGCGGCCATGGCCTCGGGCGTGGCACCGACCACCACCCAGTCGCGGTCGACATGGGTGGCAGCGTTGGTGTCGCGGGCGAGCAGGGCGTCACGCACCGCGCCGCCCACCAGATAGATGTCCATCCGCTGAGTGTAGGGCGTGCAAACCCGCGCAACGGCACAGCCGCGAAACAGCGCCGACAGGCGATGGAGCGCACGGGGGCCCGATCCGGCGTCGGGCCGCCCCAAGGCGAATCAGCCCCCGGAACCGGCAAGGACCGGTTCCCTTCCCGGTCCTGGGGCTGAGGACCGCGGCTCACGGCCTGCCTGCGCAGGCCGGGACGGGACGAAGAGGCATCGACTCTGGCGATGCCGCGGCCTGCAAGGCGCGACCCGCGTCAGCGGCGGAGCGTGGGGGCCATTACCCCGCCCGGTACGGCTCGTCGAAGGCGATGAAGTCGTGTTCGGCCAGCGCGTCGGCGGTCCAGGTCTGCATGGCCGCCAGGCTGTGCACCCGGTCCACATAGGCGGCCACCACCGGGCTGACGGGCAGCGCATAGGTGCGGATGCGGGAGCAGACCGGAGCGTAGTAGGCGTCGGCAATGCCGAAGTCGCCGAACAGCATGGGGCCACCATGGGCGGCCAGCAGCTCGGTCCAGAGGGCTTCGATGCGGGCCAGATCGGCGCGCACGCCGGCCTGGTCGCGCCAGACGATGCGTCCCACCTCGGGCAGCGCAGCCTCGATGTTCATCGGGCAGTGGCTGCGCAGGGCGGTGAAGCCGCTGTGCATTTCGGCGCAGACGCTGCGGGCCCGGGCGCGGGCCCGGGCATCGGCCGGCCAGAGCTGCTTTTCGGGGAAGCGCTCGGCCAGGTATTCGGCAATGGCCAGCGTGTCCCAAACGGCAAAACCGTCGTCCACCAGCACGGGCACCTTGCCCACCGGGCTGATGCGGCCCATCGTGGTCTTGAAGGCCGAGCTGGCGCCGAAAGAATCGAAGCGGACCATCACCTCCCGGAAGGGGATGCCGGCCTGGCTGAGCAGCAGCCAGGAACGCAGCGACCAGGACGAGTAGTTTTTGTTGCCGATGTAGAGCTCAAGTGCCATGGGGCCTCCGTCAGTGGGAAGGCTCCATGCTACGGGCAACCGGCGGCGGCATGGAGGCCGAGGCGGCGGCCCCGGGATGCGGGCCGCACCCGGCCATCCGGCGCATGGGCCTCAGGCGTACTTTTCGAGGATGCGGGCCGAACGTTCGACCTCGCGCATCGGATCGCCCTCGCTGTCGCTGACCGCCTCCATGACCGAGCAGGCCATCATGCGGTAGAAGGCCTTGTCCATGGCCTTGCGCGCGGCCGACATCTGCTGCGCCACGTCCTCGCAGGAGCGGCCGTTTTCAACCATGTCGATCAGTCCGCGCACCTGCCCCTCGATGCGTTTGAGGCGGTTGATCACGTCGCGCTGGTGCTCCGAGCGGTAGATCGACTTCGGCGTCGGGGTGCTGCTTTCTGCGGCGGCGGCGGAACGGGTTTTGGTGGCGGACATGGCAGCTTCCGTTGGAGGGTGGACACCGCAGTTTGCCAAAAATCTGCCGTGTGTCGCCGATGGTGATCCCGTAGACGTCCCTTTTGGCCTGTTTTTGTACCCTACCCTCTAGGGTAGTCACCGATGACGAAGCGGGATCGTGCTCGTTATGGTCGGGGTGTGTGCCGGGCTTTTGACGGTTGTCAAAAGCTGCCTGGCCCGAAACCCATACCCCATCGACGAGGAGTCACCATGAACGTCATCCAACGCATTTCACTGGGCCTGGCCATGGCGGCCACCCTGGTGCTCACCACCGGTTGCGGCACCATTTCCACTATCGGCAAGCTCGAAGACGGAGCGGGCGCGGAAGCCTCGCGCATGTGGGACCGGTGGATCGAGGGCAACGGTGACATCGCCATCGCCACCACCTGGGAAGCCCGGGTCAAGGACGGCGTGAGCCCGAAAGAGGTGGAAGAAATCTTCAAGCTGGTGGCGGTGGAGCGCAACATGCGCGACGTTGGCACCCTGCCACTGTCCAAGGAGCTGGAGGCGCGTTCCGGGAAAAAGGAAAAGCTGCTGACGGTCTATTCGTTCTGCAGCCCGGGCACCGCCCGCAAGATGGTGGACTTCAGCCCGCACATGGCCGCCTACCTGCCCTGCCGCATCAGCATGGTCGAGAAGGACGACGGCAGCATCTGGCTCTACACCCTGAACATGGACATGATGGTCAAGATGGGCCGCAAACTGCCATCGCCGCTGAAAGAAGAGGCGCAGGCCGTGCGCGACACCATCTGGGAGATGATGCAGCGCGGTTCCAAGGGCGAGTTCTGACCGCCGCGCGACCGTGGCAGCCAGGCTGCCGCGGCGCCCCACCTTTCATCTGAGACGACGTCTCCTTCGGCCACCGGGTTGTCGCGATCCGGTGGCGTTTTTTTGTTCGGGATCAGCGTCGTGGGTCGCGGGCGCTGCCGCGCAGGGCCAGCAAGCGGCTGCGCGCGCCGCGCTGGCCGAGGTAGCCGGGCGCCACCGCCCGCACCGAAGCCGGCGTGATGCCCAGTGCCGCCAGGCCCGGGTGGGCGCCGGTGGACACGTTGTCCACCCGCATGGCGTCCAGGTTGTCGCGGCTCATCAGCGGCTCGCCGGGGGCCAGCTCCATCAGCAGCGCCTGCAGCCGGCCCAGCGCCATGGGCAAAGGCAGCACGGGGCGCTCGCGGCTGCCGTGCCGCCCGGCCAGGCGCACCAGCTCGGCCAGTGTCAGCACCTCGGGGCCGGCGCAGTCGTAGGTCTGGCCCACGGTTGCGGGGTCTTGCAGGCAGCGCAGCACGGCCAGGGCCACGTCTTCTACCCACACCGGCTGAAAGCGCGCACCCGCGCCGGCCAGCGGCATCACCGGAAACAGCGCCTGCAGCTGGGCGAACAGGTTGAGGAAACGGTCGCCGTTGCCAAAGATCACGCTCGGCCGCAACACCGTCAGGTCCAGGCCCGCCGATCGCAACAGCGCCTCGCCACGGGCCTTGCTGCGCTGGTAGCGCGACGGCCCGTCGTCGGCCACCCCCAGCGCGCTGATGTGCACCAGCCGGCGCACCCCGCTGTGGACGCAGGCGGCGGCGATCTTGCGTGGCAGCTCGACATGGGTGCGCTCGAAAGCCGCTTCGCTGCCGTGCAGGATGGCCACCAGGTTGACCACCGCGTCGTGGCCGGGCAGCAGGCGCGCCAAGGCGGCCGGGTCGTGCACGTCGGCCTCGACCACGGTCAGCCGTGGCAGGTGTTGCACGGCGGCGGCGTTCGTTGCGCGCCGCGTGGGCACGGTCAGTGTCCAGCCGGCGCGGTGCAGCTTCTCGCACACGTGGCGGCCGACAAAGCCGGTGCCGCCGAAAATCAGGGCGTGGGGCATGGGGGCGGGTTCCTCAGGGCAAATCGTTGTTCACGGGGGTGGCCTCGGTGCGCGGGCCCACCGTGCCCAGCCGCGCACGCAGCGACTGGGGCTGCCCGCTGATCAGCGCGGCATACACGGTGGTGTTGGCCAGCACCTTCTTGACGTAGTCGCGCGTCTCTTCAAACGGGATGTTTTCCGCCCAAATCTCGCCCGCCAGCACCGGGCCGTTGCGCCAGGCACGCGGTCGGCTGGGGCCGGCGTTGTAGGCCGCAGCGGCCATCGGCAGCGAACCCTCGAAATCGTCGAGGGCGAGTTTGAGGTAGGCGGTGCCGATGGCGATGTTGGTCTCGTGATCGGTGATGTGGTGCGGCTTGAAACCGGTCATGCCGATTTTGCGCGCCGTCCAGCGCGCGGTGGCCGGCATCACCTGCATCAGGCCCGATGCGCCGACGTGCGAGCGGGCATCGGTGATGAAGCGGCTTTCCTGCCGGATCAGCCCGTACACATAGGCCGCATCCAGCCCGATGGTCTGTGTGCGCTGCAGCACCGCGTCGCGGTAGGGCAGCGGGTAGCGCTGGGCAAAGTCGTGCACCGCACGGGTGCGGTCGCTGCTGTGGATGCAGCGGTCCCAGAGTTGACGCTCACAGGCCAGTGCGGCAGCGGCCAGCAGCTCGCGGTCGCTCATGCCGCCGGGGGTGTGCAGGGCCACGGTGTAGTTCCACTCGCGCACGCCTTCGCTGCGCAGGCCCAGGGCGATGGCGGCCAGCGCACGCTGCAGCCCCGGGTTTTGCCGCGCGGCCTGCTGTTCGGCGTCGGTTGGCGCGGCAGGGGCCGGGGGTGGAGCCACGGGTCGGCCCAGGGCCTCCAGGGCCAGCTGGCCATAAAAGTCATCGGGCCGGGCCACCGACTCGTACAGCGCGCGCGCCTGCGCAACGGCGGCGGTCGCGTCGGGCTGGCGCAAGGCCAGTTGGGCGCGCGCCCGCCAATAAACCCAGACCGGCTGCTGTTGCTGCGCCTCGGGCATGGCCGCCACCGCCTCCAGCACATGGCCCCAGGCGCCCGCGCGCAGGCCGGCACGGGCTTTCCAGGCCAGGTGGTCGGCATGCATGTGGTGGTCTTGCCCATTGGCGAAATAGGCCAGCGCGTTGTCTTGCAGTTTTTGCGCGGCGCGCTTGCCGATCACCCCCCACAGCCAGCTGCGCTCCTCCTGCGTCAGCTGCGCGCGCCAGCGGGTGCGGTCCAGCGCCCGGGCCGCGGCGTCGGCGTCGCTGTTGGCCAGCGCAATGATGGCCAGCGTCACCAGTTCCTTGGTGCGCGGGCGCAGGGCGGTGATTTTTTCGTCCAGGTAACGCGCCGGGTTGGCCGCGATCGCCCGCACGATGGGCACCGCGTCGGCATCGATCATCGCCACCGCCTGCGTGGCCGCCCGCTCACGGCTGGTCTCCATCGCCAGGCGGGCGCGCTGCCAGATCCACCGCGTCTCCAGATGGCCGCTGTCGTGAAAAGCCTGGACCGCGGTCGCACAGCCCTCGTCGGCCTCGCGCTGCGCCAGCCAGCGTTCGGCCGCCAGCCGGCCCAGGGCATCGGCCGGCCCGCGCTGGGCCACGGCGTCCAGCATCAGCGCGTAGCACTGCACCTGCCGGTCGTCCCGCATGCGAAAGTGCGGCAATTCGGCGGCAAAGGTGGTCCAGTCGCGCTGGCGGCCCAGCACCAACAGCCAGTCGTTGCGCAGCCGGTCTTCCCAATACGTGCCGGCCATGCGGGCCAGTGCCTCGCGCAGCTGCGCCGGGCTGGCCGTCTCCAGTCGCGCCCGCGCTTCCCAGTAGCGGGCCAGCGGCTCCAGCACATGGCCCTGCACCCGTGGCAGCAGGGTGGTGAGCTGCTGCGCATCACCGCGCCGCTGGGCCTCGCGCATCTCCAGCAGTGCCGCGTCGGCGGGGGTCTGGGCCCAGGCCGCGCCCTGAGCCCACAGGGCCGCCATAATGGACCACACCGCGCGTTGGATCATCAACCGATTCATGACCCGATTATGGACAGCACAGACGGCCAAAGTTCCCAACCGACCGGCCCCACCGCAGGGCCGGAGCCTGGCAGCAAGGCGGCCTGGCGCAAACAGCTCATCGAGCGGCGGCAAAACCTGGCCGACCGCGCCTGGCGCAACGACCTGCTGCAGCGGGTGATGCGCGTCTGGCTCATCAGCCGCCCCGACACGGTGATCGGCGCTTACTGGCCCATCAAGGGCGAGTTCGACCCGCTGCCGGCGCTGTTTCGCTGGCAGGAGGCCGGGCTGGAGGAAGATGCACAGAGCGCCGCCCGCCAGCGCCGCATTGGTCTGCCAGTGGTCAACAAGATCGACAAGACCCTGACCTTCCACACCTGGTACCCCGGCTGCCCGATGGAGGAAGACGCCTACGGCATTCCCAAACCCAAAGACACCGAAGTGGTGCAGCCCACCCTGATCTTTGTGCCCTGTGTGGGCCACGGGCCGGGGGGCTACCGGCTGGGCTATGGCGGCGGTTTCTACGACCGCACCCTGGCCAGCCTGCAACCCAAGCCCTTTACCGTGGGGCTGGGCTACGACTTTGCCTACGTGCCCGCACTGCGGCCCGAGCCGCACGACGTGCCGCTGGATGCCATCCTTACCGATACGGGTGTGGCGCACCCCCTGCGCGGCTGACGCCGCTTCCCCCTCTGTGGCTCGCCTTCGGCGCTGCGAGGGGGACGACCCCTGTGGCCGGGCCAAGCCCGTTCCACGGGGTCCTGGTGCGCAGGCACTTCTCTCTGGAAGCGGCTCGCTCGCCTTGCGGCCGGGGTGAGCCCTTTTCTATGGAAACGGGCATGGTTTCGGAGGCGCGCTGCTTTGGCGCAATCTGGCTCAAGGATGTTCAGCGTTGGCGTGCACTTCGCTGATGCGTTTTTCCCGCCGCACAAGGTAGAGGCCGCTGCCGACGATGATGGCGGCACCGACCCAGGTGTGGGCTTCGGGCAGGGTCTGCCAGACCAGCCAGTCCAGCCCCACGCCCCAGGCCAGGGCGGTGTATTCGAACGGGGCCACCGCCGACGCCTGGCCGTGGCGGAAGGCTTCGTTGATGGTCAACTGCCCCAGAAAACCGGTGATGGCCAGTGCCAGCAACCAACCGGCATGGTCCCACGACACCGCCACCCAGCCGGGCGCGGCCAGCAGGCCGCCGCCGACGGTCATGAACAGCATCATGGTCAGGATCAGCGACTCGATGCTGTCGGTGCGGCTGAGCAGGCGCCCGGCCACGGCGGCAATGGCATAGCACAGCGCCGCCGCCAGAATGGCCAGCCCGCCCACGGTGGCAAAGCCCGCCTGCAGATCGCCCGTGCTGGGCTGGATGGCTACCAACACCCCGGTGAAGCCGATGCCGATGGCCCACCAGTGCGCGGGCGGTACCCGCTCCTTGAGCACCGGCACCGACAGCAGGGTGATGAGCAGCGGGGCGATGAAGAAGATGGTGTAGGTGGCCGACAGCGGCAGCTCGCTGACCCCGCGGGTGAACAGCGACAGCATGGCAATGCCCAGCAAGCCGCGCAGCAGGTGCAGCGACCAGCGCAGCCGCCGCAGCCGGCCCCAGCCGCCGCGCCACTGGATCCACGCCAGCACCAGGGGCAGCGCGGTCAGCCCGCGCAGGCAGGCCAGCTGCACCGGCGGGTAGTGGGCCGACAGGGTCTTGAGCACCGCGTCCATGAACGAGAAAAACATCACCGCCAGCAGCATGTTGACGATGCTGCGCAGGTTGCCGTCGGCATGGTGGTGCGGGGAGGTCATGGGGGCGCCAAGCAAAGCGCAGCAGTGTGCCTGAGCCGGGCCACTGTTCGGGCGCCACTGGGCGGCCTGCGTTCGGGTCCACCGTGTGTCGGGTCCGGCACCCTCGCCGGGGGTACTGACCCGCTGGCCGCCCGCTCACGGGGTGGGCTGCCCCGCTCCGGCGTGCGCCGGTCGCCGATCCGGTTAGCCTATCGGCCTGCACGGACCACTTTGCGCCATGACGCCACTGCCACACCCCGGCTCCGACTGGGCCGTCGTCGCCGTTTTCGCCACCGTCTACCTGGGCATGTTCCTGGGCGGCCTGCCGCGCCTGAAGCTCGACCGCTCGGGGGTGGCGCTGCTGGGGGCCATCGCGGTCATCGCGCTCACCGGCATGCCGCTGGAAGAAGCGGCGCGCGCGGTGGACCTGCCCACCATCGTGCTGCTGTTCGCCTTCATGGTGGTGTCGGCACAAATGCGGCTGGGCGGTTTCTACACCGAGGTCACCCGCCGCGTGGGGGCGTTGCCGCTCTCGCGCGCCGGCCTGCTGGCCGCGCTCATCGCGGTGGCCGGTGGCCTGTCGGCGGTGTTTTCCAACGACATCATCTGCCTGGCCATGACGCCGGTGGTGGCGCGGCTGTGCCTGCAGCGCGGGCTCGACCCGATCCCGTTTCTCATCGGCCTGGCCTGCGCGGCCAACATCGGCTCGGCGGCCACGCTGATCGGCAACCCGCAAAACATGCTCATCGGCTCGGTGCTGCAGTTGCCGTTTGCGGCCTACCTGCGGGCCGCGGCGCTGCCCGTCGCCGTGAGCCTGGCGCTGCTCTGGGCCTGGCTGGCTTTCGGACCCGGCGCGCGCCGCGGTGCGCCGGAGCTCTCGCGCCCGGTGGGCGTGCGGCTGCAGGCTGATGATGCGCCGCCGTTTGACCGCTGGCAGACCGCCAAGGGCCTGGCCGTGGCCGGTGTGCTCATGGCGGTGTTCCTGTTCACCGACTGGAACCGCGAGGTGGCCGCGCTGGTGGGGGCGGCGGTGCTGCTGCTCAGCCGCCGGCTGCATTCAGCCCATGTGATGGGCTTTGTCGACTGGCCCTTACTGCTGCTGTTCATCGGCCTGTTTGTGGTCAACCACGCCTTTGGGCAGACCGGGCTGGCCGGCGAGGCCGTGGCCTGGCTGGCGGCGCAGGGCCTGCACCTGAGCGAGCCGGGCACGCTGCTGGTGCTGGGCACGCTGCTGTCCAACCTGGTGTCCAACGTGCCGGTCGTCATGCTGCTGCTGCCCCATCTGGGCGCCGATCCGCAGCAGGCCGGCGTACTGCTGGCGCTGGTGAGCACCTTGGCCGGCAATCTGCTGCTGGTGGGCTCGATTGCCAACCTCATCGTGGCCGACCTGGCGGCCCAGCAGGGCATCACCCTGGGCTGGCGTCGCCATGCGATGACCGGCCTGCCGGTGACGCTGCTGTCGCTGGCGATGGTCTGGCTGTGGATGCGCTGATCAGTGCGCGGTGGTGAGGGCGCGCAGGTCGTCCTCATAGCCCTGCAGCACCGTTTGCGCATGGCGCCGCTGCTGGGCGCTGGTGCTGTTGTGCAGCTGGGCAAACCCTTCGCAGCCGTGCCGCACCCAGGCCGGCGCGTCGCTGCCGGTGGGCGACGGAAACAGGCCGCGCTGCAACCAGCCGAGCACCGCCTGGCCCGCGGCGCGGGGCACCGGCTCGCCAGCGGCCAGCGGCCGGGGCTGGCCGGCCTGCAGCTGGCCGATCAGTGCCAGCAGCTCGGCCTGCCGCTCGCGCCGCTGCGCCAGGGTGCGCGCCGGGTCAAACGGCGAGGCCTGCAGGCTCTGCCGCACCAGTGCCACCTGCGCGTCGGTCAGGCGGCCGTACAGGGTTTCGTAGCGGTCCAGGGTGCGTTCCAGGCGCCGCTCCAGCCGGGCGCTGGCGCTGCCACGCAGGAAGTCTTTTTCAAAACCCTCGTTGCTCTTGCGTTGGTGGCGCTGCAGGTGGTCGAGCTGCGCGGGGGTGAGCGTCAGCGCCAGCCGGGCCAGCGGCTCGTGGCCGCGCTCCATCAGCGCTGTGGCGGCGGTGTGCAGCGCATCGGCTTCGCGGCACACCTGCTCGGCCGTCAGGTTTTGTGCCGCCAGGGTGCGCCACTGGCCCAGCCGCTGCGCGTAGGTGGGCAGTTCTTGCTGGCGGTGCCAGGCCAGCAGGCGGTCAATGTCTTGCCGCAGGCGCGTGCTTTGCCCATCGTTCAAGTCGGCATAGCCGTCGATCCACCAGTACACCACGGTGTGCGCCTGGTTGTAGCCCAGCTGCAAGGCGCTGCAGCCGGCCAGCAGCAGCGCCGCGCCCAGCGCCAGGCCGATGGACCGAAGGCGGGCGGTGATAATGCCCGCCTGTTGCAACAGGGGGCGCCCGTTCGCCCTGAAAGAGGTGTTCATGTCGTTCCCCGTGGATGTGGTGGTGATGGCGGCCGGCAAAGGCACGCGCATGAAAAGCCAGCGCCCCAAAGTGTTGCACCGCCTCGGCGGCCGTGCGCTGGCCCAGCATGTGATCGACACCGCAGCCCGGTTATCGGCGCGCTCGGTGGTGGTCATCACCGGCCACGGGGCCGAGCAGGTGGAAGCCGGCCTGAACGCACCGGCCCGCGGCGCCACCGCGCTGCGCTATGTGCGCCAAGAGCCGCAGCTGGGCACCGGCCATGCGGTGCAGCAGGCGCTGCCGGTGCTGCCCGACGACGGCGTCACCCTGGTGCTCTCGGGGGACGTGCCGCTGACCCGCGTCGAAACACTCCAGGCGCTGATTGACCAGTGCGCCGGTGAACACCTGGCGCTGCTGACCCTGCACATGGCCGACCCCACCGGCTACGGCCGCATCGTGCGCAGTGCCAGCGGCGCGGTGCAAGCCATCGTCGAGCAAAAAGACGCCAGCCCCGCGCAGCAGGCCATCAACGAAATCTACAGCGGCATCATGGCCGTGCCCACCCGGCGGCTGCGCGGCTGGCTGGCGCGGCTGGACAACCGCAACGCACAGAACGAGTACTACCTGACCGACGTGGTGAAGTTCGCCGTGGCCGACGGCCAAACCGTGCAGGCCCACCGCATCACCGACGCGGTGCAGGTGGCCGGCGTCAACAGCCCGCAGCAGCTGGCCGAGCTCGAGCGCGCCTACCAGCGCCGGGTGGCCGAGGCGCTGATGGCCCAGGGCGTGCGCCTGGCCGACCCCGCGCGCCTGGACGTGCGCGGCGAACTGGTCTGTGGGCAGGACGTGGACATCGACATCAACGCCGTGTTTGAAGGCCGGGTGGAGCTGGGCGACGGGGTGCGCATCGGCGCCCACTGCGTCATCGCCAACGCCCGCATCGAGGCCGGCGCAGTGATCCACCCCTTTACCCATATAGACGGGGAACAGCTGGGCGTGAGCGTCGGCGCGGGCAGCCTGATCGGCCCCTTTGCCCGCCTGCGGCCGGGCGCGCAACTCGGCGCCGAGGTGCACATCGGCAATTTTGTGGAAGTCAAAAACAGCACCCTGGCCGCCGGGGCCAAGGCCAACCACCTGGCCTACCTGGGCGACGCCACCGTGGGCGAGCGGGTGAACTACGGCGCCGGCAGCATCACCGCCAACTACGACGGCGCCCACAAGCACCGCACGGTGATTGAGGCCGATGTGCACGTGGGCAGCAACTGCGTGCTGGTGGCGCCGGTCACCCTGGGCGCGGGCGGCACCATCGCTGGCGGCTCCACCATCACCAAAGACACACCGCCCGGCGCCCTGAGCGTGGCGCGCGGCAAGCAGGTGAGCATTGCCCACTGGCAGCGGCCCAGCAAACGCAGCTGAACACGGCTGCGCCGCCTGCCCGTTCAGCCCGGGTGGGCGGTGGGCAGTGGCAGACGCGGGTCAAACTTGGCCCGGTGCACGCTGAAGAACGCCTTCACATTGCGCACATTGGCGTCGCTGGTGAACAGGCGCTGGGCCAGTGCGCGGTAGCCCGGCATGTCGGGCACGTGGGCCACCAGCACAAAGTCAGGCCCCGGGCTGACGCGGTAGCACTGCTGCACCGCCGCTTCGGCCACGGCGCGCGCCTCAAAAGTATCGAGCTGTTCGGCGCCCTGGCGCTCCAGGGTCACTTCCAGCAAGGCGGTCAGCCCGTGGCCGGTGAGCGCCGCCAGCCGCTGGGGGTTCAACACCGCCACCTGCCGCTCGATCAGGCCCAGTGCGCGCAAGCGTTTGATGCGCCGCAGGCTGGTGGGCGGCGACACATGGGCGCGCTCGGCCAGCGCCTGGTTGCTCAGCGAGGCATCGGTCTGCAGCAAGTCCAGCAAGCGCCAGTCGGCTTCATCGAGAAATAAAGAGCCAGGTTGATCGTTCACAATGAAATTTTATTCTCTGACAACGAGATGGTGAAATTTAGTTCTTTTTTAAATCACTGAATGATCATTCATTTCATGCCGACCTGACTAGCATCGGGGTCAGTTCATCAACAGAGGGTCGTCTATGTGTGGCATCGTGGCGGGGGTTTCGGGGCGCGATATCGTGCCGGTTCTGGTGCAAGGGCTGCAGCGGCTGGAATACCGCGGCTACGACTCGTGCGGCGTGGCGGTGCACCAAAACGGCTTGCGCCGTGCGCGCAGCACCGCCCGCGTGGCCGAGTTGGCCGAGCAGGTGCAGGCCGACGGCATTGCCAGCGGCACCGGCATTGCCCACACCCGTTGGGCCACCCATGGCGCGCCAGCGGTGCACAACGCGCACCCGCACTTCAGCCACGGCCCTGGCAACAGCTCCACCACCGGCGCGGCGGGCCGGGTAGCGCTGGTGCACAACGGCATCATTGAAAACCACGACGAACTGCGCGCCGCCCTGCAGGCCAGAGGCTACGTGTTTGAGAGCCAGACCGACACCGAGGTCATCGCCCACCTGGTCGACTCGCTCTACGACGGCGACATCTTCACCGCACTGCAGGCGGCGGTGGCGCAATTGCAGGGCGCCTACGCGCTGGCGGTGTTCCACCGCGACGAGCCGCACCGCGTGGTCGGCGCGCGCTCCGGCTCGCCGCTGGTGCTGGGGGTGGGCACGGGCGGGCAGGAGCATTTTCTGGCCAGCGACGCCATGGCCCTGGCCGGTGTGACCGACCAGATCGTCTACCTGGAAGAAGGCGACCTGGTGGACCTGCAGCCGGGCCGCTACTGGGTGACCGACACCCAGGGGCGCCCCCACGACGCCGCGCACCGCCCGGTGAAAACCGTGCACGCCCACAGCGGCGCAGCCGAACTGGGCCCCTACCGCCACTACATGCAAAAAGAAATTTTCGAGCAGCCGCGCGCCATCGGCGACACGCTCGAAGGCGTGGAAGGCATCACCCCCGAACTGTTTGGCGACGGGGCCTACCGCATCTTCAAACAGGTCGACCGGGTGCTCATCCTGGCCTGCGGCACCAGCTACTACAGCGGTTGCACGGCCAAGTATTGGCTGGAAGAGATCGCCGGCATCCCGACCCAGGTGGAAGTGGCCAGCGAATACCGCTACCGCACCAGCGTGCCCGACCCCAAGACCTTGGTCGTCACCATCAGCCAGAGCGGCGAAACCGCCGATACCCTGGCCGCCTTGCGCCACGCGCAAAGCCTGGGCATGGCGCACACCCTGACCATCTGCAATGTGGCCACCAGCGCCATGGTGCGCGAGTGCCAGCTGGCCTACATCACCCGCGCCGGGGTCGAAATTGGTGTCGCTTCCACCAAAGCCTTCACCACCCAGTTGGCCGGCCTGTTCCTGCTCACGCTGGCGCTGGCCCAGGTGCGCGGGCGCCTGAGTCCCGAGCAAGAGGCGGCCCACCTCAAAGCCATGCGCCACTTGCCAGTGGCGCTGCAGGCGGTGCTGGCGCTGGAGCCGCAAGTCATCAGCTGGGCCGAAGACTTCGCCCGCATGGACAACGCCCTGTTTCTGGGCCGCGGCCTGCACTACCCCATCGCCCTCGAAGGCGCCCTAAAACTCAAGGAAATCAGCTACATCCACGCCGAGGCCTACCCCGCCGGCGAACTCAAGCACGGCCCGCTGGCCCTGGTCACCAGCGCCATGCCGGTGGTGACGGTGGCGCCCCACGACGCGCTGCTCGAAAAGCTCAAAAGCAACATGCAAGAGGTGCGCGCACGCGGCGGCGTGCTCTACGTGCTGGCCGACGCCGACACCCGCATCGGCAGCGGTGAAGGCGTCAACGTCATCCGCATGCCCGAACACTACGGCGCGCTCTCACCCATCTTGCACGTGGTGCCGCTGCAGCTGCTCGCCTACCACACCGCGCTGGCCAAAGGGACCGATGTGGACAAGCCGCGTAATTTGGCGAAGTCGGTCACCGTGGAGTAGTTTTGCTAGTGGGTAATTTTTGCTGATCTACAGGAATAGAGCCTGTCGGGGCTCTCCCTCTGAGACCGTACACGTTTAGAAAGTAACTTTACCCTGTCGGGCACCCCCTCTGAAAAGGGGGTGCAATGGTGCTTTTGGAATATTCCCTGTCGAGACCGACTCTTGGATCAAATTCCAGCAGTTTTTGCTCAACGAGGCCAGTGGTTTCGAAGGAAAATCTCCGCATGGAATCCCTCGGTCCACCCCCCAGATCGTATGCGCTCGACCGTGAGGAGTGCCTGAGCGCCGTCAAGTCGGTCGCTGGCGTGCATCGCTTGCCATGCTGAAGGGGTTTGGATGGAGGCGCGAACAGACGGGCGATCACGGGAGAAGGAGCCTCCCGACGTGACGCGCGTCGTGCTGGTTATCGATCTTGAGGCGACGTGCTGCAATCAAGGCTCAGTACCGCAGCAGGAAATGGAAATCATCCAAATCGGTGCCGTGCTTGCCACCCGCTCGGGAGAACTGCTGGGTGAATGGAGCTCGCACGTGCGCCCAATCCGGCACCCCGTGCTGACGACGTTTTGCACGCAGCTAACCGGAATCAGCCAGTTTGATGTCGATGCTGCAGACACCTTCCCGGCTGTAATTGAAAGACTGGTGACGTGGGTGTGCGACTCCTACAAGCCCGTTGACTGCTGGGCGTCGTGGGGAGCGTACGACCGTCATCAACTGCAGCAGGATTTCGCCTTCCACGGCGTGTCCTGGTGCTTACCGTCGTCCCACGTGAACTTGAAGGCGACCTTCGCGAAAACCTTCCGCTTGAAGAAGCGTCCCGCCCTGAGCACCGCATTGGTCCTTGTCGGACAGGAGTTTGCCGGCACACCGCATGATGCTCTGGATGACGCAAGAAATGCGGTGAGACTGCTCCGATATGCATGGAGTTGAACAATCTACACCGTGAAAATCCATGACCGCTTTGCAGCGGTTGCTGCCCCTCGCAGCACTGATCCGAATACCCGCTGTTGGTCGTAGATCAGTCATTCACTCCGACAAAAATGCCGTAAATGGTCCCAGAACCATGAGCGGAAAGACGAGTT
>Ga0075157_10000172_pt1 | contig 64022 bp, 68 predicted proteins | sample JI81BgreenDNA_FD_70967 | JGI IMG/M metagenome (GOLD analysis project Ga0075157, IMG submission 70967) | Wastewater effluent complex algal communities from Wisconsin, to seasonally profile nutrient transformation and Carbon sequestration -... | ecosystem: Engineered > WWTP > Effluent > Algae...
CTCGAGACGGCCGTCTCCGGCCCGAAGAACCGCATTGCCAGCTTCGACACCTCGTGCTTCTCGGGGGATTACGTCACCGGCGTGGCCGAGGGCTACTTCGACGCGCTGAAGGGCGAACGCAGCGACGCGGCCAAGGCCGCGCGCGGCTGAGCCGGCGATGGGGCAGGGCGCCGCGACGGGGCTTTATGCGGCGGCGTTCGACTGCCTCGCCACGGCAGACCCGCAAGCAAAGTGTGCGAAGACCCGCGAGTACGCGGCGGCCTTTCTCGCTGACGCGTTGCGGCCCGAGATCGACGCGCCGCCGCCGGAACCGATCCGCTTCCCCGGCCGCCCCGAGCGCCCGCGGCTGGTGCATCCGAAGCACCTGCCGAAGCGCGGGCTCGGCAGCATCGCCGGCCGCGCCGCGTTCCTCCACGCCATCGCGCACATCGAACTGAATGCCGTCGACCTGGCTTGGGACGCCGTCTACCGTTTCCGCGAGTTTCCCGCCGACTACCTCATCGACTTCGTCCGCACCGCCGACGACGAGGCGCGGCATTTCCAGCTGCTCGCCGCACGGCTCGCCGAGCTTGGCCACGCCTACGGTGACTTCGACGCCCACAACGGCCTGTGGGAGATGGCGGAGAAAACCGCCGAAAGCGCGCTGGCGCGCATGGCCCTGGTGCCGCGCGTGCTCGAGGCGCGCGGCCTCGATGTCACTCCCGGCCTGATCGAGCGCCTGCGCGATGTCGGTGATGCCGAAAGCATCGCCGTGCTCGAGGTGATCCTCCGCGAGGAGGTGGCCCACGTGGCGGCGGGCTCGCGCTGGTTTCGCTGGCTCTGTGAACGCGACGGCCTGAAGCCCTGGCCGACCTTCGCGGGGTTGGTGCGGGCGCACGCCAGTCGCGCGGTGCAGGGCCCCTTCAATTGGGATGCGCGCCGTCGGGCGGGCTTCGACGACGAAGAGATCGCGGCGATCGAGCGCGGTGAACTGGCGCCGGGCTGAGCGCCCGGACCTCGGGCGCCCGAAGCGGGCGCAATCACAAGAAAGTTCAGATTCGCACTCAGCAATAGTCAACTTCCGGCGCAGGGCGATGGGCAGGCCCGAAGGCCCGCGCTAGCCTGCACGCACCCCCCACCCGAGCGAGCGTTCCAATGCGCTTCGATCCTGCAGACCTTTACGCCGCCACCCACCCCCTGAGTGCCCCGAGCGATGCCGCCGCCGATCGTCGACTCAACGACACCCTGTTCGATGCCGCCGCCGACCGCCTACGCCGCCTCCCGCCGGAGCGATTCGAGTCGCTGGAGGAGCTGCGCGCCACCGCGCAGGCCATCGCCGATGAAGCGCAGGCGCACGGTCTGAAGGGCATCGACCATCTGCTCGGCAACGACGACCTCTCGGCCTTCCACGCCGTGCAAGGGTCGCTCGATGATCCGGCGGCGCTGCGCGCCTACATCGGTCGCGCGCAGTTCCTGGCGCATGCGGCCCGTGCCCGAAGTCTCGACGCGGTGGGTGACCGACTGCGCGACACCCGCAACGGCGTGGTCGCCAGCGCGGACGGGCTGTGGAACGGCCTCGTCCGTGGCCTCGACCAGAACGGCGACGGCAAGCTCGGGTTCGACGACGTGGGGGCCTTCTTCACCCGCACGCTCGACCAGAACGGCGACGGCAAGCTCAACCTTGCTGACGTCGGTGCGCTGTTCGACCAGACCGGCGATGGCAAGTTCGGGCTGGACGATGCGGCCGTCCTGGTCGGCGGCCTGCTGGCCGGCCGCCGCCGCTGAAGTGGCCCTCGGCGGCCAAACTCCCGCCCGCGCCATGGCATAAGCACATAGCCCGTCGGCGTTTCCGCGGGTGGGGCCGGGTGAACTGCAATGTCGGGCATGTCTGTCCGCACTTTTTCCCGACCGTTCATGATGCTCGTGCTGATGGCCGGGCTTTCGCTTGGCTGCAGCAAGGCTCCCGATGGACGTGTTGCCTCGGGGGAGGGCGCATCACTGGAGCTGCTCAACGTCAGCTACGACCCGACCCGCGAGTTCTACCAGGACGTCAACGCTGCGTTCGTCGCGCAGTGGAAGGCGAAGACGGGCGAAGACCTGCGCGTCCGGGCCTCGCACGGTGGCTCGGGCAAGCAGGCGCGCTCGGTCATCGACGGCCTGCGCGCCGACGTCGTGACCTTGGGGCTTTCCGGCGACATCGACAGCATTGCCGGGAATGCGCGCGCGTTGCCGGCGAACTGGCAGTCGCGCCTGCCGAACAACAGCTCGCCCTACACCTCGACGATCGTCTTCCTCGTCCGCAAGGGCAATCCGAAGTGCATCCGGGACTGGGGCGATCTCGCCAAGCCGGGCGTGGCGGTGGTGACGCCGAATCCGAAGACCTCGGGCGGCGCGCGCTGGAACTACCTCGCCGCATGGGCTTGGGCCCAGCGCGCCTACGGCAACGACGAGGCCAAGGTCCGTGCCTTCGTCGGCTCGGTGTACCGCAACGCGCCGCTGCTCGACACCGGGGCGCGCGGTTCGACCACGACTTTCGTGCAGCGGCGCATCGGCGACGTGCTCATCGCCTGGGAGAACGAGGCCCTGTTGGTGCTCGCGCAGCCCGGCGGCGACCAGTACGAACTGATCGTGCCGTCGTTGTCGATCCACGCCGAGCCGCCGGTGGCCTTGGTTGATCGGAACGTCGATGCCCGCGGGACGCGCGCGGCGGCGCAGGCCTACCTCGAGTTCCTGTACACGCCGGCCGGGCAGGCGCTGGCCGCCAAGCACCACTTCCGCCCGTCGCGCCGCGAGGGGCTCGATCCCTCGCTGCTCGCGCCCTTCAAGCCGATCGAACTCGTGGACATCGCGCACTTCGGCGGATGGGCGCAGGCGCAGCGCACGCACTTCGCCGAAGGCGGCGTGTTCGATCAGATTTTCCAGCCCGGCGCGCGCTGACCGACCATGAGCGCCGTGATCGAGCAACCCCCCATAAGCACGTCGTCGTCGGCCGCGGCCGGGCGCCGCACGCCGTCGCGGCCGCGCTGGCGCGACCCCGTGCCGGGCTTCGGCCTGACGCTGGGCCTGTCGCTGGCGTGGCTGGGCGCGGTGATCCTGCTGCCGTTGGCCGCGCTGGTGTTGCGCAGCGTCGATCTCGGCCTCGAGGGCTGGTGGCAGCTGCTGCAGAGCGAACGGGTGCAGCAGGCGCTGTGGTTGAGCTTTTCGACGGCCTTCCTCGCCGCCGGTATCGCCTCCTTGGCCGGCACGCTGATCGCCTGGGTCCTGGTGCGCTATTCGTTTCCGGGCCGGAAGCTGATCGACGCGATGGTCGACCTGCCGTTCGCCCTGCCCACGGCGGTGGCCGGCATCGCGCTGACGGCGCTGTATTCCGGCACCGGCTGGGTCGGGCAATTCCTCGAGCCGCTGGGCTTCACCGTCGCCCAGCGCCCGGCCGGCATCGTGCTGGCCCTCGTGTTCATCGGCCTCCCGTTCGCGGTGCGCACGCTCCAGCCCATCCTCGAAACCGCGACGCGCGAGTTCGAAGAGGCCGCGGCCACGCTCGGGGCCTCGCGCTGGACCATCGTGCGCCGGGTGGTGTTCCCGCCGCTGTTCCCGGCCATCCTGACCGGCTTCAGCCTCGCCTTCGCCCGCGGCCTCGGCGAGTACGGCTCGGTGATCTTCATCGCCGGCAACATCCCCTTCGTCTCCGAGATCGCGCCGCTGCTGATCGTGATCCGGCTCGAGGAGTACGACTACGCCGGTGCCACCGGCATCGCCACGCTGATGCTCGCCATCAGCTTCCTCACCCTGCTGGCCCTGGGCCTGTTGCAGCGGAAGACCCGCCATGGCTGATCGCGCCCTCGACGAACCGCTGTGGCTGCGCGTGCTGCTCGTCGTGCTGGCGGTCGGCCTGATGGCGGCCTTGGTGCTGCTGCCGCTCGCCGTGGTGATGGTGGAGGCGTTCGCGCAGGGCGTGCAGGCCTGGTGGGCGGCCGTCGATGAACCCGACACCCGCGCTGCCATCGCACTGACGCTGACCGTCGCCGCCATCGCCGTGCCCTTGAACGCGGTCTTCGGCCTCGCCACGGCATGGGCGGTGACGAAGTTCGAGTTCCGCGGCAAGCGCCTGCTGCTGGCCCTGATCGACCTGCCGTTCGCGATCTCCCCCGTCGTTTCCGGCCTCGTGCTGGTGCTGCTGTTCGGCGCGCACGGCTGGTTCGGCGCCTGGCTGCAGGAGCACGACATCCAAATCCTGTTCGCCACGCCCGGCATCGTCCTCGCCACGGTGTTCGTCACTTTTCCCTTCGTCGCCCGCGAGCTGATCCCGCTGATGCAGTCGCAGGGCCGCGATGAAGAGGAGGCCGCCGCGTCGCTGGGCGCCGGTGGATTCCGCCTGTTCTGGCGCGTGACGCTGCCCAACATCCACTGGGCGCTGCTCTACGGCGTGCTGCTCTGCAACGCCCGCGCGATGGGCGAGTTCGGCGCGGTGTCGGTGGTGTCTGGCCACATCCGTGGGCTCACCAACACCTTGCCGCTGCAGGTCGAGATCCTGCACGGCGAGTTCCAGTTCCAGGCGGCCTTCGCGGTCGCGTCCCTGCTCACCCTGCTGGCCCTCGTCACGCTGGTGGCGAAGGCCTGGCTCGAACACCGCCATGGCGACGCGCTCGCCGCCGGCGCGCGGCACTGAGGAGACATCGCATGCAGCTCACCCTTGAAGGCCTCTCCAAGCGCTTCGCCGGCACGGTCGCGTTGGACCGCGTCGACCTTGATGTCGGCAGCGGCGAACTGATCGCGCTGCTCGGGCCCTCGGGCTCGGGCAAGACGACCCTGCTGCGGGCCATCGCCGGCCTGCTGCCGGTGGATGCCGGCCGCATCCTGTTCGGAGACCTCGACGCGACTTCGCTCAGCCTGCGCGAGCGCCGCGTCGGCTTCGTCTTCCAGCACTACGCGCTGTTCAAGCACCTCACCGTCGCCGAGAACATCGCTTTCGGGCCGGAAAGCCAGCCACGGAACGAGCGGCCGTCGAAAGCGGAGATCGCCCGTCGCGTCGAGGACCTGCTGGAGCGCATGCAGCTCGGTGGCTATGGCGGCCGTTACCCGGAGCAGCTCAGCGGCGGCCAGCGCCAGCGCGTGGCCTTGGCGCGTGCCTTGGCCATCCAGCCGCGCCTGCTGCTGCTTGACGAGCCCTTCGGCGCGCTCGATGCCAAGGTGCGTGTGGAGCTGCGGCGCTGGCTGCGTCAGGTGCACGATGACACCGGCCACACCACGCTGTTCGTCACCCACGACCAGGAAGAAGCGCTGGAACTGGCCGACCGCGTGGTGGTGTTCAACGCCGGGCGCATCGAGCAGGTCGGCACGCCGGACGAGGTCTATCGCCATCCGCAGAGCCGATTCGTGTTCGATTTCATCGGCCGCGGCGGCCGCATCGACGGTGAGTTGGTGGCCGAGGGTTTCCGCGTTCCCGGCATCGATGCCGTCGTCCCGGTGGCGCGACGCATCGGCGGTGCCCTCGGCCCAGCCGGCTTGCACCTACGGCCCTACGAACTCCGCGTAGTGGGCGAGGGCGACGGACTGCCGGCGGAAGTGCGCGGCCTGCGTCGCATTGGTGCGCGCAACACGCTGGAGCTCAGCGTGGCCGGACAGGACGGCGTGATCGAAGTCGACCTCGACGCGGCCCAGCCGCTGCCTTCGCGGGGCGAGTACGTGCGCCTGCAACCGGTGGGCGGCGTCGCGTTCGCGGGCTGAGGGGCCGCGCTTCGCTCGGCCCGACCGATCAGGACGGCCGGCTTAGCGTGAAGCCATCGCGATCCACGCGCAGCACCGAGCCCTGGTCGTACCAGTCGCCCAGAACGATGCGCTGGCCGCTGCGGCCGTCGGGGAGGGCCACGGCGTGCATCGCCGGACGGTGCGTGTGGCCGTGGATCAGGCGCCGCACGCCATAGAAGGCCATCACGCGCTCGACCTCCGAAGGCGTGACATCGCCGATGCTCTCGTCGCGGCCGGACTGCGCCGCGGCGCTGGCGGCGCGGGCCTGGGCCGCGAACGCCTTGCGTGCCGCCAGTGGCTGGGCGAGGAAGCCCTGTTGCCACGACGGGTCGCGCACCTGCCGGCGGAAGGCCTGGTAGGCGATGTCGTCGAGGCACAGCAGGTCGCCGTGCATCAGCAGCGTGGGCTCCCCCTCAAGAACGACCACCGCCGGGTCGGGCAGCAGCGTCCACCCGGCGCGTGCCGCGTAGTCGGCGCCGACGAGGAAATCGCGGTTGCCGCGCAGGAAGAACACCGGCACGCCGGCATCGCGCAGCGCGCGCGTCGCCGCGGCCACGCGGTTCGCGATCTCGCCGTCGTCGTCGTCGCCGAGGAAGGCTTCGAACAGGTCGCCGAGCAGGAAGACCGCCTCGGCCCCGCGCGCTTCGCCCGCGCAAAGGGCTTCGAACTGTGCCGTGATGTCCGGACGCGACGGATCGAGGTGCAGGTCGGACAGGAACAGCGTCGTCATTGCGCCGCGCCGGGCAGGCGCACGGCCCGTTCGATGACGATGGCCTGGTTCGGCACGCGCGACGGGAAGGGGCCCTGCGCACCCGTTTCCACGTTGCGCATCGCATCGACCACGTCCATGCCTTCGACCACGCGGCCGAACACCGCATAGCCGGCGCCAACGGCGTTGGCCGGGTCCATGGCATCGAACTGAGGGTTGTCGACGACATTGATGAAGAACTGCGCCGTCGCCGAATCCCGCGTGTCCGGTCGCCGTGCGGCGGCGATCGTGCCGCGCAGGTTGCTCAGGCCATTGCCCGCTTCGAGCGGCACCGGGGCGCGCTCCGGCTTGGGCTGAAGGTCCGGCGTGTAGGCACCCCCCTGCACCAGCAGGTTGGGCACCACGCGATGGAAGATCGTGCCGTTGTAGTGGCCGGATTCCACGTAGGCGAGGAAGTTCGCCACGGTCTGCGGGGCCTTGCCGGGGTCGAGCTCCAGCACGACGCGGCCGGCGCTGGTGTCCAGGGCCACGCGCTCCATCGGCACGGCCGGGGCTGGCGGGGCGGGCGCGGGGGCCGGCACGGCCAGGGTCAGGGCGGGCAGGGCGGCCAGCAGCAGGGCGGCGAAGGTCAGGCGCATGGATCGGCCTTGGGTGTGAAGACGGGAATGCTGGGGATTATGCGGCCCGCCACTCGACGTACACTAGCGCCCCTCGCGCCGGCCTCCGCCGGCGCGTTCCCGTTTCTGACGCCGGCCGTACCCATGACCTGTCGCACCCGCTTCGCGCCCAGCCCCACCGGTTACCTGCACATCGGCGGCGCCCGCACCGCGCTCTACTGCTGGCTGGAATCGCGCAGCCGCGGCGGCCAGTTCGTGCTGCGCGTCGAGGACACCGACCAGGAGCGCAGCACGCCGGAAGCGGTGCAGGCGATCCTCGACGGCATGGCGTGGCTGGGCCTCAACCCGGACGAGGGCCCGATCTACCAGACCCATCGCCTCGAACGCTACCGCCAGGTGGCCTCGGAGCTCGTGCAGGCCGGCAAGGCCTACTACGCCTACGAGACCAAGGACGAGATCCAGGCCGCGCGCGACGCCGCGATGGCCGCCGGCATCAAGCCGCGCTATTCGGGCAAGTACCGCACCGAGAACGCGCCCTATCGCGACGACCCGAACCGCGTGATCCGCTTCCGCAACCCCGAAGGCGGCAGCGTGGTCTTCCACGACGCGGTGAAGGGCCGCATCGAGTGGGCCAATACCGAGCTCGACGATCTGGTGATCGAGCGCTCGGACGGCTTCCCGACCTACAACTTCGCGGTGGTGGTCGACGACCTCGACATGCGGATCACCGACGTGATCCGCGGCGACGACCACGTCAACAACACCCCGCGGCAGATCAACATCTACGAAGCCCTCGGCGCCAAGGCCCCGCGCTTCGCCCACCTGCCGATGATCCTCGGGCCCGACGGCACCAAGCTGTCGAAGCGCCACGGCGCGGTGAGCGTGATGCAGTGGCGCGACGACGGCTACCTGCCGCACGCGCTGCTGAACTACCTCGTGCGCCTCGGCTGGAGCTACGGCGACCAGGAGATCTTCTCGATCGCCGACATGGTGCGGCTGTTCCGCGTCGAGGACGTGAACCACAGCGCCTCGCGCTTCGACCGCGACAAGCTCGACTGGCTGAACCAGCACTACTTCAAGACCGACGACCCGGCCGCCACCGCCGTGCATCTCGAGTGGCACCTGCGCGACCAGGGCATGGATCCGACGCGCGGCCCGAAGCCCGCCGAGGTGGTGGTCGCTCTCGCCGAGCGCTGCAAGACCCTGAAGGAAATGGCCGAGCGCGCCCGCGTCTGGTACGCGCCGCTGGCCGACTACGACAGCGCCGCCGTCGACAAGCACCTCGTCGAAGCCGCCGCGGCGCCGCTGGCCGACGTGCGTGCGCGCATCGCCGCCCAAGCGGAGTGGTCGCCCGCGGCCGTGCAGCAGAGCCTTGCCGACACCGTGGCCGCCCTGGGCATCGGCATGGGCAAGCTGGCGCAGCCGCTGCGCGTGGCGATCACCGGTACCCAGGTCTCGCCGTCGATCGACCACACGGTCTACCTCGCTGGGCGCGACGAGTCGCTGAAGCGCATCGACGCCGCCCTGCAGAAGATCGCCGACCGCGCGCCCTGACCGCGGGCTTCGCGTAGGCTGTCGCCCATGGCCAAGGAACGCCCGCACGCCCACGCCGACCACGTTTGCGCCCACCCCGAGCTGCACACGCACGGGGCAGGGGAGTTTGTTCGTGCGGTCGAGAACGCCTGCCGCGAGCGCGGCCTGAACCTGACGCCGATCCGTGCCGAAGCCCTGAAGCAGATCGCCGAAGCCGGCAAGCCGGTGAAGGCCTACGACCTGCTGGAGCGCATGCGCGGCGGCCCGGGCGCCTCGGCGCCGCCCACCGTCTACCGCGCCCTCGATTTCCTCCTCGAGAACGGCTTCATCCACCGGCTTGTTTCGATCAACGCCTTCCTCGCCTGCCACCACCCGCTGGCGGGCCACGTCGTGCCGATCCTGATCTGCAAGGCCTGCGAGAGCGCGCAGGAGCTCGAAGACGAGACGCTCGCCGCGCAGCTCGACGCGCTCGCGCGCGCCCAGCGTTTCGAGCCGGCCTCGTCCTACCTCGAAGTGGTGGGCCTGTGTGCGGCTTGCGTCGGGAAGGGCTCGGAATGAGGCGCACCGCCCTCTGGGCTGCCATGGCCGCACTGGTGGGAGCGAGCCCGCTATGGGCCGCCCCGCAGGATTTCCCGGCCGAGGTGCCCCGGGCCGCGACGCCGGTGGGTCCGAAGCCGCCGCCGCTGATCGCCGCGCCGGAGTCGCCCGAGGAATCCGCCAGCGACGAGCTGATCACGCCATTCCAGATGCTCGACCGCTTCGTCCTGCCGGGCACGCGCCAGCGCCTCTCGTGGCGGCCACCCGATGGCCTCGGCCGCGGCGAGCTGCCGAGCCCGATCACCGTGATCCACGGCGCGAAGCCAGGACCGGTGTTGTGCCTCATCGCGGGCATCCACGGCGATGAACTCAACGGCATCGAGGTCGCGCGCCGCATCGGCGACGAAGTGGATGCCACCCGTCTGGCCGGAACCCTCGTGGTCGCGCCGATCGTCAACGTGTTTGGCTTCACCCGAAACAACCGCTACCTGCCTGATCGTCGCGACCTGAACCGCCATTTCCCCGGTTCGCGGAGCGGCAGCATCGCCTCACGGCTGGCGCACGGGTTCTTCAACGACGTCGTGCGGCGCTGCGACGCGCTGGTCGATTTCCACACCGGCTCGTTCCAGCGCAGCAACCTGCCGCAGATCCGCGCCGACCTCACCAATCCCGAGGTGCTCGAGTTCACCCGGGGCTTCGGCAACACCCTGGTGCTGCACAGTCCGGGCACTCGCGGCATGTTGCGCTTGGCCGCCGTGGGCACGGGCATCCCCGCCGTGACCTTCGAGGTCGGCGCGCCGCACTTCCTCGAGGAGGAGCACATCGCGCCCGCGGCCGATGCCATCCGCGCGCTGATGCACCGCATGGACATGCTGGAGTCGGAGGCCCACGCCGGCCAGGACGCCGACGCCACGCCGATCTACCAGGATTCGAGCTGGGTGCGCACCAATGCGGGCGGGTTCCTTTTCAGCGAAGTCCAGCTCGGCCAGGCGGTGAAGCCGGGCCAACCCCTGGGCTACGTGGTCGATCCGATCACCAGTCGCCGCAGCGAGATCCTTGCGCCCTTTCCGGGACGCATCCTTGGCATGTCGCTGAACCAGCAGGTGCTGCCGGGCTACGCGGCCTTCCATATCGGCCGGCTCAGCGGCGAGCAGCAGGCCGTCGCCGATGCCGCCGAGGCGCTGGTGCGCCGGCAGCCCGAGGCCGAGGACATGGACGAAGACCCGTCCGAACGCCCCGATGCCGAGTCCGGCAGCGAGGAAGAGCGCGAGGAGTAGGGCGCGTCCGGTTCCCGGCGGGAAGGGCCAAAGAAAAACCCCGCCGAAGCGGGGTTTTTCTTTTCCGGACGGAGGCGAGGGATCAGAAGAACACGCGCAGGCCCGCGGTGAAGTTGCGACCCATCAGCGGAGCGACATCCTTCAGGAACGAGGTATGCAGGCGCGCTTCCGCGTCGGTGAGGTTCGAGCCCTGCAGGTACGCCTCCCAGCCGAAGGTCTGCGTGTCCCAGTGGTAGGTCACCTGGGCATTCACCAGCGTGAAGCCGTCCGTCGCCGTCTCGCCGTCAGCCACGTCGTCCTGCGAGCGGTAGCGCACGGCACCGAGGCCAGCGCGCCACGCGTCGAGCGTCCAGCCGAGGTCGAGGCCAAAACGGCCGGGGGCGATGCGCGGCAGGTTGCCGCCGGCATCGAGCTCGGCGTCCACGCCGTCGGCGAAGCCGCGCAGCGTCCACGTGCCATTCGCGGCCTCGGCCAGCGTGACCGTACCTTCGATCTCCCAGCCGCGGAAGTCGGCGTCGGCCTGCGTCCACACGCGCACCGGCAGGTCGTCGATCTCCAACCCGGTCTCGGCGAGGTAGATGAAGTCGTCGAAGCGCGTCTGGTAGATCGCGGCGCGGCCTTCGAAGCGATCGCCGTGCAGGTGCACGCCGAGCTCGGCGCGGTCGGCCGTCTCGGTGTCGAGGAAGGGGTCGCCGATCTCGTAGGTCGAGGTGGCGACGTGCGTGCCTTCGGCGAACAGCTCTTCCGCGCCCGGCGCGCGCTCGGCGCGGTCGAGGTTCAGGGTCAGGTGCCACAGTTCGGCCGGCGCCCAGCGCAGGCCGATGGAGCCGCTGTTGGTGTCGAAGTCGCGCTCGACAAGGCCATCCACCAAGCCGATGTCGATCCGGTCGTGGCGGGCGCCGAGCTCGAGCTTGAAGGCGCCGAAGGCGCGCTCCTGCATCAGGAAGAAGCCGCGGTCGCGGCTGCTGGTGGCGGGCACGAAGGCTTCGTCGCCGATCGCCTCGAAATCGCGGTCGGCGTACTGCATCCCGAAGGCGCCGTTCCAGCCCCAGATCTCGTTCTGCACGGCCTCCAGGCGGGCCTCGCTGGCCTCGTTGATGAAGCGCGTGCCGATCTCGGCACCCTCGAACTCGACGTGCTCGTACTCGTTGAACGTCGCATGGACCGCCACCTGCTTCAGCGGGCCAAGATCGTTGACGCCGAAGCGCACATCGGAACGGTTCTGGTCGAGCTCGATGCGGACGCCACCTTCCTCTTCGCCGCCATGCTCATGGCCGCCGGGGATGCCGTAGTCGGTGCCGTAGTTGGACAGGGACGCGCCCCAGAACACGCGATCGCCGAGGTAGGCGAAGCCGCCCGCGAACGAGCGGCTGTTGGTGGCGGAATTCTCGAGGGTGCCGCGCTCGAAGCTGGCCGGATCCGCGCCTTCCGCGATCTCCTCGGCGCGGAGGTCGGCGGAGTACACGTAGTCCGGCACATCGATGTCGCCGGTGTCGCGGAGCAGGCCGTCGAGGTGCCAGGCCCAGTTGCCACTGCCACCATCGAGGCGCAGCAGGCCGGCCTTCTCGTCGTTGCCGGTGCCGGTGCGCAGTTCGGCGCGACCCGAGATCAGGCGGTCGCTACGCTCGGTCGGGATGCGGTGGTCGACGACGTTGACGGCACCACCGATGGCGCCATTGCCGAAGAACAGGTTGGCCGGGCCCTTCAGGACCTCGATGCTGTCGGCGAGGAAGGGTTCGACCGACACCGCGTGGTCGACGCTGACGGTGGACACGTCGAGCGTGGAAAGGCCGTTGGCGAGCACCGAGACGCGACCACCGTCGAGGCCGCGGATGATCGGACGACCGACGCCCGGGCCGAAGTGGCTGCTCTGCACGCCCGGCAGCGAGGCGACCGTTTCACCCAAGGTGCCGGTGCGGCGGTCGTCGAGGGCGACGCCGGCCAGCACATCGGCCGGCCGGGCGAGTTCGTCGAGCGCGGTGTCGAGCGGACTGGCGGTGACCTTCACCTCATCGAGTTTGCGGGCTTCCTCCCGGGCCGCCTGGGTGGCGTGGGGGTGGGCCGCGTCGGCCGCGAAGGCCGGCGTTGACAGCGCGGCGGCGACGGACAGGGCAAGGACGGAACGGACCAGCGATCGGGTCATGAACGGAATCCAGATTTATCAGTGGGGTGGAAAACGGGGGGGCAACCCCGGATGTTATAGTATTGCGCTTCGAGCTCAACCCGTCCCGGAAGTCATGGCGCGCCCCATCCACGCAACGAACCCGTCCGCCGAAGCGCGCGGGCGCTGGTACGACAGGCTCGGCGCCACCGCCGCCACGCTCTGCGCGGTGCACTGCGCGGTCTTGCCCTTGGCGATGGCCTTCCTGCCCGCCCTGGGCTTGGAGTTCCTCGCGTCGCATGCCTTCGAGGGCTTCTTCCTCGCTTTCACCACGCTGTTCGCCGTGCTGTCCGTGGGCCACAGCTTGCGGGCCCACGGCCGGTTCTTCGCCTGGCCGCTGCTGCTCACGGGCTTGGCGATCCTGTTCGCCGAGCGCTTCGTGCCGGCGATCCATGACCATGCCCTGTTGCACGCGCTGACCATGACCACGGCGGGCACCTTGGTGGCTGTGGCGCACCTGCTGAACCTGCGCCTCGCCCACGGACAGGCGGTGGATGCGGCGTGCCACGGCCATGCCCACGAAGAAGGCGCCGGTGCTACACTCCCGCCCCTTTCCGATCAACCCAACAAGCATTCAGGAGTGTCCCATGGGTAAGGGTGACCGCAAGACCGCCAAGGGCAAGCGCTACAACGCGTCCTACGGCAACGCCCGTCCGCACCAGTCGGTCGTCAAGGCCGGCACGACGGCCGTGAAGGCGGCCCCGGCGAAGGCGCCGGCCGCGAAGAAGGCCCCGGCCAAGAAGGCTCCGGCCAAGAAGGCATCGGCCTGATCGCCACGGGCCGGGCCCTGGGCCCGGCTGGATGTGGCGCCTGCTCCCAGGTGCCGCCATGAACGCCCCGCCTCGCGCGGGGCGTTTGCGTTGCGGGGGGGCGGTTCCTACAGTCGACGGCCGGCGGACCAGAGGGCGGTCGGCCTCACGGCACCGAGCCAATAGCTGAGTTCGGCGGGATGCCGCACCGGCCACAGCGCGAGGTCGGCGCGCAGGCCCTCGGCAAGGCGTCCGCGGTCGTTCAGGCCCAGCGCGGCGGCGGCGTGCTGGGAGGCCCCGCGCAGGGCTTCCTCCGGCGTGAGCCGGAAATGCGTGCAGGCCAGCGACATCGCCAGCGGCAGCGAACGCATCGGGGACGTCCCCGGATTCAGGTCGGTGCTCACGGCCATCGGCACGCCGTGGCGGCGGAAGCCGTCGATCGGCGGCTGCTTCGTCTCGCGCAGGCAGTGGAAGCTGCCTGGCAGCAGCACGGCCACCGTGCCAGCCGACGCCATGGCGGCGACGGCGTCCTCGCCGGTGTATTCGACATGGTCGGCCGACAGGCCGTGGAACGCGGAGACGAGCGCGGCACCGCCGCCGTCGCTGAGCTGGTCGGCGTGCAGCTTCACTGGCAGGCCGAGCGCCCGTGCGGCCTCGAAGACCCGGGTGGTTTGCGCGGCGTCGAAGCCGATGCGCTCGCAGAACGCGTCGACGGCGTCGACGAGGCCTTCGCCCTGCAGTGCGGGCAGCCAGTCGACGAGCGCGGCCACGTAATCGTCGGCGCGACCGGCGTATTCCGGGGGCACGGCGTGGGCGCCGAGGAAGGTGGTGCGGACCGTGATGCCGAGCCGTTCGCCGATGCGACGCGCGACGCGCAGCATTTTCGCCTCGTCGGCCAGCGTCAGGCCGTAGCCGGACTTGATCTCCAGCGTGGTGCAGCCGCTCGCCACCAGCGCTTGTGCGCGCGGCAGCGATTCGCGGAGCAGCGCGTCCTCGTCGGCGGCGCGCGTGGCGCGCACGGTGGAGAGGATGCCCCCGCCGGCCTTCGCGATGGCTTCGTAGCTCACGCCGTTCAATCGCTGCTCGAACTCGCCCGCGCGGTCGCCGGCGAACACGAGATGGGTGTGGCAGTCGATGAGCCCAGGCGTCGCCAGCGCCTGCTGGCCATCGACGGGATCGAGGCCGAGGTAGGCCGGCGGCAGGGCGCGGTGTGGCCCGGCGTGCGCGATGTGGCCCTCCACGACGGCCACGGCACCATCGTCGATCGGAGCGTAGCCATCGGCGCCATCAAGCGTGACCAGGCGGACGTTGCGCAACAGGAAGGTCGATGGGGCCACGACGGCGTGCGTTCGATGCGAAAGTCGCGAGCATACCGGCGCAGGCTTTAGCATGTGGGCCTCCCGATGCGAGCCGATCCGATGACCTTGCTGCAGGCCGATGCGCTGTTCGATGGACGCGGGTGGCGCCACGGCGCGGCGCTGCCGGTCGATGTCGCCACGCGTGCGGCCTGGGTGGTTCCGGGCATCGCCAACCTGCATTCGCACGCCTTCCAGCGCGCGATGGCGGGGCTCACCGAGCGCCAGCAGTCCGAGGCCGACAGCTTCTGGACCTGGCGCGAATGGATGTACCGGTTCGCCGCCACGCTGTCGCCGGACGACGTCCACGCCATCGCGCGGCAGCTCTACATCGAGATGCTGGAGGCGGGCTTCACCAGCGTTTGCGAGTTCCATTACCTGCACCACGACGTTGACGGCCGGCCCTACGCCCGTCCCGCAGCGATGGCCGAGGCGATCCTCGCGGCGGCGCAGTCCGTCGGCCTGCGCCTGACGCTGCTGCCGGTGCTCTACCAGCATGGTGGTTTCGACGGACGCCCGCTGTCGGCACGGCAGCAGCGCTTCGGCCATGCCACCGAGGCCTACGTGCGCCTGGTCGACGCGCTTCGCGCTGCGACGTCAGGCCTCCCGGGCGTTCGCGTCGGCGTCGCTTTCCACAGCTTGCGCGCCGTCACCCTGCCGACGATGCGCGAAGTGCTCGCCGCCTTCGACGAACCCGGTATGCCCGTCCACTTGCACATCGCCGAGCAGCAGGCGGAGGTCGCCGATGGCCTCGCCACGCATGGCCGGCGACCGGTGCAGCTTCTGCTGGACGCGATGCCGGTCGACCGACGCTGGACGCTGGTGCATGCGACGCACCTCGACGAGTCGGAGGTCCGTGGCATCGCCGCCAGCGGCGCCACGGTGGCGATCTGCCCGAGCACCGAGGCCAACCTTGGCGACGGCCTGTTCCCGCTGCGCGCCTTCCTCTCGGCCGGTGGACGGTACGGCCTCGGTTCGGACAGCCACGTGTCGGTGTCGCCGGTCGAGGACCTGCGCTGGCTGGAGTACGGCCAGCGGTTGGTGGAACAGAAGCGCAGTCGCGCCCTGCTCGGGCCCGGCAGCAATGCCGAGGCCATGTTGAGCGCCGTGGCGGCGTCCGCCGCCGCCGCCACCGGCCAGCCCGTGGGCATGCTCGACGACGCCTCGGCGGTGGATGCGCTGGTGCTCGATGCGGAGGCCCCCGCCTTGGCGGCCGCGACACGCGACGACGTGCTCGATCGCTGGGTGTTCTGCGGCAACCGCCCGCTGGTCCGCGAGGTCTTCGTCGACGGCCGTCGCGTGGTGTCGGAGGGCCGCCATGCGCAACGCGAATCGGCGGCTTCGGCCTATGCCGCGACGCTGCGCCGCCTGCTGTCGGACTGAGCGCCGCGCACCAGCGCCTGCCCGGCGGCGATCACGTCGCTCAGGACGCCAGCGGCAGTGATGTCGGGGCCCGCCCCCGGGCCGCCCAGCCACAGCGGGCGTTCGCGCTGGAGGTCGGTCTCGATGCGCACGAGGTTCTGTCCGGCGGGCAGGGTGGCGAACGGCGATGTGGCCTCGAGTTCGCGCAGGGCGATGCGTGCGCCCGTGGCATCGACTTCGGCGAGGATCGTCCAGCGTGTGCCGGCCGCCTTGGCGCGAGCGATGCGCTCCGCCCAGCGCGCGTCCTCCGCGTCGAGATGCGAGGCCCAGTCCTGGGGATGGCGGGCGGCGCACTCGGCGAACGGTGTCACCGAGACCTCATGGGGTTCGATCGCGAAGCCGGCCTCGCGCGCCAGCACGAGCAGCTTCCGCACGAGGTCGTCGGCGCGCAGATCCTCGCCGGCGTCCGGTTCGGTGTAGCCGAGCGATTGCGCCTCCGCGAGCGCGGCGGAGAAGCGCTGACCTGCGTGCAAGCGCTCGAGCAGAAAACTGAGCGAGCCGGAGAGCACGCCCTGGATGGCGCGCACGCCCTCGCCACGCAGCGCGAGGTCCCGCAGCGGACCGAGGATGGGGATCGCCGCACCGACCGTGGTTTCGAAGCGATACGGCGCGCCACTGGACGACGCGGCGCGCTGGATTTGCCGGTAGAAGGCCAATTCCCGCGCATTCGCGCGCTTGTTGGCCGTCGCGATGCCCAAGCCGTTGGCGAGCCACTCGGGATAGCGGGCCGCGATCTCGTCGCTGGCCGTGCAGTCGACGACCAGCGCAGGCGCCGGGCGCGGGGACTGCAGGTGGGAGAAGAGTGCTTCGATCGCGTCCTCGCGGCGCGGCTGCAGCGCAGACTCGAGCCCGGTGGGCGCGAGGCCTTCCAGGTCATAGGCGAAACCACGTCGGTCGAAGGCCGCCAGCAGGCGGAGGTCGAGGCCGATGCGGCGGGCGATGGCTGCGTGCTGGCCGGCGAGCCGCTCGCGGAAAGCGCTGCCGACCTGGCCGCGCGCGCCGACCAGGACGAGGTCCAAGCGGGAGGCCGGGCGGGTGCCGGCGGGCGAGGGGAGGCGGGTCAACGGCATGGCGGATGCTCCTTATATCGTTCAATCAAGATGAAGCGATATAAATGTGCCGTCCACTGACGATTTGGCATAAGCGGGCCCCCGAGCGGCGCCGGTGCGCGCCCAAGGGTGACAAGCTCTGAACGGGTTGGGCACGTGGCGTTAACCCCCGGATCGGCGTCCACCGGTACGGTGCGGCGCCCTGTCCCAGGACGCGGCATGACCCTCCAGTTTCCCTATACGTTCGGTATCGAGGAGGAGTTCTTCCTCGTCCATCCGCGAACCCGGGCGTTGATGGCGCGCGTGCCGAAGGCCTACCTCAAGGCTTGCCGGACGCGCCTCGGTGACGTCGTCGCTCCGGAACTCCTGCAATCGCAGATCGAAGTCGCCACCCGTGTGCTGTCCGATTTCCATGAGGCCGCCGACACCCTCGATGCCTGCCGCGCCGGCCTTGCCGAAGTGGCGGAGGCCATGGGGTACCGACTGGTCGCGGCAGGAACGCATCCCAGTTCGCACTGGTCGGGGCTGGCGGCCACCGCGAAGCCGCGGTATGCCCGACTGATGGCCGATTTCGGCATCGTCGGCCGGCGCAACGTGCTTTGCGGCCTCCACATCCATGTCGCGGTACCCCCCGAGATCGACCGGGTGGTGGTGATGAACGGGGTGATGCGCTGGCTGCCGCTGTTCCTCGCCCTGTCGACCTCCTCGCCATTCTGGAACCGCCACTCCACGGGCCTGATGAGCTACCGGCAGGCCGCCTACGACGAGTGGCCACGCACCGGCATCCCCGAATTCTTCCGCGACCAGGCCGATTACGACGGCTTCGCGGCGCGCCTCGTCGCCGCCGGCGCGATGCGTGATCCCAGCTTCCTCTGGTGGGCGATCCGCCCCGCGTTGCGGTACCCGACCCTCGAGTTGCGCATTGCCGATGCCTGCACTCGCGCCGAAGACTCGCTGATCATCGCGGCGCTTTACCGCTGCCTGGTTCGCGCGCTGGTGCGTGATCCTTCGCTGGCCGTGCCGCATGACGCGCAGACGCGGCGACTCATCGACGAGAACCGCTGGCGCGCCAAGCGCGATGGGATGGAGGCGCAATTCATCGACGAGCGCGATGGACGCGTGCGCCCGCTGACCGAATGGCTGGAAGACCTGATGGCCTTGACGGCCCCCGATCGCGCGGCACTGGGGGCGGATCGCGTGCTGGGTCGGCTGCCTACCTTGCTGGCACGCGGCAGCAGCGCGCATGCACAGCTTCAGGCCTACCAGCAGGCCCGCGACGGCGGGGCGGGACACGACGATGCGCTGCGAGCGGTCGTCGATTGGCTGGTCTCGCGCACCACGCAGAAGATCGGCAGCGACGAGCGTCTCGATACGCGCCCGTGAAGGGGTTCACGATGGCTCAACCGAACGCGTGTCCGCTGCAGGCATACTCTTCATTTTGTTGAACGGACCGCTCGCCGTGCTCCTGCTTTTCCTCCTCGCATCGCCTTTTGTCGCCGCCCTGCTGCTCGCGCTGATGCCGCGTGCGGGCCGGGCGATGTCGGCGGCCGTGGCGGGCGGCGGGGCCGTTCTCGGGCTGGTCGCTCTGTTCGCGCTCGCGCCGGGCGTTTTCGACGGCGAGGTTCCGCGGTTCGCGGCGCCGTGGCTGCCGCAGATCGGCCTCGCGTTCTCGCTGCGACTGGACGGCTTTGCCTGGATGTTCGCCTTGCTGGTGCTCGGCATCGGCGCGCTGATCGTCCTCTACGCCTATTGGTATCTCGCCGACGACGACCCGCCGCAGCGCTTCTTCGCCAGCCTCGCGCTGTTCATGGGGGCGATGCTGGGCGTGGTCGTCGCCGGCAACCTGCTGCTGCTCGTGGTGTTCTGGGAACTGACGTCGATCGCGTCGTTCCTGCTCATCGGTTTCTGGAGCGGACAGCGCGAGGCCCGCCGCGGTGCCCGCATGGCGCTGGCCATCACCGGCGCCGGTGGGCTCGCGCTGTTGGCCGGCGTGCTGATGATCGGCCGCATCGTCGGCAGCTTCGAACTCGACGTCGTGCTGGCGTCGGCGGCCCGGATCCAGGAGCACCCGCTCTACGTGCCGGCGCTGCTCTGCGTGCTGCTGGGCGCCTTCACCAAGTCGGCGCAGTTCCCGTTCCACTTCTGGCTGCCCCACGCGATGGCCGCCCCAACGCCCGTGTCGGCCTACCTGCACTCGGCGACGATGGTGAAGTGCGGCGTATTCCTGCTCGCACGCCTGCACCCGGCACTGGCCGGCAGCGACGAGTGGTTCCTGATCGTCAGCAGCGTCGGCTTGGCCACCCTGCTCATCGGCGCGTTCATCGCCATCTTCCAGCAGGATCTCAAGGGGCTCCTCGCTTACTCAACGATCAGCCATCTCGGACTCATCACGCTGCTGTTCGGCCTGGGCACCGAGATGGCCCTCGTGGCTGGCGTGTTCCACATCCTCAACCACGCCACCTTCAAGGCCAGCCTGTTCATGGCGGCCGGCATCATCGACCACGAGACGGGGACGCGCGATTTCCGCCGCCTCAACGGCCTCGCGAAGTACATGCCGATCACCGCGGCGCTGGCCATCGCCGCTTCGCTGGCCATGGCCGGCGTGCCGCTGTTCAACGGCTTCCTCTCGAAAGAGATGTTCCTCACGGAAACGCTGAGCGTGCCGAAGGTCGCCGGCCTGCATCTGCTGATCCCGGGATTGGCGGTGCTCGCGGCGGCCTTCTCGGTGGCGTACTCGATCCGCTTCATCCACGACGTGTTCTTCGGCGGCGAGCCGAAGTGCGTCAACGGCACGCCCCACGAGCCGCCGCGCTTCATGCGCGTGCCGGTCGAGGTGCTGGTGCTGATCGTGCTGGCGGTTGGCCTGCTGCCGAACCTCACCATCGGCGAGCTGCTGGCTGTGGGTGCGCAGGGCGCGCTCAACGCCCCGTTGCCGGAATACAAGCTCGCGATCTGGCACGGATTCAACGCGCCGCTGCTGATGAGCGTGATCGGCCTCGTCGGAGGCGTGGCGCTCTGGGCCTTCCTGCACCGCATCGGCGCGCTGCGCGCCGACCCCCGCGTGTCGTTCGGCAAGCGGGTGTTCGACCTCGGGCTGGCGCTGCTGGTGGTGGTGGCCGGGCTCATCACCCGGGCATTGGAAGGCGGCCGTCTCCCGGCCTACCTCGGTTGGACCGTGGCTGCGACGGTGGCCGCCGGCATGGTGGCCTTCGCGGGCGGGGGCGCCTTCGGCCCTCGCGAGACGCTGCCCGCTGGGCCGGGCGCGTGGGCGCTTTGGGGCGTCGTCGTCGTCGCGACGATCGCCGTGGCTGTGGGCTTCCGGCAGCGTGTGTTCGCGGTGCTCGTCGTCGGCGCCATCGGCCTCGCGGTCTCGCTGGCTTTCGTGTTCCTGTCGGCGCCGGACCTCGCCTTGACCCAGCTGATGGTCGAGACGCTGTCGATCCTGTTGATCCTCCTCGCGCTGCGTTACCTGCCGCAGGTTTCGCCGCCCGAACGCACGCCGCTGCGCAACGGCCTGCACGCCGCGCTGGCGCTGGCCGGCGGCGCCATCGTCGGTGGCCTCGCTTTCGCGATGATGACCCAGCCGGTGGCCTCGATCTCCGAGTATTTCCTGCGTACCAGCCAGAGCGAGGGCGGTGGGCTGAACGTGGTGAACGTGATCATCGTGGACTACCGTGCGCTCGATACGCTCGGCGAGATCGCGGTCGTGGGCATCGCGGCACTGATCATCGCCGCGCTCCTGACGAACGCGCGGCCGCAGCCCGAGGTGGCGGTGCCGCGTTCGCCGTCGGCTCCCTCACTGATGCTGCAGCTCGTCTCCCAATGGCTGCTGCCACTCGGCCTCGCGGTCTCGCTCTACTTCTTCCTCCGCGGCCACAACGCCCCGGGCGGCGGCTTCATCGCCGCGCTGGTCTTCGTCGGCGCCGTCTTCCTGCAGGCCATGGGCGGTGGTCGAGCCCTGGCCGAGCGGCAGTTCCGCAATGACTGGACAGCGTGGATCGGCGTCGGGCTGCTCGTCGCCACCGTCACGGGGCTGGGGGCCTTTGCCTTCGGTCACCCCTTCCTGACCAGCAGCACGCCCTACGTCGAACTGCCGATCCCGGTGATTGGCGAATGGCTGGGCAAGGTGCCGTTCGCCAGCGCCATGGGCTTCGACACTGGCGTCTATGTCACGGTGGCGGGGGCGTTGCTGTTGGTGCTCTTCCTGCTGACCCGCCTGCATCGCCCGGAGGGCAAGCCATGAGCCTTGAGTTCCTTTTCGCTTCCGCCATCGGGGTGCTGGCGGGCGGCGGCTTCTGGCTGCTCCTCCGCGCCCGCACGTTCGATGTGATCCTCGGGCTCACCTTGCTGTCGTACGCGGTCAACCTGTTCCTGTTCGCTGCCGGCCGACTGGCACCCGGCCGCACGCCGCTGCTGAAGGAGGGGGTGGCGCCGTTCCTGGCGAACTACACCGATCCCTTGCCCCAAGCCTTGGTGCTCACGGCGATCGTGATCAGCATGGCGATGACCGCCGTGATGCTGGTGCTGGCTGTGCAGGCGCGCGTGGCCAATGGCACCGATCACATCGACGGCCGGGAGCCGCGCGAATGAGTGGCATGGCCCCGCACATCGCCGTGTTGCCCGTGGTCGTGCCGCTGCTCGCTGGCGCGACCCTCGTCGTGTTGCACCGCGCCCCGTTGGCGTTCCGGCGGGCCCTTTCGCTGGCAGCGACGCTTCTCCTCGGCTTGGTGGTGCTCGGCCTCGGGCTTGCCGTCGAGCACCAGGGCCTCGTCGTGTACCAGGTGGGCAACTGGCCGTCGTTCGCCGGCATTGTCCTGCTCGCGGATCGCCTGGCCGTGTTGATGCTCGGCTTGCTGGTGCTGCTGGCATTCGCCAGCCAGTGTTTCGCCAGCGGCAGCGACGATGCCCGCGGCGCGCATTTCCATGCGCTCTTCCAGTTCCAGCTGATGGGGCTGTGCGGCGCGTTCCTCACGCACGACCTGTTCAACCTGTTCGTGTTCTTCGAGGTGCTGCTCGCGGCCAGCTACGGGCTGTTGCTGCACGGGCAGGGCGGCGAGCGACTGCGCCAAGGCCTGCACTACGTGGTGCTGAACCTCGTCGCGTCCGCGCTGTTCCTGTTCGCGGTGGGCGTGCTCTACAGCGTGCTCGGGACGCTCAACATGGCGGACCTCTCGGCGCGCGTCGCCGCGCTGCCGGAAGCCCAGCGCCCGCTGGTCGAGGCCGGCGGCTGGCTGCTGCTCATCGTGTTCGCGCTGAAGGCCGCGCTGCTGCCGCTGTACTTCTGGCTGCCGCGCACCTACGCCGCGGCCTCGGCGCCGGCCGCGATCCTGTTCGCGATCATGACCAAGCTCGGCATCTACGCCGTCATCCGGGTCTACGGCCTGGTGTTCGGCCCCGATGCCGGCACGCTGGCGGGATTGGTGCAGCCCTTGCTGTTCTGGGCCGGTGCTGGCACCGCGACACTGGCCGCGCTGGGCGCGCTGGCCTCGCCCACGTTGCGCGGCCTGCTCGGCTACCTCGTGGTCGGCTCGGCGGGCGTGCTGTTCATGGCGATGGGCCTCGGCACTGACGTGGCCCTGGCCGCGGGCCTCTACTACCTCGTGCATTCGACGCTGGCCGCGGCCGCGTTCTTCCTGCTCGGCGACTGGGTGCGCCGGCATCGCGACGGCGGCGACGCCCTGGGCCGCGTGGCCGCGATGGCCCGCCCGGCGTGGCTGGGCGGCTTCTTCGTCGTACTGGCGATGGCGGCCGCTGGCCTGCCGCCCTTCGGTGGGTTCCTCGGCAAGAGCCTGCTGCTGGCGTACGCGGTGCCCGAAGGCGCGACGATCGTGCTCTGGGGCGTGGTGCTCGGCACCAGCCTGTTGAACCTCGTGGCCCTCGCTCGGGCCGGCAGCCGGCTGTTCTGGCAGGCGCCGGCCGTGACGACGGCCCGCAACGCCGCGCCGCAACCGCCGTTCCCCGCCTTCGGCGAGCGGGTGGCCATGCTGATGCTGGTGTTCGGCCTCGTCGTGACCACGGTGATGGCCTCCGAGGTCACGCGATACGTCGCCGGCAGTGCCGCCCAGTTGTCCGAACCCGCCACCTATCGCGATGCCGTGCTCGGCCGCGATCCGCTGCCGACGACGGTGCCGCGATGAGCCATCCCTCCATGCTTGGCCGCCTGCTGCCGTCGCCGCTCACCAGCCTCGCCGTCGCCGCGCTCTGGCTGCTGCTCAATGGCGCATCGAATGGCCAGGTCGTGCTGGCCGTGCTGTGGGCGCTGGTGCTGCCGCGGCTGCTGCCGGTCCCGGCGATCCGGTCGCCGCGACTCGCCTCGCCGGTCGTCGCCGCCAAGCTCCTGCTGGTCGTGCTGCACGACATCGTCAAGGCCAACCTCGAGGTGGCGGTCCGCATCCTCGGACCCGAATCGCGCATCCGTCCGGCCTACGTCTGGGTGCCGCTCGACATCGATTCGCCGCAGGGCATCGCGGTGTTCGCGTCCATCATCACCATGACGCCGGGCACCTTGAGCTGCGAGGTGAGCGACGACCGGCGCTGGCTGCTGGTGCACGCGTTCCATGCGGACGACCCCGCGGCGGTCGCGGCCGAGGTGAAGTCGCGCTACGAAGCACCGTTGAAGGAGATCTTCCGATGATCACCGCCATCGTGCTGCCCTGGGTGGGTGGTGCCTTCGCCCTGGCCTTGCTGCTGGCCTTCTACCGACTGCTGCGCGGGCCGGCCCTCGTCGATCGCGTGCTCGCCCTCGACACGATGTACGTCAATGCGCTGGCTTTGCTCATCGTGCTCGGCATCGCGCTCGGCGACCCGGTGTACTTCGAGGCCGCCCTGCTGATCGCGGTGTTCGGTTTCGTCGGTACCGTGGCGGCGTCGCGCTACCTGCTGCGCGGGAGCGTGGTCGAATGAGCGCGATGCCTCTGTGGCTGGATGCGCTCGTCGCCGTGCTTCTCGTGGCGGGGGCGTCGTTTGCGTTGGTCGGTGCTTGGGGGCTCGCCAAGCTCCGCGACTTCATGAAGCGCCTGCACGGGCCGACCAAGGCCAGCACCCTCGGCATCGGCCTTTCGCTGATTGCCTCCATGGCGTGGTTCGCATGGCAGGGCGGCTTCACCGGCCGCGAGTTCCTGGTGACGCTGTTCGTCTTCCTGACCGCCCCAGTGTCGGCGCATCTCCTGGTAAAAGCCGCGATGCGCAGCGAACCGTCGGCCAGACCTCCGCGGCGGCCCGACGTGCGCGACTGAGGGATCCGCGAGCGCGGGTGGAGCCGTCGAGGCCCGCGGCGGGCTCGCCTACAATCGCGGCTTCGCTACTGCCCCGGACACGCCCCATGGTCTCGCGCCGCCACGACCCCTCCCGTGTCATCCGCGCCCCGCGCGGCAGCACGTTGCGCTGCAAGAGCTGGCTCACCGAAGCCGCCCTGCGCATGCTGATGAACAACCTCGATCCGGACGTGGCCGAGGACCCGACCTCGCTGGTGGTCTACGGCGGCATCGGCCGCGCGGCGCGCGACTGGGCCAGCTTCGACAGGATCGTCGAAGTGCTCGAGCGCCTCGAAGACGACCAGACCCTGCTGGTGCAGAGCGGCAAGCCGGTCGGCGTGTTCCCCTCGCACCCCGACGCGCCCCGCGTGCTGATCGCCAATTCCAACCTGGTGCCGCACTGGGCGACGTGGAAGCACTTCAACGAACTCGACGCCAAGGGCCTCGCGATGTACGGCCAGATGACGGCGGGCTCGTGGATCTACATCGGCTCGCAGGGCATCGTGCAGGGCACCTACGAGACCTTTGCCGAGATGGGCCGCCAGCACTTCGGCGGCGACCTCACCGGCAAATGGGTGCTCACCGCGGGCCTCGGCGGCATGGGCGGCGCGCAGCCGCTGGCCGCGACCATGGCCGGCGCCAACATGCTCGCGATCGAGTGCCGCCAGAGCAGCATCGACATGCGCCTGCGCACCCGCTACGTCGATGAGCAGGCCACCGACCTCGACGACGCCCTGGCGCGCATCGAGCGTTACTGCGCGGAAGGTCAGGCGCGCTCGGTGGCGCTGCTCGGCAATGCGGCGGAGATCCTTCCGGAGCTGGTGCGCCGCGGCGTGCGCCCGGACGCCGTCACCGACCAGACCTCGGCCCACGACCCGCTGCATGGCTACCTGCCGGCCGGCTGGACGGTGGAACGCTGGCTTGACGAACAAAAGCACGCGCCGGAGCGCGTCGTGGAAGCGGCCAAGCATTCGATGCGGATGCATGTCGAGGCCATGCTGCATTTCGAGGACCAGGGCATCCCGGTCTTCGACTACGGCAACAACATCCGCCAGATGGCCCAGGAAGCCGGCTGCGTCGACGCCTTCGATTTCCCGGGATTCGTCCCGGCCTACATCCGCCCGCTGTTCTGCCGCGGCATCGGCCCCTTCCGCTGGGTCGCGCTCTCCGGCGACCCGGAAGACATCGCCAAGACCGATGCCAAGGTGAAGGAACTCATCCCCAATGACCCGCACCTGCACCGCTGGTTGGATATGGCCAAGGAGCGCATCGCCTTCCAAGGCCTGCCGGCGCGCATCTGCTGGGTGGGCCTCGGCGACCGCCACCGATTGGCGCTCGCGTTCAACGAGATGGTGCGGAACGGTGAACTGAAGGCGCCGATCGTCATCGGTCGCGACCACCTGGATTCCGGCAGCGTGGCCAGCCCGAACCGGGAGACGGAGGCGATGCTCGACGGCTCGGACGCCGTGTCCGACTGGCCGCTGCTCAACGCCATGCTCAACGTGGCCGGCGGCGCGACCTGGGTGTCGCTGCACCACGGCGGCGGCGTGGGCATGGGCTTCTCGCAGCACAGCGGCGTGGTGATCGTGGCCGATGGCACGGAAGCGGCCCAGAAGCGGCTCGGGCGCGTGCTTTGGAACGATCCGGGTACGGGCGTGATGCGTCACGCGGACGCGGGCTACGACATCGCCAAAGCCTGCGCGAAGGAGAAAGGGCTCGACCTGCCGATGCTGGGTTGAGGGCCTTGGCCCCGCCTTCGCGGCGGGGGCGTCGGGCTCAGGCGCCGCGCTTTGGCGCGGCTTCGCCGTCGAGCAGCTTCTCGACCCGGGCGAACACTTCGAAGCGCGAAAAGGGCTTCTTCATGAAGTCGTCGGCACCGATTCGTTGGGCGTAGAACTGTTCGGTCGCCTGCTCGTTGCCCGACATCATGATGACCGGGATGTCCTTGCTGACCGGGTCGCGGCGGATGCGGCGGAGCGCCTCGAAGCCGTTGATGCCGGGCAGGACGATGTCGAGGAAGATGATCTCGGGGGGATTCGCGGCGATCTTCGCCAGCCCACTTTCGGCATCGCCGGCGGTATCGAGCTGGTAGCGGTTCTGCAGCAGCATCCGCGCGAGCGCGGCCGTCACCGTGGCCGAGTCGTCGATGATCAGGGCCCGCGTGCCCTCGCGGGCGTTGCGACGGTCATGGAGGCGGCGCTCGATGCCGCCCGGCGCCGCCTTGGTTTCGTTTTCGAGCTCGGAGCGATTGACGGCGTCTTCCGGGTTGCCGGTGGGCGTGGACTGGGCGAGGAAGCGCTTGAGGCGGTCGATCAGGCTCACTGGGTGCTCCGCGAGGTGACGACAGCAGGCTCGCACATGCGGTCGTCGGGGTGAAGCGGTCCGGGGTAGGAAAACACCCCGGCAAAGCGTCAGCGCTTGGCCTTCTTCGCGGCCTTCTTGGCCGGAGCTGCCTTCTTGGCCGGAGCTGCCTTCTTGGCCGGAGCTGCCTTCTTGGCCGGAGCTGCCTTCTTGGCCGGAGCTGCCTTCTTGGCCGGAGCTGCCTTCTTGGCCGGAGCCGCCTTCTTGGCCGGAGCCGCCTTCTTGGCCGGAGCCGCCTTCTTGGCCGGAGCCGCCTTCTTGGCCGGAGCCGCCTTCTTGGCCGCCGGGGCGCCGAGATAGGCGAGCACCTCCTCGGCATGGCCGTCCGGGCTCACCTTCGGCCACACCTTCTCGATGCGCCCGTGGGCATCCACGACGAAGGTCGCGCGCGCCACGCCCATGTAGGTCTTGCCGTACATGCTCTTCTGCACCCAGACGCCGAGGGCCTTGAGCAGGGTCAGCTCGGGATCGGCAAGCAGCGGGAAGTTCAGCTGGAACTTGGCCGCGAACTTCTGGTGCGAGGCGTCGTTGTCGGCAGAGACGCCGAAGACCGGCACCTTGATGCCGGTGAAGCGCGGCAGGTTGTCGCGGAAACCGCAGGCTTCGGTCGTGCAACCCGGCGTATCGTCCTTGGGGTAGAAATACAGCACGAAGCGCTGGCCACGCAGGCTCTCGGCACTGACCAGGCGGCCGTCACTGGCCTTGAGCGAAAAATCCGGGATCGAAGCACCAACGTCCAGCATGGTCACACCTTCGGGAACGGAAACGACTCCCGATTATGCCTTGTCACGCGCCGTTCAGGCACCCTCGCAGGTCAGCGGGCCGGGACCTCGCGCACCGGGATCGGCACGTTGCACAGGTCGATGTGTCCGGCCTTTCGCAGGTACCACGCATCGGCGCGGTTCCGCCGGGCTTCCACCAGCGCTTCGAAGCTGGCGCTGTCCGTGTCCATCACTTCGAGCCGGGGACGCTCGGCCTCGGGCAGGGCCGAGGCCAGCGCGATGCGACGGATCGGCGTGCGTAGCGCCGGCTGGGTGTAGAAGCCGCCGGGCGCGAGGCTGCGGGGAATCGCGGACAGCCGATGCATCCCATCGAGCACGCGGCCGACGCTGGTGATGTTGAGGTCGAGCTGGCGCGGGGCTTGGCCGGTGACGACGTACAGCTCGGTGCCGTTGCTCGAATCCGGGGCATTCCCGCGCCCCGCACCCACCGTCGCATAGCAGTGCGCCAGCCACTGCGTGCCTGCCTGCGGGTCACGGCCCACCGGGAAGCCAGCGCTGAAGCCCACCTGCGGCGCCCAGCCGTCCACGTCGGGCAGTCGGGTGAAGGCGAGGCCGTCGCGGATCGTGGTGCTGAACTCGGCGGGTAGGGCCGCCTTCGCCGAACCCAGCGGCTTCGCCTTGGCCGGGTCCTCGCCGTTGGCATCGCCCCACTGCACGACGAAGTTGTCCTGCGAGCGGTTGATCGTCAGGCCGTCGAAGTAGCCTTCGCGCGCCAGGGTGCGCAGGTTCGCGACGTGTTCGGGCGCGTGCTCGGGCGACAGCTCGATGACGACACGGCCGGTCTCGAGGGTCATCACCAGCAAGTTGTCGGGGTCGGGCGTGCGCCAGTGCTCCGCCGGGGCCGCGGCGAGGATCTCGTCCATGGTGCGCGGTGGCGCTGCGGGCGAGGCGGCCGTTGCCGATGTGGCCAGGGCGAGAAAAGCGAGGGCGGCGGTCGAGTGGCGCATGGCGGGCTGGTCAACGGAGAGGGCCCGATTGGGCCGCACTCCGACGCCGGCTTCAAGCCTCGCGCAGCACCGAGAGTTGTTCGCGCCATTCCCCGAGCACACGCTCCCAGTGCGTGCGGTCGGCAAACTGCGGGAAGGCGATGGGAAACGCCGGGTCGTCCCAGCGTCGTGCGATCCAGGCGTGGAAATGCACGATGCGCAGCGCGCGCAAAGCTTCGACCAGCGCCAGTTCGCTCCGATCGAACTCGCAGAAGCGCTCGTAACCGGCCATCAGCTCGGTGAGCTGCACCTCGCGCCGGCGGGGTTCGGCATCGAGCAGCATCCACAGGTCCTGCACGGCGGGGCCGGAGCGGGCGTCGTCGAAGTCCACGAGGTGCGGGCGGTCGTCGCGCCAGAGCACGTTGCCCGGATGCAGGTCGCCATGGAGGCGGCGCTGCACGACGCCCTCTGTCTCGGCGAAACGCTCCTCCGCCGCTTCGAGCAGCGCGCTGCCCACGTCCTCAAAACTGTCGTGCAGCGCCGGTTCGATCCATGGGCCATAGAGCAGGGTGTCCAGCGAGGCCCAGCCGAGGGTGTCGATGGAGAGCGCGTCGCGGTGGCGGAACGCCGTGCGCGCGCCGACCGCGTGCAGGCGGCCGAGGGTTTCGCCCAAGGCCTTCCGCACGTCGGGGCGATCCATCTCCGGCGCGTGGCCGCCCTGCAGCGGGAACAGGGCGAAGCGCAGCGTGCCGTGCACGTGCAGCGTCTCGCCGGCGAAGGCCAGCGGCGGAATCACCGACAGGCCCTCGTCGTGCAGCTCGCGCACGAAAGCATGTTCCTCGCGGATCTGCGCATCGCTCCAGCGTGCGGGCCGATAGAACTTCGCGACCACCGGCGCGGCGTCCTCGAGTCCGACGCGCAGCACGCGGTTTTCGTAGCTGTTGAGCGCCAGCACCCGCCCATCCGCGCGAAGGCCGAGGGACTCCACCGCATCGACCACCGCGCCCGGTGTCAGGGTGCGGAAGTCGGCGTTGCCGCTCACGCCCGCTCCAGCGAGGTCGCCTGGCCGGCCAAGGCCGGAGAGAGCCAGCACTGCTGGCCGAGGAAGGTGAAGCCCACGCGCGCCAGCGCGCGACGGTAGGCCTTCGCCGGGCGGGCGATAAAGGCATCGAAATCGCCCTGCACGTCGTCGCCCGCGACGTCTTCGGCGGTGTAGGTCTCGACGAAGGCCACGCCGCCGCAGAGCTCGGCGAGGCCGGGCAGACCCGCTTTCAGCTCGGCCTCGGGCACGTAGTGCAGGACGTCGGCGCAGACCAGCAGATCGACGGGCGGGCAGGGGCGCAGCGCGGCGAGATCGCCGAAGCGCGCCCAGTGCAGGTTGCGCGTGCGGCCGAAGCGCTGCACCGCGTATTCGCTGGCATCGAGGCCGAGGTACTGCAGCCCCGGGCGCAACGCCAGCAGCGGGGCCCGCCAATGGCCTTCGCCGCAGCCCACGTCGAGCACGGTCCGGACGCGCCGGCCCAGAAAGGCTTCCGCCGAGGCCAGGGCCAGCGCGACGGTGCGCTCCAGCCGGCCCTTCGAGGTCTTGCTGCCGCCGGATTCGCGATACCAGCGGTCGAAATAGGCGCGGTCGTAGGTCTTCATGGGGACCGAGTGTAGTCGGGATGACTACCGGCACATCCACTAGAGCGATCTTGGCACTAGTGTGGCGTCAACAGTACTGAGGAGGGGCCATGACCGACCTCGACGCCCAACGCCGCAAGTTCGACAAAGAGCTCGCCACCGGCACGGTGGCGCTCGTGTTGCTGGCCATCCTTGGCCGCGACGGCGAGGCCATGTACGGCTACCAGATCGCCAAGCGCTTCGAGCAGGCCGACGAAGCGGCACTCGCCGGCAAGCAGAGCACCCTCTATCCGGTGCTTCGCAACCTCGCCGCCGCCGGCCTGCTGGACAGCTGGATCGAGCCGTCCGATGCCGGCCCGCCGCGTCGCTACTACCGCATCACCGCCAACGGCCGCCTGGTCCTCGACCAGTGGGTGGCGAGTTGGCGCAGCACCCGCCAGATGGTGGACCGCGTTCTTGAAGGGGAAGAGCAATGAGCCTGCCGACCACGATCAACCAGTACCTCGACCAACTGCGGCGCGAACTCGCCAGCGCCGACCCGGCCTTGCTTCAGGACGCGCTGTACGACGCCGAGGAGTACCTGCGCTCCGAGCTCGCGGCGCACCCGCGCGAAGGCGAGGAGGCGCTGATCGCGCGCATCGCCTCCAGCTATGGACGGCCTTCCGAGGTGGCGGACATCTACCGCGACACCGAAGTCACGGTGAGCCGCGCGCTGCGTCCGCCGCCGCCGAAGCCGCGCGAGTCCTCGCTGGGGCGCTTCTTCGGCGTCGTGTCCGATGCGCGCGCCTACGCGGCCTTGCTCTACATGTTGCTTTCGGTGCTCACCGGCGTCTTCTACTTCAGCTGGGCGGTCACCGGCCTGTCGCTGTCGCTGGGGCTGTCGCTGACGATCATCGGCGTGGCCTTCTTCATCCTGTTCATGGCCACGGTGCGCGTGCTGTCGCTCGTCGAGGGCCGCATCGTCGAGGTGATGCTCGGCGAGCGCATGCCGCGACGCCCGGCCTACCCGGCGCCGGCCAACGGCGTCCTGGAACGCATCGGCCAGTTGTTCACCGACCCGCGGACCTGGGGCACGCTCATCTACCAGGTGCTCATGCTGCCGCTCGGCATCGTGTACTTCACGGTGGCGGCGACGCTGCTCGCCGTCGGGCTCACCTTGGCCGGCACGCCGCTGCTGGCGCTGCTGAGTGCCGGAACGATCATGATCGGCCCGTTCACCGGCGACGAACTCGGCCCTCTGTCGATCCCGTTGTTCGCAGTGCTCTCGGCCTTCGGTGTCCTGCTGCTGTTCGTCACGCTGCACCTGGCCCGCGGCGTGGCCCACGTCCACGGCGCCATCGCCAAGCACCTGCTGGTGAAGTGGGGCGAGTGAACCGCGCCCCGCGACACCGGGTGTTCACGCCGCCAGCAGCGCCGTCGCGATGCCCCAGCCGCCTTGCACCAGCAGGGCGCTGAGGGCGAGCAGGCCGATGGCGAAGCCGGCACCACGCTTCTGGGCATCGCGGGCATACATCACGGCGTACAGCACGCGACCCACCAGCCAGAGCGCGCCGAAGCCGGCCGCCCAGGCCGGATCGCCGTGGGCGCCGGCCAGCCACAGCGCCGGCAGGAACATCACGCTGGCCTCCAACGTGTTCATCTGCACGCGGAACACGCGTTCGAAATCGGGGTGTCCGGTCGTGGCCGGCGCCTTCACGCCGTAGCGGCCCCGCGCTGCGCCGACAGCGAACGTGCAGGCGCTCATCAGCAGGACGGTGAGCAGCGAAACGAGGGCGATCCACGGCGACATGGCAGGCTCCGGTAGGGACGCCACAGCCTACGCGAGCTAGAGTGTCCCGCCTCTTCCGAGTGAGTTTCGATGGCCGCCTTGCGACCGCTCCGCCGCCACTACGCCGATCCCGCCGTCGTCCCCGTGCAGCGTCGCGAACTGTGGGCCTGGGCGGGGTTCGACTTCGCCAACTCCGGCTACACCACGGTGGTCATCACCGCCATCTTCAGCGCCTACTTCGTCGGCGGCGTCGCCGGCGACGCCGGATGGGCGACCTTCGCATGGACCGCCGCGCTGTCCGTCTCCTACGTGTTGGTCATGGCCATGGCCCCCTTGTTGGGCTTGTACGCCGATGCGCAGGCCGGGAAGAAGCGCCTCCTTCTCGCGACAACCGCCATCTGCAGTCTGGGCACCGCGGCGCTGTGGTTCTGCGGGCCCGGGGATGTCGCGCTGGCGCTGTTGCTGATCATCATCACCAACACGGCCTTCGGCACCGGCGAGAACCTGATCGCCGCGTTCCTGCCCGAGTTGGCCGACGACGAGGGCATGGGCCGCCTGTCGGGTTATGGCTGGGCGTTCGGATACTTCGGCGCGGTGCTGCTGCTGGCGGCCTGTCTTTGGTGGGTGCAAGGCGCAGCCGGTCGCGGAAGCGATACCGGTTCGGCCGTGCGCGACACGATGCTGCTGACCGGTGCCACGGTGTTCCTCGCGGCCCTGCCGACCTTCCTGCTGCTCAGGGAACGCATCGTCGCCGCGCCACGGTCGTTCGCCGCCTTGTGGACGGAATCCCTGCAGCGCTGGCGTGGCATCCTCGGCGGGGCCAGCGACCTGCCGCAGCTGGGGCGATTCTTCGCCTGCATCGTGGCGTACCAGGCCGGCGTCGGCACGGTGATCGCGGTGGCTGCGATCTACGCCCAGCAAGCCCTCGGCTTCACCACGGCGGACAGCATCCTCCTCATCCTCGTCGTGAACATCACCGCCGCCGTCGGCGCCGTGGCCTTCGGTCAGTTGCAAGACCGCATCGGGCACCGCAACGCCTTGGCCCTGGCGCTGGCCGGCTGGTTACTGGCCATCGGCCTGCTGGCGTTCTCCGAGGCCCGCCCGGTGGTCTGGGTGGCGGCGAACCTGGCGGGTATCTGCATGGGCGCCAGCCAGTCTGCGGGTCGTGCGCTGGTGGGCTACCTGTGCCCGCCCCGCCGCGAGGCGGAGGTCTTCGGGCTGTGGGGGCTCGCGGTGAAGGCCTCGATGGTGCTCGGACCCCTGGCCTACGGAGCGATCAGCTGGGCTGCGGGTGGGCGCCACGCCTTGGCCATGATGGCCACGTCGGCGTTCTTCCTCGTCGGATTGGTCCTGTTGTACCGGGTCGATGTCGCCCAAGGTCGGCGGGAGGCGTCCCAGGGGCCGGCGGCCTTGCCCGGGTGAAGGCGGGGTGACATCGATTGCATCCGGGGCTGTCAATTCCCGTCAAACGCGCTACATTGGGCCAACATCCTTCGGACAAGGGGCAGGCCATGCAGATCACGCTTCGTGGTAGTGCGCTTTCCCTCGCTTCGACCGCCGTGGACGATCGCGACGACCTCCGACTGCCGGCCCTGCCGAGCGCCCGCGAACTCCGGCGGGCCCGCCTGATCCGCCACCTCTCGCGGCGTCGCCTCGGATTCTTGGCGTTGCACGTGGCACTGGGTGTGCTGGGCTGGTCGATGCTCGCCGCCGCCGGGTGGGGCGTTTACACCCTCATCCGCTGAGCGTGCTGGGTTCGCCCTGCTGCTGCAGGGCCCACATCGCCGCATAGCGGCCCTTCGCCGCGAGCAGTTCCGCGTGCGTGCCGCGTTCGATGATGCGGCCTGCGTCCATCACGAGGATCTGGTCGGCGTCCATGATCGTCGAGAGCCGGTGGGCGATCACCAGCGTGGTGCGCCCGACGGCGATGCGGTCGAGTTCCGATTGGATGGCTCGCTCCGAACGTGAATCGAGCGCGGACGTGGCTTCGTCGAAGATCAGGATCGCGGGGTTCTTTAACAGCGCGCGGGCGATGGCGACGCGCTGCTTCTCGCCGCCGCTCAGCTTCAGGCCGCGTTCGCCGACCTCGCTGTCGTAGCCGTCGGGCAAGGACTTGATGAAGGTGTCGATGTGGGCGGCTTGCGCCGCGGCCTCGACCTCCGCATCGCTGGCCTGAGGGCGACCGTAGCGGATGTTGTAGCGGACGCTGTCGTTGAAGAGCACGGTGTCCTGCGGAACGATGCCGATCGCGCCGCGCACCGAGCCTTGGGTCAGGTCGCGAAGGTCGTGGCCGTCGATCTCGATGCGACCCTCCTGCACGTCGTAGAAGCGGTAGAGCAGGCGCGCCAGCGTTGATTTGCCGCTGCCAGAGTGGCCGACGACCGCCACCGTCTGGCCCGGGGCGATCTCGAAATCGACGCCGTCGAGGATGGTCCGCCTCGGGTCGTAGCCGAAGCGCACGTCGCGGAAGCGAACGCGCGGCTGCGTCGTCACCAGCGGCGTCGCGCCCGCGCGGTCCTGCACGTCGAGGTTCTCGTCCAGCAGGCCGAACAGCTTCTCGATGTTCGTCAGCGCCTGCTTCACCTCGCGGTACATCATGCCGAGGTAGTTCAGCGGCGCCGACAGCTGCAGCAGGTAGGCGTTCACCAGCACGAGGTCGCCGATGGTCAGCTCGCCGGCCACCACGCCCGAGGCTGCGCGCCACATCAGCGCGGTCACGCCGATCGAGACGATCGCTGCTTGGCCAAGGTTGAGCACGCCCAGCGTCTTCAAGCTCTGGACTGTGGCTTCCTCGACCCGCTGCAGGCTGCCGTCGTAGCGCCGGGCCTCGTGCTCCTCGTTGTTGAAGTACTTGACCGTCTCGTAGTTGATCAGGGCGTCGACCGCGCGCGTGCTGCTCGCCGACTCGGCGTCGATGGCGGCGCGGTAGTAGCGCGTGCGCCATTCGGTGACGCGGAAGGTCCAAGCGGAATACACCACGAGCGTGGCGAGCGTGATAACCGCGAAGCCCCAGTCGTACAGGTACACGAGCACCGCGGTGACGAGCACGACTTCGATCAGGGTCGGCAGGATGGTGTAGAGCGTCCAGTCGAGCAGGTCGGAAATCGCGGTGCCGCCGCGCTCGACGTCGCGGGCGATGCCGCCGGTCTTGCGCTCGAGGTGGAAGCGAAGGCTCAAGGCATGCAGGTGCCGGAACACCTTCAGTTGCACGGTGCGCGCGCTGCGCGCCATCACCCGGGCGAAGACGATCTGCCGCAGCTCGGTGAACAGCGTCGAGGCGAGGCGCGCACCGCCATAGGCCAGCAGCAGGCCGACGGGCAGGGCCAGCAGGGTCGCAGGAACGTCGAGGCCATCGACGATGCGCTTCATCAGCATCGGGATGCCGAGCAGCGTGACCTTCGCCGCGATCAGGCAGAGCAGGGCGGCCGTGATGCGGCGCCAGTAGGGCTTCAGGAAGGGCAGCAAGTCGGCCAGCACCTGGCGGGCGGTGCCGTCGCCGCGGCGCGGGGCATCGACCGGCGCGTGGCCTTCGATCGACGGGGCGTTGTCGGGGGTGGGGGCGCTCATGGCGATATTGTCGCGCGCCTCGGGGCGGGGCGGTGGCCAAGACCCCGTAGAATCCGCGGATGATTCCGACCGCCACTGCGTCCCGCGCACGCCTCGCCTTCGTGCTCGGGGCGCTGGCCATGTTCGGCCCGTTCTCGATCGATACGGTCTTCCCGGCCTTCGGGGCGATGGCCGAGGATCTGGGCAGCACGCCGGTGGCCGTGCAGCAGACGATCAGCAGCTACCTGCTCGGCTATGGCCTGATGTCGCTATTCCATGGCGCCATTTCGGATGCCGTGGGGCGTCGCCCGGTGATCCTCTGGGGTACGGCCTTGTTCGGCCTGGCGTCGGTGGGCTGCGCACTGAGCCCCGACCTCACCACATTGCTGGTCTTCCGCTTCGTGCAAGGGCTGTGTGCCGGCGTCGGCATGATCGTCGGCCGCGCCGTGATCCGCGATGTCTTCGACGGCGAAGACGCCCAGCGCCTGATGAGCCAGGTGTCGATGATCTTCAGCATCGCGCCGGCCATCGCGCCGATCGTCGGTGGCTGGATCCTCGGCCTCGGCGACTGGCATGCGATCTTCTGGTTCCTCGCCGTCCTGAGCCTCGTGCTCGGAGTCCTGGTATGGCGCGTGCTTCCGGAAACCCATCCGCCCGAGCGCCGTCTTCCGCTGGAGGCCCGCGTGCTGCTGGGCAACTACGTGGCCATGCTCCGCCACCGCCGCTTCGTCTGGCTGGTGGCGGTGACGACGATGAATTTCGCGGCGCTGTTCCTCTACATCGCCTCGGCGCCCGTGGTCGTGATGACGCATCTGGGCATGGGCGAGGCCGATTTCGGCTGGTTCTTCGTGCCAGTGATCAGCGGCATGCTGGCCGGCGCGTGGGCGACCGGGCGGGCCGCGGGGCGGTTCGAGGCCAGGGCTATGGTGAGGCTCGGCTTCGCCTGTTGCTTGGTCGCGGCCGGCGCGAACCTCGCCTATGCGGGCGTCGCTCCCGGCTACGCCTATCCGTGGGCGATCCTGCCGTTGACGCTGCTCAGTTTCGGCATCGCGCTGGTTTTCCCGCAGCTGATGCTGCAATTGCTCGACCTGTATCCGACACAGCGTGGCAGCGCGTCCTCGATGCAGGCCTTCCTGTCGCTGATGTTCCAGGCCGGCGTGGCGGGTCTGCTTTCTCCGATGATTTCGGCCAGCCCGCTGCTTCTCGCCTTCGCGGCGGCGCTGTTGTCGGTCTCGGCCTTCGGCCTGTGGCGTTGGGGCGACGCGCACCTGATGCGGCGCGTCGTCGCCCCCGTCTGATCAGCCCTGCGGCCAGCCGCAGGCCTTGCCTTCGTTCTGCTCCTTCAGCCACGCCTGCAGCGGGGCGAAGTATTCGAGCACGGCCGAGGCGTCCATCTGCTCGCCGCCGGTGAGTTCCTTGAGCGTCTGCTGCCACGGCTGGCTGGCGCCCTTATGCATCATCGCCCAGTAGCGCCGGCCGGCTTCCGGATTGCCCGCGTAGCTGCACTCGTACAGCGGGCCCTTGAAGCCGGACGCGTCGCACAGCGCCTTGTAGAACTGGAACTGCAGCACGTGCGAGAGGAAGTAGCGCGTGTACGGCGTGTTGCCCGGCACGTGGTACTTGGCGCCAGCGTCGAAGAAGGCCTCGCCGCGCGGCGTCGCCGGGGCGACGCCCTGGTACTTCGCCTTCAGCTCCCACCACGCCGCGTTGTAGCGGTCCGGCGCGATCGAACCGTCGAACACGCCCCAGCGCCAGCGGTCGATCATCAGGCCGAAGGGCATGAAAGCAACCTTGGCGAGCGCCATGCGCATCTGCGCGTTGATCGTGGCTTCGCGGCTGACTTCCGCCTCGCCGACCAGGCCCACCGACTTCAGGTACTCCGGCGTCATCGACAGCACGATGGTGTCGCCGATGGCTTCGTGGAAGCCGTCGTGCGCGCCGGTCTGGAAGGACAGCGGCTGGTCCTTGTAGGCGAGGTAGTAATAGATGTGGCCGAGCTCGTGGTAGATCGTGGTGAGCTCCTCCTCGGTCGGCTCGATGCACATCTTGATGCGCACGTCGCTGGCGTCGGCATTCATCTGCCAGGCGCTGGCGTGGCAGACCACGTCGCGATCACGCGGGCGCAGCAGCTGGCTCTGCGTGTAGAAGCTCTCCGGCAGCGCGGGCATGCCGAGCCCGGTGTAGAAGCCCTCGGCGAGCTTCGTCATCGCGACCGCGGTTTCGTGGTCGGCTTGGCGTGCCGCTTCCACCTGCTGCTCGGCCGTCGGATTCTCGATGTCGGCAAGGAGTTTCGCCAGGCGCTCGTCACGCTGGGCCTTCAAGGCGCTGTTGAGGTCGAGGCTCGCGGCGTTGGGGTAGGGCTGCAGGAGCGGCCAGAGGTTGCCCCAGTCCTGCTGCCAGAGGTTGCCGGTGAGGTGCGCCGGCAGCATGCCGTTCACCTGACCTTTGTCGGGGCCGTACTGCGCGACGAGCTTCTCGCGGGTGTAGCACTGCAGCTGCTCGTACAGCGGCTGCACCTGGCCCCAGAGGCGGTCGGTCTCGGCGGCGAAGGCGTCGGCCGGCATGTCGTAGCCGGCGCGCCACATCGCGCCGGTGTTGGCATAGCCCATCTCTCGCGCGCCTTCGTTGGTCAGTTCGACGAAGCGCTGGTAATCCTTTCGCATCGGCACCGAGATGGTGTGCCAGCCCTGCCAGGCGGCGAGTTGAGCGTCGTAGTCGCGGTTGGTGGCCAGCGTTTCGCTGATCTGGCTGATGTTCTGGCACTGGCGTTGCGGGCCTTCGCCTTCGCACCACTGGCCGGCGCCATAGGTCTGGTCGAGGCGCGTGGCGATGGTCGCGAGTTCGCGGAGCTTGCGGGCGTCGCGCGGGGCGGGCATCGAGGTGCCGAGCTTCAGCAAGGCGATGGTGCGCGCCGTGGCCGGCGACATCGGCTGGCCTTCGAAGCGCTTGGCCTGTTCCACCAAGGCGTTGAATCGCGCCAAGCCGCGCTCGCTGGCCAGGGCGCTGATCCGCGCCGTGTCGCCGTTGATGTAGGTCTGCGAGAGCCAGGCGGCCGAGGTGCCTTCCTCGAAGTACTCGGCGAAGGTGGCGTTGACGCGCGCCGCGAACTGGTCGGCGGTCTCGTCGGCGGGCGGCGTGGACTGCGCCTGTGCGGCGCAAGCGGCGGCGAGGGAGAGGGCGAGGAGGGTGCAGCGAAGGCGCATGGCGCGTCACCGGGTGGGAAGGTGCGCCGAGGCTAGGCCGTTGACCGGAACGTCACAAGCCCCGAGCTGGGCGATGCCGGATTGACGGTCGTCAATCGCGCCCGGCGCATCCGCGGCGAGCATGGCGGCGAACCCCCAAACCGGAGTTGCCCATGTCCCATACCCCGCACGAGCTTGCCGCCGAATTCCCCGGCCATGTTGCCCGCATGCACGACCTCAAGGACACGAACGCGCACTTTGCCCGCCTGTTCGACGAGTATCACGAGGTGAACCGTGCCATCCATCGCGCCGAGTCGCGCGCCGAGGTGGTGACCGAAGAGCACGAGTCGGCCCTGCGCCGCCAGCGTCTGGCGCTGAAGGACCAGATCGCGGCGATGCTCGAGGCCTGATCCGCGGGCGCCAGCCTCAGCTCGTGGGCTTCCGCGCCGCGAGCAGGCTCGCGGCCGCGGAGCCGGCCAAGACCAGGACTGCGCCAGCCCAGCCCATGGGTCCGAGTTGCTCGGGCGCGATCAGCGCGGGCCAGATGGCATGCACGCTGGCCACGGCGCCGACGCAGAGGATCGGCGTCGTGGCGAGGATGGCGGAGACACGCGAGGCCTCCCAATGCGCCAGCGCCTCGGCGAAGGCCCCATACGCAACCAGCGTGTTGAGCGCGCAGTACCCCAGCAGCAGGGCGTGCAGCGCGTCGAGTTCCAGCAGCACCGAGGGGGCCGCGAACGGCCACAGCAGCAGTGCGGCGAGCGCGTAGATGGCGCCAAGGATGGCCGGCGAGGAGAGCCGGACCAGTAGCTGCTTCTGAAGCAGCGCGTACACCGCCCACACCACCGCCGCCAGCACGACGAGGCTCGCGCCCAGGGCGTAGTGGCCTCCGTGGTTGGCGTTCTGTTCGCCGAAGAACAGGCCGAGGCCACCGACGATCACCACCAACCCGATCCACTGCGCCTTGGCGAAGCGCTCCTTGAAGACGACGATACCCCCCAGCGCCATCAGCAGCGGGGCCAACTGGATGATCAGCTGCGCGTTTGCCGGCGTCGTGTATTGCACCCCCAGCAGGTAGAACACGTAGTTCCCGAGCAGCATGGCCCCGGCGAGCAGCAGCATCGCCCAGTGCTTGCCGGAGAGCGTGCCGAAGGCAGGGAATCCGCGACGTGCGGCCAGCCACGCGCCCATGACGCCGGCCGCCACGAGGAAGCGGAACCACGTCAGGGTGATCGCATCGACCTGCTCCAGCGTGAGCTTGAGGGCGACCGGCAGCGTCGCCCAGCAGGCGGCCGTGACAAGGGCGAGCAGCAGTCCGAGGCGCCAACGCCCGGAGGATTCGTGGAGGGCCATGGTGGCGTCCGCATCGAGGACCCCGATGATGGCCTGCCGCAGCGGCGCGCGACCAGCGTCGCGCGCCGCCTCCGCGTCAGTAGATGACGAATTCCGCGCGGCAGCCCTGGTCCACCCAGACCTCGCCGCGATCGACACCCCACGTGCGTCCGTACTGGCAGTCGCCGCGACTCAGTTGGCGTGTCACTTCGACGTGCTCTCGGCGGCCCACGGTCTGCCGGCACCAGGTCATTCGGCCACCCTGCGACTCACACGTGAAGTGCCGCTCGGCCCCGCCGCTCCAGCCGCCCCCCCCCCAGCCATCGCCACAGCCGCGCGGGCCGCAGTCGGGTCGACGGTCGTCGTCATGGTCGTTGTGGTTCGCGATCGCCGCTCCGACGATCGCTCCCATGATCAGGGCGCCCGCCACGGCTCCGTTGTGGTTGCCGGACGATGAGGGACGGTTGTCCCCCACGCGGAACTCCGCGCGGCAGCCGTTGGTGACCCAGATCCGGTTGCGGTCGTAGCCCCAGGTATCGCCCTGCCAGCATCCGGAATGGCTGAGCTGGCGGGTGAGCGTGACCCCACCCCGGGTGTCGACGCTGCAGGCCTTCCAGCGGCCATCGGTGGACTCGCAGCGAACGGTCGTGGCGGCCCCGGCCGGCATTGCGCCGAGCAGTCCTGCGATGCCAAGCGCTGCCATGGTGAGAAACCGGTTCATTGCGCACCTCCATTGGCGAGTGCGGCGCGGCCTTGGGTGATTTCCTCGGCGCTCAGGCAGCCGCTGCCGTCCGCGTCGAACGCCGCGAAACGCGCCGCGTAGGCGTCCTGCCAAGCTTCGATGCCGATCGGTCGAGCCGCACTCGGCTCGCCCGGCAGCGGTGGCGCCTCCGCGGCATCCAGCACGTTGTCGTCATTGGCATCCAGCGCGTGGAAGCGCCGGCTGGTGTAGTTGCGTCCTTCTTCGAGGTCGAGGCAGCCGTTGGCGTTGCGGTCCAGCTGCTGCACGAGCGCTGCGGGCTCGATGCTGCCGATCGCCGGCGGCGCATCGGCCGCGGCGGCGCCTTGGGCCAACGCGAGCGCGGCCCATCCGATCCATTGCTTCATGGGTGACTCCCCGGACGCCGCCTCGTCGGGGGGACGAGGTCCCTCGGCGCCCATGGAAACCCTACGCCGCTGCGCTGTTCCTTGCCACCTCCGGCCGCCGCAGACCGCGCAGGTGCGGCAAGGCACCGAGGTATGCGGCGGCGTCCTCGGCGTCGTTCTCGAACCAGGCCTTCGCCGAGCCCAGCCGGAAGGTGTAGCCCCAGGTATCCATGTCGGCGAAGGCGCGCTCGCGGCCGAAGCCGGGCAGTTCGTCGGCAAGCAGCAGTTGCAGGTAGCACACCGCGTCCTCGTCGCGCTGCGTGTCCGCAGCGTCGGTGTGGACGGCCGCGCGGTTCGCCGGCGGCATCACCATCAAGTGGCCCGCTTCGTGCAGAAGGGAATGCACGGGCGTGTCGGCGCGAGCGTAGACCCGGGAGCCGATGATCCCGGCCTCGGCATCGCCCCAGTAGCTGCCGGGGATGGCTTCGCCCGGCTCGACCTCGACGAGCTCGAGGCCGAAGCGCGCGAGCAGCGCGGCGGGCGCGGCCCAGCCGATCTCTGCGAGGGTGAGTACCCCAGGGTCAGTCGGCATTGCCTCGGTCGGCGGGTGCCGGCCCATGGGTGGTCTCCACGTCTTGAGGGAAGGTGACGTCGAGGAATGAGGCCTCGGGACGGTCCGCACACTTCCTCCGCACATCGTCGACGTAGTAGGGCATAGGCCCCAGCACGACATCCATCGCCAGAAGTTGGATTCTGAGCGAGTCGTCGATCTGGTCGGCCGGCGTTTCGACGAGATCTCGGTACATCTCAACGGCTGGCGACATCGCGGGTAGGACGTCACCAAATGGGGGAACCAAGACCTTGGCGGATCCAGTGGCCCCGCCAACCTGCAGGTCGTATTCCGCCATGGCCTCCGCGCACGTCATCCGCAGCAGCGTATTGACCCGCTCATCGGACATGCCGTGGGCACGCTTGGGATAGGCGATCGTCACGGGGGCACTCGCGCGGCCGCCGCGCATTGCTTCGGGAAGATCGCCGGCGTCGATGCTCAAGGACATCGCGGTTCGCAGCGCTGCGGCATCCAAACGGTCGTAACCGGAGGACGCCTCGACGCGGACATCCTTCGCCTTGCCTGCATCGTCCGCCGTCAGCCGCAGCTCCACCACCCCGTGCTCCCCCAGCAGGTAGGACCGCACTGGAACCGGGACGTTGGATGCCGATGGGTTGCCTGGCTCCGATGCGGCGACCGCCGCGGCGGCGATCGCGGCGCAGGAGAGCAGGGAGAGTCGGGCGACCTGGCGGATCGAAGCCATCAATGATCGGCCTTTTTTTCCGGAAGCGAGACGGAGATGTCGAGCACGTCATGCTCGCCGTCCTTCACCAGGTCGACCTTGACCGCATCGACATCGACGTTGACGTACTTGCGGATCACCTCGAGCAGCTCGCGCTGCAAGAGCGGCAGGTAGTCGGGGCCGCCGCGGTTGCTGCGCTCCTGCGCGACGATGATGCGCAGGCGCTCCTTCGCGAGGTTGGCGGTAGCGGGCTTCTTGCCCGTCAGGAAATCGAACAGGCCCATGTCAGCCCCCGAAGATCTTGGCGAAGAAGCCTTTCTTCTCGGCCGTGGTGAAGCGCATCGGGCGGTCCTCGCCCAGCAGGCGGGCGATGGCGTCGCCGTAGGCAATGCCGGCGTTGCTCTGCTCGTCGAGGATCACCGGGTTGCCGGAGTTCGAGGCCTGCAGCACGTCCGGCGATTCCGGGATGACGCCGATCACCTTGAGGCCGAGGATCTCCTCGACGTCGGCGATGGAGAGCATCTCGCCCTTCTCGACGCGCTCCGGGTTGTAGCGGGTGAGCAGCAGGTGCTCCTGGATGCGCTCGCCGGCCTCGGCCTTCTTCGTCTTGCTCTGCAGCAGGCCGAGGATGCGGTCGGAGTCGCGCACCGAGGACACTTCCGGGTTCACCACGACGAGCGCGCGGTCGGCGAAGTACATCGCCAGGAACGCGCCCTTCTCGATGCCCGCCGGCGAGTCGCAGACGATGAAGTCGAAGCCGTCGTCGGCGAGGTCCTTCAGCACCTTCTCGACGCCTTCCTTGGTCAGCGCGTCCTTGTCGCGGGTCTGCGACGCGGCGAGCACGTAGAGGTTGTCGAAGCGCTTGTCCTTGATCAGCGCCTGCTTCAGCGAGGCCTCGCCGTGCACGACGTTGACGAAGTCGTACACCACGCGGCGCTCGCAGCCCATGATCAGGTCGAGGTTGCGCAGGCCGACGTCGAAGTCGATGACCGCGGTCTTCTTGCCGGCGCGGGCCAGGCCCATCGCGATGCTGGCCGAAGTGGTCGTCTTGCCGACGCCGCCCTTGCCCGAGGTGACTACGAGGATTTCCGCCAAGGTCGTTTCTCCGTCTTTCTTTGCGTGTTCGAGCGGGCCGTCAGGCCAGCGGCTGGATTTGCAGGATGTCGTTGTTGTCGAGCCAGATCTGCACGGCCTTGCCGTGCAGGGCCTTGGGCACGTCGTCGAGCACTTTGTACTGCCCGGCGATGGCCACGAGCTCGGCGTGGAATTCGCGGCAGAAGATGCGGGCGCCGGTGAAGCCGGAGGCGCCGGCGAGGGCGCGGCCGCGCAGCGCGCCGTAGACGTGGATCGAGCCGTCCGCCACCACTTCGGCGCCGGCACCGATCGGTGCGAGCACGGTGAGGTCACGGTTGGCCGCGAAGACCTGCTGGCCCGAGCGGACGGGCAGGGCATGGACGAGGCCGGGTTCGGACTCCGCCACCGGCACCGGAGCCGCGGCGACTTCGCGGGTCGGCGAGGCGGCGGGGCGTTCGGCCGGGCGGGCTTCCGACGCGGGCGCGTCGCCGGCGCGTTCGTACTGGGAGCGGAACTTGGCCAGCACCGGCAGGCCAAGGCGCTCGGCCAGGGCGTCGTTCTCTGGCGTGCCATAGGCCAGCGCGATGGGGTGCACGCCGGCGCCTTCGAGCGCGGCGGCCAAGGCCTTCGCCGTGGCGTCGTCCGGCAGATGCATCAAGCCGCCGAAGTCGAGGATCACGGCAGCCCGCGCGAAGAGCTTGGGAGCGCGCTCGACGCGCTCGCGCATTTCCGCCGCCAGCTGGGCGACGTCGAGGGTGCGGATACGCAGGTTGGCGATGCCGACCTGGCCGAACTTGAGCTCGCCGGCCTGTTCGTAGTTGGGAAGGTCGGCGGGGTGCGGTGTCGCCATGGTTCAGGTTCCGATGGTGCGGGCGATGGCCGGGCGCGCCGGCCCTTGGCGCGGGGCCAGCCAGGGTTCGTCGGGGAGCTTGGCGCCGTAGGTCTCGGCGATCCAGGCGTGGCTGCCGAGGTCCTTCATCAGCATGCAGGCGCGCAGGCCGGTGCCCTCCATCGTCTGCTGGCCGACTTCGCGGAAGCCGAAGGCGCCGTGGAAAAGGAGGGCGGGGTCGTAGCCCACGCCGAGGAAGACCTCGCAGCACAGGTGGGCCCAGCGAGGCTCGGCGAAGCTCATGGCATCGGCGTAGAAGGCCCGGCCGCGGCCGCCACCCCGCCGGGCGGCGGCGATGACGATGCGGTCGATGTAGAGGAAATTGCGGTGACGCTCCCGGAACCAGCGGAAGTTCGGGCTGTCGTGCGGCGCCAGGTCGCTGAAGCCGACGAGGAAGCCGGTGACGGTGTGGTCCTGCTCGATGACCCGGAAGTAGTCGGCGTTTTCCCAGAAGAAGCGGGCTTTTTCCGCGTCCATCGGCAGGATCGAGGGTCCGGCCGAGTTGTTGAGCGCCAGCACGAGGTCCAGCTCGTGTTCGCGCACGTCGCGGATCTGGAACGCCATTCCTTTCCTCCGGGGCAGGCCGGGTGCCGATGAAGGCGGCAGTATCGCATGCCCCCCGGCCCGCTTCGCCCTGCGGGGTGACTTTCGGGGGTGCGGCCCCGAGGCCGGGCCCGATTACGATGCCGGCATGCTCCCGCGCCTGACCCACGCCTCGTTGCTCCGCTATGCCGGCCTGTTCACCTGGGTGATGGTGGGCAGTGGGCTGGTGATGAACGCCCGGGCCGTTTCGGAGGCCAGTTCCAGCCCGCTGCCGGTGATGGCCTTCGTCGGGCCGGTTGGGGCCTATCTCGCCTTTGGCGTCGCGTTCTGGCTGTCCACCCAGTCGCTCGGCCGCCAGCGGGGCATCGGTTGGCCGATCGTGCTCATGCTCGCCATGGCCGCTTCCGCGATCGCGGTCAGTGCCCTGACCAGCAGCGGCCTCGGCGCGATCCTGATGATGGTGATGGCCGCCGTGGTGCCCTGGCTGCTCCCCGGCTGGCCTGGGGTGGTGTGGATGGTGGCCCAGCACCTGCCGCTGGTGGCGGTGTTCGTCCGCTCCTTCGATTTCTCGCTGTTCGATGCCGTGATGCAGTCGATGCTGTACATCGGCGTTTCCAGCTTCGTCTACGTGGCCGGCCTGGTCGCCAAGCAGCAGGCGGAAGCCCGCGAGGAGCAGCGACGGCTCAACGCCGAACTGCGCGCCACGCGCTCCCTGCTCGCGGACAGCGCCCGGGTCGGCGAGCGACTGCGCATCTCGCGCGAGCTGCACGACCTGCTGGGCCACCACCTGACCGCCTTGAGCCTGAACCTCGAGGTGGCCGGGCACCTCACGGACGGCAAAGCGCAGGACCATGTCCGCCAAGCCCACACCCTGGCCCGGCTGCTGCTGACCGACGTCCGCGAGGCCGTTAGCGCGATGCGCGGGGAGGAGCGTATTGATCTCGAGGCTGCCCTCCGGACCCTGATCGAAGGCGTGCCGTCGCTCGACGTCAGCCTCGATATCGAATCCCCGCTGCCGGTCGACGATGCCGATTGCGCCCAGGTGGTCGTGCGCTGTGCGCAAGAGATCATCACCAACGCCATCCGCCATGCCCAGGCCCAGCGCCTCTGGCTGAAGCTCTCGAGGCAGGGCCGCGAGCTGCATCTTGCCGCCCGCGACGATGGGATCGGCAGCGACGCTTTCACTCCCGGCAACGGTCTTTCGGGCATGCGTGAGCGCCTGAAGGCCGTGGGCGGCCGCATCGAGGTCTCGACCGCGCCGGGCCAGGGCTTCAGCATCGACATCCACCTACCCCTCGAGGCTTCCGCATGATCCGAGTGATGCTCGTCGACGACCAGACCCTGGTGCGCCAGGGCGTCCGTTCCCTGCTGGAGCTGGCCGACGCCATCGAGGTGGTCGCCGAGGCCGCCGACGGCAAGCAGGCCGTCGAACAGGTGCCGGCCGTCAAGCCCGACGTCCTGCTGATGGACATGCGCATGCCGGTCATGTCCGGCCTCGAGGCGCTGCGGGCGCTGGCCGCGCAGAATGCCCTGCCGCCGACCATCATCCTGACCACCTTCGACGACGACCAACTCGTGCTGGCGGGCATCAAGGCCGGGGCCAAGGGCTACCTGCTCAAGGACGTCTCGCTCGACCAGCTCGTTTCGGCGATCCAGACGGTGGCGGAGGGCGGTTCGCTGGTGCAGCCCGCCGTGACGGCGCGCCTGCTCTCGGGCCTCGAGGGCCTGCAGAACGATTTCCACAGCCTCGAGCAGCCCGACCCGCTGACGGATCGCGAGACGGAAATCCTGCGGCTGATGGCCGGCGGCTTCTCCAACAAGGAGATCGCCAATTCGCTCGGGGTGGCGGAAGGCACGATCAAGAACCATGTTTCGAACATCCTCTCCAAGCTCGGTGTCCGCGACCGCACCCGCGCGGTGCTCAAGGCCTTCGAGTTGAAGCTCGTGTGACAGGCGCCCCCGCGGCCCGGCCGTGGGGGCATCGCACGCTTACCCCGGCCCCGACGGTGCTGCTATCCTCTGGCGCTCCCCGGGGCGGCGATGGGCCCACCGGGGCCGATCCCGGAGATTTGATGCATGGCTCGATTCCTTGAATTCGTCGTGGCGTTCGTTCTGGTGGCCCTCCTCGGCGTTGCCGTGGGCTTGGTGCTGCCGTCCGCGCGGAGCGTTTCGCACTCGATGGAGACCAACCGTCCGGTCAATGTCGCCTTCGACATGCTGAACGGCTTCCAGCGCTTCAACGACTGGAACACCCTCCGGTTCCGCGATCCGAACGTGAAGTTCACCCTGAGCGGCCCGGCGTCCGGCGTTGGCGCCAAGCTGGAGTACACGTCCAATGATCCGACGGTCGGCTCGGGCAGCTGGGAGCTGGTCGAGAGCGTTCCGGGCGAGAAGATCGTCTACAAGGTGATCGACAACGCCATGGGCGAGAACAAGACCATGCGCTTTACGTTCGAGCGCTCCGGTCGCAACCAGCGCAACGTCAAGATCACCCAGCGCTATCGCGTCGAGTACGGCTCCAACCTCGTTGGCCGCTACGCCGGCATGTACATGTCCAGCAGCGCCGGCAAGCGCGTGCAGAACGGACTGAAGGTGCTCTCGAACGCCCTGGCCACCGTGCCGCGCGTCGACTACACCATTTACGAGCACCCGCTGCAGATCGTCGACGTCCCGGCGATGAACGCGCTGCGCGTCGACGTGGAAGCCCCGCTGCGCGACGACGGCGTGGCCGTGTCGATGACCAACCAGCTGGCGTGGATGGACCGCGTCATCGAAGCCAGTGGCTTCGCCAAGGATGGTCCGCTGCGCATCGTGACGATCGACCGGACGTCGGAGGCCTATTCCTTCACGATGCTGCTCCCCGTCCGCGCCAAGGACGCCCCGGAAGGTTCGTCGCGTGCCGCCACGGTGGCCGAACTGCCGGTGCTCGAGGCGACGATCGCAGGCGAAGGCAACAAGGTCCTGCTGTCGCAAGAAGCGCCGCTGAAGGCGGCGAACACCAAGTGGGTCGGCCCGGCGCCGGGCTTGCAGCGCGTGCGCGATACGCTCCGCGCTTGGGCCATCGTCCGCGGCTACCCGCTGGACAACGCCAGCCAGGGCTTCGACGACTACAAGGTCGAGATCCCGGAGATCCTCAATCCGGAGGCCGAGTTCGAGGCCTTCCTGCCACTGAAGGCTCCCGAAGCCCAGTAAGGCACAGCGAGGCGGGCCCAGGCCCGCCTCGTCGTTTGCGGGGCGAGGAACTTGCCGCCGCGTCCGCGCTCCAAGGCGCGCCGACCCTGTTGCGTCGAGCGGGAACCCGAAATGATCGAAGTGGATGGACTGACCAAGCGCTTCGCGGCGCTGACGGCCGTCGAGGACCTGCGGTTCTCGGTCCGGCCGGGCGAGGTCGTGGCTCTCTTGGGGCCCAATGGCGCCGGCAAGTCGACGACGATGAAGATGATCGCCGGCTTCCTCGCTCCGGACGCGGGCCGCGTCCGCGTCGCCGGCCATGACGTCGTCGGCGAAGGGCTCGCGGCCCGTCGTGCGCTCGGCTATCTCCCCGAGGGGGCGCCCGGCTACGGGGAAATGGAAGTCGCCGATTTCCTCGGCTTCATCGCCGACGTACGAAGCCTCGCCGGTGCCCATCGGCAGCAGCGCCTCGCCTTCGTCGTGGAGCGCCTGCAGCTCGGCGCCGTGCGTCGCCAGCCGTTGGATACCCTCTCGAAGGGCTTCCGCCGCCGCGTCGGTTTCGCCGCGGCCATCCTCCATGACCCGCCGGTTCTGCTGCTCGACGAGCCCACCGATGGCCTCGACCCGAACCAGAAGCACGAGGTGCGCGGCCTCATCAACGAGTTGGCGCGCGAGCGCACGATCATGCTGTCGACGCATCTGTTGGAAGAAGTGGACGCCATCGCCACGCGCGCCGTCGTGATCGCCGCGGGCCGCCTGCGGGCCGACCACACGCCCGCGGAGTTGCTCGCGCTTTCGCGCTGGCACGGCGCACTCTCCTTCGCCGCGCCCGACAGCGTGGCGGCCGTCGCGGCGCTGGATGGCCTCGTGCCGGCGGCGGCAACCGCCGTCGATGCCCGCGAGGGGCGGGTGGTGCTGTTCGTCCGCGGCGGTGGCGTTTCCAGCGATGCTGTCACCCGCCGGCTCGACGAACGTCGCGTCGCCTGGTCCGACCTGCGCGTCGAACGCGGGCGGCTGGACGAAGTGTTCCGCAGCCTGACGGCCGATGCCGGAGCCGCGGCATGAACGGCACGCTGGTCATCGCGCGGCGGGAGTTCGCCGCCTATTTCGCCTCGCCGCTCGCGGCGGTGTTCATCGTGCTGTTCCTCGCGCTGTCCGCGGCGCTGGCGTTCTACCTCGGTGGATTCTTCGAGCGCGGCCAGGCCGACCTGCAGCCGTTCTTCGCCTTCCACCCGTGGCTGTACCTGTTCCTCGTGCCGGCGGTCGGCATGCGGCTGTGGGCCGAGGAGCGCAAGAGCGGCACGCTCGAATTGCTGCTGACCCTGCCGATCACGCCGTGGCAGGCGGTGCTCGGCAAATTCCTCGCCGGCTGGGGCCTTCTGGCGATCGCGCTCGGCCTCACGGTCCCGATGTGGTGGACGGTGGCCTGGCTCGGCGACCCCGACCACGGCGTGATCGTCGCCAGCTACTTCGGCAGCTGGCTGCTTGCGGGGGCGATGCTGGCCGTCGGCAGCGCACTCTCGGCACTGACCCGCAACCAGGTCGTGGCCTTCGTCGTCACGGTGGTCGTGTGTTTCGCGCTGATGCTCGCCGGCCACCCGCTGGTGCAGGACGCCGTGCAGGGCTGGGCGCCGCGGGGCGTCATCGACGCGGTGGCGGCGCTGAGCTTCCTCACCCACGTTCAGTCGATCCAGCGCGGCGTCCTCGACCTGCGCGACGTGCTGTTCTTCCTGCTGTCGATCGCCGCCTGGCTGTGCGCGACGGTGCTGATCCTCGATGCCAAGAAGGCGGGCTGACGCATGGCCATCGCATCCCTCCGTCGTTCCGCCTGGGCCCTGCCGCTGCTGGCGCTTGCGTTCCTCGCGCTGGTCGGGCTTTCGTCCGTCCTGCTGCGCGGTGCGCGTATCGACCTGACGGCGAACCAGGAACACACACTCTCTCCGGCCACCGTGGCCCTCCTGGAAGGCATCGAGGAGCCTGTCACCCTGCGCCTGTACTTCTCCGAGCGCTCGGCCGGCGATTTCCCGCAGGTGCGTGCCTACGCGCAGCGCGTGCGCGAACTGCTGCAGGAGATGTCGGCCCGCTCGAAGGGCCGGCTCGTCGTCGAGGTCATCGACCCGGAGCCGTACTCCGAGCAGGAAGACCTCGCCGTGGCGCAGGGCCTCACCGCCGTGCCGCTGCCCAGCGGCGGGAATTTCTTCTTCGGCATCGTCGGCAGCAACAGCACCGATGGTGAACTGCCGATCCCGTTCCTGGAGGCCGAGCGCGAAGCCTTCCTTGAGTACAACCTGGCCAAGCTCGTCTCGGCATTGACCGTGGAAGAGCGCCCGGTCGTTGCGCTGTTCAGCAGCCTGCCGATGGCGCCCGAGTTCGATCCGGCCACGGGCGCGCCGTCGCCGGGCTGGGTGGTTGACCAGCAACTGCGGGAGCTTTTCGAACTGCGCCGGCTGGAGCCGGGTTTTGCCGCGATCGATGCGGACGTCGACCTGTTGATGCTGGTGCATCCGGCCGGACTGTCCGACGACAGCCTCTACGCCATCGATCAGTTCGCCTTGCACGGTGGTCGCGTGCTGGCGTTCGTCGATCCGGATGCCGAAAACGCGGTGCCGGACGACCTGCTGGGGGGCGATGCGGGCGGAGCGAGAGCGTCCGACCTCGGGCCCTTGCTGGCGGCCTGGGGGGTGGACTTCGACCCGGCCAACGTCGTGGCGGATCCCGGTTCCGCGCTGTCCGTGCAGACGCGCGAGGGCGGGGCCAACGAACCGCTGATCACCTTGCTTGGCCTCGATGCCGAAGCGCTGTCGGCCAGCGACATCGTCACTGCGCAAATGGAGCTGATCAATCTCTCCACCGCAGGGACGCTGCGCCCGCGCGAGGGCGCGACGACGCGCTTCGAAGCGCTGCTGTCGAGTTCGGAACAGAGCGGCGAGTTACCGACCTCGATGCTGGGCACGGTCAGCGCGACGCCGTCGAACCTCCTGCGCGAGTTCCGAGCGCAGGGCGGGGCACGAACGATCGCCGCCCGCGTGAGCGGCCCCGTCGCAACGGCCTTCCCGCAGCGCAGCGGCGACGGCCATCGGGCCACCAGTGCCGGTGACCTGCAGCTCATCGTGGTCGCCGACACCGACCTGCTGGCCGACGCCTTCTGGGTGAACGTGGCTCCGGGGCCGGGCGGGTTCAGCGAGCCCTTCGCGAACAATGGCGACCTCGTCTACAACGCGGTCGAGAACCTCAGTGGGCAGGCGGGCCTGATCGGTCTTCGCACGCGTGCCGTGGCCAGCCGGCCCTTCCACCGCGTGCAGGCCCTGCGTCGCCATGCCGAGCAGCAGTTCCTGCAGACCGAACGCTCCCTCCAGCAGCGTCTCTCGGAACTCGAGCAGCAGCTCGGCGCCTTGCAGCGAGGGGAGGATGGCGCGCCGGCCCTCGGCGCCGAGCAGCAGGCCGAGCTGGAGCGCTTCCAGCAGGAGAAGATCGAGGTGCGCCTGCAGTTGCGCGAAGTGCAACGCCAGCTCAACGCCGACATCGATGCGCTGTCGATGACCCTGCGGGTGGTGAACATCGTGCTGGTGCCGGCCTTCGTCGCCTTCCTGTTCCTGATCGGTGGCCTGTGGCGACTGCAGCGCCGGCGTCGACCCGTGGCGTGATGCGCGGACTGGCGCCAGCCTGGGTGGCGCTGCTCGGGCTCGCGGCCTGCTCGCGGGAACCTGCGGCGCCGGAGGTGCTCGTGCCGGGTTTGGCGAAGGCCCTGCCGGGGCTCGCGGAAGTCCGGCTGCAGCAGGGCGAGTCGGTTCTCGTCTTCGAGCGCCAGGGCGATGAATGGCGCATCCGCGACGCGGCTTGGCGTGCTGATCGCCGCTGGCTGCAACCGCTGCTGCTGGGGCTGGCCAACGCGCGTTGCGACGAGGCGAGGACGGCCGATCCCGCGCGCTTCGGGCGCATCGGCGTGGCGTGGCCGTCGGAATCGGAGGCTTCGCCTGATGGGGCGTTCGCGCGGCCGACCGGCCGGTTGAACCTCACCGTCGAGGGTCGCGAGGTGTCGATCGTCATCGGTTACCCGCAGGCGCGCGGCGGCACCTACGTGCGCGTGGAGGGCGCGACGCACAGCTGCCTCAGTGCCGCCAGCCTGCGCTTGCCGGCCCGCGTTTCGGAATGGTTCGACCCGCAGCTCTGGCGCGTTCCGGTCGAACGCGTGACGGCGGTCGTCGTGGAGGATCCCGGCGCGCCAGCCCTGAGGCTGGTGCCCGGCGAAGGCGGCTTCCGGCCGGAGGGCGCGCTCATCGCGTTGACGCCGGCGGCCGACGCGATGGCGTCTGCGCTCGCTGCGCCGCGCCAGCTCGATCTTCGCGCCGCAGGCAGCGCCACGCCGCAGCGGGTGCTGAGGCTGGAGGGCGATGGTGAAGCGGGCTATGCGCTGGCGATCTGGCGCGAGGGAGAGTCGACCTGGGCGCGTGTCATCGACGCACCGCCCGAGGCCGCGGCCTGGTTCCAGGGGCGCGAGTTCCGCCTTCCCGTTGACGTGGCCGAGCCCTTGTGGACGGAGCGTGGCACGCTCGGCGCTCCTTGAAGGAGGTGCGGAATGGCCCGCGGGTTTGATCTGGAAGCAGCGTCCGCCCACCTCGCCAAGCGCGACCGTGCGCTGGCGAGGTGGATGAAGCGCATCGGCCCGCTGGAGATGGACGGCTGGCGCAAGCCGTTCGACACCGTCGATGCGCTGTCGCGTTCGATCCTCTACCAACAGCTCTCGGGCAAGGCCGCGGCGACGATCGTCGGGCGGGTCGAGGTGGCCGCGGGCTCGCGCAAACTGGTGCCCGAGGCCTTGGCGCGGCTGGACGATGCTTCGCTGCGCGCTTGCGGCGTCTCCGGGAACAAAGTGCTGGCGTTGCGCGACCTGTGCCGGCGAGCCGAGGCCGGCGAAGTGCCGAGCGCCCGCGCCCTGCCCAAGGTGGACGACGCGGCCCTGATCGAGCAGCTCACCGCGGTGCGCGGCATCGGCCGCTGGACCGTCGAGATGCTGCTGATCTTCCGCCTCGGACGACCCGACGTGCTGCCGGTCGACGACCTCGGCGTGCGCAAGGGCGCGCAGGTGCTCGATGGACTGGACGTTCCTCCGACGCCGAAGGAGTTGCTGGCCCGCGGCGAGGCGTGGGGGCCGTATCGCACGCTCGCCAGTCTCTACCTGTGGCGAATCGCGGACGGCGAAGGCGTGGTGGAGCCGGCGAAGAAGGTCAAGCGCTCGCAGGGCTGAGCCAGCACCAGTGCCACGGCTCGTAGGTGATGCCGTGCGGGTTGCCGCGCGGGTAGCTCAAGCCGAAGCCGAAATCGCCGGCGTGCCGCAGCAGCCAGCGGAAAGCGGGCGTGCCTTCGAAGCTTTCTTCGGCCGGCGGCTCGCCCGTCGTGCCGATATCCAGCGCGCGGCCGCTGTGGTGCTCGGAATGACCCGGGGCCGCGTTGACGCGCAGGATGTCCTCGAGCGACAGCCCTCGCGCGAACTTCCTTTCGAAGATGCCGCGCTGGTAGGCGTGGCTCCGGAAGCCGGAAATCGCCTCCAGGACGATGCCGTCGCGTCGAGCCGAGTCGCGCATTGCCTGCCATGCCCGCGAGGCCGGGGCGAGCAGCCACAGCGCACGTTGCCAGCGGTCGCGTCCGGCGAAGGCCAGAAGCCGCGGTTCCTCGTGGAAGGGCAGGCCGCTGGCCTCGGCGTAGTCGGCGGGCAGGCCCATCGCCGCGTTGGCCGCGTGCACCGCATCGCCAGGGAGCGTGCCACGCGCAGCGATCGACGCGGCCGGATCGCGCGCGTCCAACACGGTCGTGGCGGCGATGGCGGCTTCGAGGCCGGGCTCGCGCCATAGCGTCGGCACCAGCGGCACGAGTCCGGCCGGGCCCATCGCGGCGAGGAACCGGCCGTCGCGCTTGCGGCGAAGCACGAGGTGGGAACCGGCGAGGAGGCGCGCTGCCGTGTTCGCCTTGGCCCGGCAGAGCGAGGCTGGCCAGAGTTCGATCTCCGGCGTGTTGACGAGGTGGCGGGGCAGGGCGCGCATGGGCGCAGTCTATTCGCCGTCCGCAGCGCCGTCGTCCGCCGGGGGCTTCGGCAGCCGCCCGGCCTTCCTCAGCGCCTCGCGAAGCACGTACTCGATCTGCGCGTTCACCGAGCGCAGTTCGTCGTCGGCCCAGCGCTGGACGGCGTCCAGCACCGGGGCGGAGATGCGCAGCGGGTAGGCCTTTTTCTCGCTCACTTCGCGAGGAACCTCGAGAGCCCGAACACGAGCCGGACGACCACGAGGCCGACGAGTGCGACCAAGCCCAGGGTGGCGATCATCACCTGCGATTCGGGCAGGAACGCGACGGCAGCCGCAAACGGCACGTGGATCGCGCCGAGGAGGAGCAGCGATTGCCCGACGAACCGTCCGAGTCCGGCGGGATCCTTCACTTTCTTCGGGTCCACGCCGGCAAGCAGGTGCGAGGCGCGGCCGCTGCGGAAGTACAGGCCAATCACGAGCAGCGGCGCGGCGGCGAGCAGGACAACGACAGCGGCGAAGGTCTGTTCGTCCATGGCGGGCCTCAGTGGTGCAGGGTGCCGGTATTCACGACGGGCTGGGTGCCGCGTTCGCCGCAGAGCACGACCAGCAGGTTCGACACCATCGCGGCCTTGCGCTCCTCGTCGAGTTGGATCTTGCCCGCGTGGTCGAGCTGTTCCAGCGCCATGTGGACCATGCTGACCGCACCTTCGACGATGCGGCTGCGCGCGGCGATGATCGCCGCGGCCTGCTGGCGCTGCAGCATGGCCTGGGCGATTTCCGGCGCGTAGGCGAGGTGGCTGATGCGGGCCTCCAGCACGGTCACGCCCGCGGCGCCGAGACGCTCCTGGATTTCTTCCTTGAGGTGCTGGTTGATCTCGGTCGCGTGGCTGCGGAGGGCGATCTGGTCGTTCGCGCCGGCGCCATCGTGGCCGTCGTACGGATAGCTCGTGGCCATCTGGCGCAGCGCCGCTTCCGACTGCACGTGCACGAAGTTCTCGTAGTCGTCGACCTGGAACACGGCCTCGGCGGTGTCGTGCACCTGCCAGACCACCACGGCGGCGATCTCGATCGGCGAGCCTTCGAGGTCGTTGACCTTGAGCTTGCTCGACTCGAAGTTGCGGACGCGGAGCGAGACCGGCTTCTTCGAATAGAACGGGTTGGCCCAATTCAGGCCCGAGTCCCGCGCCGTGCCGATGTAGCGGCCGAACAGCTGCAGGACGACGCCATTGTTCGGCTGCACCATGAAAAAGCCGCACCACAGCAGCACGATCACCAGCGTGCCGAGGCCGTTCAGGGCGATGAGCCCACCCGGCGCGTCCATGCCGTCCAGGGTGGGGAATCCGGCGATGTTGGCCAGGCTCAGGACCAGCAGGGCCAAGAGCATCGGGACGCCGGGAAGGGGGGTATGGACGCGCTCGTTCATGATCAGGCTCCAGTGTGGGCCCGATCATTTGATATCAAATTGATATCTTTATCAAGGGTGCCCCAAGCGGAAGTGGATCAGGGGGCTGGGGCGCTGCTCCCCGGCCACCCAGATCGCCTGGCCGTCCAGCGAGAAGCCCATCGCCTCCGCCTGCGGCATCCACGTGAAGTCGAGGCGCTGCGGGTTCGACAGGCGGCCGGCCCAGCTTGCCCCGGGCTCGCGCCGATAGAGGAACACCGCCTGGTAATTGAGGACGGCGAGCGTCCGGCCGTCCGGGCTCAGGTCCGCCGCGGTGACCTGCGATCGATAGCGGCCGTAGACCGGGTTTTGCCGGAGTTCGGCAGCGCTGGGCTGGGCGATGCCGCGAAGCCGCCCGATACGCTCGGCCGTCTGGACCGCGTCGCCCTGGGGGCGAAGGGCCAGGCGAAACAATTCCGGCGGCACGCGCTTTTTCGACACCAGCAGCACCTCGCCGGCGGCGGCATCGACCGCGATCGCCTCGCAATCGCGCGCGCCATCCGGCCAGCGGAAGCGCAGCGACCATGCCGGCGTGAGCTGCATCCCGTCGGCCACCGTCGCGGGTTCTTCGACCACCACGAGGTCCATCGTGCGTCGCAGGCCGCCGTTGTCGCCGGTGTCCGCCACGATCAGATAGCGCTTGCCGTCGATGTCGAAGGCCGCGAGGTCTTCCCAGTCGACGTTGCGCACGCCATCGAGCGACACGCTCGCGAGCCGCGTCCCGCTGGCGGACATCAAGTGCAGTTCCGGCGCATGGCCGCTGTCGTTGTGCACCCAGAACGCGCCGGGGCGGCTGCGCGACGCGGCGAGGCCGCTGGTTTCGGCCAACCGGGCATCGGCCATGACGCCGCTGATGGTAGGGGCGGGCGGCGATGCGGGCAGGGTGGCCGCCAACAGCGGAAGGGCGCTACCGAAGGTCGGCAGCAGGAGGGCGAAGGTTCGAAGGGGCATCGAGAGAGCTTCCGGTCCCGGCCAGCATGCCGAGCGGGACCCGGGGGGACAAGCGCTGCCGGTAGACTTCGCGCCTCGCCTCACAGGAATCCACGATGTCCCGCGCCTCCGACACGCCTGCCTCCATCACCCTCGGCACGCCGCTCTCGCCGACCGCCACCCGCGTGCTTTTCCTCGGCAGCGGCGAGCTTGGCAAAGAGGTCGCGATCGAGCTGCAGCGTCTGGGCGTCGAGGTGATCGCCGCCGACCGCTATGCCGACGCGCCGGCCATGCAGGTCGCGCACCGCTCGCACGTGCTGAACATGCTGGACCCGGCCGCGTTGAAGGCGTTGATCGAGGCCGAGAAACCGCACCTCGTGGTGCCGGAGATCGAGGCCATCCACACGCCGACGCTGGTCGAACTGGAAGCGGCGGGGCAGCGCGTGATCCCCACCGCCCGCGCCGCGCGCCTGACCATGGACCGCGAGGGCATCCGTCGCTTGGCGGCCGAGACGCTCGGCCTGCCGACTTCGCCCTACCGCTTCGTCGATACGGAAGCGGAGTACCGCGAGGCCGTCGCCGCGCTGGGCATGCCCTGCGTGGTCAAGCCGCTGATGTCGAGTTCCGGCAAGGGCCAGAGCGTGGTCCGCACCGACGCCGACATCGCCAAGGCCTGGGCCTACGCGCAGACCGGCGGCCGCGCGGGCCAGGGCCGCTGCATCGTCGAGGGCTTCATCGACTTCGACTACGAGATCACGTTGCTCACCGTGCGCCATCGCGATGGCACCACGTTCTGTCCGCCGGTCGGCCACCTGCAGGTCGATGGCGACTACCGCGAGAGCTGGATGCCGCAGCCGATGAGCGCGGCGGCACTGGTGGAGGCCCAGCGCATCGCCAAGGCCGTCACCGACGACCTTGGCGGCTGGGGCCTGTTCGGCGTCGAGCTGTTCGTGAAGGGCGACGCGGTGTGGTTCTCGGAAGTGAGTCCGCGCCCGCACGACACGGGGCTGGTGACGCTGATGGGTCAAGAGCTCTCGGAGTTCGCGCTGCACGCCCGCGCCATCCTCGGCCTGCCCATCCCGAACCTGCGCGCGCTGGGGCCGGCGGCCTCCTGCGCGATCGTCGCGGAAGGCCACGGCGTGCCGGTGTTCGAAAACGTCGAGGCCGCCCTGGCCGAGCCGGACACGGGCCTGCGCCTGTTCGGCAAGCCGCGTGTCGAAGGCAGCCGCCGCGTGGCGGTGACCTTGGCGCGCGATGTCGACGTCGATGCCGCACGCGCCAAGGCGCGCCGCTCGGCCGCGGCCATGGGCGTGCGCATGGCCTGATTCAGGGGGTTGCCGGCAGGGGGCTGCGCGGGAAGCCCAAGGCGAAGGAGGGCGGCTCGCCGTCGTGGAAGCGCAGGCTCAACTCGACGTCGAGCGCCTTGCCACATCCGATGACATTCCACATCTCGACGCGGTCGGCGATGGCTGCCGCCGAGCTGGCGTCGCCGCGCAGGACGGCCGGCGGCGCCGCGCGCACGTCGATGCGCTCCACGGTTTCGCAGGCCATCAGCGTCGTGGCCACCGGCAGCAACTCGTCGATGACTTCGCGGCGCGTGTCCTCGTCCAGCGTTGCGCCCCGGACGGTGACCGAAGGCTCGCCGCGCAGCGTGTAGCGCAGTTTTCCGCAGGTGTAGGCGAGCGTTTGGGCATCTGCCGCGGCGTACTGCTGTTCGGCCTGCTCGCGGATCGCGCGATCGATGGTTTCGCGGGACTGCGATTGCGCCGCGGCAAGGCGTTCGATGAGCCCGGCGGCTTCGGCGAGCGTCGGGGCGCGCCGCTGCCGCCACTGCGAAAGCTCCGCGTCGAAGGGGGCCTCGCGGAAGGCGGGCAGGGTCCGGCAGCGCTCCACCAGCGCCGGGAAAGTGAGCGCTTCCGCATGGCGCTCGACCAGCCGCTGCTGCATGCGTTCACCCGCCTGCACGAAGGTCGGCAGCAGAAGGGCCAGGCCTCCCGCGAGCGCGGCCATCCGGCGACACGCGTTCATGGGGAGGGCTTCCCGTGGGTGTTCCCGACAACGCTGGGCATCGCGAGGTCGAGCCATACCATCCGATGGTCGCTGGCCCCCACCCAGTCGGCGCCCGGCTGCCCGGGCAATGGCCAGAACACGCCGCTGTCGACCACCTCGAAACCCACCGAGGGCAGGACGAAGTCGAGATGCAGGTTGCCGCTGGCTCCGCCGAATTCGCCGGTGTCCTGCGCCGGGTTGCCGCGGTGGCGCAGGTTGGCGCCGCCGCGCTCGCGCGCGCTCCGCACGGCACCTTCGCTGGTCGGGAAAGGATGCCGGAGCACGCGCGGGTGTTCGATCAATTCGACGATCGCCTCGTGGTGTCCGCTGCCGTCCGTCGGATCGTTGTTGAGGTCGCCGGCGATCACGAAACGCTCGCCTGCGGGCAATCCGCCACAGCGGCCCCGGTCATCGCAAAGCCAGTCGGCGTCGCGGTTGTCGAGGTAATGCCGCCACAAGGTCAATTCGTCGGCGTTCCGAAGGCCGTTGCGATCCTCCGGGCCATCGAACACCGGCGGTGTCGGATGGGCGACGAGGAAATGCACGACGCCCGCCGGCGTGCGCACCGGCACGTCCCAGTGCGACTTCGACGACAGCCGCAGCTTCGGCCAGACCGAATCGTCGTACCACCAGCGGCCGCTCGCCGGGTCCTTCGGACGGCGCGCGCCCGGCATCGTCGACCACGGGAGACGTTGGAAGCTGCGGACCGCCGCGCTATCGATCGGATGGCGCGACAGCACGAGCATGCCGTACTGGCCCGGATGCAGGCCGAAGCCGAAGGCATCCTCGCCGTGCAGGCGCCCCGGGCCGCCGATGCGCCCGTCGCCGTTGAGGTCCATGCCGCTGGGCTCGCCGGTGTTCACCGGCGCGAAGTAGCGGTAGGGGTAGTGGATCGCTGCCTCGCCGTGCTGGCCGACCGCGAGGTACTCGCGCTGGAAGACGTCGGCCAGTGCGCCGTTCGCGTCGTAGTCGAACTCGTTGAGCAGCAGCAGGTCCGGGCGCTGGCGCTGGATCACCGCGGCAATCCGCCGGGCCTGGTCGTCGGTGCCGCCGGCGAGGCGTGCGCGTACGCCATCGGCCACCTCGGCGTACAGCGACACATTGTATGTGGCCACGCGCAACGACGCGGTGCGGTCAGCCATGGCCGGCGTCGTCGTGCAACCGGCGATCAGGACCGCCGTTCCCAGCGCCGCCAGGGCGGCGCGCAAAGACAACCTCATTCACGATCCTCATCGAAGGCGATCCAGTGGCCGTTCCACAGCCGCTCCAGCGGCTGGAAGCGACGCTTGTAATCCATTTTCGGGTGGCCCTTCAGCCAGAAGCCGAGGTACAGGTATGGCCTCGCCGTCGCCGCGGCCCAGTCGATCTGGCCGAGGATGGCCTGCGTGCCAAGGCTGCGATTCTCGAAAGCCGGGTCGAAGAACGTGTAGACGGCCGATACGGCATTCGCGGTGACGTCGGTGACGGCCACGGCGACGAGCCTTCCGTCCAGGCGCCATTCGAAGAAGCGGGTCGGGCTCCACTCGCCGATCAGGAACTGCTCGAATTCCTCGGGCGTTGGCTCGGCCATCGGGCTGTCGGGGTGGCGGGCGCCGAGGTAGCGGGCGTAGAGCTCGAATACCTCGTCGCTGCGCCGCGCTGGGCCGACGGCCATGGCCAGGTCGGCGTTGCGCTTGGCGATGCGCCGCTGCGTTCGATCCGGCTTGAACCGCGCCACCGGCAGCCGGATCGGCAGGCAGGCGCTGCAGCGGCTGCAGTGGGGGCGGTAGACGTGGCGACCGGAGCGACGGAAGCCCATCGCCAGCGCCGGCTCGTAGACCGCGGCAAGGGCGGGCTCCTGCGGGTCGAGCACGAGGTCGCGGGCTTCCCGTTCGGGCCAGTAGCCGCAGGCATGCGCCTGCGTCAGATACACCCGGATGTCGGTCAACGCGCCCATGGGCCGAGTGTAACTTCCGGCACGGGCTGGCCGCCCTCCGGGCGAGGACGATTCCCGGGCCGCGCACCGTGGCGAATCCGGGGGAATGCACCATGTCGATCCAGCGTCGCGATGTCCTGAAGCTCGGTGCCTTGGCGACCGCCATCGGTCTCGCCGGCGCCGGCGCCGCCCAAGCCTCCCGCCGTTCTGGTGCCGATTCCGGGGGCGCGGCCCGCCGCCTCTCGATCCTCATCCTCGGCGGCACCGGGCTGACCGGTCCGCACCAGGTGGCCTACGCGCTCTCGCGCGGCCACGAGGTCACGATCTTCAACCGTGGCCGCAAGCAGCGCGAGTGGCCGGGCACGGTCGAGCAGCTGCTCGGCGACCGCGACGTCAACGATTACAAGAGCCTTGCCGCCGAAGTGGCCAAGGGCCGCCGTTGGGACGTCTGCATCGACAACCCCAGCAGCGTGCCGCACTGGATCCGCGACGCCGCGGCGGTGCTGAAGGGCCACGTGGGTGGCTACATGATGATCTCCAGCCTCTCGGCCTACGCGGACAACGCGACGCCCGGCGACGACGAGACCGCGGCGCTGGCGACCTTCGACGGCGATCCGCTGGCCGAGACCATGACGAGCCTGCGCGCCGACATGGGCAAGTACGCCGGGCTCAAGGCCGCGACGGAAGCGGAGACGCTCAAGCACTTCGGCACGACCGCCACCCTCGTGCGTCCCGGCCTGATCGTCGGTCCGGGTGACGAGACCGACCGCTTCACCTACTGGCCGATGCGGCTCGCCAAGGGCGGCGAGGTGCTGGCCCCCGGCGACGGCCGCGACCCGGTGAAGTTCATCGATGCCCGCGATCTGGGCGAGTGGATGATCCGCCTCGCCGAGGCCGGGGCCACCGGCGCCTACAACGCGATCGGGCCGGGCTATCCCCTCGACATGGCCGGCCTGCTGTACGGCATCCGCGCCAGCACGACCGCCGGCGCGCAGCTCACGTGGGTGCCCACCGAATTCCTGATGGCGCAGGAGGTCAGTCCTTGGGGCGACATGCCGGTCTGGGTGCCGGGGCAGGGGGACAGCGCCGGCTTCCACACCCGCAGCAACGCGAAGGCCATCGCCGCCGGACTCACCTTCCGCAGCCTCGCCGACACCGTCGAGGCCACGCGGGCGTGGTTCGCTGCCCAGCCGGAGGAGCGCCGCAATGCGCCCCTGCGTGCCGGCATCAAGCCCGAGCGCGAGGCGGAAGTGCTGGCGGCGTGGAAGGCGCAGGCCGCGAAGCCGGCCTGAGCCTCAGGCCAGCGTGCCGAGGCGCTGGCCGAGCACGACCGGGGCTTCGGCCGGGATCGCCTCCATCGAGGCCAGCATCGCCTTCGGGAACAGCAGCACCACGGTGCTGCCGTAGTTGAAGCGCGCCATCTCGGCGAAGCGCTCCAGCGTGATGCCCTTGCCGCGCCAGTCCTTGCGGACCACGCGGTCGGCGTAGGCGGGGATCTCCTCGCCGCTCCAGACCGTCTCCACGCCGGAAACGAGGATCGCGCCAACCATGACCGCCACGAAGGGGCCGTGCTCGCTCTCGAAGTGGCAGACCAGCCGCTCGTTGCGGGCGAACAGCCGCGGAATGGCGCGCGCGGCCCAAGGTGCCACGCTGAACAGCCGGCCCGGCACGTGGGCGGTTTCGACCAGCGTGCCGGTCAGGCTCATGTGCACGCGGTGGTAGTCGCGCGGGGAGAGGTAGACGTTGGCGAACCAGCCGTCGCGGTAGGCCTCGGCCTTGGCTTCGTCGGCGAGGAACTCGGCGGCCGTGAAGTGCTGGCCCTTGGCCTGGAAGATGCGGCCCGCCTCGATGCGGCCCATCTGCGCGATCTTGCCGTCGGCCGGGCAGAGCACGGCCTTCGGGTCGGCATCGGCGACGCGCGCGCCGGGCTTCAGCGGGCGGGTGAAGAAGGCATTGAAGCTCGCGTAGCTCTCGGGATCCGGGTTCGCCGCCTCGGCCAAGTTCACGTTGAACTTCCGCACCACGGTGGTGATCAGCCAGCGCTTCAGCGGTACCCACTGCGAACGCGCCAAGCGGTAGGCGAGGCTCGACAGGAACCGGTGCGGCAGGACGTACTGAAGAAAAACGGCTGGGCTCACGGCGTGGCTCCAGCGAGGCGGGCCAAGTCGCGCGCGACGGCCTCCGGGTTGATGGTGGCGACCGCGCCGCTGCCCACCGTCGCACCGGCGGGCATCTGCGGACGGATCACCCCGGCCACCCGGACTTCCGGGTCCAGCACCACCATCGAACCGCTGTGGTCCATCGTGTAGCTGGCCCCCAGCGGCACCTTGCGGTAGACGAGGCTCAGGCTGCTGGCGAAGGCCTCGAGCGCCACGGGATCCGGCTGCGTGGCCGAGAGCGTCGCCGGATGGAAATGGCGTGCGTAGCCGGCCAGCAGTTCGGGTGTGTCGCGTTCCGGATCGATCGACACGAACAGCAGGCGCGGGCGCTGCGCTTCGGGCAGGGCTTCCCAGGCCTTCTGGGCTTTCGCCATGTCGGTCAGCGTCGTCGGGCAGACGTCCGGGCACGAGACGAAGCCGATGAACACCACGGTCCAGCGGCCGCGCAGGGTTTCGGGCGTCACCGGGCCGTCCACCGACTGGAGATCGAACGCGGGGATGGCGCGTGGCGTCGGGTAGGGCGTGACCGCCTCCAGCGCCGGCAGATCGGCGTTTCCGCCCTCACGCGACAGCCAGCGCTCCCCGGCCAACAGCCCGAGGCCCGCGAACACGGCCGCGACGATCACCAGCAGAAAGGTCCGATTGAACATGGAAATGCGCCCAAACCATCAGGAATCAGGCCGCAAAGTATAAGGGCGCTGGCTATACTCGGGCGCTTGTCCCGTGAAGCCCGCCGAGGGCCGTTGAGCCGCATGCCTGCCGAACTCCAGACGATTATTGACCTGATCCGGTATGGGGCGAGCCGTTTCGGCGAGGCCGGCCTCACCTTCGGCCACAGCTACGACAACGCGATGGACGAAAGCACCCAGCTGGTGCTCCACGCCCTGCACCTGCCGCACGACCTCAACCCGATCTACGGCCAGTCGCGCGTCACCGCCGACGAGAAGGCGAAGGTGCTGGCCCTGTTCCAGCGCCGCATCGACGAGCGCGTGCCGGCCTGCTACCTCACCGGCGAGGCCTGGTTCGCCGGCCTGTCGTTCAAGAGCGATTCGCGCGCCCTGGTGCCGCGCAGCCCGATCGCCGAACTCATCCTCAACGGCTTCCAGCCGTGGATCGGCGATGTCGAGGTGCGCGATGCGCTCGACATCTGCACCGGCGGCGGCTGCATCGCCATCGCCATGGGCCACTACAACCCGGATTGGAACGTCGACGCCGTCGACTTGAGCCCCGAGGCCCTGTCGCTGGCCCGCGAGAACGTCGAGCGCCTCGACGCCCGCAACGTCACGCTGCACCACGGCGATCTCTACGGCCCGCTCATCGGTCGGCACTACGACCTGATCGTCACCAACCCGCCGTACGTCACCAACGCCGAGACCGACGCGCTGCCCGCCGAGTACGCGCACGAGCCGGAAATGGCCCTGCGCGCCGGCGACGACGGCCTCGACCTGGTGCTGAAGATCCTGCGCGACGCCCCGCTGCACCTGCGCAAGCACGGCGTGCTGATCTGCGAAGTCGGCGAGAGCCAGCAGCACCTCGAGCGCCTGCTGCCC
>Ga0075157_10000185_pt1 | contig 60205 bp, 59 predicted proteins | sample JI81BgreenDNA_FD_70967 | JGI IMG/M metagenome (GOLD analysis project Ga0075157, IMG submission 70967) | Wastewater effluent complex algal communities from Wisconsin, to seasonally profile nutrient transformation and Carbon sequestration -... | ecosystem: Engineered > WWTP > Effluent > Algae...
TATACATATTATAAATAATATATTATAAATAATTAATATAAATAATATTAATGAATATACATATTATAAATAATATATTATAAATAATTAATATAAATAATATTAATGAATATACATATTATAAATAATTAATATAAATAATATAATAATTATAATCAATTATGCAATACTAATATTATGCTAATGGTATTAACGTAAAACTAAGTATTTAATCTGCCACTTTTTTCAAATATTTTTTCATAAAAAAATTAAAATATTGATAATCAGTGAGAAAATTTATTGATCGTAGAAAGTTTTCAGTCTACTATTATTCATTCTGTTGCGTTGAATTAGATCAAAATCCTTTGGTAAACGGCTTAAAGTTTTTCTATAAATCTCTTCAGAATCTAAATAAACTTTAATTTCATTTTGTATTTTAAAATCTTTTGAATTTAACTCAACTTTTAATGGTTTGGATAAAATATCTTTTAGTTCATTAATCCAAGTTGGTTTTTTTACAAAATCTGATAATTCATTTACAACAGTAATAAGATCATTAACTACACTATTTTTTGATGAAGTAATTGCTTGAACTTTATCTAAAACAGTGTTTATACCAGTAAAATTAGCATTCAATTTATTCATTTCTGAAAATGTTGTTGAAAGATTTTCTAATGGTTTTTGTGCTAAAGATAACATACCTAAAAATGCACCAAACTTCAACATACCTAACATTGTCATAGGATTGATAAATGAGGCCATACCAAGTGATATTGCTCCCAAACCAGCACCAATACCCAACATTTTACTTGGTTCAATATTAGCCAAATTTGAGGCTAAATTTGAGATACCATTACTTGCAAACTCAATACCTTTACCCATTGCCATTGCACCTATACCAATCAAAGCAACAGTACCACCTAAAGCCAAAAGTCCAGGCGCAACACCTGCTGATGCAATACCAATTTTACCTATTGCAAAAGCAGCTGCTATACCAGTTGCACCAATTATACCTAATGATATATTTAGTTTATCAATTTTATTAACATCTAATTCTTTATATGCATCTGCCATCATTGATATACCTTTAGCAACCATAATAAATGCAGCACCAGTTGCTAATGCAGTTGCAGCCCCAGTAAGATTTAAACTAAAACCTTTTCCACCAGCAGGGTTTGCAGTTGTTGTTACTGGGGTTACAGGTGCTCCACCTGTTGGTGATTTACTAAACCATGATTGTATTGTTGCTTTTAAATTACTAACACCACCAGTAAACATTGGTATTAATTTAGCAAGTGAACCTATAATAGGTGTAGCAAGTGCTAATCCACCAATAAACATTCTAGTTGTTTCACTAAAACTATTAATTACTGTTAATGTATTATTCATTATTTTAATAAATGGTAGAAATAATGATTTAAACTCATTAATCATTACATTATATGATTCATTAAAATTCATTGCATCAACAGCCCTATCCTCTAATGTTTTTGTTACTTTTTTATATGTTTCTAATGTTTCTGTATTAAGTTTTTGTATATCAACAGCATTACCGTTTATCGACACACTAAATTTTCCTGTTTTTGCATCGAACTCAGCAATACTTGAAATAAATTCTTTATCTTTTTCACTAAATCCAATAAGTTTACTTTTAGCTAAATTAACTTGTGCTAATCTCATTGCTTGTTGATTTAATTCTTCAAAAGGTATTCCTGTAGCTTCTGCAACAGCTCTTAATCTATCTAACTCATATGCAGATGATTGAAATTGTTTTGTTTCCTGATTAAAGAAATAAATTCCTTTAGTCATTTCATTTATTTTCTGTGCATATTCTTCTGGTCTGTTTCTAGCTAAAAATGACAATTCAAATGGATTTTGTTTTGAAAATTCACCACCCATAACCATTAATTTCGAAGCCATTTCAATACTACCCTCTAATGTCCTAGCCATTTCCATAGAATTGAATGCTGAATCAATGTTTATCTTGAATTTTTGTGAATATTCAACCATTTCTTTAAACGCAGAAATACCTTTTGAAAAATTAAAAGTATTTGCTCTATTAAAACTAGTGTTCATTGCTGTTAAAACTTTATTAACATTTACACCCATTTTATTTGCAGAAATAATAGCATCTTCAATAAAATCTTTTGTATTAGAAGTGTTATAACCAATTGTTTCAAAATTACCCGCCATTTCACCAGCAAAATCATTAGCAAGACCTAAACTTTTTGTTATTGTAATTAAAGCTTTTAAATTTTCTTGATTCATTATAACTGATCTACCAAGTGCATTATTATATGCTACCTGCATCTCTGTTATACTTTCAACAGATGCACCTAATCTAGATGCATATTTGCTAACTTCAATAATATTATCTCTAACCTCAAGTGCAATACCACCAGTAATACCCATACTTAAATTAGCTTTTTTTATTGCACCATCAATATCATCAAGCCATTTTAATTGTGAAAAAATTCCATCGGAAACCTTAGTAACTAATGATAATGTCTCTGTAAGTCTTTTATTATGTTCCGCAATAGCATCATTTTGATTTAAATAGTTTCTTAATATTTGATCGTTAGCTTGACTAATATTCAAAGTATTTGTCAATACTTTTTTATTATACACCTCTCTTATCTTTTCTTGTAAAATTAGTTTGTTATATTTTTTTATTATTTCATCTAACTTTTGTTGAAAAAGAGTTGCATCTGTTGTGTTAAAAAGATCATTAATATCTCTTGTAATATTATTTTTATTTCTTGATTTTGCCATTACAGAATTTTTATATAAATAGTATTAAATAAAAAAAGGACTTATCTATAAGTCCCTCTTTTATCAATTGCTTCTTGTTGTGCTTTTAATTCATCATTATATTTTTTTAAATAATAAAGTCTTTTATATACTGGCATTTTATTAACAGCATCATCACTAAAACCAATTTTATGTACCAAATAATATGTCTGATCTAACAAAGATTTTTTACTTTCTAATGCTAGATCGATGGGTAAAAAAAATCAACACCGAAGCTAATCTTAGCATTAAATTTTTTATCTGTATAAGGAGAAATAACAGTAACGGTATTATCTACTGTTGGTGATATTTTATCAATATACTTTCTTAATGCAATTGAATCACCAGCTTTCATTACTTTAACATATTTATGAATATATTCTAAATCATCTTTTCCATTTATTGATTTAATTGATTCTCTTAATAATGAAGTAATATTTGTTTCAATACCATTATTATATTGCTTATTATCTTTTATATATCTTAAAACTTTATCCATTTCACCAGATGTTAATAATTTAAATTTAACAACATCTTTAGTTAAGGGTAATGTATATGTGAATAGCATTTTTTCATCTGGATCAACATCTAATTCTTTAATATATAATTGAACTAAATCAACATTATGTTCAAAATTATTACCTGTAAAAGGACATGTAACAGATACTGGATAATATTGTCCATATGAATCTGCTCTTAATTGTAATAAAAGTCTATTTTTATCACCAAGAATTAAATCACTAGGTTTTAATGGACAATTAATCATTTTCTTTTTTAGAAGTACATCTAAAACATTTCCATTTTGTAATAAACTTGGTGTTGCAAGAATATCTTCATCCTCTGCGGTCATATACTCAAGTTCAACACTATCAATATTGTCAGGATATAATTTACCTTTAGATGGTAATGGTACAACATTCTTTGGTATGTGAAATTCATTTTTTTCCATAATATATTTTTTTTATATAAATACAAGAAATAAATTCTATATTTGTAGAAATTTATAAAAATTTACAATAAAATATAAAAAAATGAGAAAAGAATATACTTACAATGATATTGGGATATTTTCAAGACAAATATCTACTATTAAATCTAGATTTGACGAAAATATTAATTTAAAGAAACGTGTTATATTTGGTAATAAGTATATTGATACTGGTATATTTATGTCAGCACCTATGTTTGATGTTACTGGTGAAAAAATGCAAATAACTTTACTTGAACTAGGTCAACTACCAATAATTCATAGGTTTATGTCTGCTGATGAACAAATGGAGACATTATATAATGTTATTACTAAGTGTAATTTAAATGAAAAATATATTTATTCATACTCTATAGGAATAAATGATTATAAAAATAAACTTGAAAAACTTACGATATTTTTAAATGGTGCTACAGAATATAATTTTAATATTTTAATTTGTATTGATACAGCAAATGGCGCAACAGAACTATTAGTACCTGTTATTGAAGAAATTAATAAATTAAAAAATAATTTTAAAAATTATCATTCAATTGAAATATTAAGCGGTAATGTTGTTACAAAAGAAGGTGTTGAATTTTTATATAAACAAGGTGTTAAATTCATTAGATGTGGTATTAGTTTAGGTAGTGTTTGTTCTACATCAGTTGTAACTGGAATATATAGACCACCAGTAAGTATGTTACAGGAAATATTTAATTATAAGATTCAAAATAATTATAATGATTTATATATTGTTGCAGATGGTGGTATAAAGGGTACTGATGATATTTTAAAAGCAATTGCATGTGGTGCTGATTTTATTATGTCAGGTAGATTATTCGCTGGATATTATGAATCAAATTCTCAAATATTTATTAATGATAATGAATCACAAGCAATACTATTTAATACTGTTCATGAATATTATACTAATCAAACAAATAATACATTATTTAATAATGGATTTAATTTTAAAAATTTTTATAAGGCGTACAGAGGAATGGCATCTGAGTCAATGGCACAATTAAATAATAAAGTTAATAATTTAAATAAAAAAATATTGGCTGAAGGTGTTTCTGAATTAATTCCTTATAAGGGTGATGGTAATATTTTAGAGCAAGATTTAGATAATATATTATCATCGATAAGATCATCTATGTCTTATGCAAATGCGTATAATTTAGATCAATATAGGGATAATATTGAAATAATTGAAATATCAAATGAATCAAATAAAATCAGAAAACCTGATGTTTATAATAAATAAATGGAAAAAATTTCATACAAAATAAATTCAACAAAACTTCAAATATATATTGACGGGATTTTACATGTTAGAATTCCCGTCAATAATAATACTTTTATATATTCATATATTGAAGAAGAAACAAAAACTTTTAATATTAAAATAAAAATAAATAATAATACTATTTTATTAATGTATGAATCTAAAGATATTTGGATAAAAATATTAAATATTTTAAATAATTTATAATTTTTTTATAATAACTGTCATATTAATTATATTTTTTACGTTATATATTAGTATATAACATAATTAATTAATGACGACAAAAAGTTCTAGAAACAGAAGCAAAAAAGGTTATGATGTAAATGACGAAAGCGTTATTTCAGAAAAAACGAAAGTTTTAAATATTATTAATAAAAAAATTAATTTAGTTGCAAAAAATGATTCACAAAAAAAAGCAATCCAATTAATAAAAAATAAAGAGGTTTCTTTTATTGCTGGTGCTGCGGGAACAGGTAAAACTTTTATTGGTTTAGCAACTGCAATTGATCTGCTTGTAGACCCTAATACACCTTACACAAAAATTTATTTAGCAAAGTCTGTTAAACCGATTCCTGATGAAGAGGTTGGTTATATTAAAGGATCATTAGAGGAAAAACTTGAACCTGTAATGTGGTCTTTTATGATGAATGTAAATAAACTTATTAATGAATCTGTAATTATTAAGCTAATTGAAAATAATATTATTAAAAATTTACCATTAGCATACATAAGAGGTTTATCAATTGATAATGCTATAATTATTATCGATGAAACACAAAATCTAACAATTGACACATTAAGAACTTTAATGACTAGAATTGGTGAGAATTCTAAGTTTATTGCTTTAGGTGATATTAAACAAATTGATATAAAAAATAAAAGTAAATCATCTTTAAGAATTGCGCTAGATTTATTTAATAACTCAAGTAATAAAATAGGAGTAATGGAATTTAATAATGAAGATATTGTTAGAAATCCACTTATTAAAGTTATTGAACAAAAATTTGATGAGTATGAATCATCAATTAATGAAATTAAAAATAATAAAAGAATTGTATTATGAATGAATATCAAAAACTAGTTGATGATCATTTAAATTATATTAATGAGAAATTAAAAAAACCAACAATGTCAAAAAAATTAAATAAGTTGACCGAAAGTGCGGAAGAATTGTTTGAATGTCCAGTACAATTTAATTTAAAATTTGACGAAAAATTCCCTGAAAAATATAGTGAAATTGAAAATGGTGATGATCATATGAATTTTGCTACTGATGAAGGTTATTGGAATTATAGAAATACTCTTGTTAATGAAATAAATAGTTTTTGGCTAAACATTGAATCAAAAACATTTTATATGTCTGGTGGTATATCAGAGTTTTCTGTGTCACATGTTTTATCTAAACTAGATACAATTCAATTATTATGTGAAGATAAAAAATTACCTATTACAATTGTTATTAATACATTTGGCGGTGATGCGTATGCTATGATGGGTATTGTTGATTTGATAATTTCATATCCTGTCCAAATAAACACAGTATGTTATGGTCAAGTAATGTCGGCAGGTGCTATTATTTTAGCAGTAGGTAAAAATAGAAAATTATCAAAGAATTCAATTATGATGATACATGATTTACAGACATTTAATGATGGATCATATAAAAATATAATGAACACAACAAAACATTTAGGTTATATTCAAGAAAGAATGTATAAAATTCTTGAAGAAAATTCAAACAAGGATTCTAAATGGTGGGAAAATACATTACAAAGAGATATGTATATAACACCTAGTGAAGCACTTGAATTAGGTTTAATTGATGAGATAATATGAAAAAAAAGGTAGTAGGTATTGATATTGATGAAGTATTAAGAGCAACAAAAAACAGAATTATATATCTTTATAATAAAGATAATAATAAAGATTATGAAAATATTGACTATACAAAATATAAAGATATGAGTATTGAAGATATTCTTGATTATAAAGATGAAATTATAAAAACAGAGTATATTGATAATCCTATAGATGTATATTATGCATCAAGGAATAAAATAACTGTTGAAGAAAAACTTGAAACAAAAGAAGATAAAATATTTAAATTTTTATATGAAGATTATTTAGTTGAAATATATGCGTTTTGTGAAAAAACGTATATGAATGTTGCTAATGATATTAATTTATTAATATCTGAAAATTATGAAAATTATGATTTTAGAATAATTTATAAAGATAATATTTTAACATTTTCACCAACACTACTTTTTTTACATAATTTAAGATTATATGTTTCAAGTATTGAGTTATATGACACTTATGAACAGGTAAAAGATAGGTGTGATATATATATTACAGCAGATAAAAATTATAAACAATATTTTGATAAAGAAAACCTTTTTATTGTAGGTGAGAATATATCAAGAATTAATGAAATAAAATTAAAATAAAATGGAAGATAATATAGTTAAACTAGAAAAAACAATATCAAATTTAAAAGAAAGAAAGTTTAGGTATTATTTTATAATGCCAGATATTCCAACACCATCATCATCTGTTTATGAAATATACAGGCATGCTAATATTATAAAAAAACAAGGTTTTGATGTTACAATATTAACTGAAGAAATTGGTTATACAAAACCTGAATGGATTACAGATAAGGAATTATTATCTGTGCCACATAAACAAATAACATCTGAAATTAAAGTTTCACCAGAAGATGTAATTGTAATACCAGAAATTTTTACAAACATTATGGAAAAAATTAGAGTATTACAATGTCATAAAATATTATTGTTTCAATCATTAGATTATGCGTTACATGCTTTATTACCTGGTGTTGATTATTACAATTGGGGTATTTTTGATGTAATAACACCATCAAAAGGTTCATCTGAAACGTTTAAAAATATTTTTGGGTCGGGATATAATGTATATAATTATAATATTGGAATTCCTAATTATTTTAAGTATAATGGTGAGGTTAAATTACCAATACTTTCATTTGTTGCAAGAAACTCAAATGATATTAACAGATTTGCAAAACAATTTTATTTACAATTTCCTTATTACAGATTTTTAACTTTTCAAGATTTATCAAATTTAGATAAAGAATCTTTTGCAAAGAAATTAAAGAATTCATTTGCTTTATTATGGATTGATAATATTTCAACAGCTTCAACAATTCCTTTAGAGGCAATGAAAGCAAATACTATTGTTATTGGTCAATATCCTTCTATTGAACATGATTATATAAATGAACAAAATGGTTACTGGTCAAATAATAAACTTGATTTAGCACCAATTGTTGCACATATATTGTCTCAATATTTAGAAAACACTACAGATAATAAAATGTTTGAAGAAATGGATAAAACTGTAGAACAATATACTGATGAAAACTCTGAAACACAACTAACATATATTTATAATGATTTAGTTGAAAAAAGAATTCAAGAGTTTGAAAATTATTTAGAAACATTAAAAAATAATAAATAAAATGAGAGATACAACTATATTAATACCAGTGATTGATATTAATGAAAATATATTAGAATATTTAAATAAAGCAATATTATCAGTAAAAAGAGCACAACAAGAAAATACACCTCAAGTAATGGTTATCGTGCCAGATACATTAGATAATGTTATATTTGAACAGTCATACGTTAATGTATTAGTTAATAATACAGGTAAATTTGATTTTGCTAGTCAAATTAATTTTGGTGTGACTAAGGTTAGCACAAAATATTTTACTGTTTTAGAATTTGATGATGAATTATCTGAGGCATATTTTGATAATTTTAAAATATTCATGGAAAAATATGAAGCATCAATATATCTACCATTAATTGTTGAATTAAAAGATGGGCAAGGATTAGTAAAAATTACAAATGAATTCCCTTGGTCAAAAACTTTTATTGAGGATGATAATTTTGGATATATTACAAATAAACAACTTCAAGATTTTTCATATTTCTATATCTCAGGTGGTTTAATTAATACAGAGGATTTTGTTTCTGTTGGTATGTTAAAAAATAAACTTGATGTTACATGTGTATATGAATTTCTATTAAGAGTAACATTTAATAATAAAAAGGTATTTGTTGTACCAAAAATTGGATATTTACATAGAATTGATAGAGATGGTTCTGCAACAAAAACGTATGCTGCTAAATATGATAAAAATACTATACAGGAACAGTATAGGTTAGCTAAGAATGAATATATCTTATAAAATTAAAGCAAAATAATATGATAATAGATAGTACATGAAAAAAGAAACAAATAAATATTTTGGAGAAAAAGAGGAACAGGCGGTAATAGAATATATTATAACAAATTCATCAGAAAAAAAACATTTTATTTACAATAAAATATTGAAGAAGCCATTTTTAAAAATGGTTTCTTCTATCCTAAGAAGATATAATAATCATATTGGTAATTATAATATAAAAGATGTTGAGGCTGACGGGTTATCGAGATTAGTTGAAACAATGATTAAATATAGACCGTTTATTATTCAATATAAGTATATTGATGATGAAACTAATAAATGGATATCACACAAAACGTATAGATATTTATATGAAGATGAAATGTTAAATAAATTAAATGAACTTAATTTAGAAGGTAGTAAAATTTTAGAATATAGGGCTTTCTACGCATCAGCATATAGTTATTGCGGAACAATTGTTAGAAATTATTTTAAAGATCATTCTATAAATTCAAGAAAAGAAATTGTTAATAAAACTGATCTTGAAAGTGAGGAACTTAATTTTGATGAAAATATTAAGTTTTCATACGAAGTGAATTATTTTGATGATGAAGATAACGATATTAGTTATAAATTGTTTATTAGACTTACAGAACAAATTGAAAATGTGTTAAAATCTAATAATAAATTAACTGATAATGAAATTATTGTTGGAAAAGGTATTCATGCAATATTTTCAAATTGGGAATTATTATTTAGAGAAAATACTGAATTTGGTAATTATGATAAAGTTATCACAAATAATTTTAATAACACAAAAATATTTTTTTTATTAAAAGAATATACTAGAATGGATTTAAAAGAAATTAGAAAAGCAATGAAGCCATATAAAAATATTTTTATGAAAACTAAAAAAGATATTTTAGAAGAAAATTTATTGTAACATAGTTTAGCCCTAAACCAAGCACTATAAAAATAAAATTCATATTAAATAAAATACATATTAATGTAAATAAAATAATATAAATCCATGTTCCAAAGCAAAAAATGCACCCACCTAACATCTTAAAAATATATGGGTGTGTTTTTTCTAATTTTAAAATTTTGATATAATATTTCTCAAAAATATTTCCCTCATTAAAACAAAAATCAATAAAAACCACTAAGCAACCTATTAAAATGGATAAAATAATGGTAATAATTAAATTAATTAGTAATATCATAACCTTTTTGGTTTTTGAATTGGTTTTGGTTTAATTTTCGGTTTTGGTTTTGTTTTACCACATCCACAGTTATGCATTTTTTTTATTATAAATAGTTCGTTAAATGTATTTATATAAAAATATGATATGATTAAAGGCTTAAACATTAACTTTCCAATAGAGGATGATCCTGTAAATAATTTTTTTCTTGAAAGAACTTTAATAACAAAAGATGCTATTAAAGCGAACTTATTATTATTGTTTTTTACTAATATAGGTGAAAGATATTACATGCCTGATTATGGACTAAATTTATATAAATATTTATTCGATCAAAGAGATGAAAAACTTGAAAATGAAGTTATTGAAGAAATAAAAAAAAGAACCTCTATTTATATACCAGAGGTAAACATAAATGATTTAATTATTAATAGAGATGTTGATGAAAAGGTGTTAAGTTTAACCATAAATTTCACATATAATCAAAATACTTTTACTGAAACTGATACTATAAACATAAATATTGGAATATAATGGAAAAAATTGAATACGGAAGAAGAGATTTTAATAGCATAAAAAACTCAATAATATCATACATAAGAACTAAATATCCAAGTGTAATAAATGATTTTAGTGATAGTAGTGTTGGTAGTATGTTGATTGATATTAATGCTGCTGTTGCTGATAATTTACATTTCAATATTGATAAACAATTTCAAGAAACTCAGTTAGAATACGCACAATTAAGAAGATCATTACTTAATATAGCAAAAAATTACGGTCTTGTAATTAATCAAAGATCACCATCTGTAAGTGTGGTTGATTTTACTATAACAGTACCGACTTTAGGTGATGATCCAGACCCTGCATATTTACCAGTTTTAAAAGCAGGTACACAGGTTATAGGTAATAACAGAGTATTTGAATTAAAAAAAGATGTTGATTTTTCAACAACTATATCACAATTTGGTAATTATAACAGAAAGGTTATTCCAATATATGATCAAAATAATAATATAACATCATATCAGGTAACAAAAAGCGAGGTTGTTTATAATGGTTTAACAAAAGTATATAAAGATTTTGTTACAGAAAATAGAGCAAAATCATTTTTTAAATTAGTATTACCTGATAACGATGTTCTTGAAATTGAAAGTGTTATTGTATTACAAGGTATTAACTCAACTGTTGAACCAACAAACGATTTATTTTATAATGATGATTATAGATTTTATAATGTTGAATTTCTTGCACAGGATAAAATATTTGTAGAATCAAGTTCACAGTCTAATAATGGTTTATTTTCTGGACACTATAAAAAAGTAACAAAGAAATTTATTTATGAATTCACAGAAAATAATTCATGTGTTTTAACATTTGGTGGTGGAAGTAATGATATTGATATTTACGATCAAATTTTATCTGAAAATGGTATTTCAGATAATGATTTTTTAAATATTTTCTTAAATAATAATAGTACAGGTGAAAGAATAACACCAAACTCAACAATATTTGTTAAATATAGAGTTGGTGGTGGTTCACAATCTAATGTTGGCCCAAATACAATTACAACAATAAATAATCAATCATTTAGCTTCTTAAATGCTAATAATCCAACAGTAAGACAAAGTGTAATAAATTCATTAACAGTAAATAATAAATTCCCTGCTATAGGTGGTACAGATATGATGTCTGTTGAATCATTGAAGAATATTATAAAATATCATAATGCTGCGCAAAATAGATGTGTAACTTTAAATGATTATAAGCTTAAGGTTTTAACAATGCCATCTAAATTTGGAAGACCATTTAGAACAAATGTATTAAAAGAAAATAATAAAGTTGTTGTATCTATACTTGGTATAAATAATAATAGTAAACTTGAAAATACAAGTACAACCTTATTAAAAAATAATATTTCTGAATATTTGAAGGAATATCGAATGATTAATGATTATGTTGAAGTTAGAGATGGTAAAATAATAAACCTTGCTATTGATTTAAAGTTGTATGTTCAATTTTTGTCTGATAATGAGATAGTAAATTCTGTTGTCAATATTGTTAGTAATTATTTTTCAATACTAAATGGTGATATGAATGAAGATGTGTATATTGGTGATTTAATAAAAGAAATTAATACTATTACTGGTGTAATAAACGTTGTTGATTATAAATTCTTTAATAAAGTTGGTAATGATTACTCAATTAATGAAATAAGCATGCCTTATAGTAATCAAAATACAAGAGAAATAAAATTAATTAATAATACATTATATTCTGAACCTGATAGTATGTTTGAAATAAAGTTTCCAGAAAGAGACATAAAAATAACATTATTAAGAAAAACAGATTTATGATTATATTAAAAAGAAAGGTAAAAAAAACTGATCAAGATATCAATATAGTGTTTTTATTGGAGAATGATTATAAAATAAACGGATTTTATTACAACAATGAAACTGAAAATAGTAAAATAAATGTTAATTCATATAAAATTACTGGAATATGCGACAGTAGACTCTCAGAGTTAAAAAAATATACTAATAGTACTGAATTAGATAAAAAATACATTTTATATAATGGTAATAATAATGGTATAGTTTTAGATAAATCAACACCAGAAGTAATTTTTTATAATATTGATAATATTCAATTCAAAGATGATATTAATGGTACAACTTTTACTTTATTAACAAATAAGGTTGATAATATTTCAGAAAAAATAAAATTTGTTGATGACAAATATTATGGATATGTTGATTTGAAAATAAATAACAGAACAATAGTTGAAAGACAGAATATTGATATAATACCTGATCATTACAAATTAAATTCAATAAAATTATTAAATGATCTTGAATTTTACGGTTCTGGTTATTTTAATGTTTTTTAGAATTATTAAAGTAGTATTTATAAAAAAACAAAATGGCAATAGGAGTTGTAGGAAATATTAGACCATCTGATGTTAATATTGAAGATATTGATATGTTTTACACATATACATCAGATAGAACTGTTCAACCAAGTGTTGTGACTAAATTAGATGCTACACAATTTATTTCGGAGTTATCTACTTCTGAAGAGGAATTAGTTACAGGTTTATATAATTTAAATCTTAGTTCTGATATTTTTAGTCAAGTGGGTATATATACAGTATATTTAAAACCAAAAGAGATTAAAACAATTATTTCTGATTGCGGTGTGTTAAGTTCACAACCAAATGTTAAAGGTATTATTATTGATGTAACAAATTTTCCAGATTTACAAAATAAAACTAATAGTAATGATCTTGCTGGATATAGAATTGAATATTTTGATAATAGTTTAAATAAAATTAGAAATGTTTTTAGAGTTGCAACATCATCAAATAAGTGTATTCCTGAAAATAATAATAATAATAATCCTAATGAGTCTGCAACTAGATATAGATTTACAGAAAATAATAGTAATTTATTATTTTTAACAATAACACCATCAAATCCAACATCTGTAAGACCAAATATTGATCCTTTTTTTGGTACTCCAAATCAACAGATTGTAATATCAAATACCTTTTTTAAACCAATTTTATTTGAAATTGAAATTGTTGAACATGATGAACAAACTCTAGCGATTGGTATATTTGGTAATCAAACAAAATCAATTAAAGACGGACAAATTACATATTACGGTAAAAACAACGAAATATATAAACAATTTGATACATATGCGATTCAAAATGAAAATGGTGATCGTATAGAGGTTAAAGAGGAAAGAGTTGAAATTGATACTAGTAAGAACTTTGATGATATAACAAACATATAAATTGGCAAAGGTTAAAATTATTGGAACAATACCAGACGACACAACACTAAAAACAAAATTTGATAACATACCTTCAACAACATTATATAAATTAGGTGATTATAGAATAGAAACTAATGTTGACAGAAGAAAAATTATTGATTACAGTTTTAAAATAAATCTTTTTTCTAAAGAATACACCTTAGAGAAACTTGAAATAAATAAAACTATATCAGAAAAATTATACAATCTATCAAATGTTTTTAATTTAAATGCCAATTATAATGATATTAGTTTAAATTCAAATTTTGGTTCACTGTTCCAAAAATTTGAATATACTGTTTTTAATATAATAAATAAATTTCCATTTTCATTATATGTTGAAAATAATATAAATGATGTTTTATATAATACGGCAGTTAATATTACTTTTGATGCTAATACAAATAGAACCACCTTTCAAGTACCTACAATAGTAATTGGTAATAAAGGTAGATTAGTTGTTGATTCTGGAAATTTTACACAAAACACAAAAAATTTTAATGTTAATAAAAATTCATATTCAATAAGATTAGATGATAATAAAAATATTGAATATAAAGTATTTGATTTTATTGGAAATATTAATACTGATAACTTTTTAACATTTGTTGTAGAGGGTAAACCGTTTAATACAACAACAGTATCAAAAAAATTCCATATAAAACCTAATGAAATAAAATATTACGAATTTATTAATGATCTAACTGATTTAGAAAAATATTTCTTATCAAATAAAAAAGATGATAAATATGTAATAAATTTTAAAAAACCTGTGTACGTATCTGACAATATAACTACAGTTGATACTTTTGTAGAATGGACTTTTAGTGATGGATACAATATAGATGTTACTGGTTTAGTATTCAAAAAATTTATTGATGATATAATGAATATCGCAATATTATATGATGAATATAAAACTGATGTTATATATAGAATGTATACACCAAGTTCATTAAAAGAATTTGATAGAACTGAAAATAGTAAAATATCTATATTAACAAGAATTTATGGTGAAACGTTTGATAATATAAAACAATACATTGATGGTTTAACAAAATTAAATGTAATTGGTTATGATAAAAAAGATTCAGTTCCTGATATTTTAGTAAAAAATCTTGCAAAGGTATTAGGATGGGAATATAGAGATTTATTAGATGAAAATTCTTTATTAGAAAATCTTTTTAAATATACACAATCAGACGTATCAGAAAGCAAAATACCAGCAGAGATTAATATCGAATTATGGAGAAGAATAATTAACAATACAGTTTATTTATTTAAATCAAAAGGTACTAGAAATTCCATTTATACATTTTTTAGAATGATCGGTATACCAGATGAATTTATTAATTTAAATGAATATGTATATCAAATTGAAGCACCAATTAATTTATCAACATTTTTAACACAATCTAATGTAGTTATTAATGAATCTGAAGTTGATAATCAAAATACTGTTGATGATGATGGATATCCAGTTGTTAAATTTGAATCAAATAATTATTATTTTCAATTATCAGGAAACACTGATTTTGGACAGACATATTTGAATAGATTTAGAAATGATGGGTTTAAATTTGAAAGAATAACTGATAATAAAAAAAGTTGGGTATATACTGAAACTACTACTGAAAGAGAATCTGAAAATACGTATTATAATATAAATAATAGTAGAGAAATAATAAATACAAAAGAAATTAGTGTTGGTTTAAATCCTAGTAATGCTGAAATATATAAAATATATTTAGATACTGAATCACAAAATATATCATTCGGAAAATATCTTGATAAGATTTTAAGAGAATATATTGATGTTAAAAATAGAAAAATAATAACTGATAATAATGGTGGTATATATCCTAAATTGTCAAAAATTTATTTTGATTATTTAAAAAATATAAATAATAATTTAACATATATTAATTTATTAAATTTTGTAAAAAAATTTGATAAATATTTTATTAATTTTATACAACAATTAATACCAGCAACTGTTATATATAGAGGTCTTGGAGTTATATCTGGCAATGGTCAATATATAAAGCAAAAACATAGATATATAAGAGGTATAAATGATGGTAGTGTATTTACTGGTAGTACAGAATTTTTTACCTGTGAAACTTTTAATATTGATGCAATTAATATTACAAATGCTAGAGGTAACATTAAAGGTTCTGTTGAGGTAATAGTTTCTGGTGGAAATGGTTTATATTTATATTCTATTGATGGTATTAATTTTGATAATAATAACATATTTACTAATTTAGCAGCTAATATTGATAATTTATATACAATTTATGTTAAAGATTCTATTGGTTGTTTACAAGAAAGATCATTTAGAATTGAAAATGAATGTGATATATTATTAACAAATATTGATATTACAATGAATATACCTGTTATTGTTGAATTTGAACCTGAAATAACTCCGACAACACCAATAGCACCAACACCAACACCTAGACCACCAATTGTTGAACGTGTATGTCCTGTCGGTTTAGTTGATACTATTTGGGCTGGCCCGTATGTTTCATCGAATCAAGCATGTCAATTAGCACCAACAGATATTTCATTAGGTAATAGTGTAAAATTATATATAAATGAAAATGCTGTTGTTGGTAATCAAATTGACACACAACAAATTACAACTGCATGGATAAACTGTTTTACAATGAAACCAAACTCAGCAGTATCTGGTTATTATTCTAATGGCTCTGAGTGGATATATGTTTCCAATACTGTTAGTCAAATTGGTACAAATGTTTCTGGTGGTAATACATGCCAAATTGATAATATAATAATTTAATGGAATCTAATTTAGAAAACATAAAAATTCAAGTTGATGGTGCTAATTCTGGCCCAATATCATATGAAATATATGATAATAATGCTTGTTGCGGTGAAATTATACAGTCAGGAACATTAAATTGTATTAACGGTGATAATATATATACTATTATTCCTAATGTATATATTCCAGATACCTTTTCAATTAAAGTCGAAGATCAATTTGGATGTGAAACCTGTATTTGTGGTGTTGTTCCTGAACCAACATCTTTACCACCTACACCAACAAGAACACCAACTGGTACACCAACACCAACACCAAGTGTAACAGTAGGGTTAACACCAACACCAACAACATCTGTAACACCAACCTCAACCCCAACTATATCAGTTACACCAACAAATAGCGTTACACCATCAGTAACACCGACAAATACTGTAACACCGACAAATACTGTAACACCGACAAATACTGTAACACCTACCATAACACCAACAAATACAATTACACCAACCCCAACCCCAACAATTACCCCAACTAACACCCCAACAATTACCCCAACAAGAACACCAACAAGAACACCTGATGTTAGTATTACACCAACAAGAACACCAACAGTAACACCTACAAATAGTATTACGCCATCAAGTACTTTAACTGCAACCCCTACACCAACCCCAACCCCAACAAATACACCAACATTAACCCCAACAAATACACCAACAGTAACACCAAGCAACACACCAAATGTATTTACAGGTACTTGTTACACAATAACAATAGATGTTAATTCAACATCAACAATTGACGGTGAATTATATGTAATAACTCAATTACCAAATGAATCAATAAGATCATCAATATATACATCATTACCTATTACATTTGATATAAATAATAACACAATTATTAATTGTTGTTCTGAAATACAACCATCATTTAAATATGGCGAACTTGGTAATATAATAGCAATACCAATAGGTGTTTCAATTGAATTTGGTGGGACATGTGCTGTAGATGGTAATTGTGTAGTATTACCAACACCAACACCAACAGTAACACCTACAAGAACACAAACACCACAAGTATCACCTACAAGAACACAAACACCAACACCAAGTATTAGTCGATCAGCAACACCTACACCAACACCATCAAATTCATCGAATAATAATTTACCGACACCAACACCAACTGCTGACCCTAGTAAATTTTGTTATCAAATAGAGATTGAAAATTTATCATTAAGCACTGTTGAAATAAAATATAGATCATGTGATAGTATTAATGAAACTACTATATATTTAACATCAAGTAATATTCCACAAGAAAGACAATTATATATATCATGTGCATCATGTGCTAGTTTTAAAGTAAATAATATTCAAGTACCAGATATTTGTACAACATTATCAACAATATTTAATGATGTTATTTTTACTAGATCAAATTTTCCTTGTAATTTTGATGATAATTTTTTTATTATTCAACCACCACCACCAACTGTAGCATCATTCAAGATGTTGTTTTCAAATATTAATGCTGTTACAAATATTATTGGAAATGTATCAGATGTTAATAATTGGAATAATTATTTTGATCTTCCTATTAACGGAAATCCATTTACTTCAGTTAATATAGTTGGAAATGAAGTTAACCTATTTGGTGGATCAAACATTCATATTAAAAACATTATATTTGATCAATCCGATGGATTAGGTACTCTCTTGTTAAGTGTTAATGACTTAATAAATTGTGTTGTTAGTGTAGGTTATGGATCATTTGGTAAAATAATAAATTTAGGTTGCCCTAATTTAATTTACGTTAGTTTTCCTGCTGTCACTTTTATTGATGATTTTTCATTCATTCTATGTTCATCACTATTACAAATAAATCTTCCGAACGTTACAGATGTAGGTATATACTCTTTCCAATTTTGTGAAAGTTTAACAGAGATAAGCTTACCATTATTAATAAATGGAAATGACGCATTTCTTGCTAATTGTTCATCTTTAACTACTATTAATCTACCATCGTTAACTAATACTGGAAATAGTGCTTTTGCTAATTGTAATTCGTTAGTAACCCTTAGTTTGCCACAACTTATAACAGCTGGTGATAGTTGTTTTGCTTGGTGTTTACTTTTAACTAATTTAGAACTACCACTCTTAGAAACTATTGGTGAATATTCTTTTAACAATTGCGAATCATTAATTTCTGTTGAACTACCATCTTTGATACAAGCTGGATCACATGCTTTTACTTTTTGTACATCTTTAGTAAGCATAAATCTCCCATCTTTAATTTCTGCTGGAGATTCTTGCTTCTCTGCATGTGTATCATTAAGTGAAGTAAATCTTCCATTATTAGAAAACGCTGGTTCTAATTTTTTTAATAGTTGTTTCTCATTGTCAACTTTAGAATTACCATCACTATTAACAATGGGAAATAGATGTTTACTTAATTGCAGTTCTTTAATATCTATTTATTTACCAAATTGTATTGTTATGGGTGACACTACTGAATATGATAGAGTTTTTGAATTTATAAATGGAAATAATATTTCCTTAACTATACATCCTTTACTTATGGTTAATAACGGAGGATACCCAGATGGTGATATTATGTATTTACAATCTAATAATAGTGTTACTATAATCCAAAATGAAATTACTGAAATACTTTATGGTGCTTTATATAATGGGTATGTTACAGAAGACCCTAGACAAATAACTAGTAGTAGTGATTGGGTTGTTCCCACAAGAGGTATAAATCCTGATAATGGCTGGTCTAAATTATTTAATGTACCTGTTTTAGGAAATAGTATAGGTCAAAGAGGTAACACAACAAATATAAAAGATATTACAACAGATATATGGAGTAATCTAGATTCTTCACATGATAACTCAAGAGGATTAAAAATAAGACCTGGTGGAATTAGAAATGATAATGGGTCTTTTTCTGGTTTAGGTGAGGTTTTTCACGGTAGAATTAAAAGTCAGCTTGAAGTTGTTTCTATAACTGGAAATACTTTAGAAACATTAATAAGCTCAACAGCCAGTTATGGATATGGTGGTAGTATAAGACTTGTAAAGAATAGTACTTCATTGTCTCCAGGTCAAGTGGGTGTATACGTTGGTAATGATGGTAAAATTTATAAAACAATTTGTATATCAACTACTAATGGTAATCAAGAATGGTTAACTCAAAATTTGTGTGAAACAAAATTTAGAAATGGGGACAATATACCAATTATAGAAGATAATACTGAATGGGATAATGCTGGTAATTGGGATTTCCAGTCACCACCTGGTTATTCAGCAATGTGTTATTACGACAATAATATTAATAATGCAATAAATTTATAATAATGAAAATATACAAATTTATAAATAAACCTTCAGTTCAATATGGATTAAATAGTATTCCTTTAGTATCACAAGATTTGTTATTGATTGAAGATGGAGATAGAATAAATTCATTACTACAAGGCGCAAGATATTTTTATGATAATAACGAATCTAATACATTTCCATTATAATGAAAATTTAAACTAAAAAAATGTACATTAAATTTAACTAAATTAAACTATTTATAAAAAATGGAATCAAACGTAAAAGAAATATATATAAGAACAATAACATCAACATCAGGTGATGTTGAATTTTATTTATATAATAATATAAATTGTGAGGGTGATTATGTAATTAATGGGGGGTTAGAAAAGGTGTCTGACGATAATTATGAAACCTTTTTGGTACCAACAATAAATTTAAATAAAAATTTTTCTATTAAAGTTGTTGATAGTGCAGGATGTAGTGTATGTTCAAATAGAGTGTTACCAGATGTAACACCAATAGTAACAAGAGTACCAAGACCAACATCAACACTAATAATACCAGTAACACCTGAACCAACACCGTCACCAACTGAACCTGAAGTTGTATATGGTTTATGTTATCAGATTGAAATACCTTTTGCATCATTACAAAAGGATTTTGAAGATTTGTATATTGAAAAGGTTGATGCTAATACTGGATTAATATTGAATCAGAATTATACCTCATATCCTTCAATAACAGAAACTGATACAATAAAAATAGCATTATGTTCAACAGCATTTCCGATGTTTTCATATGGTCAATTTGGAACAAAGTTCTTTCCTGCTAGTGAACAAATTACAATTGTGACAGATAATAATACATGTCAATCAGATAACGAATGTACAATATAAAATGAGCAGTTTTATTCCCAAAAATAGTAATATCATAGTAAATTTTTCATTAACAGCCGAAGGTAGAAGAAAATTAGCTGAGGGTAATTTTAATATAACTAAATACTCAATTGGTGATAGTGAAGTTAATTATGATTTTATAAATGAATTTGGATATGATGGAACAAAAAATATTGTATTAAATGCTAATAAAGATTATAATGATATAAAATATAAATTAAAAAAAATATATAATGATACTGAATATTTATATCCGTTAAATCAAATCGTATCAAATAAAATTGAAATAAAAAATAATATTGATAAAGGTTTTTTTAATTTTAGTGGTGATATTACAACATTAAAATATGATGAAGATTATGTAAAACAGCCACATATTAAAATAAATTTAGCTCAATTTAATTTTTTTGGTAAAAATACTATTAGAATAAATCAATCTGAGGAATACGGAACTATTTTAAACGAACCCGAAGTTGGTGATTATCTTTTAATTGGATATTCACCAAATCAAAACATTAATAATGTTTTTACTGGTGGTGTTATTGATACTGCAAATGTATATTTATGGTATAAAATTGTTAATTTAATTGGATCATTAGCATCAAATAATTTAACAGTTGTTTTAGATAGAAATGTACCAAATTTTTCAGGCGGGTCTGGTTTTATATATGGGGCGATATTTCCAAAACTTAATTCAATATTAAGTTATTATGGTACTGAGTATTTTAGTGATTATTGGAATTTTACTGATGACAATATTATTGAAAACTCATATTTAAATAACCAACAGTTTCCTATATTGAATTTTACTGTATTAAACTCAGAAAAACTTATCGGTACATTAAATGATGAAAATTTTTATAATTATCAATATAAACAGATATTAAATTATTTAAATTATAATAATATATCAAAAATAGGCATGATTCATTATACAAATTCACTACCAGATAATGGTGATGGTGAATTTTTTGGTGATATTGAATTAAATATACCAACACTTTTATGGCATAAAAATGAAGATAATAAAATTGGAATAAAAATTAGAAATAAAAATGTTATAAAATCTTTAGAAAATTTTAATATAAATTATAAAGAATTGTTTGATGAACATAATAATTATATAGGTAAATTATTCTACAATCATAAATTAATTATTATTGAAGATCAGGAATTAATTGCAGGACTTTCATTTAAATCAAATAGAAATTATACATTACCAGAATCATTTGCAATTTTTACTGAAAGTTTGTGTGGGCCATTACCTTCACCAACACCTACACCGATATTTTCACCTACACCAACTCCATCTATAACAGGTACACCAACTCCAACTCCAACAGTAACACCAACTAATACCGTTACACCTACACCAACTAGAACACCAACAGTAACACCAACTAATACCGTTACACCTACACCAACTAGAACACCAACTATAACACCGACTAACTCAGTTACACCGACAAGAACAGTTACACCAACAGTTACACCAACTAGAACACCAACAGTAACACCAACTAGAACTCCAACAAATACAGTTACACCAAGCAATACAAATTCACCAACACCAACCCCAACAAATAGTGTTACTCCTAGTTCAAGTTTTATTCCAACACCAACACCAACTGTTACACCCACAAACACAGGTACACCAACACCAACTCCAACTGTTACACCTACAAATACTGTAACCCCTTCAGTAACACCTACTAATACTGTTACTCCAGGTTTAACACCAACAAATACACCAACAAATACAATTACACCAACACCAACTCCAACAATAAGTGTTACCCCAAGTAATACTCCTGCACCATCGGTAACCCCAACAAATAGTTTAACACCATCGGTAACCCCAACAAATAGTTTAACACCATCGGTAACCCCAACAAACACTGTTACCCCAGGACTAACACCATCGGCATCACCTGAAATTACATGTGAATTAACAGCAGATATGCTTGAAATAAATTTAAAACCACAAGATATGAATATTCCATTATGGTACTATGGAACCTATCAAGTTATAGGGGGTATAGTTGACATACCAACATCAACAGAAATAAATATATCAAATGGTGTTGAGGTTAGTAACCAAAACCCAAATAATAATATTACAATAGAATTTAACTCAGGTACAAATGATTTTATATGGTTTGCAATACCAGTATTATCAACATCAAAAACAAAATGGTTTATTAATACTTTTAATAAAGGTAATATAGGTGGTATAAAAAATATAAATGGTAATTTATTCCCAGACCCAGAAATTGTAACTTTTAATAGGAATAATTATAAATTATATATATCTAACTATAGAACAAACACTTATCAAATGATAATGAAAAATGAATAATTAAATTTATTATTTTTATTATATAACAGTTAGATAAAATTTTAATAAAATATAATAATTAAAATTTATTATTTTAATTTCTTGAATTTCAATGTATTTATACCGCACTGTTTGTGGAAATTTAAGTTTTTGGTGATCATGTAAGATATAATTTATTCTGTTCAATAATCAATGAATTAGAAACTTAAAACTAACGGTATTTATATAAAAAAATAATGGCTAATATCCAAAACGATAATTTTGATATACTTGCAGGTAAACCTATAGATAAAAGGTTTGGCCCATTTTTAAGTATAAATGATGTTATTGATAAAATACCTAGATCATATAGGTATGCAGGGTTAATTTTTGCTATATATAAAAACATTTTTGATTTAAAAAATAGTGATTTAGATTATTATTATTTTTACGGTGATTTTTCTGATACTGAATATAAAAGATTATTAATACCACCAGTACATAAATCATATCTAAGTATTAATGATATGATATCAGACCAAGCAGAACAATTACAAGGTTTTATATATTATGATCATGAAAATAATATATATTATGTTTATTTAGGAACTAATAATAATGATATTGATGATTATAATATAATTGGTGATAGCGATTTAATAAGTGGCCATATTATAGTTGATAATGAAGGCAATCAAATGCCACAACAAACAGAACTAAGATTTAACAGAATGCTTGTTACTGATGATAATAGTCAAACTATTATAACAAGACCACCATCAACAGTTATATCAATAGTCCCACCATCAGACCCTTTAGAGGGGGATGAATGGATCAATTCTGTAAATTGGAAAAAATATGCTTATTATGATACATATTGGGTTGAACAATCAATAAAAGGTAGTAATAATTCAACAAATAGTGGTACTGTAACTCTTGGAGCAGGTCTATCAATTGATGATGTTGGCAGGATTCAGCTTGGAAATGATGGTGCAGGGGTGATTGATATTAGTGATACTGATGTTTTTGGGGATGGGTTTGAAATAAAACATCAAGACTCAGAATTGTTATCGAATTTTAAATTATTTAGTGACCAGATAGATTTTGGAATAAGATACAATGACGGAGAAAATACTGGAAGTGTCCGACTTATAGCATCTCAAGTTTCTCAAGTTAATGGTGGTGAAAATTCATTTTCAATTTCCAGAACAATAAACGGGAATAATCAAAGCTTAGAATTTTTTAATGAAAGTTCTTTTCAAAACAAAATTATACTAATTGACCAAATAAACTCCAAAGGCATCGAATACGCCTCCGACTACTCCGCAAACTGGACAGATCATTCATTAGTAACTAAAAAGTGGGTCACAGATAATTTTTCAGGTGGAGGAAGTTTATCTGTTGGTGCAGGACTTTCAATAAATGGTGCTAACAATATTCAACTCGGAAGATTGGTTGATGCATTATCAAGTTATGGAAATTTGAACTATATTGACTTAGTTGAATATGGTTCATCTTCAAAATTTGGTATATTTTCAGACTTTTCAGCTTTTGATACAGGTGGTAGTTATTCAGGACTCAACATAGAAGGTAATAACAACCTAGTTTCTTTTAATTCACAAAATACTTTCGGTACGATACTGCTATCAATACAGTCTTCAAGCTTTGGAAGTTTTTTAGAACAGAGAATTGTAATAAGCAGATCAGATTCGGCGAATGAGTTGATGTTCTTGATGACTTCTGATTCAGGTGGACAATCTATAATAGATTTAACTAGAAATATTGGTGGCTTTGTTCAAGGTATTTCATTTGAAGATAGTAGTTTAGATGGTTTTGTTAAAATTATTGATAGGATAAATTACAAGGGTCTCGAAGAAGCAGACGACTACTCAGCAAATAAAACAGATTTTAGTTACATTACTCCTGCTTGGTTAAAATATCAAAGTGGTTATAATTCTTCGGTTCCTCAATATTTTACACACGATAGTTCGGGTAATTTTTCTTGGGTGAATATTTAATTTAAAAGTATTTATATAAAATTGTTGTTTTTATGGTAGTTATTGATTTTCCTTCATCACCTATAATAGGACAAATATATACTCAAAATAATTTATCTTGGATTTGGACTGGGGTAACATGGGATTCATATTCAAATGAACCTACAAAACCAGTTCATATTATATATGATACTATTAATGAATTACTAAACGATCAAGAAAACCAATTTGAGGGTTATATATATTATGTTCATGAGAATGAAACATATTATAATTATTTAGGAACTACTAATGGAGATTTAACAGATTATAATCCTATTGGAGGTTCTGGGTTATCTAATACAAATAACGAAGTTAAAGTAATATACATAAATCCAGACCTTCTTTCTGGTACTGGTACTATAGAAGAACAGATTTGTGAATACATAAATACAAATATTACAATAGATTATTCAAAACAATATTCTAAATTAAATATTATTCTTGGGATTGATCCAAATGTTGAAACTTTTGATACAATATTTTTAGGTATGTTATATAATTGGTATGCAGCTACAGATGAAAGAAATATTGCAAATAATGGGTGGAATGTTGCTGGAAAAGATGATTATGAAACATTAGCTTTATATTATGATTCAGATGCAACAGCTTTTTTAAATACTTCTGCCGAATCTCTTAAAGATTTAGATTACTGGGATGAAACTATAATAGGAAATAATAATTCAAAGTTTAATGGAAGAGGTTCTGGAACGAGAGGTACTGATGGTTCATTTTCTGCAAAAAATGGACTTTGTAGATTATGGAATAAAGAAGAATATATTGAAGAAGGAATGACTTGGGGATTTATTAGTGAGTTTTACTCAAACTCTTTCTTTTTAAATACTTCTATTGAGGAAATTCCAACTATAAATATTAAAGAAATTGGTTGCGCAATAAGGCTAATAAAAGAATCCACAACTCTTTCTCATGGTCAAGAAGGAATCTATATAGGTAATGATGGAAAAGTCTATAGAACAATTTGTATAGGAACTCAAGAGTGGTTAGCTGACAACTTAGCTGAAACTAAATATAGAAATGGTGACGATATTCCAGAAGTAACTGATAATACAGCATGGTCTGAGTTAACAACTGGTGCAAGATGTTTTTATGATAATGATGAATCTAATGCATACCCAATATGAAAATATTTGAATTTGTAAATAAGCCTTCTGGAATTTATGGATTAGGTGGTATAGCATTAGAACCACAAGACCTTCTATTAATTGAAGATGACAATTACAATATTGATCTTGGTCAAGATATTAATGATGCTTTATTTGGTGCAAATAGTCCATCTGAAAGCAATCCATTTTTAACCTTACTGGATAGGTACGGTATAGGAGCAGGTTTATCTTTAGACTTAGACAACAATATCCAATTTGGTAATGACGGAGCTGGAGTACTAGATATAAGTGATACAGATGTTTTTAGTAACAAATTTTTATTAAAATATTTAGATACAAATGAGAGTAATTCTTTAGAGTTTAGAAATGATTTTTATGCCTTTTTCACAAAAAATGAAGATGACATAAGACAAGAAGTTGATTTTTCTATGACCGATCACAATAAGTTTGAACTCTTCACTAGGACTAGAGATTTAACTTCAAGTGTTCGATCTGTTGTTGTAATAACAGGAAACTCTGGAACAGATGATTTTGACGATTCTAGAATTGAAATATCAAGAACCATATTTGATACTTCTGAAAAGATACAGTCTTTAAGATTCTTAACGGATGATTTTGGAGAAAATTATAGAATCATATTAAGAGATGATATTAATAGTAAAGGGATTGAGTATTTTGGAGATTATGAGCCAAACTTCACAAATAGATCACTTGTGACAAAGTTCTATGTTGATAACGAAATATCAAATATAGATTTTTCTCTTTATATTCCTTACATTGGAGCTACAGCTAATGTAGATTTAGGAGGATATGGTCTCATTGGAGAGTATTTAAAACTTAATGCAGTTAATACTCAAGTTTCTGAAATTGGTAAATTATGGTGGGATGCAGATAATGCTACTATTGATGTTGGTTTAACAGATAATACTTCTTTAAAACTCGGTCAAGATGTTGTTAGATTTGTACGTAATAATACAGGTGTAACAATTAATAAAGGTACTGTAGTGTACTTTACAGGAAGTTTAGGTTCTTCTGGCAGATTAACTGTAGCCCCATTTACAGCTAATGGTACAGTTCCCAGTTATAAAGTAGTAGGCGTTATTACTGAAAATATTCCTAACGGAGAAGATGGATATGCTATTTATTATGGTAAGTTACGCAACATAAACACTTCTACGTTTGCTGATGGAGATGAATTATGGGCTAATCCTGATGTAGTTGGGGGGATTACTAATGTAAAACCTACAGCCCCTAACAATATAGTATTTCTTGGGCTTGTAGTACACGCTGCAACCAACGGTACTATCGCTATCAAAAAGATACAGGGAAGTAGTATTTTTATTGATGAAGGAGTATTTATTAATGATCCACAGGAAGGAGATTTTTTAGGCTACAATGCAACTACTTCTTTATTTGAAAATAGATCGCTTTCTAATTTAGCAGGAGCAGGGTTATCCCTTGACTCGTCTAATCGGGTGCAGTTGGGGAATGATGGGGTTGGAGTAATTGACTTTAGTGATACTGATGTTTTTGGGGATGGAATTAAGATTTTTTCTGATTTTTATGACTCTGATATTGAAATAAGACAAAATATTTCTTTAAAAGAAGGCGAGTTTAAAATAGAAAACACTTTCAATGACATTCCAAACTCAATAGAAAATTTTGCAATTTTAGAAATCAATGGAAAAATATCAGGTTCTACTATAATTATAGGCAAAGGTGTTTTTAATGGTGTTCAAAATATAACTTTTGATGAAACAATAAACCTTATAAAACTAACCGACCAAATCAACTTCAAAGGTCTTGAATACGATGATGACTACTCCGCAAACTGGACAGATCATTCTTTAGTTACTAAAAAGTGGGTGACTGATAACTTTGCAGGGTCAGGTTCAGCGCACCTACCTGTATCTATTAATCCATCAACACCAAATGGACTATCTATTGACCCTACTACTCAGGTATTAAGTATAGGTGTGGCTAGTGCAAGTGCTACAGGTGTGTTAAGTAATACGGATTGGAATACTTTTAATGGGAAGCTTAACCTAACCTCACCACTTACAGGTTATACAGTAGGGCCAAACACTCCGATATCTGCAAGCGACACGCTAATTCAAGCTTTTGGAGAGATTCAAGGGCAGATCAATGCTAGGGTTTCTGGCACAATAGCTTCTGGTCAGGTTGCTTTTGGGACTGGTAGTGGTACGATTGGTGGTGATAGTGGGTTGACTTGGGATAATACAGTTAAAGCATTGAGTATTCAAAATTACTCTGTAACTGGCTCAAGTAGTAATTCGGCTCTTTCTATTTCAGGAACTTGGAATACTACAGGCACACCTACTGCAATTTCGTTAAATGTAACAGACACAACTAGTAATACAGGATCAATTTTAATGAGTTTAGGTGTAAATGGAAATCTTCTTTATAGATTTAGAAAAGATTCAATTTTTTCATTTGGACCTTTATTAATTGCATCAATTAGAACTACTTTAAATGGTTCATTTGATATTCGTACTCAGGCTACTGGAACTCAATCTGATTTCGTCTTTCAAAATGGAGCACTTGGTTCTAGAAATCATAGATCAGGTAATGTTTTTGGAATTGAATCTAATATAGGATACGTACCCACTTCTGGAACAGGTCAATATTCAGCTTTTTATTACAGAGGAGTAATTAATCAAACTGGTGGTGCAAGTGGAATAACAAGAGGAATACATTTCCAACCTGTTCTTACTTCAGCTGCTGATTGGAGAAGTATACAGTGGGATAACAATACAGGGTGGGGACTATATGGAAATGGTTCTGCTAATAATTATCTAGGTGGTGATCTATGGATTAGAACAACCTCAGGATCCAACACCCTCGACGTAAACGGCACTGCCCGAATCAGGACAGTAAACAACCTTGGAAGTGCTGCGACTAGATTTGCTGTCCTTTCTGCCACAGGGGTATTGAGTGAGAGGACGGCTGCGGAGTTGGCTAGTGATATTGGGGCGACTTCTTTGTCTGGACTTACAACTAATAGAATTATAAAAGCTACCTCAGCAACTACCGTTGGTAATACTGGAATCACAGAAGAGTCTACTATTAGTTATTTATTTGGATCAAGGACACCATCAGCATCCTCAACACCTTTATCTGTTTCTTTTGGGGCTACTGTAGGAACAAATACTTCTGGCGGATCAGGTAATTTAAAGTGGAAACTTTATGATGATGGGTCTAGTAATCAATATGGAATAGGTATGTCAAGCGGTTTGATGGAATTTGTAGCTCCTTCAGGTGGAGGCATGTCCTTTTTCACAAATTCAGTAAGAGCAATTAATATAAATTCATCAGCATCCGTGCTTATTGGTACTGGTAATACCAATTTAAATTTACAGGTTACTGGGAGGACTAATATTTCATCTGCAAATGGGCAAATGACACTTTCTTTATTAAGCTCTTTTTCAAATAGTATTAGGGGTTCTCAATCTAGTGTTAAATTAGCTGTATATGAGTTCCCTGTAGGATCAAATATTTACGGTTTTGGAGTATCTTCTGGATGGCTTGAGATAATAACTCCTTCTGGAGGTAATATCGGATTTTATCCGTCTGGAGTAGAAGTTATGACCTTGACTACTGCTGGTAATATGACCTTAAGAGATACTACAAATATTATTTTAGGAACCACAACAGGCACACGAATAGGAACAGCAACTAACCAAAGACTAGGATTCTGGAATGCTACTCCAATTGTTCAGCCTACTACTGGTGTGGCTGCTGCGACATTGGTTAGCAATGCAGGAACAGCATTGACAAGTACAGATACCTTTGATGGATATACCTTGCAACAAATAGTAAGGGCGTTAAGGAACACAGGACTATTGGCATAACTATAACACAACTAATCACACCAATCAGCGATTAACATCATGAACTACATCGAAAAAGAAATTATTAAGTATTTATATTTAAACAATTAAAATTATGAACGAACAAAACATAACAATTGAGATTACAGCAGAAGTAAAAGTGAATGGTACAGTAGTGCCAGATACACAAATACAAATTGAAAAAGTTGTAATAGGACAAATAACACTACCTAATGTGGATGTTTCTCAGAAAAGCTAAAAGGTCAATTATGAAGATATTCATTAATTTAAAAGTTAAATGGAAAGGAAGTGATGTTATTATAACACCAACAGTTCCAACTATTGTAGAACCTCCGATAGTAAATCCTAAACCAATACTTCCTGAAGTAATTGAACCACCTGTTATAATAGAGCCTCCAATTATTGTAGAACCAGAACCTTCTATTCCTAATAATGAAGTTGATTGGTCTAAAGCAGAAATTGTAGAATTTACAGATGAGTTTTATAGATTGGTAAATAGAAATTCTACAAGAGAGATATATTTAGAAGAAGGAAAAATTTATAGAGTTTCAAGGATTCAAAGAAGAAGTTTGATAAGAAGAACTCTTAAAATTCATTCAGGACCTAAAAGAGCTATATTATTGTTTGGACATGAAAATTATAGTCCATTACTACACGGGCCTCAAGATGGATCATTATTTATGATGATGCATGATTCTAATCTAATTATAAAAAATGTAAATTTCTGTCAACTAAAACAGTTAAGAACTGTACAATATTTTAATCCTAGAATTTTTGAAAGTCTTGCACAAAACTCTGTTAACTTTAATGTAGTGATAGAAAATTGTGATACAACTGTTTTAGGAAATAACGGAGGTTGGGGAACTGGGTTTACTTATGGACATCCTAATCAAAATCATACTGCTTTAATTAATTTTAAACATTATGGTGTAGGTTTGATGGACGCAAAAAATCCCTGGAAAGATGGTATAAATTATATTACATTAAGAAACGTAGAAGCTTATGCAAGAGAAGATGCCAACCTTAGTTCTGTAGATTTTCAACATATAGGAACTCTTAAAAATGATATATTAACATTTGATGGTTCTGTATATGAATTAACATCAGGTTATAATTGGAATTGGAGAGATAATGATTCTTATATTGTACTGCAAGATAGATTTACATTCTTTCTAGATGGGTTTAAATCAGATACTGTAGTATCAAATAATCAATTCAGAGTAAGACCTCAAGCTAAAGGTATTTGCAACTTTGGTGTAATGGATAATAGAAGAGTATTTTCAAATGAATTTGAAATGCACGCTGGAGACAAGTTTATCCATAACAATATTGAATATACTGTTATTGAAAAAGACAGGATTCAGTGGCCTTGGTTTGATAGTAGAACCACACAAGCTATTCAACAACCAGATAGAGCTAGAGCTATTGTATATAGAGTTGATAAAGATTTACCTGTATCTACTGGTACTATAGAAATTGATTACAAAGGAGAAGTGAGAGAATTTACTGACTCTCCTATAACATTAACTTATAGAGCTAATTCTGGATTTAGAACAACACCTACAACAAAGTATAGAGAAAGAGATATGATTACCAGTAGAGGTATTGGACATTTGAGTTATAACCATTCTGATATTTCTATGGATGCTGCTAATGTAAAACATAGAGGTTTTTACAGAGGTTCTGAAAAAGGAAATGGTACACCAATTATTTGGAACTTATATAATTGTGAAGGATTTGAAGAGTCTGGTGCATGGTTTATGCCAGGATTACCAGTAACAAATATTCCTGATTTACCTTTACATGAAAGAATTACAAAATTACTTGAAATATGAATTTAATTGAAAAAGAAATTAATCCGTTACCAACTGGACAGCGGAGAAAAATAAGAGCTGAAGGTGCTCAATATTTATATTACTCTCTACAATCAACTGAGTTTATTTGGTTGGAATTTCTATTGGATAATGATGGAAATGAAATAAATCATCCTTCTATTAGACCAAGAACAATTGTAACTCCAGTTTCAAATGAAAATAAAGTTACACCTGAAGGAATACTAATTTCTCTAGAATATGTTCAAGCTATTACACCAAAACATGAAGAGGAGGAAGAGGAAAATTACCAACAAAGGATTCAGGAAAAATTCACAGAATTGATAGAAAAAGGAATTCCTGAGTTTGACTTTTGGATTACTAAAGTTGATAAAATTGGATGGACACCTACTCTTGAATACGCATTAAATTTACTAGCAAACTTTAATAGATTTGATAGAGTATAATTTGGAAATTTAAATTATTGTATTTTAACTTGTAACAGTTATAACTAATACAATTAAAATATGGAAGTAGTAAAGGGATAAAATTATTAGAAAAATAAATAACTAATAAAAAAGAATATTATCAATCAAAATCTAATTTATATATAGATTGTATATAAATATTATAAAACAAATTATTAAAGTATTTATTTAAAAATAAATGTATTATGTTAAAAAGAATTAAAAATTTATTTACTTGGGGTAAAAATGCTTATGAAAAAATTTATGGACTTTTTAGAGAAAAGTCTGTTATTGCAGTTAACGTAACTGATAAATTAAAAGATATTGTTGAAAAACCTGAGACCGATGCTATTGCAGATATTGTCACTGCAATTATTCCAGGTGATGTTGATGATACAATATATCATTTGTTAAAAAAACATATACCAATTGTTGCTCAAAAAGTTGCAGTTGCACATGGTCTTTTAATTTTGACAGATAAGAAATCTGATGTGTTATCAGAAGTTATTTTAAATTTATCAAAAACATTTCCAGCTATTAAAACTTCATTTTGGATTACATTTTCAGCCGAATTGAATATTGCTTTAGCTGATGGTAAATTATCATTATGGGAATCAATTTCATTAACTCAAAGAGTTTTTGGTGAAATTAAGAAAAAATAATCATGTAAAAAAAATAAAGGGGATTTTCCCCTTTTTTTATTTAAAAAATATTACAAATTTTTACAAAAAAAAATATAATATATCATAAAAAAACTAATATTTGTAAGTATTTATATAAAATTGTAAAAAATATGAAAATAAAAAATAAAGACCTAGAACCTTTTATTAGCCTATACAGCAAATTTGTTAATGCGGATTATGATGATTTTGATCTTGCATTAAACATTACCAAAGATGGTTTTAAAATTGAGGAACTTTCTAAAGCATTTGGAAAACTTAAAGAAGGATTTTTAAATAAACATAAAGATGAACAGGGTAATGTTTCATTTAAAGATGAAAAAGTTATTAAAGAATTTGAAAAATTACTTGAAACAACCCAAGATGCTGGTGAATTGACACAAATTCCTAAATCATTGCTTAAGACCATTAAAGTCAAAGGTATTGAAGCTAAATTACTTTCTGATTATGAATTAATTAAAGATTAAATAAAGCCCGAAAGGGCTTTTAATTTTATTAATCAATCTATTTAATATTTTTTATAATTGTATTTATATAAAAAAATAATATGAATAAAAGACCAGCTTTAGTATATATAACATATTCATTTGAAAACGTTAATGCTTTTCAAACAAATGTAAGTTTAGGATACACATCTCCAATACATTGTAATTATATTCAAAAGATTTTTACTGATGATTTAAATAATAAATCAATTGCATTATCATTTTCTAATGATACTGTTTTTAGATTCATGAATGGTAGAAATAATATTATAGCTGGTGGTGAAGGTTGGAATGCTGAAAAAATGTACGTTATTTTACAAATAATTGAAACTGAAGATCAAAACATAAAACCAATACCAGATAATTGGAGAAAAATTGAAGTAACTGATCAAATTGTTAATTATGATGTTTGGGGTGATACAACAATAGAACCTTCTGATATTGTTAACAGTGTTATCTCTGTTAGCTATGATAGTTATGTTAATGCACCAATATATGATTTGTCATATTTAAATTATCCATCGAATGATAATGAAAATAATTTATTATTTGGTGAAGAGGTTTTTTTATTTGGTAATATTACTGGTGAAATAAAGGCTACTATATATGAAATGGAGGTAAATATTATTTTACCTTTAAATGAGTTTAATAACTCTAATAATCCAACATGGACAGAAAATACACCAGTATATATTACCGAGGTTGGATTATATGATGATGATAATAATTTACTTGCAATAGGTAAATTAAACATTCCTGTTGATAAAGATTCATCCAAATATAGAACATTACAGCTAAAAATTGATTTCTAATGGGATTTTTATTAAAAGATAATAATATTTTTATTTTCACCAAATTAACAGATATCGGTAGAAAAAAATTATCAGAAGGAAAATTTAAACCAACAAATTTTAAAATTGGTGATTCTGAAATTGATTATAAATATTTTCTTGAAAGGGGATATAATATTGAAGAAACATTTGTAAACGCACCATTAGATAAAAATCCAGAAATTAAATATGAGATATATAAAACGTCTGGGGAAACTGGTTCATATAATATTGATAGTATTAATGTTAATATAAAAGAATATAATAGACAAATACAAAATCAAGGTTTTTTTGATGGTAACATTTACGATAATTCATTAAAAATAAATGAAAATTACATTAAACAACCACATTTACAATTTGATCAATCACAATTATCAATATCAAGAAATAATATTATATTAGAAAAAACATTGCAATATGGGCCTATTAATAGGGAAATTGAAAATAATGATTATATATTATTAAGTGTTAATAATAATGATTTTGCTAATGGTATTATTGATCCAGATAAACCAACGCTTTACCTATGGTATAAAATAATTGAAACATCTGGTAATATTGATACAGGGTTATTAGTTACTTTAGATAGGGATTTACCTAATTTAAATTTGGGTGCTTCTGGCACTGGTTATTGTTATGTTTTTTCAAAGTATAATTCAATTGAAAATTTTTATTATCCATCTGATATTGATTTATATTGGGAATCAGGCTTTTTTGATTTTACTGATACAAAAAATACTTCACCAAAAGATACAAATGTATGGTCAATGAATATTGTTTATACTGATAGAATTGCAGGTGTTAGATCAGGTTTTAAAAACAATAAATATTATCCATCATCAATTTATAATGGTATTACAACATATTTATCTACTGTTGATAATAAAATAAAAAATGTTGGAATAATACATTATACAAATATACACCCCAAAAACACACTTGGTGATTATATAATTTCAGAAACATTTGAAATAATATTTCCATTAGTAATGTGGCATTTAAATAATGATAACAGAATTGGTTTAAGATTAATAGCGGGTACAGAAATTAAAGAATTATTTAATGAAGAAACACAGTATTACGATTTAGTTGATGAATATAATAATATTGTTGGTAAAATATTCACAAAATTAAAAATAATAACAATTGAGGATCAAGAGCTATTATTTGCATTATCATACAAATCAAATCGTAACTACACATTACCGAAACCAATAACAGATTTTAATATAGGATATTGTTAACATTTTTTATATTTTTTAGTATTTATATATAAAAATATACATATGGATAATAAAAAAACAATAATTATTACGAAGTCAGTTCATGATAGGTTAAAAATCTATTGTGATAATAAAAGACTTAAACTAGGTGGATTTGTTGATCAAATTATAATAGATTTTTTAGATAAAGAGCAAAAATGAATGTTTATTTAGGATTTGATATATCAACAACAAATGTTGGGTTAACAATTTTAAATGAAAATGGTACTATTTTATTAATGAAACATTTTTCATTAGTAACTAGTAAAAAAATTGTTAAAGATGTAAGACTTTTCATAAAAGCAAATGCATTTGAAAAAATTGTACAAGAAATAAAATTATTTTTAGATGAAAATAATAGTAAAGTATGTGGATTGTTTGTTGAAGAACCTTTAATTGCATCTAATAATGTCTTTACTGCATCATTATTACAAAAATTTAATGGTATTGCTAGTTATATATTGTATAAAATTTTTAATTTTGACGTAGAATTTATTTCTGTACATGATAGTAGAAAATATTTTTGTCCAGAATTCGTTAATCTTAAAATAGTAAAGGGTGAACCAAAACATATACTTTCATTTCCAAAAGGACTTGATAAAAAAATGTACATTTTAAAAAAGATATCAAGTAAGTACAAGGATATAAAATGGATTTATGATAAAAATAATAATATAAAGACAGAATCTTTTGATATTTCTGATTCGTTTTGTGTTGTATACTCTAAATTAATTGAAAAAAATATATTAAAACCACTTTAATTGAAATTTATATACTTACTTAAGTTAAATTCTACTGGATATTATAAAATCGGTTATACAAATAATGTAAATAAAAGAATAAAAGAATTAAGTACAGGTAGTTATGATACAATAACACTTGTAAATAAGTATGAAAGTAAATTTTATCGAGAAATTGAAAAATATCTTCACAATATTTATAAAAGTTTAAAAATTAAAGGTGAATGGTTTGATTTAGGAATTGAAGAAGAGAATAATTTTTTAAAGAATTGTCTTTTAGTGGAAAAAAATCTTAATTATTTGGAAAATAATAAAATATAGATTTTATTTGTAGTAAATTTATAATATATGACAGAAAAACGATTAAAAAATGCACAAGAGATCATAAATTACGCAAAAAACAATGGAATTAGTGTTTCTGAGGCTTGTGGTAAATTTGGGTACTCAAGTACATATGTCAAAAATATTATTCAAGATATTTTAGCTAAAGATGAGGGTGTAATTTCAGAAGAATGTTTTGATTTAGTAAAAAAATATAATGAATATATTAATTCTTTTAAAAAGATCACTATACATAACACTGATATTGATGAAAAATATGATGAAAGAAGTAAATCTTGGGTTAATAGAGATGAAAATGGTAAAATTAATAAATATTGTTATGAAATTTTAATTAGAGATGAACATCCTTTTAAAGGTGAATTATCAAGATTACAAATGGAAAATATTTATGCGTATTATCCATATGTTACACAAAACACAGTTTCACAATTTTTTCCATACCTAAATACTAATCAGTTAAAAAGAATTTTAAGAGTTTTTAATATTACAAAAGATAAGCTTTTCCCACCACATTTAACAGAAGAACTAAGTGATGATCAATTAGCAGAATTAGCATTAAAAAATAAAGAAAATTCTGCATATAAAAAAATTATCGAAAATAAAAATAAATTTTATGAACAGGAGTTAAGAAAAACCCAGCAAAAACTTTTTGATGTTGAGGAAGACACTAAATATCTTGAAAATATAATTGATAAGACACTTTTAAAATATATTAGACACATACCGATTGAAGTGTCACTTATGGGAAATAAAATACCAAGAAAAGAATCTGAAATTATTCATGACACGTTATTTTTTGCATTTGGTGATATTCATTTTGGTAAATATTTTAATGATGTTATTTATGGTAGAGGTGTTAATAAAGTTATTTTAAAAGAAAGATGTTTAAAAATTGCACAAGACGTTGTTTTTCAAGCCAATTTATATAAATCAAAAAAGATTTATCTAAATGTTATGGGTGATATATTTGAGTCAATTCTTCCTGATGGAATGCACTCTGAACATCATAAAAGAATGGATTTAATTGGCGAGGAACAAATTCAATTTGGTATCGAGGTTTTTGAGGAAATGATTGATTATATTGTTAAAAATTGTAATTATGATATTAATCTTTATATTTATTGTATAGGTGGAAATCATGATAGAATATTAGCAAATAGAGATCAAGATAAAAGAAGAACTGCAAGTGCAATATTTTTTATAATGTTATCAAAAATTGTTAAATTAAAACAATATAATAATGTTCATGTTAAAGAAGCTGAAGATGGTATTTTGAAGTATGCTGATAATGATATATCTGTTATTGCATTTCATGGTGATAATAAATTATTTAATTCACCACCAGTTGAAATTATGAATTTGTTTAAAACAGGTAAAGCTGAAAATTATACAGTAATTTTAAATGGACATTGGCACTCAGTAAAATTAATGGAAGGTTTAAATTATAAAAGAATTATTTGCGGTTCAGTATGTTCTGTAGATGATTTCATTCAAAATGAAATTGGTAAAGGATCACAACCATCATATGTCGTATTTAAAAAATCAGAAGGATACGGTGTTGATGTTGAAATTAAAACATTATATTAATAAAAAATAGATATGACAAAGAGAAGAAAAAAAGTGGTAAATGAATTGGAAAATGAATTAAGCGATTTAACAGCAATAACACAAAATACTAGTGTAGATGTTGTTTCAAATGTAAATGAAACTCTAATTCATACAAAAGATGTTGTAGCGACTACAAATACACCCTCAACTGAAGTTGAAGTACTTGTAACAAATGTAGAAAAAAATGATGCTGTTAATGAGTTTGTTAAAGAATTAACAAAAAATCTAGATGAAACAGAAAATAATAATACAATTGAAAACTTTGTAGAACCTACGTATGACACTGTTCATGTTAAAGAATTAACAAAAAATCTAGATGAAACAGAAAATAATACAATTGAAAACTTTGTAGAACCTACGTATGACACTGTTCATGTTAAAGAATTAATAAAAAATTATACCGAGGTTACAGAACAAAAAATAGACGTTGTTCAAGAAGAATATTTAACAGTATCAAAAGAAACTGTATATGTACAACCTGTTCAACAATCAAAAATTGAAAATGAACCAGTTAGTGACAAAAAATCACTAAGAAATTTATTAGATGATTTTGTTAAAGTACATAAATTTCATAATTTAGTAAAAAGATCGAGTGTTGATCAGTTAATTAATAGAATAAAAAATTTATTATAATGAAGAATATTGAAAGATTACTTTCTATGAAAAGAAATCCCGAAAATATGAATATGATTTTTACTTTCGGGATTCCTAAAGATTGGATTTTAGTTGATAATGAAAATATTATATGTGAAAATGATAATTTAGTACAAAATAATGAATTTAAAATATATAATATTTCATATAATCTTTTTAATACTGAAGATGATGTTCAAACTGATTTTGAGATTTATAATTTTATTGATGATTATATTTCAAAAATTGTTGTTGTTAATGAAGAGATTGAGCTTGAAATTGAAAAATCAAAAAAAAGAATAGAAGAGATTAAAAGAAATATTATGAATTCATAATGGATAGAGAACGTGATGATAATCTTGACATAAAAAAACAAGAGGACTCAATAAAAAGAGAAATATCAATATCAAAAAAAGAATTTAAAGATTATTTACTTCAAAATTCACCAGATGATTGGATGTATATTATACATCAACCAGTTAAAAAAAATAAAACAATTTTTTCTAAATTACTTGATTTTATCTTTAGAAGATGAGGATTTTTTCTCATCTTTTTTTCTTGGTATATTTTCTTTAATAATTAATATTAATGGAATAATGATATTAATAATAATTCTAATAATGATTGACATATATTTAAATAGTAAAATAATATGAGAATTAATAAAACTAAATATATAATAAATGAAGAAAATTATTATAATATTGAAACACAGAAAACAAAAATAATTTTAACTGATACTGGGAGAAAATCTAATTACGGTTTAATACATTTATTAAATAAATATGATGGTAAACATAAAGAATACCCCCATTTTACAGTAACAAGAGATGGATATGTTTATCAGCATTTCGACTCAAAATACTACTCAGAATTTTTTAATGATATGACATTAAATAAAACAACTATTATAATATCTTTAGAAAATATGGGTGGATTATATTATGTACAATCAAATAATAAATATTATAATAAATTAAATGAAAGTTGTGAGGAAGAAAACATATTATCAACAGATTGGAGGAATTTTTTTTATTTTGAGAAATATCCTGAAATACAACAAAAGACCACTATAGAGTTATGTATTAAATTATGTGATAAACATAAAATTGTTAAGGATACATATGGACATAATGTATATGATGAAGATGCTAGATTCTATAATGGAATTATATGTAGATCAAATCTAGATCATAAATTTTTAGATTTAAACCCATCATTTAACTTTAAAACTTTAATAAAAAATATTACTTAATATTTTTTTAGTATTTATATTTAAAATAATATAATGGAAGATATTAGAAAATTTTTAAATATAATAAGAACTGAACACACCAGAAAAGTATTAGTTGAAAACATTGATGATACAACAAAAAATAGTATTGTTGATATGTTTAAAAACAGTGTTGATGAAACAACGTCAATAGATGCAGTGTCAGTTAATACAGGTATTTTTAAAGCGACTGGAATGATAAGTCTAGAATTGCGATTTGATATGACAATTAATAATAACGATAATGAAACCATATGTAACATATGGTTTACTAATAATATGGTTGAACTAACCCAATCAATCGTAGATATATTAAGCAAATTATTTGGTTTTTTTTCAACAGAATTAAGAGAATACGTTAGACAAAATTTAATATGAATAAAACCGAAGTAAATGACTTAATAAAAAAAGAATTAGATAATATATTTTCAGATCAATTGAAAAAATATTTAAAAAAACCAGAGGTTGCAAAAATTATAAAAGATTACAACAAGGAAGCATTGTCTAATTTTGTTAGAGCATTGTGGACACAACGATCTTTTTGGGATAATAAAATATAATTAATAAGATGGAAATAATATTAATAGAAAACGATGATAAAGACCAATTACTTTTAGATAAGTATTCAAAAATGAAACTTACAGAAGATGGTGAAGAAAAGGATGTTGATGAACCAAGTTTACAACAGAAAAAAGAAATATGGAATTTAGCTAAAATGGAAACAATGGTTTCAAATGATGAAACATTGACAAATAGATATAACAATATGGCTATTGACGGTTCATTTAAATTTGGTTACCATTGGAATGAAGTGATAATGAATTTATTATTTAATGAGTATGTTTTAGAAGACCCTAGATATATGCAAAAGTATTTAAATACAATTGCAAAGAAAAAGAAAAGAAGAGGTAACCCAGATAAAAAAATTAGTAAAGATGATTTCAAAGGTTATGAATTCAAAAAAGATTATGAAAACACAAAAAAAATAAAAGAAAATATGAATATAAATGAAAATAATGTAAGATTAGTTAGAGATATTAACTCAGATGATTATGAATTTATTAGTAATTCACAGGATGTTGATTCAATAAAAAGAGATTTTAATATTGTTGATCCTGAAGAATATGATAGTTTTTTTGTAAGATTTACACCTGATGGCGATGTTCTTGAAATTTGGGGTATGTCTGATGTTATACCTGATCTTTCAAAGCGTGTTTATCTTGTATACCCAGAAACTGTTAATGAAACTACAACATCAGCATCATCAGGACAGTTTAGTGGCCCTTTCATATGGGCAAAAAATAAATCTGAAATGAGATTCGCAAGAAAACCTATGTATGCTGGTGGACAAATTGTAGAAGGTATCCAATATTATGAGTCAATTTTAGATGAATTGAATGAAGAAAAGAAAACTAGTAGCATGATTAATAAAGAAAGAATTGGTAAAGAAAATGCTGTTAATTTTAATAAAGATATGGAAAATAGTAATATCAAAGATATTGTCGCTGGTTTTGAAGTAATAAACAATATTGTTAAAGTAGATGATGTTAAATCTCATCAAGATATCGAAGATGAACAGGTTGAAAAAATGAAAGATTTCAAACCTGTTAAACATGAAAGAACTGATGAATATAATAAAAAGGTTGAATTACATAGAGGATATGGGATGCAAGATTTAAAATATGATATTAAACCATCTGAAAGATTTGTTGAAAGACAGAAAGAACATATGGGTGAAGATATGTATGAAAAGGGTCAAGAGAAAATTGAATATGAAAAAAACAGACCGATGTATAACAAGGATAATCAGCCAACAATAAGTAAATCAGAATTTGATAAAAAAATTGAAGAGTCACATTTCATTTTCGGTAAATATAAAATAGGTAATAAGAGTAATATTGTTGAATTTGATATTAACAATATTGAATTAACAGAAAGTGTTAACGATGATTATACAAAAATAAATATAAATGGTATGGGTAACATTTATGATAATAGAGGATCATTAAATGAAACTATTAAAGGTAACGTTGATAAATATGATTATTATATAAACTTAGATAATAAAAAAATTCTTAAAGTTGTAAAAAATTTAAATGAAAATAATAGTGTTAAGATAGATAAATTTATTAAATTGGCGAACTATTCATCATTTAAGTCAATGAAAGGATAAATTACTGAGAGTATAATTATTATTAAATGAAACCCATAAAATATGATAATACCTCTAGAATTTTAGAGGTATTATCCTTTACAGAGGTTGAAAAACTACTTATTAAAGAAAGAATTATTCCTGAAAGAGCAGAGATTATATCAACCTTTTTAATAAATTTATCACTATTAATTACAAAAACATATTTAGGTACTGAATATTTAAAAAATGAAAATGATTATTATGGACATTTTAAATGGTGTTTTAATAATGTTAATAATAAATTTTTAGAACAAGATATTAATTTTTATAACAATTCTGAAATTTTTGAATATTTATATCAGTTTTATTTATTATCTTTGTACCAAAATGAATCATATCAAGAGGATTATGTTATTAACTATTGGTATAACATATTAGATGTTTCAGGTAAGAAATACAAAATCGATTTTGATACATACGTTGATATATATTCAATATTTAATATAATTTTTCAAAAAAAAATAAATAAATGAATAATATTAATAAAAGTATTTCTCTTTTAAAAAAAGATATTGAATTATTAGAGACAAAACTAGAATATTATTGTAATGTTGATATTGAGGATGACAAAATATCAAAAAAAATAATAAAATTAACTCAAAAATTGTATTTGAAAAATAATACATTACTATATTTATTAAATCTTTTAACAAATGATTAACGAAATAACTAATTTACTATATAATATAGCACAATTTACATTTTTTTTATCTGTTATATATATTATAACAGTTTTTATAAAATATATTTTTCTTGCAGGGTTTATCTTGTCAACAAAAAAAATTTTTATTATAATTGTAGATGGATTAAATTTATCTGTCGATAAAAAATTTGATTTATACGGGTTTGCTATTTCTTTAGCATATTTTATAACATATTTAATAAAATGATAAAAAGGACTGATCTTACTAATATTTTGTTTTTTAATATTGAAACTCAGATTAATATTAATATTGAAGAAATAAAAGTTCAAAAATTTATTCTTGATAAATTTAGAATTAACATCAATGAAATCGATAGTAATAGATTAAAATATTATGCAGAATTCTCAAAAATAAAATCAATATCAATTGGTAAAATTTTCTATGATTTAAAGGAAGAAAAATATAAAAGGTATTCAAAAAAATATAAATCTGATGACGAAAAAGAGGTTTTAAATATGTTTCATAATGTTTGTAAAAAACAAATTGAAAAAAATAGTAAAATCGTGTTGGGTGGTCATAATATTGAGAAGGTTGATATACCTTTTTTAATTAAAAGGTTTTTAATAAACGAAAAAAACATTCCATTATATTTAGATTTCACATCATATAAGTCATGGAATGAAACAATATTCGACACATTGAAAGTGTGGGATTTAATGGGTTTTTCACAAACCTCACTTGATTTGTTATACTATACATTATTTAATAAATCTGTTGAGGATAATATGGAAGCAATTTTAGATTTAACAGAATTATTAGTTAATAGGTATAATGGATAATTTTTATACATTATTAAATGATATTGTTGGTAAAGTATTTAATGATATTCAAAAAACATCTGCTGATTATCAAGTAAAAGTAAACTGTCCAAAATGTGCAAGATTATTTAATGATTATGAACCTGATAATAAATATAATTTAGAAATTAATTATAATAAAAGGGTTTACCATTGTTGGAAATGTGGTATAAAGGGTAGATTAAGAAATCTTTTTAAATATTATGGTAATAATGAAATATATCAATTTTATATTGATAATATTGAATTAGACTTTATTGATACAAGTGGTCAACAACTAGAAGATTTTTCATCTGAACTATTTGAAGTTAAACTACCTAAAGAATTTATATCATTTAGAGATTATAATGAATTTGATAATAATTTTATTGAACCATACAATTATCTAACATTAACAAGAAATCTTGATTTAGAAACAATACAAAAATATAATATTGGATTTGCTTTAAATGGTAAATATAAAAACAAACTAATAATACCTTTTTATGATAATAACAATACTTTAAATTATTACATAACTAGATCATATAGAGATGGTACATATAAAAATCCTATGCTGAATAAAGAGGTTATTTTAAACGAGCATTTAATTGATTGGAGTTGTAAAATATATTTAGTTGAAGGTTTTTTTGATTATTTAGCGATACCATTTAATACTGTTATTTTGAATGGGAAAATTATAAATAATGTTTTATATCAAAAATTAAAAAAATATAAACCACCAGTATGTATTGCATTAGATAAAGATGCATCAAAAGATATTTTATATATTTGTAATTTACTTGAAAATATTGGTATAAAAGATATTACTTATGTATATTTTAATAAAGATACTGATATTGATGAAATTAGAAGAGAATTAACAAAAGATGAATATGTTAATTATCTAAAAAATAATATTAAAACTTTAAACGATGAAGAAAGATTATATAACTTCGATATTAAAAGGGTTAAGGGATTACCTAAAAAAAACTGATAGTAAATATCATGTTTTAATCACTATATTATTACTCTTTGTTAATATGTATTTTGGCATTAAAGAGTATAATACTAATTATGAATTAAGTAAAGAAAGAGTAAAGAATGAGTTATTGACTAATGAGATTACAAAATGGAGAGATTCTGTCAATAGATCAATGGCTAAAATAAAGGTAATACAAACAGATATTAATGTTTTAAATAATGTATATAAATCAAATTTAGATAGTATTACAAAAAAATTTAATATACTAGAAAAGGAATATAAAAATATAAATTCAATCTTTACTACAAAAAGCGACACTAAAGATAGTATTGTTGTTAAAATTGTTGATAATAAATTTAAATTTTCTGATAAATGGACAAACATTTCAGGATTTTTAGATTCAGAAGGTAAATTAAATTTTAATTATGCTATTAATAATGAATATACATATTTAACCTATTTTGATCAGAAAAGACTTTTTAATTTTATACCGTATGGAAAAAGGTCTTTATATATCCAAGCAATATCTGAAAACCCTAATACAACAATAAACGATCTTAAAAAAATTGATATAACACCACAAAAAAGAAAATTTATGGTTAATTTAGGGCCACAATTTGGTTATGGTATTACTAGATTTGGGACAACGCTATATGCAGGGATTGGATTAAACGTAAAATTTAACACATATTAATAATGATAAAAACTATTGCACATTTTGCGGATATACATATTGAAAAATCGACCGCAAGACATGAAGAGTACAGAATTGGTTTTAATAGGGTTATTCAAAAACTAGAAAAACAAAAACCATGTAGAGTTATTATTGTTGGTGATCTATTTGATGATAATCTTGAAACATCAAATGAAATGTATATTATTGCAGGAAATTTCCTAAGAGAAATCTCAAGCCTAACAAAAAAGTTAATAATTACTACAGGTAATCATGATATTAATATTAATAATACTACAAGAGTAAATTCAATACAAGCAGTTATTGAAAATCTTAATATTAATAATATTTTTTATTTAAATAAATCTGGATTTTATATTGATGAAAATGTAATATGGGTTGTTCATGATTTTGTAGATAAACAAAATCCTTGGGTTGAAATTATGAAAAATCATGTAGATAAATCTTTTTTATTTAAAAATCTTGATATGTCAGATTATAAAAACGAAATAAAAAAAGATAATCTTAAAGAATTTTTCAAAAAATATAAAAAGATTAATCTTTATCATAACCCAATAAATGGTTGTATATATCCAAATCAAACAGAGGCTAATTCTGATAAATATAGAAGTCTTAATGATTTTTATGGTGATATGTTATTAATGGGTGATATACATAAAAAACAATACTTTAACAAAAAAAAATATGAGTAAAATTACAGAATTTATTGAAAGAAAAAATCTTATTGAACAAAATTATAAAAAAGAATTTGAGAATCTTGAAAAAGATATTTCTGAATATGCTAAAGAGGTGAGTAAATTTTCAATTGGGAACGTTGTTGATTATTATTCTTCTCAATTTCTAGTTATTAATCATTATTATGATATTAATATTAATGAATTGTATTTAATTTGTATTCCATCCGCAAACCTAAAAACTGATGGGAATTTAGGAGTGGTTTATCTTTTAGAAAAAAAATGTAAAATTTATGAATAATAAAAATAGTAGTAAAGATATATTTGGTGCGTATTGTGGAAGTTTATTTTGTAGAGATTTTTCTGAAATAGAAGATTTTCATGGATATTTATTATGGGATATTGAGGATGATAGTGTTGAAGAGGTTGAAATTGAAAATGATTATGGTTTTTCCTTAGTTCCAGTAAATCAGTTTACTGATTTTGATAATCTTGATATTGAACTTGATAATCCAACAAAAAATAATAAAATTAAAATTGTTTGGAATGGTTACTCTTCACAAAGAAATACTGAAAATGTTGAAAAATTAAAGACGTATTTAAAATCAAAATATAATATTATTGAGTTTAAGGAAAAGAAAAACTTTTTAAATGAAACTACAATAGAAGTTACTAACTCAAATGATATTAAAATTGAGAACATTTCAAAGAAAGAAGGACAACAGAAATTATTTGTTGAATATCTGGAATCTCTTGGGTATGAACAAGATTTTATTAATGAGGTTATAGATTTAGATAATGAAATATCAAATAAAATAAAAGATGAATATCAGGAACCAGTAATATGGAAACCATTAATATTAAGAGCTGAAAATTTTAAGTCATTTGAAAATATACATATCGATTTTAGAGATTTATCTGGTGTTACACAAATAACTGGTAATAATCAAGTCGGTAAAACAACAGCATATTCTTTAATATCATATATTGCATATAACGCTACTTTAGAAACTGAAAAGGTACAAAAAAACGGTGATAATCGATTTATTAACAATAAATTAAATAAAGATTATTGCTGGGGTGAAATGGTTTTTGAGGCTGATGGTAATTATTATGGTCTTAAAAGAATATCAACAAGAAAGTGGAATAGAGATAAAAGTGAAATTTCAGGTGTAAGTACTATACTTAATTATTACAAATTATCGAATCCAGATGAAAGTTTTAGTGATACTAATATTGTTGACAATCTTAATGATCAGGTTAAGAAAAAAACACAAAAGGTTGTTGACAATATCATAAATAACTATTCTAATTTTAAAAAACTTGCATTAACAACATCTGATACTTTAAATGAAATATTAAAGGTTGATAAAGCTGAGTTTATCGATAGTTTACTATTTAATTTAGGTATGGATTTCTTTGATATTAAATTAAAAGAAATTAAAGAACATAGTAAAATTTATTTTAATAACCATCCTAAAATAAATCTAACTGTAGACTCTGTTAATAATAAAATCACCTTAATTGAGGATAAAATAAAAAATAATAAAGATATTATTTTAGAATGTAAAAATGATATTACTTCATTTAAAAATGAAAGAGATTCACTTTTTGAAAATAAAAACCAAGAACAAAAAAAGATAAATAAAATTGACTCAGAAATTTTAAAACTAAATTTATCTGAACTAAATAAAAATATATTATTAAATAATAATAATCTTACTGAAAAGCGTGAATTATATAAAAACAACAATCAAAAAATAAAACAATTAGTTGATAAATTTGATGATAGTTTGTTAAAATCATTAAATGAAAAATATACTGAGAGAAAAGAACAAATCTTATCAAAAAAAGATGAGATAAATCAAATAAAAATTGATATTTCAGATGTTGAAAGTAAAATCAATAAAGAAAATACTAACATATTTTATATAAAAAAAGAAATTGATATTGTTAATAAAGAAATTTTACTTCTTGAGGAATCAAAAACATGTCCAACCTGTAATCAGTTATTAAAAGAAGATTCTTTAAATAATATTAAGCAAAAAATTGAGGAAAAAAGTAATTCATTGAATGAAAAGACAAAAAGTATAACATCTTTTGAAAAACAAATAAAAAAACATACTAAAGAAAAAGATAATTTATTAAATAATATTGAAAAAATAAAAAAAGATATTGAGAATATTAACATTAATAATGAAACTTTATTGTTAGAAATTGCCGAACAAGAAAATAAAAGAAATAGTTTTAACTTAAGGTCTGAATTAACATTAAAAAATGAAAATATTCGGATGGAAGGTGAGAATTTAAAGTTGATTATTGAAAATTTAACTGATAAAATAAAGTTATATGAAAATAATCAAAAATATATTCTTGAAAATATTGAAATACAAACTATAATCGATGAATATAATTTAAAGATTAATAAAATATCATCCGATATTGTTTCATTAGAAAAGAAAATTACTGAACTTGAAATAAATAATAATTATTTGCATGAACAAAAAGATAATGAGTTAAAACAGTTAAAAAAGTTTCAAAAACAGCAACAAAAAGAAAAACTTTTCTCTGTATATGAAAATTGTGTTCATAGAAATGGTATTCCAACATTAATGTTAAAAAAATATTCATTACCATTGATAAATAAAATGTTAAATGAATTATTAAAAGAAGTTCCTTTTGATGTTTATCTTGATGAGGAAACTTTAAGACTAAAAATGGTTGACATATCAAACACAAAGTCATCAATTGATTGTATTTCTGGTTCAGGAAAGGAAAGAACATTTGCTTCAATTGCATTAAAATACTGTTTAAATGAGTTAAACATTAAGTCTAAACCAGAAATTTTAATTCTTGATGAAGTGACTGGTAAGTTGGTTGGTAAAAGTATTGATGAATTTGTTGATGTATTATCTTTATTAAAAACTAAAATAAGTAATATTTTAATTATTGAACATGTACATAATTTGAAGCCTGATCACGTTATAAAAATCGAAAAGGATGAAAAGGGTATATCGAAAATAACTAACATAATATAAAAAAGGGGAATTTCCCCCTTTTTTTGTATTTATATAAAAAAGATATGTCTTGTAAAAATATTATTGAAAACGGTTTAGTTGCTAATTTTGATTTATCAAATCAAACTTACCCATTATCATTATATAGTACAGTTTCACCAAGATCAAATAAAAATACTATGCTAGATTCGTTTGGTTTAAATATGTACGATATTGGTAGGGTTTTAGATTTAAATGAAACAAAAACATTAGTTGGTAATGATAAATTAAAATTAGAGCCAGTTTTATATTATGATAATTCTGGAAATACAAATATATTTACAGGTAATTTTATTAATGATCCTAATATTGGTGGATATTTAACATTATCTGGGGATAGTAGTTATTTTAATGCTGTATATAAATATGAAGGATATGATTATAGTTATATAAACGATGATTTTACAAATGGTTTTACTATTGAAATGGTATTTCAAATTACAGACCCTTCATTAGCGTTTAAATCAACAATATTTTATATTGGTGCTAGGGCTGTTGATAAATTCAACCCAGTTAATAATGTATATACATTAAAAAATAACGATTCAGATGTATTATTACCATACAATATTTTTACTGTTATTAATGATGAAGAAATTGAGTTTGTATTGCAGAAAGAAGATATAGTTTTTAAAGAAGGTATTGCACAATATAAAGGAATTTTTAACATTGAAAATGTTTTCATATATAATAATACTGCTCAAATTCCTTCTGATCAATATTCAATAAATTTTAGATCAAAACAAATAACATCAACAGGAATTGTTGACGGTACATATGAATTTTATTACTACACATTAAAAGATATTACATATGTAAATTATGATGTTAATTATAATAATTTAGAATATTATACTGGTTCTGATAATGTTTTAAATGATAATTTTTTAAAAATTAATTTATTAGAATCAGGTAATTTAGAAATTTCATTATTTAGTAACAATAAAATTGTAAATTTCGTAACAACAAAAAAGGTTTCTTTTGGTTGGAACACAATATCAGTTGTATTTAGACCATTATCTAATGTTGATCCTGAATGCTATACTACTGTTAATAGTAGGGCAACAATATACATAAATGGTCAAGTATCATTAAATGAAGAAAACGTCCCATATCCGTTTTTTAGGGGTATTGAAGACATACCGTTTTCAAGACAGATTGGATTACCATATAATATTTTTTGGGGTGGTGATTCTTTTGGATTAACACATTCATATGTATTTGATATTAATGATGATTCTCAATATAATAAAGTTAATTATTTTGGTTTATTAGAAACAACACAAAACACTTCTTTCAATGGTGGTATTCAAAAATTGAGAATATATAATAGATCATTAACATTTAATGAAGTTAAGAATAACAGTAATATCGACATGTTAGGGTTAAAAATAAATAAAAATAAAGGAGGTAGATTAATATATATTTAAATTTTCTTACCTTTGTAAGGTATTCTAAATTTTATATATGTCAACACACAAAGATTCAAAAGAACAGTTAGATATTTACGATGCTGCATTAAATAGCGATAGCAATATACTTGTTGATGCTAAAGCTGGTACTGGGAAATGTTTGGGAAAGGGTACAAAAATTTTAATGTATGATGGTAGTATAAAAAACGTTGAGCATATAGTTGTTGGAGATGTTTTGATGGGTGATGATTCAACACCAAGAAACGTTTTATCAACAACAACAGGTAAGGGTGGATTATTTAAAATATCACCAACAAAAAATAAATCTTTTATCTGTAATGATGTACATATTTTGTCACTAAAAAAGCGTGTAAAGACAGGAGTATTCTTTACAGCAGATATACCGTTAGATATTTTTTTAAAAAAATCTGTAACAGATCAAAAAATGCATTATTTGTATAGAGAGGTTGTTGATTTTAATAATGAAACAAGTTCTGATTATTTTTTACTTGGTAAATCTTTTTTTAAACAAAAACATAATGCTAATATAATTAATACTACTTCTGAAAACAGAAGAAAAATTTTTGCATCAATTGTTAATAATTTTGGTGTTGTTCAATACTCAGATATTAGATTTTATCAAAGAAATATTGATCACAATATTGATATTTTTACAAGATTGGTAGAAAGTCTTGGATATACAATTACATATTACGAAAAAGGTTATAACGGTTATCTTGTTAGAGGTGATTTTAGACTTTTAAAAAAATATCTTGACGATACAATACTTGATGATTTAATTTTAGAAAGCAAGCATAACTATAACATATATAAATTTAATGTTGAATATGTTGGTATTGGAAATTACTATGGGTTTGAATTAGATGGTAATAAAAGATTTTTATTAGATAATTTTATTGTAACACATAACACAACTACAATTAAAGGTATCGTTAATAGAATATTAGAAAATAAACCAGAATTAAAAATAGCAACAGTTGCATTTAATAATCATATTTCAAAAGAGTTAAAAACTAAATTACCTGAAGCGAAAAATTTAAAGATATCGACTACACATGCAATTGGTTTTGGAGCAATATTGAGGAAATATAAAAATGCTATTGTTGATGAAGATAAAGTAATGAAAATTATCGAGAAAAAATCAAAGAGTTGGCGATTAAATCCAGAAGAAATAAATATTTCTCAATATAAAATGAATCTTCAAACAATAGTATCATTATGTAAACTTACTTTATCACAAACACCTAATCAGATTAATTTTATTGCAAATAAATATGGATATAAAATTGAACCATTAGATGTTACAAGAATAAGATCAATATTAGAAGCTTCTTTAAATGATACAAAAACTTTTGATTTCAATGATATGGTTTTTGTGCCATCAATAGACAGTAAATTATTTATTATACAAAATGATTATGTTATTGTTGATGAATGTTTACCATCTACACAAAAAATTGTGACAAAAAATGGTGCAATGACTATAAAGGATATTTATAAACATTATCAAAAAAGATACCATAGAGATATTAAAGTATTATCATATAATTTTGAAAAAAATATAACTGAATATAAACCAATTGAAAGGGTTTGGAAATCTTCTGATAAGAAAGATGTTTATAGGGTTAAAACTGACTCAAAATTTAGTGTAAAAACAACTTTAAATCATAAACATTATGTTTGGGATAATATTTCTAATAGTTTTGTTGTTAAAACACTTGAAAATGTAAAAGTTGGTGATTATTTATTTGTTAATAATAATAATATTTTTAGAACTAAGGTTGGTAGTAAAGATATTAATGATTATATGCAATCATTATTAATGACAAGAGTTATGTATTCAAAAAAAAATAATGCTGTGTCATTTGAAATTGCTAGAACCGACTCAACAATAAAAAATTATCAAGAAGAATTATATAAGTTAGGTGAAAAATTAAAAACTAAAATGGGTAGTACTGAAAACAGATTAATTACTGCTGCATTTTACAATGATAATTATGAATTTAATAGATTTAATTTTATTAAAAACGTAATGAATGAAAAGCATCTTGCAATTATTTATATGGATACTAATTTTAAAAGAAATCCGAGAAATAAATTTTCAATAAAAGCAGAAAGTTTTGATCATTTCTTGATTTGCAAAAAACTAATAGAAAAAAGATTTTTATTAAAAGAATTATCGTATAGATTAGTTAAATCAAAAAAATATGAATTGACTGTTGATCCGACACAAGAGGAATATTTTTGGAATTTAATAAAAAATTATTTAACTAAAGAATATAATGAAAATAGTACTTACAATTGGGATTTTACCCAGTATGATGCAGTTAAAATATCATCAATAGATTTAATTAAACGTAATTCATTTGTATATGATATTAATGTTAAACATAATATGAATTTCTTTACAACAAATAAATCTACTGATGGTATATTGGTTCATAATTGTCAAGATTATAATAGAGCACAACAACAGATATTAACGAAAATGTTAAAAAAAGAAACTGGTAAACTTATAGCATTTGGAGATAAAAATCAGGCTATTTATGGTTTTATGGGTGCTGATATTGATGCTTTTAATTGGTTTTCAAATAGAGAAAATACTATAACACTACCATTAACAACCACATATAGATGTGCAAAAAATATTGTTAAATTAGCACAAAAAATTGTACCAAATATTTATGCAAAAGAAGATGCTATTGACGGTGTAATTAGATATGGTAGTGTTATTGATGATGCTACTGATGGTGACTATGTTTTGTGTAGAAAAAATGCACCACTAATTAAACTAGTATTTGATTTATTGGATAATAATAAAGTTGCAACAATTCTTGGTAAAGAAATTGGTGATGATATTAAGAATAAAATAAAAAATCTAAGAACATTTAATCAGATCGCAGCTATGATTACCAATAATATTAATGATACTATTGCTGATCTTGTAAGTATGGGTATATCTGATTTTGAAACACATCCTAAATATGTTGCTGTTAGAGATAATATGGAAATTATTAGAAATCTTATGAGAAGAACAAAAAGTATTGGTGAAATACTTATGTTTATTGATAAAATTTTTAGTGATAAACCAAGTGGTATTATATTGTCAACGATTCATAAATCAAAAGGTTTAGAAGCTGATAGAGTTTTTATTGTAAAACCAAATGAAATGAAAGTTAAATCACCTATCGCATGGATGAACCAAGCAGAAATTAATCTTGAATATATTGCATATACAAGAGCAAAAAATGAGTTAATTATTGATAAAGATTGGGATAATGAACAAGCCTAAGTATAAAATTGTAGAAAGATATTATAATATCTTAATGCAAGAAGTAAAAAAACAGGTAAAAACAAAAACTGAGTTTGTTGTTGTTGTTAATGGTCTACCGCATCCGTTAAGAATATATGTTGAAGATGGTGAATATATAATAAAAAAATTAGATAATACTATTATTAGTGATTATGAATTTAAAATTTTTTTACATGAAACTATTTTTTATATAGATTATATTTTATATAGTTTTGTAAACTCAACTGGTACATATTATAATGAAAATGCTGAATATTACGAAATATTTTCTTTTATACTTTATATAAAAGATGATAATATTCATTATAAATATACACCTATAGAAAATTTACAATCAATATATAGAAAAAATATATTTAATAATAATTTCCAAATAAAGAAGGAACAGATTATATATAAGGATGAACAAAATATTTTGATGGAATTGTTTGAAGATTAAATGTAGTATTTATATTAAAGACTATAATAATGAATATAATTTCAAAAAAAGATAAAGAAGAGTTGTTTGCAATGGTTAAAAGCCATTTAGGTTATCCTAAAAGAAATTTTGAATTAGATGAACAGATGCTAAATACTGAATTTAAATTAGCATTGTCTGATTATAGTTCAATAATTAATAATTGGTTAATCGAACAACAATGGCATAACCTACAAAATATAGACATTAATGCTCAAGATTTAACATTAGCATTAACAACTAAAACACTTGAATTTGAAAAATCGTTTACCGAGGCATATTCAAAACAGGTTGGTCTTGGTGCAGGTACAAAGGTTGGTTGGGAATTAAAAAAAGATTATATTATTGTAAAAGCTGATACACAAGTTTATCAATTACCTGCAAATAGAGAGATTAATGAGGTGTTATGGTATACACCTGCTAATATGGATCAAGGTTTAATTGATCCTTTTGCTGTTTCTAATTGGGGTGCGGGTGCTTTTGGTTGGTCATATATGGGTAGACCAGCACAATATATGCAACCAACATATTCATTATTATTGTCATCACAGGACAGAGCATTTAAAAGAAGATTAGTACAATCTGATCTTACATATAGAATAACAGGTGGCCCAGAAGGAACAAAAATGTTATATTTGTACCCAATTCCAGGCTCAAGGCTTGAAATTACAGGAAAATGGGGTAAAACTCTTGAAGGTTCAAAGGTTTGGTATTTTTATTACGATACAACTAATAAATCAAAAACTAGATGTATAAAAAAGAATAAAGATATTATTAGACTACCTTCTGATGTTAATATTGATGAATTAACTTGGGATGATTTAAACTCAGTTTCGAAGTCAAGGGTAAGAAGATTATTCTTTGCATATGTGAAAAAAAATATTGGTAGAATAAGAGGTTTTTTCTCTGGTGATTTAAAAATTGATGACGTTCAATTAACAATGGATTACAGAATGTTATTGGATGAGGGTGAATCTGAAGAGGAAAAATTGATTACCGAAATTAAAGAGAGTTTAGAAAAGATGTCATATAAACAAATGATGGAAGATCGTGCAAGCATTGCTGAAAATCTTAACAAGACATTACAATATCAACCATTTAAACATCCAATTATTGTAAGATAATGAAAATTTTAGAAATTATTAGAGAAGAATTTAATCAATTAACAGATTTAAAAAATGAACCCTTTGTAAAAGAAATAAAACAAAATGGTGGTAATTTTTATTATGTTGGTGGTTTTGTTAGAGATTCATTTTTAGGTAAAGATTCTAAAGATATTGATATACTAATTACTGGAATCCCAATTGATCAGTTAAATTCAATTTTACAGAAATATGGAAAGGTTAATAATGTTGGACAATCTTTTGGTATAATAAAATTTATTCCTGATGGTTATACTGATGATTTAGACATTGCTATCCCAAGAATTGAAAAATCAACAGGTGATAAATATACTGATTTTGAGGTTCAATCGGATCATACATTACCAATAGAATCAGACCTTTTTAGGAGAGATTTTTCAATTAATGCAATTGCTAAAGATATTGACGGTAATATTATTGATCCTTTTGGTGGTGTAAATGATTTGAAAAATAAAGTGATACGAATGGTTAATCCTGAAGCATTTTCAGATGACCCACTCCGTATGCTAAGAGCAATACAATTTTCTTCAAGATTTAATTTTACTATTGAACAAAAAACATTTAATGAAATAAAAAATAATGCATCTAAAATTAAAAGTATAACCTCTGAAAGAATATTAATTGAGTTTGATAAGATAGTAAAAAAAGGTAATCCTGAGAAATCAATATTTGACTTAATTGAAACTAATTTATATCAAAATATTTTTGGTACTAATCCAAATATAAACAAAGATTTAAATTTATCACAAATATCAAATATGGGTGAATTTATTTTTTGTTTATTATATGATACCTCAATAAATAATATTAGTGATTATTTTAAAAAGAATATGAAAGGCGATATTGATAATACTAAAGTAATATCATCAATTGAAAATCTTGTTAATAATTTCACTAATGATAGAATAAAAAATTTATTAATATTATTCAATATATATAATAAAATAGATCAGAATATTATTAATACAAAATTATTAAATAATGATTATCAAAACTTATTTAAAGAATTCCTTAAATATCCTAAAACGTTAAAAGAACTTGATGTTAATGGAAATGATATTATGCAATTAGGATACAAAGGAAACGAAATAACCGATATATTTAAAAAAATAATTATTGGTTTATATAGTAACACAATAAATAATAAAAAAGAAGAAATTTTAAATTATGTTCAGAGATAAAGATTATTATAGATTTTTAGAATTATCAGGATTAATAACTGAATCAAATAAACGAATAACTAAAATAAGTTTTTATGATTTTGACTCTACTTTAGTTAAAACTCCTGATCAAGAAAACGGTATGATTGAATATGAAAATAAAATGGGTGTAAAATGGCCACATATTGGTTGGTGGTCAAAACCTGAAACATTAGATTATACCATATTTGATATTAAAGCATATGACCCAGTAAGAAATATGTTAAATAAAGATAATAATGATACATCTGTATTAACATGCTTAATGACAGCAAGAATTGTTAAATTAAAGAATGAGATTATTAATCTTTTAAATCATTTGAATTTAAAATTTGACATATATTCATTAAAAGAAAATAATAATGAAAAGGATGTGAGAATTGAAAATTATTTATCAATGTATCCTATGGTAACTGATATTGATATTTATGATGACAGAGATAAAGAGTTTGCACTTTTTTATCCATTAAGGGATAAATTAGCACAAAAAAATATTAACGTAAATATTTTTAAATGTGATAAAGGTAATATTACAAAAATATGATTGAGAGTGGCGGTTATGCTGGAATATTCTTTAATAAAGAAGATATTATAAATAAATTTGTACCAGAGCATGAAAATGTGTTTGCACATCATTCAACAATAAAATTTGATCCAGATAGAATTCTTGATTTACCTTTAGGGAAAAGAGTAAGAGTTGCAGTTTTAGGTAGATTAATAACAGATAATGTTGATGCATTACTAGTTGATAATCCATATTCAATAAATAAATATCCACATATTACTATATCAACAGCAGAAGGTGTAAAACCAAAGGATAGTAATACTGAATTTGAGGAAAATAAAGATAAAATTACTTATTATAAAGGTAGAATATTTTTAATTGGTAAAATTGGTTATTTTGATAAAGAAAAAATATTATTTGATAAGAATATGGATAGAATATTTGAAAACATTAAAGGTGGTTTAGCTGATGGTAAAAATATTACTGATATTGCAAAAAAACATTATAAAGATGAATATAAAATCCATTTAAATAAATTAAAAAAACTGTTATTAAAGGGTATTAAAGTTGAAATGGAACATACTAATGATAAAAAAATTGCAAAAGAAATCGCATTAGATCATTTGTATGAATTAGCAGATTATTATGATAGACTTGATAAAGTTGAGAATGATAAACCATTAAAAGAAAATATAGTATTTATAAAAAAAAATACTATGGATATTAATGAAATAATAAATGATGAGTATAATAATTTAGTAAACGAATCGTTTAAAAAATTATTTGGTGGTGTTGCTTTAATGTACGCTTTAACAAATCCATTAAATATAAAAAACTATGAAGCTAATGTTGAAACTACTAAATTAGCTAATATAATGAAAAACGTTGGAGATAAATATAATAACGTTGAATATATAACAATTAAATCTTATAACGTAAAAACTGCAATCGAAAAGTTAAAAAACGAAAACCCAGATTTATTAGAAAAACCATATACTGTACTTGTTGATCAAAGTGGCGGTGCGTATGCTAATGTTCATTTTTTAATTGGTGATGAAAAAATTATAAATTCATTTGAAAATAAGTTCTTAACCGAAAAATAATGTTTGAGGAAAATGATAATAATAGATTAAATTTCTTCTATTCTAAAGAAAGTTTTAATTTAGATATAGAATATTTAAATCATTATATAAAGGATGATTTGAATATGAAGTTTTTATTACATAGAGTTAATCATATAAAAAGTAAATCAAATAATATATACGGTGAAACAAAAGCTAAGGATAAAAGATTTTTAGATGCAGTTGTTTTATATGGTTTAATCAGTATTAAACAAGGTGAGAATAAAAATTTAAATGGTAATGGTATTAGAAGAGAGGATGTTGGTGAAATTATTATTACCATATTAAAGAAAGAATTAAATAAAACTGATATTATTATTAGTGCAGGTGATTATATTTCATATTATGTTGATTCAAATAAATTAAGATATTTTGAAATAACAAATCCTAATTATGTTGATTATAGTACAACACAAAGTAGAGGTGCAATTGAATCTGTTTATAAAAAAATTACTGCTATACCAGCAAGAGAAGATGTTGTAATGAAATTTAATGAATAAAATGTTAAATGAAATAGATTTATCAAAAATTAAAGTAAATAATGGGTTAAGTTTTTTATTTGAAGATGAAAACACATTAAATCCAATTTATAGAGATAAACTTTTAAATATTTTTTATTTTTTTTCTGAAAAACTAATAGGTGAAAATCAAAACATTATAAATATATTAGACGTAACACTTACTGGGAGCCTTGTTAATTATAATTATAATGAAAATAGCGATATAGATTTACATATTATTGTCAAAGATGATTATGAATTACTATCAACAAAAGCAAAACTGTTTAATTTAAAATATAATATTAAAATGGAAGATCATTTTGTTGAGGTTTATGTTCAAAAATATGATGAACAACATAGCTCAACAGGGGTATATAGTCTATTAAAAAATAAATGGTTAGTAAAACCCGATAAGAAAATAAATATTTCTTTAGATAAAAAAACACTTGAAAAAAAATATAATTACTTTTTAAATCAAATAGACATTGCATTAGCATCAGATAATATTAAATTTATAAAAAATATTATTGATAAAATAAAAAAATTTAGACAAAGAGGTTTAGAAAATAATGGTGAATACTCTGTTGAAAATATTGTATTTAAATTATTGAGATATGATGGATATTTAAAAAAAATATATGATCATTTAAGTAATATTGAAATAAAAA
>Ga0075157_10000189_pt1 | contig 59486 bp, 55 predicted proteins | sample JI81BgreenDNA_FD_70967 | JGI IMG/M metagenome (GOLD analysis project Ga0075157, IMG submission 70967) | Wastewater effluent complex algal communities from Wisconsin, to seasonally profile nutrient transformation and Carbon sequestration -... | ecosystem: Engineered > WWTP > Effluent > Algae...
CGGCAACATTTATGTAAGTGGCGCAACTTATGCAGGAGGTCAAAATTACAATGCCTTACTTTTAAAATACAATAGCAGCGGAAGTAAACAATGGGAAGCGACATGGAACAGTAGTATAAGTTCGGAAGACTATGCTTCTGCCCTCCATGTTGACGCTTCGAGCAGTGTTGTTTATGTAACAGGTACAACTAAAAACACCAGTGGAAACATGGATTTTATTTGTTTGAAATACACTGATGGTGGTTCATTTGTTTGGGCAAATTCAGCAGGATATGCTAGTAATGATGATATTCCAAACAGCATTTATATGAAAGGTAGTAGATTGTATTCAGGAGGTGGAAGTTTGGAAGGGACAACTGGAAAACTACTTTTAGTTGAATGGAACACAAGCACAGGCGCCATAATAAATACCTAAGCTTCAGGAAGCACAAGCATGCAATTCACTAATTTAACTTCCATTGATGGTGATGCTGCGGGCAATATTTATCTGGGAGGTGGGAAGTTAAATACTGGAACAGGCATGGACATTTTTGTGATGAAATTAGATGATGATTTAAATGTGCTTTGGACACAAAGTTATAACAGCGATGAAAGCAATTATGATGTTGCCAATGCCATTCATGTTGATAAAAATGGCAATGTTGTAGTAGGTGGAAAGTCAGAAATAGAAGGAGAAGAAAGTAATTACACTGTCATTAAATACAATTCATCTGGCACACAACAATGGGTAGCAAGTTTTAACGGAACAAAAAATGGTACTGATGAAGTAACTGCCTTAAACAGTGATAATTCAGGTAATATTTATGTAACCGGAACAAGTTTTAATGGTATGAATAAAGATTTTCACACCATTAAGTATAATACAAGCGGAACAAAACAATGGGAAATAAGCCACAATTCTATCAAAAACGCAGATGATATTCCTTATGGAATAGCCAAAGTAGGCGATATGGTTTTGGTTTGTGGTCACACTGGTGATGGTAATCCGAGCAATTATAAATTGGTGCAATATCAGGAATTAGAAATGATAGTTCCACCCGATGATGAGTTAATTTCTTCTGCTTATAGCTATCAAGCCAACAACGGCCAAATAGTAGACAACAATGGCGACTTAGTTCCAGAAATTAAATATGAAAGCACCAACGGGTTTCCGAAAGCTTATTTTAGTGATGATAAAGTACATTTTGTATTGGCAAAAATTGACACCATTCCAACTACAGAAGATACTTTGTATAGAATGGACATGAGTTTTAACAATAACAATTCTCCACAAGTTTATGCCTCAAAAAGAAATGAGAGTTATGCTAATTATTTTTTAGGGGGATTAGCAGAACCAGTAACAGCAGTTCCAAATTACAAGCAATTAATTATGAATGATGTTTGGAGTGGCATAGACATAGTTTACAGTTCCAACAACAAAGGTTTTAAAATGTATATAATTTGCGAAGCCGGAGTTGATCCAGCAACAGTAAGTTTAAAATTTGAAGGGGCACAAAATTTATCATCATCAGGCAACAATATTTTGCTAGAAACAGCCATTGGCAACATTGATTTTTCAAGAGTTACAGCTTATCAGATTTATAGCAACGAAAGAACACCTTTTGAAACAGAACCTTCCATAGTTATTGATGGTGAAGACCTTAGCTTTCATTTTGAAAATGGCTATGACTATTTAGCGCCTGTGGTGATACAAGTCGATTTTGGACATTTAACACCTTCCACAGCTCAAATAGGAAACATTGAATGGAGTAGCTTTTTAGGTGGAAATAAGAGAGATTATATTAGAAAAGTGAAAACAGATTTAAGTACTAATGCTTTTTATGTTTTTGGTGATACTTTTTCTGAATTTTTTCCCAACAATACGGGAATAGTCAATGAGCGATATAAGGCTGGACGTGATATGTTTTTATGCAGATTTAAACCTGACAAAAATATTGATTGGACAACTTATTATGGAGGAAACATGCAAGATATTTCAGATGGTTTTATTGAAAATGGAACAAAGCTTATTGCCACTGGAAGGTCAAATAGTATTAATTTACCTACTCCAAATGGATATGGGTCTAATAGTTATCATAAAACTACTTTATCGGGTTTAGATCTATATACAGATGGAGTTATATTTGTTTTAAATAAAACTGATGGGGTGTTATTGCATGGAACCTATTTTGGAGGATATTTTAATGAAGGAATACATGGTGTCGAGCAATTTAGCAGCAATGCATCAAGCTTCTATATTTATGGTGAAACAAATTCAATGACCACAACAACCAATAATACAACATCTCCTTGTCCTACAGCAAATGACAATGGTTTTCCTCTTTGTAATAACGGAGGATATTTTCAATCTAGTCATGGCGGAGGGAATACCGATGCTTTTGTGGCACAATTTTCAACTTCAAACTTTCAGCTATTGTGGTCAACATATTTTGGAGGAAGTGGATATGATAATTTTTTAAATTCAACAGCATATTCAACCGATATTGATGGCAAATTGTTTTTTGTAGGCGCAACATCATCCAGTAATCCTTCTTCCTCATCTAGTTATTGCTCTGTTCCTGTAAACGGAGAATTTCCATTGTGTAATTCAAATTCGCAATCTTATTTTCAAACAAGCTTTCAAGGATCAGGTAACGGCATAGTTGATGGAATAATAGTTCAGTTTAATAGAAGCAATGAGTTAAAGTGGTCAACTTATTTTGGTGGTTATAGTAGTGATTGGATATATGCAGTTGATATAGATAACAATGCCGAATTACACATTGGAGGAAATACATTAACATCAACCGCTTCCAATATTAATTGTGATGTGCCAACCAACGGAGGCTTTCCTGTTTGCAGTACCGGAAATAAATATTTTGCATCAAATGCAAGCCCTGGTCATGGTGATGCGTTTATCTCAACTTTTAATTCAAACAATCAGCTAACTTGGTCAACCTTTTTAGGAGGAGATTTAGGAGAAAGAATAAACGTAATAAAAATTTTGGATAAAAATACTGGGAATTTTATGATTGGTGGAGAAACTAATTCAACAAATTTTCCTGTGTCAAATTCAACAGGAAGTTACTATCAGTATCAATTAGCAGATGTTTCTAATAATTCAGGATTAACAGATGGATTTATAGGATACTTTAATAGTAATAAACAAAAAAAATGGACTAGTTATTATGGAGGAATAAGCAATCCTGATGACTTTTTCAATGATTTTGAATTTGTAAACGACATAGATGTATTAAATAATGAAAGAATAATTGTTGTTGGAAAATCTGATGGTGAAGGATTGAGCGCCAATTTCCCATTAACATGTGATTTAAGTCAAAATTATTGTGATTTAATTGGTGAAATGAATAATAATATTGTTGCTGATGGTTTTATGAGTATTATTAACTTAAATGATATTATTATTTCAAACGTACAAGAAACAAATGAGAGTAATTCTACGCTGATTTATCCAAATCCCTCAAGCCATAATATTACTATAGAAAACACATTTGAAACTATAAAGGAAATTAGTGTTTATAATTTAGTTGGAGTTTTAATGATTAAAATGTCTCATATAAAAGAAGGAAAAACTACATTAGATATTAGTTCATTTTCGAATGGAATGTATTACCTTCAAGTTTCAGATTATTCAGGAAAAATTACTTCAGCTAAATTTATAAAACAATGATGAAAAAATTAATATTAATCCCCATTTTATTTTTAGCAAAATGGGGATTTTCCCAAATAGTGCAGCCTCTTTTCGGTGGAGTTAATAATAATGTTTCGGATTTAACTATTTACGATGGTAAACTGATTATAGGTGGCGGGTTTAACACAGTTGATAGCATGAATATATGGGGTATATGTTCGTGGGATGGGCAATATTTCGATTCGCTTGGTCCAGGTTTAAAAGATCCTGATTCTAATTATCCGAGGTTGTTAAAGCGGTTGTATGTTTATAATAATAAATTATATATAGGTGGGGCTTTTGATTCAATAGGAAGTATAAGAGTTAATGGATTAGCAGCATGGAATGGAATTAATTGGAGTGCATTAAACACGGGTGTATTTTCGGTTGATCCTTTCAATCAAACATTTAACAATGGAGTAGTTGCTGATATTTTTGAATATGATAATCAATTGCACATTTTTGGATGTTTCGAATATGTTTATACTAGCGCAGTAAATAGCACTGCCAAATGGGATGGCAATTATTTAACCTTGGGAATTCCCGATTTAGATTGCTATGCAGGTTTAGGAGTGCAATATAAAGGTAAAGCTATTGTTACGAGTAATAGTTTTGATAGATTTTTGGGCATTTCTAATTTAGGACAATATAATGGTGATAATAGTTGGACAAGTTTAGATAGTGCATTTGGCACTTGGGGTGGAATCTATAAAATGTTAGAGTATAAGGGTGATTTGTACATTGCCGGTTATTTTTTGAAGGCTATGGGAAACAACGGCAATTTTATTGTGAGATGGAACGGAGAAGAATGGGATGATTTAATGGGAGGTGCTAATGATATTATTGGTGATATTGCTATATTAAATGATGAATTAATTGTAGCTGGTTATTTTTCACAAATAGGCAATATTCAAGCCAATAGATTGGCAAAATGGGATGGTTCAAAATGGTGTGGTTATAATTTGGATATTAAGAATTACGATGGAACCGGAGGTGCTATTTATGCGGTTGAAGGTTATAATGATAAAATATATATCGGTGGAAACTTTGCTTCCGTAAATGGCATTAATGCTAATAGAATTTGCGCTCTAGACATTCCTGATAGTGCTTGGGTTTGCGGAAGTCCTTTGGCTGTTAAAGAAGAAAAATCAGTTAATTTCTCCATTTTCCCCAACCCAGCCTCAGATTTTATAACCATTAAAAACAAAATAAACCAAAATGGAAATTATACTTATTCCATTTTCGATTATCAAGGTAAAAAGATAAAAGATGGAAGTTTGAGCTTTAGCAATTCAACTGAAAAAATCAGCATTCAAGAATTTAATTCAGGTATTTATTTCATTCGAATTGAAAACGAAAAAGGTGTTTCTGTAGAGAAGTTTGTGAAGTTGTGAGGAAGCGTTTATTACATATTTTAATCATTTATTTTTTATTTATTTCGTGCAATTTAAATAAAGATTTAGGTAGTTCGAAGAACAATACTATTGTACTGAAAGGATTAATTATAGCTACTAACTTCAATATTCCAGTTCCAAGTAAAATTGAGATTTATCTAAATGATAAAAAGATTAATACAGCAGAAACAGATTTAAAAGGGGTATTTCAAATAAACTTAAGTGAAAGTTTATTTGAAGAAAATCTATTGGCTGTAATAAGTCCATTAAGCAATGGTTCTAAAGATACTTTGCATCATCAAATAGAAAAAATAATTGCATTTCGTAAGGAAAAGAATAAATCACCTTTAAATGATACAATAAAATTTAAGTTCAATAAAACCATAAATTATTTTAATTGGAAAATTAATTGCTGCGAAGCGATCATAATTGAACGCATACTTGATAGTCATTAGAAAAAATATTTTAGTCGTGGGAATAGGAAGCAACATGGAACAGCAGTATAAAAAATGCTGCTGCCCTTCATGTTGGGCTAAAAATTAAATAATGGGATTGTCTTTTAATAAAAATGCCTGATGATAGATTTATTTTTCAAAAGCCAAAACAAGATTTTACACCTACAAAATTATCGCCCTCGATAAATACGGCAAAACCCACGAATATTTAGGCCATTTAAATTTGATTCGTTGAGGTTTGAATAAAAAAGACTGGCTTTCGGCCAGTCTTTTTTTAATTGTTATCATAAATTTTTATAATTTGAATTATTAATTCAATAATGTGAATTATTAATTCAATAATGTAAATTATCAATGATATTGTATGATAATGATATAAGTTTAAAAATATCATTATTATTAGAATTATTTGTTTTTCATTTATTATTATTTTCATCTAATTTTATTTATTTATTATTATTTATCAATATAAATATTGGCCGTTTTCAATTTTTAGCAAAAAAAATTGCAACTAATTGAAAATGAGGTAAAATAATTTTAAGGAAGCAAAAATTTAATGATCTAAGAGCAGTTGAAAAGCATTCTAGATAAACCTTAAATATAAATCATAACAAATAGTAATATGCCTTTAATAAATTATTTAAGAGAATATTTAGACGTTTGAATTTTCAAAATAAAAATTTAAAATAAGAGTAGTTTTAAATTTAACTTTACAGGGTTTAAAAATGGAATTGAAGAATGACAATAGCAGATATTTTAAGAGATAGTAATTACAGCATTTCTTTGTTTACCGACAAAGAAATCAATCAATTAGAAGCAGACATTTTGTTTCGTGAAGTAAAGGGCAAAAAAACACCTTACTTAAAATGTGTAATCCGACAAAAGGAAATCAAACTTACACCCGAAGAAATTGTAAGACAGCTTTACGTTAAGCGACTGATTAACCTCTACAAATATCCTCAACAACTTATACAACTTGAAATCGGTATCAACTTTGGCGTTGAAGTAAAACGGGCAGACATTGTAGTTTATGACAGCAACCGACCTGATGCACCTTACATAATCGTTGAACTCAAAAAACCGAAACTTAAAGAAGGTAAAGAGCAATTAAAAAGTTACTGCAATGCGACAGGTGCACCAATAGGTATTTGGAGCAACGGAGACGGTGAACAGTTTTACCACAGACAAGACCCAAACTATTTCAGCGAACTTTCTGATTTACCATACGGAAACGAAAACCTTGACGACTTTTTAAAACAACGTAACCAATACACCATTCTTGACTTGCTCATAAACGACAAGTTGAAAGAGAAATCGCTGAAACAAATCGTATTAGAATTAGAAGATGAAGTTTTGGCAAACGCAGGAGTTGACGTTTTTGAAGAATGTTTCAAACTCATTTTTACAAAACTATATGACGAGAAACAAAGTGGTGATGATATTACCACAATTCAAAAATGGTTAGAGTTCAACCCTGACAAAACTATTAACGATATCCCCGAAACAGTATCAAAGAAATTCAGAAAACTACAATTCCGAAATATCGGAACAGACAAACAAGTAAAAGACAATTTTGAAGAACTGTTTTTAGAAGCACAAGGCGAATGGAAAGGCATTTTTCCACCATCAACGCAACTAAGCCCACGTATGACACCTTCTCATACTGCGATTTGTATGTCTTATTTGCAAAATATAAAACTCTTCAATTCCAATCTTGAAGTAGTTGATGAAGCATTTGAATACTTAGTAAACAAAAGCAACAAAGGAGAAAAGGGACAATATTTTACACCACGTTATGTAATTGATATGTGTGTAAAAATGCTTAACCCGAAACCCGAAGAATATATGATAGACACAGCTTCGGGAAGTTGTGGATTTCCTGTTCATACCATTTTTAAAGTTTGGAGTGAACTCAATCCAGACGAAAGCCATTTGTTTACTGCACAAGACAAAACCAAAGAGCAAATAAAATATGTTCGTGAAAAAGTATTTGCCATTGACTTTGACGACAAAGCCGTAAGAGTTGGCAAAACGCTTAACATTATTGCAGGTGACGGAGAAACAAATGTTTTACTTCTTAACTCTTTGGACTATGAAAGTTGGAACGAAGCAGCCAAAGACAGTGCTTTTCAAGCCGATTTTGGGACAGGTTTTGCCAACTTTGAAAGATTGCGAGTGAACAAAAAAGAAGTAAACGGAAGAAAAGATTTTCGCAACTTTCAGTTTGATGTGTTAATGGCAAACCCACCATTTGCGGGAGATATTAAAGACAGTAAAATCATAACCAAATACGAACTTGGCAAGAAATATCAAACCAAAACTGTAACAGTTGCCAATCAAAAACAAAAACTTTCAGTTCATAAAGGTTGGGCAGAAAAAATAAGCCGTGATATTCTTTTCATTGAGCGTAACTTAAATATGCTCAAACCTGGCGGACGAATGGCTATTGTTTTACCGCAAGGAAGGTTTAACAATAGTAGTGATAAAACTATTCGTGATTTTGTTTCAGAGCATTGCAGAATATTAGCGGTTGTAGGTTTGCACGGAAATTCATTTAAACCACACACAGGCACAAAGACAAGTGTAATGTTTGTGCAAAAATGGGATGATGAACTTTGCCCTAAACAAGAAGATTACAACATATTTTTTGCTACACAAAAAGTTGCAGGCAAAGACAATAGTGGTGAAAAAGTTTTTGAAACAGAGATAGTGCCAGCAGTAGAACCCATTTACAAAACTTGGACAGAAGACATTGTTGATGAAGACACGGGCGAAACTGTAACTATTGAACGAAGAGAGATTTTAAAAGAAGGACACCCCGAATATACTAAACTAAAAACTGACCGTTGGGGACACCCAATTGTCAAACACGACTTATTCAATACAGATGGCTTAACTCAAGACGGAATTGCAGAAGCATTTGCAGAGTTTGCAAAAAAAGAACGATTAAGTTTTTTTCTCTAAGCCCCTTTGATGAAGCCAAATACAAGGCATTGTTAAAGGGGCTTGAAGTTCACATTAGTTTATTGTCAGAAGTTGCAAGTAATGAACGACTTGATTCTCAATACTTCCTTAAAGAATTGGTAGAAAATGACAATAAAATTGAAAGTAAACCTCACGATTTAATTTCAGATCTTGGTTTAGTAACAGATGGCAATCATTTAACTATAGCGGAAAACTTTGAGCAAAATGGTATCCGCTATTTAAGGGGGCAAGACATTTCTTCACGAATGATGCTTGATGAAAGAAATGCTGTATTTATACCCGAAACTGAGTATGATAAACTTTCACGTTCTCATATTTTCAAAGATGATGTTTTAATTACAATTGTTGGTGCTAATACAGGCCAAACCGCTTTAGTTTATAATCCACCTTCAAAACTAACCGCTAATTGCAAATTGGGTTTTGCAAGGGTCGATAAGACAAAAATTAATCCTGCTTTTCTGCATATTTTCTTAGTTTCAAAATTTGGACAAAACCATATTCAAAGAAGAATACGTGGAGGTGGTCAAACCGGGCTTATTTTACCTGATTTGAGAAATTTGAAAATCCCCAGATTTAGCAATCTTCTTGAAACTGAAATAGCGAAACTTAATCTTGAATCACATTCTAAAGACGAGCTTTCTAAACAAGTTTATATTAATGCTGTAGAACGACTTTTAGAAGTACTTGAACTTAATAATTGGCAACCAACAGAAGAAGCAAAAGCCATAAAGAAATTTTCGCAATCATTCGCTACTAGCGGAAGACTTGATGCAGAATATTATCAACCAAAATTTGATGAAGTTTTAGAAGTAATTAGTAAAGTGAAACATAAGTCTTTAGGAAGTATTGCGAGTTTCAAAAAATCAATAGAGCCAGGTTCAGACGCTTACCAAACAGAAGGCGTTCCGTTTATTCGTGTTTCAGACATTTCAAAGTTTGGTCTTTCGGAACCTGAAATCCACCTTGACAGAGAAATCTATAATGACGAAACACTGAAACCAAAGAAAGACACTATTTTGCTTTCAAAGGACGGCAGCGTAGGCATTGCCTACAAAGTAGAACAAGACCTTGATGTAATTACTTCAAGTGCTTTGCTTCATTTAACAATTACCGACAAAGAAGTCCTACCCGACTACTTGACTTTGGTGCTTAACAGCAAATTGACACAAATGCAAGCCGAGAGAGATGCAGGCGGTTCAATCATTCAACATTGGCGACCAGACGAAATAAAACAAGTTCAAATTCCAGTTTTACCAATGGACACACAAATAGAATTAGTGAAGCAAATTCAACAATCATTCAAACTAAGACAAGAAAGCACAATACTAATTTACATAGCAAAACAAGCAGTTGAAATCGCAATAGAACAAGACGAGCAGACAGCTTTGAAATTTATAAATGAGAATATTGATGGCGACTAACACTCACATAGAAAGATGGATTAGTAGAGCAGAAATGGACTACTACACAATGTTTATTGGGATATGGATTTTAAATTAAATACTATTTTTATTAAATCCCAATTGCCAAATAAACATAATATTTAGAATCCTTCAAATCCTCTTCTCTTTGATTTTCGTGGCGTTTATTGCAACAATTTTCATGCTCCCAGAACTCATTTATTAATTCAGACTCAATTTTAGTTACATCTTTTTTATAATCACTAACGTAAATTATTTCTATTTCCTGCACATCTAAACCTTTATGTTTTTCATAACTTTTAAATCTTGGCCTTGCCCCTTTATGTGAAACATATCCAATTACCACAAGATTTTCTTCGAGCGTCACTTCTGTTATTTCTCTTAATTTTTTATAAACTTTTTCTGGACTGCCTTTTAGAGGATTATTAACCACTCTAATTTTTGAATTGCTAGGATTAAGATCCATAATTTTAATTTTTATTATGCAATTATACAATCAATAATAAAACTATATTCACTAAGTATTTAATAATTTTTAGTTGTTATTATAATTTATTGTATCCATTGAAAAGCAAAACTCAAAAATTGCATCCTTCAATTCAAGGTAGAATTTGGCCGTTTCTATTTTCATAGATTTCTTATATGCTTTTAGTTTTTGAAATTCAATGATGTTGGTTCTTTCAAAACCTTAACTCACTCTTCTTGACACACAACACAAAACTCTCAATACTAAAATCTATTAACTCAATACTCAGTAATATTTTCTCATCCCAGCGGGATGATATGTTTGTAGAGAAATATAGGATATACAATTTCACGACCCCAGCGTGGGTCGAAGATGAGCGATTTAAGGTTTTTCAAAATATTTGATTTTCTTTTTTCTTGATAAAAAAGAAACAAAAAATCAAGACGATACGAAAACCCTTCGTTTTTCCAAATTAAGCTTTAAGAAGCTTAATCGCATTAGCGGTTTACAACCTATTCAAATTAAAAAATTATTATCATTAATGCGGGATTAACCCGATGCGCCTGCGGCTGTAATCATTAGAAATTCTAATGATTAATTCGGGTATAATCTGCCCGCTGGCTCCATCGCGAACAAAGGCTGAATAAACCCTGCTTTGCACCCGCATAGCTGCCGCCTGTATCGTCATTTCCTACACACGGTTTATCTTAAATTTCATGATTTCTGTCCTTTCCAACCTTCACACCTTTCAACCCCCATCCTCATGCACAAATCTCCTTCATGGTACATGGTACAAAAATTTATCGTACAAAAACCTTCAACTTTCTAACTTTCAACCAATCTCAATACTCAAATCTAATCTCTAAAATCTCCCTTATGGTGCATGGTACAAAAATTCAACGTACAATAACCTTCAACTTTCTAAACTTTCCGACTTTTAACTAAATATCAAACTGCAAAAGGCATTAACTTTTTCCCAACCAAATCTTTTTCGGGCAATATGACTGAAATTTTATCCATAATTTCTTTTTGAAGCATTTCCAAAATTTTGTGTTTCACAAAATGTCGATGAACTACTAAACCCACCGTTCTGTAAGGAACTGGATCGGCAAATTCGCTCACATGAGTGCTTTCATTTTCTGAAAATTCACGAGCCGATAAATATGGCAATAGGGTTGAGGCATTGCTGGCTTTTACAAAACGCAATAAACTATCAATAGAACCAGCTTTGTATTTAAAGTTCAATTTATGGCTCAAATGATTGTCATAAAAATTGCATAATTCCAACACTTGATTGCGCATACAATGACCTTCTTCCAACACGCACAAATTGCTTAAATCAAGGTCTTTGGCTTTTACAGTTTGTTCATTTTGAAGTCCAGAATCAAAGAACACAAAAGGCTCATCGTACAATTTCATTTCTTGTATGTCCTTATCATTAATTGGAATTGAAACTATGCCAATGTCTAAATCGCGCGATTTAATTTGACGTAAAATTTCTGAAGTGGTGTGTTCGCGCACTTCAATATCTAAATTGGGAAATTTAGCTGCAAAGTCGGTTAAAAATAATGGCAATAAAAAGGGCGCTATGGTCGGAATTACCGAAATGGTTAAACTTCCCTTCATTTCTCCTTTTATTTCTTTGCTTAGTTCAATTAAATGCCCAATTTCTTTATTTATTTTTTTTAACTGCTCAATTATCGGCAACCCTTCAGCTGTAATTTCAACAGGTTTCTTTTTTCGATCGAAAATCAAAATACCCAATTCATCTTCTAGCTTCGAAATCATGGTGCTTAAAGTTGATTGGCTAATAAAACATTTATCAGCAGCTTTTTCAAAATGTTTTAGTTCGGCTAAGGCTATGATGTATTGAAATTGTTGTATGTTCATCTATTTTATCAATATTGTTATCTAAAATATAGTTTTTATAAAACAAATAAAGCCCATAAATTTGAATCATCAAATAAATAATATCTAATTTTTAGAAAATGGAAAAATCATTACTAATTGCAATCCTAACTGTTTCAATTAACGCAGGCGGGCAAACTTCTTCTGAAGGTAAAGGTGAATGTCCTTTTCATTCGGGCGGGGCTTCTAAACAAACCGAAAATAAAATGGAGGGCAGCAAATCTCCTAAGTCGGCACCAACCAATAAAGACTGGTGGCCAAATCAACTCGATTTAAGTGTTTTAAGACAGCATTCTGCTTTGTCAAATCCAATGGATGAATCATTTAATTACAAAAAGTCATTTAGTACTTTAGATTATGAGGCTTTAAAAAATGATTTACGCCAATTAATGACACAATCGCAAGATTGGTGGCCGGCAGATTATGGCAATTATGGTCCATTATTTATTAGAATGGCTTGGCACAGTGCCGGAACTTACAGAACTGGCGATGGCCGCGGTGGTTCACGCGATGGTCAGCAAAGATTTGCGCCACTAAATAGTTGGCCAGATAATGCTAATTTAGATAAAGCCAGAAGATTGCTTTGGCCAATTAAACAAAAATATGGCAGCAAAATTTCATGGGCCGATTTAATGATTCTTACTGGAAATGTTGCTTTAGAATCTATGGGATTTAAAACCATTGGTTTCAGTGCAGGAAGAGAAGATGTGTGGGAACCTGAAGGAAATGTTTATTGGGGAAAAGAAAACAAATGGTTAGATGATAAAAGATATTCTGAAGATAGAAAGTTAGAAAATCCTTTGGCGGCAGTTCAAATGGGTTTAATTTATGTAAATCCTGAAGGACCTAATGGAAATCCAGATCCTTTGGCCGCAGCCAAAGACATTCGCGAAACTTTTGGCAGAATGGGAATGAATGATGAAGAGACAGTGGCTTTAATTGCAGGTGGACACACATTCGGAAAAACACATGGAGCAGCAAGTGCATCGCATGTTGGACCTGAGCCTGAAGCAGCTCCAATTGAAGAACAAGGTTTTGGTTGGAAAAGCGATTACAAATCAGGTAAAGGTGCTGATGCCATTACTTCAGGTTTAGAAGTTATTTGGACAACAACACCAGCCAAATGGGGTCATGGATATTTCAAAAGTTTGTTCGAAAACGAATGGGAATTATCTAAAAGTCCTGCTGGTGCGCATCAATGGGTTGCAAAAGATTCGAAAGTGATGGTTCCGGATGCTTTTGATGCCAATAAAAAGCACAAACCAACTATGTTAACAACCGATTTGTCGCTAAAAGTTGATCCAGCTTACTTAAAAATATCTAAGAATTTTTATGAAAATCCTAAAGCATTTGAAGATGCTTTTGCGCGCGCTTGGTACAAATTAACCCATCGTGATATGGGACCAAAATCCTTACATATTGGACCAGAAGTGCCAAAAGACGATTTTATTTGGCAAGATCCAATTCCAGCAGTTAACCATAAACTAATTGATGCAAACGATATTAAAGAATTAAAATCAAGTATTTTAAATTCCGGACTTTCAACCAGCGAATTGGTTTCAACAGCATGGGCTTCTGCATCAACTTTCCGTGGCTCTGATTTTAAAGGTGGCGCAAATGGCGCTCGCATTCAATTAGCTCCGCAAGCAAACTGGCAAGTAAACAACCCAGAGCAATTGAAAAAAGTATTAGCCAAATTGAAAGAGATTCAAACCAAATTCAACGACAAATCGAAAGATAAAAAAGTTTCGATGGCTGATTTAATTGTATTAGGTGGCGCAGCAGCCATTGAAAAAGCGGCTAAAACTGCGGGTTACACAATTGAAGTGCCTTTCGCAGCAGGTAGAATGGATGCATTGCAAAATCAAACCGATGTTGAGTCAATGGCGGTTTTAGAGCCAATGGCTGATGGATTTCGCAATTATTTAAAAACAAAATACACCGTTTCAACCGAAGAATTATTGATTGATAAAGCACAACTTTTAACATTAACAGCACCTGAGATGACTGTTTTAGTAGGTGGAATGCGTGTTTTAGATGCCAATTTTGACAAATCGAAACATGGAGTTTTTACGTCTAATCCTGGAACACTTTCCAATGATTTTTTTGTAAATCTATTGGATATGAACACCGAGTGGAAAGCAGCTTCTGAAACAAAAGAAGTTTTTGAAGGAAAAGATAGAAAAACAGGAGCAACAAAATGGACCGCGACAAGAGCAGATTTAATTTTTGGTTCAAATTCTGAATTAAGAGCTATTGCAGAGGTTTACGCAAGCCAAGATGCGAAAGAAAAATTCGTGAAAGATTTTGTTAAAGCTTGGACTAAAGTAATGAACCTAGATCGTTACGATTTAAGATAATTTTGTTTTGGTTATTTGATAAATGCCATCCTCTATTTTGGGATGGCATTTTTTATTTTTAGATATAAGTTTTCAGAAAAACAAATAGGTTATTTAATACTTGATATTGTCAATACTCAAATTTATTGTCTTACAATTAATTTAATTTCACAGCAATGCTTAACTCGTTTAATTGTTCATCGTGAATAGTTGATGGAGAATCAATCATTAAATCGCGGCCTGAATTATTTTTAGGGAAAGCAATTACTTCTCTAATTGAATCTTCACCAGCAAAGGTTGCTGTTAATCTGTCAAACCCAAATGCTATTCCTCCATGTGGTGGAGCACCAAATTCAAAAGCATTCATTAAAAATCCGAACTGTTTTTGTGCTTCTTCATCGCTGAAGCCTAAAATACCAAACATTTTTTTCTGCAAATCTTTGTTGAAAATTCTAATAGATCCGCCTCCTAATTCAACACCATTAATTACCATATCGTAAGCATTGGCGCGAACCGCTCCAGGATTGGTTTCTAACAAAGCAATATCTTCTGGTTTTGGCGAAGTAAATGGATGATGCATGGCAAAAAATCTTCCTGATTCTTCATCCCATTCCAACAAAGGAAAATCTAAAACCCAAAGAGGAGCAAAAGTACCGTGCTTTCTAAAGCCCAATCTATTGCCCATTTCTAAGCGTAATTCATTTAATTGCTTGCGGGTTTTGTTCATTTCCCCACAAAGAATTAATAATAAATCGCCTGCTTCGGCTTGCATTAATTTTCCCCAAGCTTTTAAATCATCTTCACTATAAAATTTGTCAACAGACGATTTCACTGAACCATCTGTATTAAACTTAACATAAACCAAACCTTTGGCACCAATTTGAGGTTTTTTTACAAACTCAGTCAATTCATCTAATTGTTTTCTGCTAAATTCTGAGCATCCTTTGGCATTAATTCCGGCCACAAAAGGCGCTGCATCAAACACAGGGAAATTTTTGCCGGATGTATGATCAATTTCTGCATTTTTTAATTCAACAAACGACATCCCAAAACGAATGTCTGGTTTATCAGAACCATACAAACGCATTGCATCTGCAAAGGTCATTCGTGGAAAATCGTTTAATGTAATGCCTTTGATAGATTGGAAAAGCGATTTTACCAAACCTTCGAAAGTGTTTAAAATATCTTCTTGTTCAATAAAAGCCATTTCGCAGTCAATTTGAGTAAATTCTGGCTGACGATCGGCTCTTAAATCTTCATCTCTAAAACATTTTACAATTTGAAAATAACGGTCGTAACCAGCTACCATCAGTAATTGTTTGAATGTTTGAGGCGATTGAGGCAAAGCGTAAAACTCACCTGCATTCATGCGCGAAGGCACCACAAAGTCGCGCGCACCTTCAGGTGTTGATTTAATTAAAACAGGAGTTTCAACTTCTATAAATTGTAACGAATCCATGTATTTTCTGGTTTCGATAGCAATTTTATGACGCAATAATAAATTGTTTTTTAAAGGATTTCTACGCAAATCCAAATAACGATATTTCATTCTTAATTCTTCGCCACCATCGGTTTCATCTTCAATGGTGAATGGAGGTGTGGCTGAACTATTTAAAATTTCGAAAGAATCGACAATGATTTCTATATCACCTGTAAATAATTTTGGGTTTTTGCTGCTTCTTTCAGCAACTTTTCCAGTGGCTTGCACAACAAATTCACGGCCAAGTTTGCGCGCTCTTTCGCACAGCTGGGCATTTACTTCCATGTTGAAGGCCAATTGTGTTATGCCGTATCTATCGCGCAGATCAACAAAAGTCATCCCACCTAAATCTCTCGATTTTTGCACCCATCCGGCCAAAGTAACCGTTTCATTAATGTTTTTGAGGCTTAATTCGCCACAAGTTTTAGTACGTAACATGCTAAAAAAATTGAGCTGCAAATTAAGTTAAAAGGATTAGAATCTTAAAGCTGCTTGAAGTAATAAGTTTGTTAAAAACTGAATAAAATCAATTTCATTTAAAACCTGCCTGTTAACCCAAGTGAAAAGAAATAAGGACTGCCCAGTGCAATTTCAGCATTTAAGCCAAAATTTTTGATGGGTGAAAAAACAAATCGACCTAAAATCAATTGAAAAGCCGGTCTAAAATCGCTCTCTGTTTTAGATTCCCAGGTGGTGTAAAAATTTCCATTGTTATCAATATCAGCATAAGTATTTTGAATATCGTCTGTTTGAATGTTTACGCCAACTCTTAAACCACTGCTAATGCTGAAATATTTATTGTCAACGCCCAAATAGTGGTACAAATACCTTATACCTAGGTGGTTTCGCGTTCGGGCAATTTTTGACTCAACCAAACCATAAAAAACGAAATCTGAAAGAAATTCAGCATTTACTTTTTCGAAAGCAAATGCAGCACCTAATGAATGTTTTTCCTCAAAAAAATAATCAACAGCTAATTGATAAGCGCCATTTGAGCTTGAGCTGCCAGTGTAAAGATTTTCGTTAAATGATTCAAATGAAAGTACAATCGCCATAAAACTTACGCCACTATTGGCAGAAATTTCTACTTTAGAATGTGGTTCAACATCTTTAGCTTGACCAAAAGCAGCAAAAAGACTTAAAAATGTTGCTGTAAATAGGATTATTTTCTTTTTCATTGTGCGATTGAATTTTGAGGGTGATAAATTATTTTCATATTTGATTTTTATAGCAAAATTTAAAAATGATTCCAACGCTAAAGGACGAAATAAAAAATGTGCATCACAAATCGCTTAGCTATTCAGCTATTCAGTTATTTGTAAAACCATTTTTTCACCTTTATTTCAACAAATATAAAATAAATGGCTACGATAAAAACTTTCGGAACATGCCAATTATTTACATCATCAATCACCAAAGCACATTTGTGGATGCGCTCACCATGGTGTTTCATGATTTTGGAAGGCAAAATGTTTTTATAGCTCGTGCTGATGTTTTTAAGAAAAAAATGGCTCGCAGGTTTTTATTAACTGTAAAAATATTACCTATTTTCAGAGAACATGATGGGGTTGATGTGAGTATTGAAAACCAGGTTATTTCTAACCAATGCGAAAAAATAATTTTCGATAATAAATCTTTTGGTATTTATCCTGAAGGCACGCATCATGGAAAGTTATATTTAAGAAAACTGAAAAAAGGTTTTGCTCGAATGGCCTTAGACATGGCCGAAAAAAGCAATTATGAGAAAGAAATTTATATTGTTCCTGTTGGTTTAAATTACAGTAATTTATATGAAGGCAACAGCGATATTTTAGTGAATTATGGTAAACCAATTTTGTTGTCGGATTATTTTGATTTAAGTGCAGAAAACAAAGCAAAAGCCATTCTTAAACTCACCAATGACAGTTTTGAGCACCTCAAAAAATTAATGGTACATGTTGAGGATAATACCAATTATGAATTTTATGATGCCATTAGAAAATTTGCCACCGCTGAAAAAATAAATCAATTGAATTTAAAATATGATGCGCTCGAAAATGAATTTATAAGTCAAAACGAAGTGTTAAAAAAAGCCCATCAATATTTTAGTGAAAACGAAAATAAAAAAGAGTTTTTGGAACCAATTATTAGTAAATACTTTCAAATAAACGAAAGATATAAGCTTAATTTTCAGCTATTTGACGAATATTCGAAAAAGCCAAGTTTTGTTGAGCTAAGTTTACTTTTGTTTCTGCTTTCACCTTTTGTTTTAATTTCATGGCTGCATTATTTTTTACCTTCTATTTTTATTAGAAAACAGGTAAAAAAAATTTTTAAGGACAAACTTTTTCATCAAGCAGGGAAATTTGCATTAGGTGTAATTTTTATGCCCGTTTTTATTTTATTACTAGCAGCAATGCTTTTAGTAGTTGGGTTTAAACTAAAGTTTGTTTTGCTTTATATTTTGATTCAACCTTTTTGGTTTAAGTTTCATAGACGTTTTGAAAACTATAGACAACTTTGGAATGATTATAGAAACAATGCGGTATTTAAAAAGAAAAACTTAAAAGAATACAATGAATTTATGGCATTAAAATTAGCCATTCGAAATGTTTTGAAAGAAGGCAAAATAATCTAATCATTATAAAAAAGATAATATTTTCAACATCATTATTTTATTAATATTACAAAAAAATAGGAATAAATATATCTGAGATTTGAAGCCACTGCAAGCCATTTTCATTATTCTTTATCTTATATTTTCTGCTCACACAGTTGATCAAGATCTCAATAAGCAAGCTCAAAAAAGTTATTTAAATAACAATTTAGATTCAGCTTTTATTTTTATTAATTTTTCAATAAAAGAAAGAGAAGAAAAAAAAGATCAAATTGGCTTAGCCTATGATTTAACCATCAGGGCTTTATTCTATGAAAAGCAAAACAAACTGAATAGTGCTTTATCAGACATAAATCAAGCTCTAACGATTTATAAAGCAGTTAATAAACCTATTGACTTATCTAAAACTTATAACAAACAATCATATATCTATAGAAGAATGGGGCTGCTAGATTCAGCCATTATTGCTTGCGATAGGGCTTTAAATCTGGCAAAAATTGCCAACGATAAAAAATTAGTAGCCATAACGCTTACTGAAAAAAGTATTGCGCATCAAATGAAGGGCGAGGTTACTGAATCAGCAGAATTAATTACCCAATCAATTTCAATTTTAGAAAGTATAAATGACACTAATTCGCTTTCAAATGCTTATTTATCAATGGGATTGATGAATAAATTAGACAATAATTTGAGCGAAGCCATTAAAAACATTCAGAAAAGTTTAGAATTGAGTTTGAAATTAGGGCAAAGCACCAAAATTTTAAATGCACATATTAATCTTGGCGAAACGTTTATTTTAATTGAAAGTTACGACATGGCCGAAAAACACTTGTTTAAGGCCGTGGACATGCTAGGAAAAAGCAACCAGAAAAATGTAAGAGCCAGTGTTTATTGCGATTTAGGAAAACTGAACATTAAACGAAAAAGATTAGCAGAAGCTGAAAAATATGCAAAAATGGCATTGCAAATCAATGAGGAATTGAATGAAGAATTCAGTAAAATTTATGACTACATCAACTTAGGTCAAATTGAGTTATTGAAAAAAAATGGAGCAACAGCTCGCAGTTTTTTTGAACAAGCTATGGATTTATCCAATAAATTTTCAACAACAAGCGAAAGCAATGACATTTATGAAGGAATTTACAAGTCTTATTCAATAGAAGAAAATTATAAAAGTGCCCTAGAGTGGCATGAAAAATTGTTGGCATTAATTAATTCTCAAAAAAAATCACAAAAAAGCGAAGCCATTGCGGAAATAAAAACTCGTTATGAAGTAGAGAAAAAAGACGCACAAATTAAATTATTAAATAAAAACAATGAAATTGCAGAATTGGAGGCCGAAAAAAGAGCATCGCAAACTGAGTTTTTAATTGGTATTTTTATTGCAACCCTTTCTATTTTGGCCATTGTATTGTTTTTTCTTCAAAAACTTAACAAAAGCAATCAAAAACTTTTATTACAAAAGTCAGAAATTGAAAATCAAAGAAATCAAATTGAAAATCAGAAAGAAATATTGATGGCTTTGAATCATAAAAAGGATCAAATTTTAACCATTATTTCGCATGATTTGCGCAACCCAATGATTGCTGTAAAAGGGGTATTAGACTTTTACAAAAACGGTTTGCTTGAAAAAGAAGAAATTGAAAACATTGCTGTTTCGCTTAACAACAACATTTCAACCATTGATGAAACACTATTAGGTTTATTGCAATGGGCAAAAGAAGATACATTAACCACTACTGCCGAAAAAACAAAGGTTAACGTATTTAATAAAGTAAATGAAAGTTTCGTGCTGCTCCAAGAAATGGCAAGAATGAAAGGCATTAAATTTTTGAATCAATGCAATGTTGTTCATCATATTTTAATCAGTCCAATACATCTAAATATCATTATCCGAAACTTGCTTACCAACGCCACTAAGTTTAGCTATCCATCGGGTAAAATAATTGTTTCGAGTGCTGAACTTAATCAAAAAATTCAAATTTCGGTGAAGGATTTTGGAGTTGGAGTAAAAGATGATTTAAAAGAGAACTTGTTTATTACCAGTTTAGAAGAAACCAATAGCGGCACGAATGGCGAAAAAGGCTCTGGCATTGGTCTTTACCTTTGTAAAGAGTTTGTTGAGAAAAATAACGGTAAAATCTGGATTGAAAACAATCCTGAAGGAGGTTCGGTTTTTTTTATTGAATTCCCCGTAGCCTAAATGGGCTTATTTTTTATAGCTGTAATGACCAATAATGGTATAGCTAAACAAACAGTCTTCTAACACTTGTCCTGAGCCAATATTGTGTACCATAAAATACCTGTTTTCATAGCCTACTTTTTTGCTCGAAACAATGCCAATATGTGTTATTCCGCCACCTAAATTCCAGCAAACAATGTCACCTGGAACATAATCTACGGCATTTTGAGTTATTTTTTTTATCGTTCCAAATTTGGCAAAAAATGTCATCAAATTAGGAACTCTGCGGTGGTCTATATTTTTATCTGTTTTTGTTAAACCCCAGTTTTTTGGGTATTTACTAAAATTTAGTAGCATGTCTTCATGAACTTCTTTTTGCAAATCAATTCCTAATTTTCTGTAAGCCCTTATAACCACATCGGTACAAACGCCTCTATCTTTTGGTACATCACCATTCGGATAATCTAATTTATAATAAGAGGGGTCATAAAACACATTGTCTTTCGTTAAAACAATGGCTGAGTCAGCTAACTGTTTGTAAAAATTTGTTTGCCCAAGTGCTGAGTAAAAGCCAATAAAGCAAAAAACAAACAAAATCAGGTTAAATTTTTTTCTATTCAAGATGTAATCTTTTTGTTTCGATTTTATAGAACTAAAAAAACTAAAAAATCTTGCATTTAGTCAAGCTCAGGATCAATAATTTTTTGATAATTACCACCATCGGCACCACAAATAGTTAATCCATAAAACTCATTTTCCACTATCCATAAAACATACCTTTCAATTATTGAAGTTTTTAGTTTTTTGTATCGTTCAGGTTTTTTAGAATCTTTCAAATAAAAAAAATTCTGGCAATTAGGTTTCAAGTTATAGGTTAAAACAACTGTATCTGCTGCTATTTGGGCCGTTCCTAAGAACAAAGTATCGCAGTTAAAATCTATTTTAATGGTTTTTAAACCATAATTCACAGTTGTATCTGAAACCTTAGTAACCACGAAATTCGCATCAATTATTAAAGTATTATCAATTTTTAATTCAGGTGGCGTTGCCATACATTCACCATTGGGTCCACCTACAAATCCTCCACCAATCCATTCCGTGTATACATATTTTCCAATCAACGACTTATTATTAATTTGAGCTAAGCCTTTACAACTGCCAATTACTGTCAGAATTAATATTAAAAGTTTTATCATTATAAATTAAATAGAATGGTAACTAAAGGGTTTTAGATTGATTTTAATGTTATAAAGCAATTCAATTTCGGGTAATAGATTTTTATTATTTGATTTCTGGGAATAATGGGGTTGCGGATATTATTACTTGAAAATTGTTGCTCAAAGACTAGTAAACCATTGATTTTGGGGTTTTATATTTTAGTCTTGCCAAACGGTTGTAATCTCGAATAGTTGGTTTTCCAATAATTAAAACGCAAAAAACAGTTTTCCAAAACAACAAACTAGCCAATCCCACTGCTGATATTTCTAGCTTGACTTTATTTGTTTCTCCAATAAAAGGGCCACCAAAAATGGGTATATAGTGCAATGCTTCTAAAATATAAAATGTACCTATTCCTAATTTTCTACCAACAATGTAAGGATTTTCATTTAATGCATAAGACATTCCATAACCCATATTAATGAAGCTTCGCTTCCATAACTCTTTATTCGATTTCAAAGGCAGCTCTAAAAAGTTTTTTGGATTATTAGCATAGATAGGATTTGTTTCTTGAAGAAATGCCGATAATAGGAAAAGACTGAACTTTTTGCTCATTTTTTTTCCTCCAGTAGCTAGTACCAAAAAACCTTTTGCATAAAGGCTATCGCCCTTTTGAAAAGTTTTATTAAGGGGTTTTATGAAAATAGAAGTGTCAATATCAATTTTTTGGTCGAACGGCCTAAAACTAAAATACTCTGGCCCAACCTTAAATCTATAATAGGTTATCCCTTTTATTTTTTGATGTTTAGTAACTTGAAATGTTTTACAAATTGAGTCAATTACATTGTTTTGAATCGGTTCAGGATTCTCCATAAGGAGGAAACTTGAACGATTTTCATAATACTTTTTTTGACTTGAGTTTTGTCCTATTGATTCAAAAAAGCATAAAACAAAAATTAAAGTTAAAATTAAATTTCTCATAATTTTTCAATTAAAAATTAATTCTTAATCACTTATTATTTATCATTATCCATTAATCAACACTAACCATTAATCATAAACTATTAATCATTAACCATTAATCACTCACCACTAACACCTCTTCTTTTTTAATACTATTACTTTCCAGCCATTTTTGCAAACCGCTTTCAGAATTCTCGAGAAAAAATTCACCAAACTCATCAGGACAAAAACTCGAATATCCGTTAATGGTTTTAACACCAATTTGCTGTGCCGCTAGCATCATGTCAATATGTGTCACAAAATGAGCTTGGTTTTGATGAATCAAAGCAACAGCTTTAAATTGAGTAGTGCCAGATTTTTCAACCAATTGGATTATTTTTTCTTTACGAGCAATTAATGCTGCTTTTGGCTCTCTTGGAATGTAATCTGTTGAAAATAAATTATCTACAACAATCAGAAGAACTACAAAAATAAAATGTTGGGTTTTAATTCTTTCTAAAAAATAGCCAAACAATAAAAGCAATAAAAATAGTTCAACATGCATAAACCTCGAAAGAACTCGCATGCTATTAATACCAGGCAATTTAAAAATAAGGGTATACAAACTCAAACCACCTTCAGTTCTTATGTGCAACAAAACAATAATGCTTGAGGTAATAATCAATGACTTTAAAAGTAAGGGCATTGTTATCTTTTTGAAGAGATGATATAAAAGGTAAAAGGGAGGAATAAGGATGGCAAAAAGTGGTATAATTCCTGCAAAAACGGAGTGTAACCACCATTCTGTGACATTTGGTTTTGCCCAATCAAACAAAAAACGCCAAGTAATGCTGGCTTCATGCGGAAATAAATAAGAATTCCAAAGAGGCAGATTTACAATGGCTTCGCGGTACCAGCGTAGGCCTACAATTTTCGACATGGCCTGATAGGGCAATAAAAGCCACAAAAGTGCCAAAGCAGAAGCCAAAAAAAGGGCAGAGGTGTAAAGGCGTTTTTCTTTTTTGAAAAAGTAAGTAAAAACCGTCCAATTTTTCGACAACAAACAATAAATACCAATAAAAAGCGCTGAAAAATATAAAAGATAAAAACCGGTGTAAGCCACACAGTATATCTGGAAAACCAATCCAAAACAATAAATTGAAAGGTATTTTAAAGAAGGGGTAGCAACCAATTTATAAGCGGCATAAAAAACCACAGGAACCATAAATCGGATGGCCATTTGCATGTAATTGAGTTGACCTAAATTAAAAATTGAAAAGGCAAAAATATAAGCCAAAACCACAGCTATGATAGGCTTTTGGAACCATTTTTTGAATATAAAATAACTTAGCCAAAAGTTGAGCGTATAAATAGAAATCCACCACAGTTGGTAGGAAGTTTCAGGTGAAAAATTTAAGAGTCGAAAAAGATAATAAATGGGCAAAGTACCTAACATGCTATCCGATAAAGCAATGGTGTTTTGGAAAGGATACATAAATCTGCCGTCCCAAAAATTGTCGATATCACCATTGAGCCATTGGTAACCATGTTCTAACAAAAAATTAATAAATCTTGAATCGCCTAAGTCGCCCGGAATAAATGCTAAATCGAAACCCAAAATGCGCAAGCAGAAATAAGTTATACCCGCCACAAAAGCGATGAATGGGAAACTTTTTTGCATCAATTGTTTGGTATTCATGATTTGTTTTGAGTTGACAATAACTTGATAGGCATTAATGATTTGAAGGATTAAAGCTAAATTTCAAAAATAAATTTATTTCCTTTCTATTTTTTATTTCTTTTAATGATGCTAAAACTATTATATAATACTATCTTTAGAAATCTTAAAAAGCAAAACTTAGCCTTCAAATAGCTTCATTCGGCTTTTTCAAAACCGTTTTTATTTTAAAAAATTAGCTATTGAAAATTTACATAAAATACATGGTGAGTTTGCGCTGCAAAATGTTGGTAAATGCAGAGTTAAAAAAACTTGGGCTTCATTATGTGGTAATTGATTTAGGTGAAGTTGAAATTTTGGAAAACATTAGTCATGAACAACGTTCAACTTTAAAAAGAGAGCTCTTAAAATTAGGTTTTGAGCTAATGGACGATGAAAAAGCCATGATAATTGAAAAGATTAAAAACACCATTATTGAAATGGTGCATCATACAAATGAATTCCCAAAAATTAATTTTCCCCATTATTTGGCCGATCAACTTTGCTGCGATTATGCTTTTTTGGCCGATTTGTTTTCTGAAACTGAAGGAACAACCATCGAACATTTTATGTTAATGCATAAAATTGAACGGGTAAAAGAGCTAATTATTTACAATGAATTAAATTTAACTGAAATTGCCCGTAAACTTCAATATAGTAGTGTTTCGGTGCTGTCTAATCAGTTTAAAAAAAGCACGGGTTTAACGCCTTCATTTTTTAAATCCTTAAAGCGCAAAAAGAAGAATGTGCTTATGAATGTGTGAATTATACAACTCTTATATTTTATTATGTAATTATTATTCTACAGCTTGGGTTCACCTTTGTAGCATAATTTAAAACAAAATAAAATGACCAAACACTTAAAAAATAATATTGCAAACTACTTGCTTTTATCGGCTATGTTTTTTGTGAGTGTGCCAAATTTAAAAGCACAAGACAACGATGATCAAAAAAAATTAGAGTTTGGATTAAGATTAATGCCAACCATCAGCGATTTTGAAATGAAAACATCATCAGGTGGTGGCGTTTCTGGCGATGCTAATTTAGGCTTTGGTGCAGGCTTGTTTCTGGGATTCAATTTTTCAAACAATGTTGGTTTACAAGGTGAAATAATTTATAGTTCTATTTCACAAGAATCAAACGACAATAATATTGTAAGAAAAATCAATTTGAGATATGTAAACGTTCCTGTTTTATTGTCATTAAACACCAATAAATCGAAATTTGTAAATCTAAATTTGGTGATTGGACCTCAATTTGGGTTTAATGTTGGAAGTAGTATTTCTCAATCGGGTATTATTGATTTAGATAATCCGCAACCTCTTTTGGTTGTCAAAAGAAACGATGTAGGATTGGCTTATGGTGCAGGCTTAGATTTTGGACTAAACCAAGAACGAACCTTCAGATTAAGTCTGGGCTACAGAGGCGTTTTAGGTTTGATTGATGTGAGCGATAAAAGCAATAACTCATCTACTAATTCATACTATGTAATTGACAAAGCAAAAATAAAAACCCATTCAGCCTATTTAGGTTTGTCTATCATGTTTTTATAATATCTATTTAAATCTTCTTATGCCTTTCAGAATTTATGTTCGGTAAATGAACAAACAGAAAGGCATTTTTTAACATCAAATCAAATTTAATGAAAAATTATATTTTATCAACCTTTTTACTTTTATCCATTTCTTCTTTTGCCCAAAGTCCAATGGCCAAAGGACAATCACAAATCAATTTTGGAGTAGGTTTATCTAATTGGGGAATTCCAGTTTATGTAGGTTTAGACTATGGGGTGCATAAAGACATCACTTTAGGTGGCGAATTATCTTTCCGTTCTTATAATGATAATTACAGAAATAGAAGATACAACCACAACATTATTGGTATTTCGGGTAACTTAAATTACCATTTTAATAGTGTGTTAAAAATTCCGCCAACTTGGGATTTTTATGCCGGCATTAATTTAGGTTTTTACCATTGGAATTCAGCAAACGATTATCCGGGCAGTTTCAATTCGGGTATAGGTATTGGTGGTCAAATAGGAGGAAGATATTATTTCACCAATAAACTTGGTGTAAACCTTGAGTTTGGCGGAGGCAATGCTTTTTCGGGCGGAAAACTTGGAATATCCATAAAACTCTAAACATTTTTTTGAATAATTAAACAACACAACAAATTCAAAATAAATATTATGGGAAATTTTTTATACGCAGTAGCCGTTTTGTTACTCATTTTTTGGGCCATAGGCTTTTTTGCTTACAGCGCCAATTCAATCATTCACATCCTTCTGGTAATGGCTGTTATAGCAATTCTATTAAGAATAATATCAGGAAAAAAAATAGTTTAATTATCAATACAACAATTATGAGCACAGGTAAAGTATTATTAGGTTTATTAGCAGGAGCTGCTTTAGGAGCCACATTAGGAATTTTATTCGCACCCGACAAAGGTTCGCGCACAAGAAGAAGAATTATTGAAAAAGGAGACGACTATGTTGAAGAATTAAAAGAAAAATTTGATGACTTCGTGCACATGGTGAAGCATAAGTTTGAGCATTCGAAAGAGCAAGCCGATGAGCTTATTGCTAAAGCAAAAGAAAAATTGGATGAAGAATTAAAAGACATAAAAAACGCTGGAAATTAGTTGAAATAAAGGCTTTTAATAAAACAAAAAACAATAATTGGTTATGAATGAAGATGCTTCCCCCATTGAATTGCTCTTTAAAAGGGCAGAAGATTACAGTAAAACAACTTTAGCCTTAATTCACCTAAACACTATTGATAAACTAGCAGATGTTGTTTCAACAATTGTTTCACGTTTGGTCATTTATGTGCTAGCAACTATTTCTATGCTTATCATAAACATAGGGCTGGCATTGTGGATAGGGCAATTAATGGGAGCTGCATTTTATGGTTTTTTGATCGTTGGATTTTTTTATGCTTTTATGGCCATGGTGCTATCCTTGTTTAAAGATGTTTGGATTAAAAAACCTTTGAATAACAGTATTATTGAACACTTACTTAAAATCAAAAAGTCATGAAAGTTCCAACGGCTTCCGACACCTTAAACATAGAAATTTTGGCTTTAAAAAAGCAGCAAGAAAATGAGCTGAAGGTGTTAAAAACACAATTTAATTTGGCTTATGAAAGCTTAAGGCCCATTAACCTTATTAAAAGCACCATTCATGAAGTTGTTCAATCAACTGAATTAAAAAATGGTTTAATGAACAATGTAATGAGCGTTGCGGTAGGTTATTTAAGCAAAAAAGTTTTGGTAGGTAGCACCCACAATCCGCTAAAAGTCATATTTGGCACATTATTACAGTTTGCAGTTTCGGGTTTGGTTTCATCCAATGCAGAAAAGTTAAAATCTTTTGCCAGCAATCTTTTTCAGAGTTTTTCAAAAGAAGAAGAAAATTAGGGTTTTTTGCGTATTAGAAATTATGGTAGTGGAACTTATAAAAAGGGGATTTAAAATTAGACCTTTAGGAGCTTATTTTCAATGGTTTTCTGAAATGCTGTATGTAACATTGCTAGATGCCCAGTTTCGTTGTCACTGCAATTTTCTATATCTCTGCGTAAAACAAAAAAATTAGTAAAGTCGTTAAAGTCTTTGCAAAGTGTTACACTTTTTAATCCATCTTCAATTTTTGGAGTTAATGTTATAAAACGCCATGCTTGTTCCGTTTCAACTTTAGAAAGAATTACCTCAATAAAAGTTTTCCAAGAATCAAAATTTTCTTTGAAACGTTGTTCAATCAAGGAGTTCAGTTTTACTTTTACATTATCTTCTTTCTTTTTTTTAAAACGAGCAGGAATGTCTGATTCATCAGAAAACATTAAAGTCAGCTTCTCTGCATAAGAATTAATTTTATTTTCCATCATCTTAGGTGTTGATTATTGAAAGAAACTCATTTTCATAAATAAGTCGAATGTTGCAGCCTTGTAAATTTAAGGTTTCAATCATTTTCATTTTTAAAGGCCCAGCATTTTTACCAATTATTACTATTTCAGTTTTCTTGCTTATTGTCTTGTTAATGTCAGCTCCAAGATTTTGAATTTTTATTGCTGCTTCCTGCCTGCTTATACTTTGCATATCACCAGTAAAAACAACTTTTTTATTAAAGAATAGGTTGTCTTTATTTGTAACCTCAAGGTTTGGCTTCAAAAGTGAGCTATCAATAGCTTTTTTTGAGAAGCCAAAAGAGTGTTTCTCTTTTTTTTCTATTGAGGCTTTTTTTTGAATATAGTATGTTAGATCATCATAACCGAAACTTAAATTTCTTTTATCGTAGATTGGAATTGCTTTGATTCCGATTTGTGCTGCAACTGTTGCATCTGAAATGCTGTTATGATGAATCAAAGGTAAATCCAAATATTCTGCTACATGAGACAATCGAAAATTATGAAGGTCTGGGAATGCTTCTTGTGCTAGTTTTTGAGTACAAATAAATTTGAATGGTGGTACTTTTAAATTGTAAGCAAGAAGAGTTTGTTTTAAAGCATCAACATCAAAGTCTGCATTATGAGCTAATAAAATTTGATGGTCAATTAAGGGGCTAAGTTGCTCCCATATAGCATCGAATTCAGGAGCATTTATTGTATCTTCTTCGCAAATGCCATGAATACGTTTGTTGAGTTCAGTGAAACGAAATTCTTTTGGTCTTACTAAAATATGTTTTTTGTCTTTTATATTTCCGTTTTCTACAGATACTATTCCAATTGAACAGATACTTGCCCTTTGCTCGTTTGCTGTTTCAAAATCAATAGCAGTAAAATTTAAATCTGTTAGGTTTTTTATAATTGTTTCCAGATTCATAGAGTTAACTTTTTAGTGTTAATTTAATGGCATTTTGACCGAGGATTTCATCTATTAAGAATAAATACACGTGTCTTTCTTACATCTTTATCTACAATCCAAATATATTTTATTTTAATTGAAAATTTATATTTCAATTAAGAAAAACGCAAAATAATTTTTCTGAAGAAGGAAAAGAGTTTACTAATATCTTATATCACTATAGTGGGAGGCTTTATTCAACCGCTTAATTCCCAATTTGGGTTGGTGGTTCAATAGACATTGCTGTATTGATTTGTATTTAATTTTTACATGCTATTGGTAAAGCTCAGAAATTCCTTTTTTCGAATGGGTTTTAATGAATTGTAATCACGTATGAAATAGTTTGTCTTCACTTTTCTACTTTTTTTTGGAGTGGATGTAATGGTTTGCATTTTTACATATTTCAGCGAAGGTCCTATGAATTCATATTCTCTCCATATTTTTTTCTTTGGAGGACGCAATTGACCATATTTATTTCTTTCAAATGCTTGAGTGGTGTTCTTTCCTGATATGGTTTTACGTTGAAAATCAATGGATAGGTTTTCCAATTGTTTAATATCAGGATATTCGTAAAACTTCTGTCTTTCAGTATTGTAGAAATGAATAGATGTATATGTTTTCATCTGCTCATCTTTAATAATTAAATCAGGATAACCATCAAAGTTGCAGTCTGCTGTATAAATAGAGTCAGAGTGAGTACCAAATAGCCCTTCATACTCACCAATAATTTCAGACAATAATTGGTTGTTGTTTATACTGTATATCCGGTAAATGTTTCTGTAAGTAATATTCGGATTTTTCTCCAAATCAATTTTAGGAGGATACATTTGTCTAATCTTGACAAACTTAAAGTCGCCTTCATACTTAACAATTGGTGTTGTAATTAATGTATCTTCTAAACGCACTGAGCGCAAATCATGCCCTTCCAAAATGTGATAAGTAGATGCAAAATTGCCGAAGAATTTGTTTGGCTCAGGATAGGATAAAGGAGATATGGCGCAGTATTTCAATGCTTTGCCATAGAATTTGTACTGATACGAAGTTGGTTTTTGACTGGTGGAAGAATGATTTAAATTGTCATAAAGTGTTCCGGTCACCATTTTTTTGTTTGGGTCAATTTTTACATGTCTAAACGAACTTATAATATGACGGTAGAATTTATTATCGCTTGCATCAAACATGTAATAATCGTAATCATGAATATAATCTGCAATACCCATGGTCCTTTCTACAAGTGTCGTGGTTTTTTTAGTTAATATTCTGAAATCACTATGCCCATCGAAATTGTAATCATCTATCTGCAGAAAATTTTCATCGAATAAGCTATCTTGGTCTGAGCAGAAATAAAGTTTCATCATCAAGGAATCATTGACTGTTGAATATACTGACGTGGAAAAGCATTTTGAATTGTTACAACGTGCAGACTCTGAAGTATGGCATAATTTCAGAATAAATCGAAAATCTGAACTCATCTTTTCGATGCCGTTTAGGCCATTCTGACTATATATATTGTTTGAATAAAGAAGATATAAGGCAAGTAATCTTGCAAAAACTAGTATTTTTAATGGTTGCACGGGCTATCTGTTTTTTTAGACTGTATTAGATATAACGTTTTTCAGCTTGGCGTAGTGGCGGATTTTTAGTACAAAAGTTCAATCGAAGAACCGCACTTGAACCTACAACAAAACTTTCATACGAAGCACTGAACCCGCCATTACGCCAAACCGCTGTTATGCCCAGTGCTTTCATCTTATTTATCCTCTTTACTAAATGCGATGTTGAGTACAAAAACAGGCTTAGAACCATCTTCAGGTATGTATGATATGTTTGATACCGCTACTCTGTAGTATGGTTCGAAGCTGTCGAAAATTTTTCCTATACATTTTTGCGTTCCTTTGTGTTTTCCTTTTGAGTATCCCGTCTCCCAGTTGTCAATTATTATTGAACTTGTGTCAGTATAAATAGGATGAACCAAATTTAATATTCTTCCATATTCCATCTCTGCACTTTCTCTATTGGAAAAGAAATATTTACACTCTAAAATCATAGGATGTTTATTAGGGTCTTCTTGTCCTCCTTTTTCGACTACAAGAGCAGCATTGCCATAAATCAACATTACTTGAATTGAGTCTGGATTGGATTTAATCAGGCCTTTGTCTGTTGTCACACCTTTAAAAAAGGTTGAGGGTTTATAGTTATTGAAAGTTGTGTCTGTTAGAACAAACCTCTTATCATTTAGAATTACTTCACGAAGGTCTAGTCGGGGTTTTTCGAGTGGAAGATTGTAAAAAATATTTTTAATAATAGGTTGAATTTGTCCAGTCTGAACAGTGTCAGTCGATTGATTTGTTTGTATCGTTTGAGGATTTTTAGTCGTAGAGTTACAAGCCGTCAAAACTATTGTCAAGGTTGTAATAGATAAAATTAAAAGCGTTTTCTTCATTGTCTCACTGTTTATGTGTTTTCTGTTGTTTCGTCATAGCATTAGGCATAACTCATTAATACACGCAACCTATTTCGTATATTATCCCAAATTCGGGTGCTTTTACGAATGTTTTGTTAGATTTTGTGTAAAACAAATTAACCCAAATTATTCCAAAAAATCAAAAGGATGAAATTGGGGTTTTGTTGTTCTAAAACTAATTTAAAGGCCCATTTTTTGATTTTTGGGCGAGGTTAGACAGCCGCTAATGCTGTTAGCGCTTGTTTTTTTTTCGGATCTTATGATTTTCAAAATTTCAGTATGATAATAAAAGGTTTTTTTTAAATCGTCAGTCTCATAAGCAATGTTTTCAAGCACAATAACGCTTGTTTTTGTTTTTGGAAAATAAAAGTTCATTGAAATAAATCCTGGAGCGAAACCCGTTTGTCCATATTGCAAAATATTTTCTTTTGTATCGATAGTTATTCCGTAACCATATTCTGTCATTCCAAATATTGGGTGATTTCGAACGGCACCTTTTTGTTTTGTTTTTAACAGCTTCATTGTTTTGCTTTTTAATAGTTTTCCATTATAAAACAAGTTATTCCAAATATTTAAATCGTTAACTGTTGAAATGAATGAACCCGCAGCAGCATAGTTTTGAAATGTTTCGCTTTCTAATTCTATTTTACCATTTTCAATTTCAATGTAACCCTTAACTAGATTATTGTATTTTTTAATGTCAGGATGGAAAGTGTTTTTCATTCCACATTCTTCAAATAAATTCTTTGAAAGTTCAGCAAAAGATTTTCCAGATGTTTTTTCAACTATTTTGGCTAACAGGTCATAACCAATTTGCGAATAAGAATATTGAGTTCCAGCTTTAAAAGTTGTAGGCTTGTCTAATTGTGAAATACCATGCAAATGTGTTAACAGATGATGCACTGTTACTGTATCGGCCCAGGTTTGAGTCAATTCAGGTAAATATTGATGAATTGGAGTAAATAAATCTATGTTTCCTTTGTCAAATTCTCGAAGCACCAAAACGGCTGTAAATTGTTTACTGATTGAGCCGATTACAAATTGGTCATTTAGTTTTAAAGCTTCTTTTTTGTCAATGTCTGAATAACCATATAGTTTGGAATACTTAGTTTTTCCTTTTTGAGAAATAAGAATTATTCCATTAAAAGCTTTTGTTGTTTTAAGGGATAATAAACTGTCAATTTGTTTCTCAATTTTATTTTGTTGTCCAAAGCTTACAATTGTTGTTTTTAGAAAAACGATTAATAAAAATATGAATTTCATTGTTGTTCTTTTGATTTTTGTGTCACTCTAAAATTACCGATAACGCATTAATACACTTGCAAAAATTCCCTATAAAACCCTTCATTTGAGCAAATAACCGAAGCTTTGGTAGCTCTTTTGCAAAATTTGGTCTATGCGTTGGGCTTGTAGGGGTTTGCAAATGTGCTTACACCTGTGTGATTGCTGTTTAACTTCTTCCATTTTCTTCTAATAGTTCTTCAGGTAAATATTCGCTATGCTTTGTCTTTAATATTTTAATTCCTTCTTCATTCTCCTCGATATTGTAATTTAACTTTGTCTTTAAGTATTGATGTCTCGCATCGGCTTCATTTAATAAGTCACCCCATTTTTTCACATAAACATCATAATTGTCTTTCGTGTCAATGTGTCCAAAACTCCTGTCTTTTTGATTACATTCACTTATTGCGTCATCATTCATATCTGTCACAAGTAAAATAAATATCCATTTGGTTTTTTCTTTTGGAAATCTGTCGTCTTTGGCTACTGCTCTGGCATAACCTTTTACTTGCTCTAATTCTTTAATCCCAACTTTTTTATTCGGGCGTTTAAGTTCAATTACCAAATTTTGAAAATATCCTGATTGTCCCATACTGTATTGCTTCCATAAACAAATGTCAGGAATGTCATTTAGATTGCTGTTATCTCCACTTTCAACAATTTCTTCAAAATTTTCCCTTTCAAGATGTTTCAAATATGCTTTCAGAACATTCTTTAAATTTATATCGTCTGCACCATAGGTGTAATCATCACCAAAAATCCAAGTTTCATTTTTTACAATCTTGTGCAAATGTTTTCTTTCAAGGATTTTGTCTTTGTAGTTCTCATCAAAAAGCAGAAGTCGTAATTCATAAACAGTTCTTAACCTATCAGTAATTTCTTTCATTGTATCAACAATTGTTGAAAGGGAGGTCTTTTCTAAAATTTCTGTAAGTTCTTCTCTTTTGTTTAATGGTAGATTTATAACCTCCTCAAGTATTTTTTGCAATCCATTTGTATCATTCTGCATCACTTCTTTAATCAATGTCAAAGTAAGATGCTTTCCTTTTTTGTCTTGTTCGCTAAAGCCCGCCATATGCTCATTTAGTTGAAGGGCTACAATGTCAAATACTTGTCGTTCCGCTTCTTCTACTTTATCCTTTGGGGCTGTATTTGGAAAAGGGTAAATGCCCTCACGTTTTAATTCCGCTATGAAGTTTTTTGCTTCCTCGTGCTTTCTGTTTCTAATATATTTTCTAGCAATGTCTTTTGCTAGGTTTGTTGCATCTCTAATTATATCATTTAGGTTTCCTGCAACTAAGTCGCTTTTACGATGTAATTGCTCAATAAAGTCTGAAAGTATATGAACAGTTATTTGATAGTTGCCAGTTCTAACTCCTAATTGTTCTTCTAAAAATGAAATTCCTTTTTCACTACAATAGTATAATTTCTTGTCGCACTGACGGGTCCATTCAATTATTTTAAACTTGAATGGTATTTTTTCTATTTCACCATCTGATTGTTCAATTTCAAAAGTTATCTCCTCTTCATATTGATTTTTGATGCAACTTGTAAAATCCAAATCATTGCCATTAATTGCTATCCTGAAAACAGGATAAGACATATAATAAACAGCAAATTTCTCTTCTAAATCCTTTATTCCATTATCTCTGAAAACTGTATTAGCATTTTTATCATCTACATTATTGATTAATACTTCTACACCATTTTTACCTTCACCCTTTTTTAAGGTTTTCAGGTCACTAATGGTAGGTTTTTTAATTTCGTTTCGGTCAAGTTTAATTTCAAAATATTTACCTGTTCCGTTTGAAATAACAGTGCTTTTAAACGTAATCAAGTGACCAAGTGCAAATGCTTTTAATCTTCCTTTCCCTTCTTTGCCGTGTAAAACTCTGTCGCCAGGGCTTCTTGTCCTATTTTTCTTGTTTGAACCTCCTAAGCTTTCAAATGCAGTTTCAGCAGTTTGAAAATCCATACCATGACCATCATCTTTTATTTTTATTTGAGTAACGCTCAGGTTGTTAGTTTTATAATCAATCTCAATATTTGTTGCATCGGCATCTAAACTATTCCAAATAAGCTCTGATAAAGCGGTAACTCCAGAAGCTTTTGTTAAAGATTCGATGTGGTCTTTTTCAACTTTTATTTCTAATTCTTTTGCCATCTTACTTCGGAAGAAATTTAAGTTAAATGTAGCTTTCTAAAAACTTGATACTGTCTTTCTTATCCTTAAAACTCGCTTCAATCCTGTCGCCAGTATTGTATTTGATAATTATTTCGTATTTGCTTAACGGAAGTATTGGTTTGTCTTCCGAATACTTTTTCAAAAAGTCAATTGCTTCGGTTACGCTGTTTGAAATGTTCTCTTGTCCGTGAAGCGGTAAAATGATAATGCGTTCAATGAAACGAGAAACAGAATCGGAAAGTGAACTTAAAAATTCGTCAACGCCTTTTTTATTCAGTTTCAATAATTCTTTTGCAACATCTTCTTTGTTCGGCAACTTATTCCAATTCTCAATTTTCTTTCTGAAATCAGCTTCTGCTGTCTTCTCGTCAAACGCTGCATTGATTCCGAATTTTGCAAATGCTTTTACAACGGAATCATAAGGAAAATAAAGCACACCAAAACCAAGTGATTTCAATTGTGTTAATGCTCCTTCGGTAAACACACCTGCCAACACAACTCCAACAAACGGTGATGAACTTTTGTATTTGGTTGCCAATGGCAAAACTGCACTTTGTATTTCTTGTGCTTTGTTTCTTGAGTGTTTGGTATATCGTCTCCAAGCCGATTCAATAAACGCAACAGGAACACCAATTTTGTTTTCTGTTCCGCCACGTTCAAGCACAAAGTCTAAATCGTGTTTATTATTGTTGGCATCAGTCCAAGAAACTTTCTTTCCTGAACGTGCTTTACGTTCACCTTTCTTGTCGAGGTAAAGTTTATGTTTTCGTGCAAACTTCTGTAAATGTGGCTCCAAAGCCAATTCTAAAAGATCGCCAATTATCTGTCCGAATTTATGTGCCGGTGATTCTGCCATTTTTTAACTATTTATCCAAAGTCTGCCTTCGTGTAAAGGAACTGTGTGTTTTCTATTTTTCCATTTAATATTTCTGTCTCTCAATTTTTCAAAAGAGTAATCGCTGAAACCTGCTGAAATTGCTAACTCGCCAAGCCATTTGTCAACCGGAACATAAATTCCGTAAGGTGCTGAATCGCCAATCACAAAACACATTTTGCAGTTTTCATTTGTAGCTCGTCTTAAAGAATGAAACACATCAGCAAGGTCGTTGAAGTATGCGGCAATCATTAAATGATAATTCTTTTTGCCACCATGTTTTAAGCGTTCTTCTTTGAGTGTTCCATACACTTCTAATAGTTCCGATTTAATTATGTCTAATCTGGGATTTTCTAAAATGCTGTCAATGCTGTCGCCAAGTCTTGAAACGTGTTGTGTGCAAGCTCTCACCAAATGTTTTCTAACATTGTCTTGTAAGTCAGCCCACCCGCTAATGTCTCCCCAAAAAGTCATTTCAAGTCTTGTAGCATCAGCATAGTCGTAATTGTTGGCATAAGGTGGCGAAGTAATTACTAGGTCGCCCCAACCATCAGGGATTGATTCAATATTTCTTGCATCTTCATTTAAGATAATTGAATCAACTACATTCTTGAAACGGTTTTGAGTTCGTTTCATGTCTAAATACATTTCATTAACTTTTGATTCAAAAGCCACAAAAGGGTCAATTACTTTTGATTTGGTTTTGTTTGGCTGAATATATTGCCATTGAGCAGTTCCAACAGGTGACGTAGTTCTAAGAATTGCAGTAATGATAAACCAATTGAAGTTTTTAATTTCTTCATCTTGGTTAGTGTCAAGCCAAGTTTGTTTAAGTGCTTCCAGTTTTTGAATAGTTTCTAATGGATAGCAACTCATTATTAGTTTTGGAAATTCTATTTGTGTTATCTTTTTCCCTTTAGCAATTTTCAATAATGAAAGTGCTTCTTCTTTGAATTTATCGGCAGTATAATTCCAATTCAATTTTGCTTTTGCGATTCGATAAATGTATGGATGTGCTTCAACTCCATAAGATTCAACACCAGCAAATTCGCTTTCAATCAGAACAGTTCCTGAACCTGCAAATGGGTCAATAATTCTTGTCCGCCCGTTGCTTATTTCTTCTCGGATAAGTTCGCTTACCCAAGCTGCTGAAAACCCTGCTGTGTATCTATACCATTTGTGAATTGGCATTTTCATGTTGTCGGCAAAAGTGGCGGTGTAATCCTGCTCAACTTTTACTTCATCAGGAAATAAGTCCAAGGTTTGTGTCTGATATGCCATACTCGTTCTATTTAGCTTTTTTGAGGTATTTGATTTCTTCTTCTGCCGCAATTAAAATGTCTTTTGCGTATTTCTCGTCTGCCAGTTGATAAGCAACTTGTTTGCTCATAAATCTTATAACCAAATCTTTTTCATCCACCTTGAAAGTCTTGGCAATAAGTGGCAAGATTTGTCGACTTACTGGTCGTTCTCCACGTTCCAATTTACTTAGTGTGCTTTGGTCTATGTCGAGTATTGCAGCAAGTTTGCGTAAAGGCATTTCTGCCTGTTCTCTTAACTGTCTGATGTAGTCGCCTAAATTTTCTGTTTGCATCTTGAAATATGTTTCTTGACAATGATGTCAAATATATGAAGATGTTTTTTATTGGTTTCCAAAAAAGTCAAATTGTTTTCAACATTTTATTGCGGGTCAGCAAAATTGACTCTTTTGGGTTTTGCTTTTGGGCTGGCTTGTGCGTTTGTGGCAAAACCAAATGTGCCAATGTGTGGCTGGCTTTTATGTCGTTTGTCTGTCTGTTCATGTTTAGCACTGCCGTCATTATTATTGATACTAACTTTTTCGGCTTGGCTTAGTGGCGGGTTTCGCCACAAATGTGTCTGCGGAGCATGAAACCCCGCCTTTTGGGTAGGTGCTGTTAGGCAACGTACTTTTAACTTTCATCTTCTCTTTTTTCTTTTCGTTCATTTAATTTCACCACAGTTCCATCAAATAATAATGTTCCACGTTCACAAAACTGTTCTATGTATTTCACAACAATGAATTTGTCTATATGATTAAAGCTCATGCAAAGAGTTTCTATTGTAATTACTTTGTGCTTCATTACTGTGTCTAAAATCTCAACATCTGGTTTTGTTGTTACTTTGGAGCCAACTTGTCCAACTTGTTGTTGCATGAAAGAAACTTGAGTTTTTAGCAAATCGAAAGTTTCTTTGTTAAGATGTTCAATACTTCCTTTAATATCCCTTAATTCCTTTTTTAATTCAGTTAGGTCAGAATTAGAATTATCTTGAACAATCTTTTTTAGTTCATCTATTTCTTTAGTCCTTGAACCATAGTAAAAATACATAGCCAACAGCAAAGATATAATGGCTAAAATGTCCGCAACGAGACCTAAGTAGTTTATACCTTCCATATCTATGCGTTTTTAGATTTAATCCAATCGTACTCTTCTTGCGTAAATCCTGAAGCCGCCCATGAACCCGAAAGTTTGGCAACAAATATTTTATCATTTCTGTCTATGAATTGCTTTAAATAATCTCTTATCGTTGCCGCATTGTCAGTTTGAACAGAGATTATCCATGCAGAGCCAGATTGGTGCCACCAATTACCATAGCTTATTATAGCATTTGATAAACTTTCATAGTCACGACCTGGGTTTGAAAGGTCGTATGAAATTATGTATAGTGCCATAGTTTAAATTTTATTTCTTTTTCCATTTATCGTCTTGTTTGTCATTTTCTTAGTATGTTGCCTAACTTTTTAGGGCTTTGCGTTCAAGCGGGTTTCGGAGCACTGAACTTGATACGAAGCACAAAGCTTCATTTAAGCATTGAACCCGCTTTTTTGCTAAACACTTGTTGGCGAAGTTTTTATTATTCAAAAAGGTTTGGGGTTCTAATATCTACTTTAAATACTTCTTTTAATATTGTTACTCCCCAACTTTCTAAATTTTCTTTTTCATCTATTGCTAATTTGTGAATTTTTAAAATATGACCACTAATACTTGTACCTGTTTTCATAATATGTTCATCGGAAGTAATTTTAAAACTTCTGCCATTAAAATCCATTTCTACAACATAGCAAATTGCTAAATGTTGTTTACTTTTTTGACCATAATTTGGGGTATAGATTAGAAAGGGCTTTAAATTTTCTACAATGATAGATTCACCTATTTCCTCTTTTATTTCTCTTTTTAAACATTTTTGAATTGTTCCTATTATGTTTTCTTTTGAATCTTCAATTCGAATATGTCCGCCTAAATAAGGTAAAACTTTGTTTTTTTCGGGGGAATCTTTTTTATCTTTTTTTAGTCTTTCACTTTTTTTTACAACCAAAACACTATCTCTTTCTTTATTTGTTATTACAACTATAGGAATTGGTTGAATAAACTTCTGGTTTTTTTCAATAATATCACGTTGTCCATATAAAATATTTGAAAATTCAATTATGTTAAAGTTATTTATTCCTTCTTTTAACCCATTATCTGTTAAAGAGTTAATTTCAAAATAACCAATTTTTTCAATTAAAAAATTTCTAAGTGTTTCTAATATATTTTTTGTGACTGAATAACCAACTAAATTTGGATTTTTGTTGTTCTCTTGTAAACCTGTATTTATTGAAATTACCTGCCTAAAATCTTTCTTTGTTTCATTAATAATGTTATCAATAGATTTATTAAATGTCTCTAATACAGGCTCTTGCATAATGCTGCCTCTTTTGTCAGTTAATAAATTTGAATATTCTCTTTCTATCGAAATAGTTGGATCAACTTTAAATACATATACCAAATCTAAATAATCTACAAATAAATCTAGTTTAACAAATTTTTTAAGAATTTCATATGTTTTATTATCTAAATAAGGATTTTCTATTGAATCATTTTTATTTAGCCAATCAAACCAACAAAGTGCATCGAAAATGCCTCTGTCTGATATAATAATATCAGTATCGTTATTATCAATATGTTCTATAATTTCAGCAATAGCAGATGTCAAAGTCCAGATATTGAAAAATGGGTCTTTTTTATTAGATACAGGACAAATACTTGCCCTTTCGGTTAGTACAGTTGTTGTGAATTTATTTCTTTTTAAGAATTGGTTTAGAGAGGTTATTGTAGTTGATTTTCCAGACTTTGGACTGCCGCAAAATTCGATTAATAATGGTCGCCTCAATTTCCGTTCTTGTTTATACTCTAAAATTTCAGCAGCAATGTCTTCTAATTCTTTTATTTTTTGACTTCTTGTAGTATTATCTTCCATTATATGATATTATTTATAGCTTTTTCAGATATATCTTTACCAACAACTTCAAGTTTTGTGATTACATCACCTGAAGCAAATCCCATAAAGAAAGACAAAAGCATTGTTAGATAAATTAAACCTGGTTCAAGTTCTGATTCTTTAACGCTTACTATTGAAACACTTGCTTTTAAACAAATATGAATAAAAAGAGAAAAGCAAATAGCAAAGATTGGTCTTAATAAATAATAAATAAATAAACCAATTTCATTTATATTCTCTTGTTCTGTTTCTGGGTCTGATAAAATACTTTTTATTGAACTTTTATATAACTTTCTTAAATAAAATATTGTTGAACCTATTAAAGCAGTTCCTATTCCACCAATTACTGATAATGAAGTAATAGTTAATTTGAATTTTAAATTTTCAAAATTCAATGTCACGATTGTAAGTCCAATTCCCAATAATAGTAATATTGTAAAGTATACGAATAAAAACTTTATTTTATCTTTTGAGAGTTTAAAGAATTTCTTTTTCATTTTAGTAAAATTTGATTAATACTACGGTGTAAAATTTTCGCTAACGTTTTCAGCTGTCCGAATTTGGTGTTTTCGAAGCACTTTACTGTCAACCAAACAGAAACTTTGATAGATGCACAATCCCAAAAGCTTTCGGGATGATTTAACCACTGAACCGCCACTTTTGCCAAACCCGTGTTATGCCTTCGTTGTTCTTTCACGCTGTATATTTTGTCAGCTTAGTCAATATTTCTTCGGCTCGTTTTTCTGCAAATTCTTCAAATTTATCCTCTGTCCACAAAGTCTCGTCTGTTGGAATTAAATGTAGTTTTACAAATGCTGCTTTGTCTGTTACGTATGCAGGATTGTTAATCCAAACTGCAAATGCTTTTCCATTCTTTTCTCCTCTGTTCGTTCCGTAGTCAATGAGTTGAAAGTTTTTAATGCTGTTGATTTTTGCCCAATCGTATTTTAAACCTTCCAAAATTGATTTTGGCATTATATGGTCAATATCATTTGTCCTGATTGTTTTGGCTTGGTCATACATTAGATAATACACAAATGAACTGTCCAACTGGTCTAAATTTGTTGTGTCGTATGATGTTGTAAATGTGATTGGGTGATTTGTATAAACTTGGAAAAGATTGTCAATTGGAAAATCTATGTTTTTGTGTTTTTTAATTTCTTCAAGTAATTTTTTGATGCCTGTCTTGTAAGGTATCCAACCTGCACCTTTACTTCTAAAAACTCCATTTACTAATGAATGAAACAACCACTTTTTCATTTTCGGGAAATCTGCGTTGCCTGCATCATAATTGTCAAAATATGAGGTAACAGCATTGTTGTCAATTTGCTTGTGGTAAATGTGGTAAGCTATAAAAAACAATGGGATGAATGAACGATTGCCATCTTTGTAGTAGTCATAGATTTTAGCGTGAACTAAAAAATCTTTTAATGCTTTCAAGGTGCATTTAATTCTCTCACGATTATTAATTGCAAAGTCAGCATCTCCACCGTCAATTGATGCCATTTCTTTATTATGGTTGTCTTGAAGAATGAAAACTAACTTGATTAGGTTGTCTTGTGATAAACCAATTTCTTCATAGTTTTCTAATGTCTCTTTCAGGAAACCTTCCATTTCCCAAGCAAATCCTTTCAAGATTGATGCAACTAAATCAAATGAAGATAACTTAGTTCCACCGTCATTAAGTCGTCTGAATAACTCAACAATTCTTTGTCTATTAGCAGTTTCGTTATGTGATTTGTTGATTACAACTTTTGATATTCCAAGTGTTTCCGATGTAATTACATTCTTGTAAAATGCTTTTACGTTTTTAGTTATGTGAGTTTTCTTTATGTCGTCTATAATTGATTGAGCCGAAATAATTTCTGTTGCAACTTGGTCTTCATCGTTTGTGTCTTTAAGTCTTTTCAAAAGTCCACTTGCTAAATACCAATTGTGTTCTGGTATTGCTCGGTCAGCGTTATCTTTGGATTGTTTTGGCAATTTGAGTGTGTCATTTTCAAACTTAAATTCAAATTCCGTATTGAAGTCGCTGTATAGGTCAAAATACAAAACCTTGCCATTGATGCTGCCCTTTAAGCCAATGTAGAATGATTGAAGTCTTTGCTGTCCGTCAATTACAAAATTTTGAAGTTGAGTAAGTTTGTCAACTTGTCTTGAAGCGATTAGGTCGCCATCTTTTGTGAACGGTCTGTAATTGAATAGTGGTTTAGTGTCCTTCTCCTCTTCAATAACCATTACACCACCAAAACTGTCGCCTTTAAGAAGTGTGTCAAAAAGTAATTCCATTTTGTCCTCTGTCCAAACAAGAGGTCGTTGAATTACTGGTAATACAAATTTCTCGTCAGATATTTCGGTGATGATGTCCGCTATTCTGTATGTTTTCCAAATTGCCATATTTTATTTTTTAGTTGTCTGTTTGATGTTTGCACGGTCGTCCTACAATGAGGCATAACTAGTTATAAGTCTGACAAAATCCGACATATCTACCCAACACTGGGTGTATAAGTCTGATAAACCATCAGATTTATTTATCGAATTAAATCTTTTTATTTCAATAATCAAAGCATGAAATAAAATATTTTAGATTACCGTAATTGGGTTTTTTCTGAAAACCTTACTAGAAGGCTTTTTTGAGTAGATAATGCAATTTTTCAATTGCTTATAAAAAAAAGAGGCAGCTCAGATGTTGAACTACCTCTTTTTGTATTTTTTAAAATGTATAACGGTTTTGGCTTTTATTAGCCTGCCGCTATCATTCACAATCTTTGCTCTATTTTTTAATTTTTCATGATTCTTCTACTTTCTAGTTTAGTAGGCGTTTGTAGGGTTAAAATGTACATGCCTGAAACCAATTCGCGCATATCAATAGCCAATTCACTCAAATTTATTCCTTCTTTTTGTTGAACTGTTTTACCTTCCATGGTTAATACTTTAAAAGAAAGAATGTTTTCTGAAGATTGAATTTTAATGATTTCCGTTGCTGGGTTAGGGTAGAGCTTAAGCCAATGATTATGCTCAATTGTAGCGATGTTTACGGTTGAAATGCTTTCAAATACACGCACTTGACCAGCATTGCTCCCAACAGAATCGTTGTTGATTGCACCCACAGCAACTTTAGTTCCATCTTGGTTAATAGCTACAGAAAACCCAGTTTGATCGCCTAAAGCAACGCCTTCAATTGGATTATGAATGAGTGCCCAATTATTATCTTTTCTTTCAAATATATAAACCTTACCAGGTTGGTTGTTGTTTAAGTTAACAAATCGGGCTCCTACTGCCAAACGTTCGCCATTACTAGATAAACTTACTGAATACCCAAACGAATCTCCTGCACCATTGCCAACAAGTGTGCTGCCAATTTGAGACCAAACGCCATTATTCAATTCAAAAACCTGAACTTCACTTCTCCCGAATGAACCAATTGCCAAAATAGTTCCTGAAGCAGATAAACTTACTCGAAGTCCAAATTCACCTCTGCTGCCTGGTTCAAAAATCGTATTGCCAAGTTGCGTCCATTGGTTATTTATAAATTGATAAATTTTTACTCTTCCTGTATCTTCTGGATTTGAATTGGTTGGGTCGCCACTTTGGCCAATGGCAATTATATTACCATCATCAGATAAGCTAACACCGCTTCCAAACTTAATAATGGAACCATCACCATTAATGTCTGTGCCTTTTTGTACCCAAGTGTTACCTTGCAATTGATATACTTCAACGTTTCCTGTAAAAGATGTAAATGGGCTCACAACTGTATTTGGTGCTCCAAAAGCTACAGTGTTTCCATCTGCTGATAAATCTACAGCAGTTCCTGCACTGGCAACCGCATTTTGTCCATACAAATCTTGACCTACTTGAATCCAAGTATCATTTACATTTCTAAATACCCGAACTTGACCTGATGTAAAACCCAAATCATTGTTGAATGGTTCGCCAATTGCCAATACACTGCCATCATCTGATAAACTAACTGATTGTCCGGTTTGATCACCACCAGTTTCTCCGTTAATATCGGTACCAATTTGCGACCAAGCACCATTAGATAATCTAAAAACTCTAACTTGTCCTGCAGCACCTCCACCATTTGCATTAAAAATAGAACCCATTGCTACAATTGTTCCATCAGCTGAAATTGCTGTTGACCACCCACAATTGTCGCCAGCTGTTTGACCATTAATAGAATTGCCTAGTTGAGCCCATTGCCCAAAACATAAACTTGGCATTAAAGCTAAAATTACTACTAGTTTATTCATTTGTATTTTATTGTTTAAATAATTTGTGTTTTTTATTTAAAGCAGAGCTTGCATTATTCTTTTATAAAACTCTTTGACCAAGTATTATTTTCAGCAGCTATTTTGAGGAAATACAATCCACCACTTAAATGCGATATGGCTATGGGTTTTTGATTCCATTCAGCTTGATAAACCTGTCTGCCATAAAGGTCAAAAATCGTGATTTCAGCTTGGGTAAGCGTTATATCTAAATTAAGCTGGTTCTGCGCTGGGTTAGGGTAGAGCTGAATATTCGATTCAGCCAAAGAATTATTTAGACCAGTTACTCCAACACTTAAAAAAGAATGTGTGACAATAGATTCGAACTCATCACCTGAAAAAATTACATTTCCTTGATGATCCATTACTTTATAACCACCTAAATCACGATCAATGCCTCCACCATAATAGTCGGTGATGATGAAATCATAACATTTAGCGGTTTGTAAGCCAACAACCTTTGTGTAAGTTTGATTGCTTTGATAGCTTCCTTGAGGGGTTTGCGGAGCATTGGCACCAAAACCAATTCCTATGTTATTGGTTCCCACCCAAGGATTTCCGCCACTTTCAACAATATTTCCTCCATCATCGGTAATTTGCCAATAGGTTTCTGCGCCTAAATGATCGGTTTTAATTTCTACGGTTACTTCGTTTTCAGTTGTTACATTGCTCAATTGAACATTAAATTCAACTTTATTATTATTCAAATTGCCATCGCCAATTTGATTGATAACAACCCTAACATCCGATGCTCCAGACACAGGTATTGGGTTTAAAACAATGGCTTCACTGTTGAAGGAGGCAAGATTGCCAGACCAATTTTGAGAAGAGTGAAATACGCCATTAACGAAAATTTCAAAATTTAAAGACGTAAGCGCTGAAGCTCCGAAATTATAAAGGTCGAATTGCGGAACAAAAGTATTGGCTTCGCTACAGATGTATTGGGTCAATTTTTCATCACAAAGGTAGCCAACGCCTGCGTCTGCCTGCGATTGACCAATCATGCCATTATTCACCAAATGGCTAAAAATGGCGTTATGGTTAAAAATAGAGAAATACCTGGTGCTGCTATCAGATGGGTTAATTACAAAAAACGAAGGATAGGAGGGAATTTGAAAACTATTTGCAGCAGCCTCCATATTGTCTAAAATAGGAAGATCAGTGCATGCAGTAAAGTCGCCAACTGTATAATCGCCTGTGCCCTGCAAGTCGGCAAGGTCGGTCGAATTATCAGCTTCCAAAAATAAAACCACGAGTTCATTTGTTCCTTGCGGGCCATAATTTCTATAAATCACATCAAAAAAGTGAGTTCTGTGCATCGTAATGCATGGTCCACACCATGCGGTAGAGAAATCGATAATAACTCCTTTGCCTGAGCCTAGTATTTGATGGAGGTTGTAGGTATTTCCATCAAGATCAACTCCGCTGAAGTTTGGCGCTAATGAGCCATTGGCGATTTGTGCCTTAGTAAAATGACCCATTAAGGTGCAAATTAAAAGGCTAATAATTGATTTTTTCATGCTTTAAATTTTCGGTTATTTAAAGCTCAAATGTGAATTATAACTATTAAAAAGACTTCACGCGTAGAAGTGAAAATGACATTCTACCTTAAAATTTTAGGAAAAACGAGTTAAAATTTATCAGCTTGAAGCTTTAATGGCTTCCATTATCAAAGAAATTTTTTTGTACTTCGATTCTTTGATGTCAAAATAGAGATACATCCTTCTTAAGGAAGAACCAATACCATCGATACTCATAAAGGCTTTTTCGGCAATTTCTTTATTAGCTATTTCAGGTTCTTTTAGCAAAATGTTAAGAATGTTCCAATCTGTTTCGTTCAATTTTCTATTGATGGCAGCCTCTATTTTTTCACGATTTAGTTGAAATTCAGTCGAATTGACAACAATTTTAGTTGAATCATTTGATTTTAGTTTTTTGATTTCTTCCAGCAATTCATCTCTTATTTTTCTGTTGGAAATAATTTTTTTTCGTGCGTAATAATAAATTGCAGAAACAATCAATAAAAACAGGATGACTAAAAAAGTCAATTTAATGAATTGATTTCTTTTTAAATCTTTTTCTGATTGCTGAAAGTTTTGTTCGGCTTTTGAGAGTTTCATCTTAAACTCTTGATTAACCGCTTCTTTCATTAATTCTAAATTACTTAACTCTTTAATGATACTGTCGTTGTACAAAATGTATTTATCATACATAGCATGCGAAAGTTCAATTTTATTCTGTTTTTTATAACATTTGAATAATAGGTTATAAAAATTGGCTTTTATTTTTTTGTCTGATATTGAATCAATTATTGGCAATAAATTTTCACCAATTTGAGTCGCTTTTTTGATGTCAGACTCAATTAATAATTCGGCAATAAAACTTTGACTTTCAATTATTTTGGAAGTAAGGTTTAATTTTTTGCACAATTCTAAACTTTGGTTTATACACTCAAATGCTTTGTCGGTTTCATTTAATTTTTGATGCGCTTTTGCAAGCAAAATATAACAGTCTATACTAGATAATAAATTATTAACTTCTTTGAAAATAGACAGGGCTTTTTCGGCTTGATGGATAGATGCTTTGTAATTATTATTTTCAAAGTCGATAGCGCCAATGTAAAGATCAATGTATCCAATTTTGTCTTGAAGGTTTAGCTTTTCGTAAATTATCAATGATTTTTCATAATAGTACAATGCTATTTCAATGTTTTTTAAATCATTATACACTAATCCTAAATTGCTTAAAAGTGTAGCTTCACTTACCTCTTCTTTTGTTTCTTGAAAAATTTTCAGGGAATAATTGTAATATTTTATGGTTTCTATAAATTTTCCTTGTCCTCGATAAATGGAGGCTAAATTTGAATACAAATTTGCCATTCCTTTTTCATCATTTAATTTAGCTTGAATGGCGATGGCATTTATTAAATTGTTTTCTGCTTTTTCAAAATCTTCTTTCACAAAATAGGCAAAACCTTTTTCAGTTAAAGCTTTAACCATTTCAGGTTTATTTTGCTTTTTTCTGCTAATTGAAAATGAAAATCTGTTAATTGAAGTACAGTATCAGGTTGAGAAAGGGTGTTTTGTTCGTAAAATTTTTTTATTGCATTAAATCTAATTGAATCTGCTTTTTGTGTGTCTTCCCAAATTAATTTTAAGGAATTGTTGACGGTTTGGCCATTCGCAGTAAACAATGAAACTATAAAATAGAAAAATAGAAAATAGAATTTCGATTGATTTTTTTTAGGTTTCATACTGGTTTAACGATATTCTTATTTTCTGGCTACAAAAATTGGGATACAAGGCGAATATCGTAAATTTTCATTTTCCAATGTTAAGAAGCAAAACCAATTGAAGTGCTTATGAATTTTGGGTCAAAAATAGTTTTGCCTTTTGGGTGCGAGGTTTTAGCGTAATAGAGGTTTTATTTCTCTTTTCTCCAAGGGTAAATTGTGTGATAGTAGGACAAGGTAAATGTATGTTTGTTCAAACCAGAGATATTTTCGTCAAGAAATAGACTATAGCCATAGTTTAAAAATACCTTTAAATAACCTATTCCTATTTCCGGTCTTAGCACAAAATTGCTTTTGTTATTGGTTATGTAGTAAATGCCGCTTAAACCTATATTTCTATTAAGAAATATAGAATATCTGGTTGCCCATATATTTAGCTTTGGTGCAATTATTTTGTCAAATGGGTTGTATTCTAATGCTAAAGTTGCTCCATGGCCATTTCCTCCCCATCTGCCATTCATGAAATTTCCTCGCGATAATCCAAGTCCAAAAAAGAGGTTATTGACCCCTTGTATTTCTGGTACAAGACCTATGGATTTTTCCGTTCGATGAAATGGACTACCTCCCTCTCGATGCAGACGTTTTTGTTTGTGTACTTTTAATGAGTCAGTTTCGCTGTATGCTTTAATTTGGCTAAATGAAGCAAAGCATGTCAAAACGGCTAGAATTGTTAAGTAATATTTATAAATCATTTTCGGTTCGTCATACATGTGTGTGCTAACGGCTAAATGCCTAACGTTTGTGTGGGTTTTTCAGTATAGAATTTCATTAAATGCACAATCCTAAATGCTTTCGGGATGATTTAACCACTGAATCCGCTTTTTTGCCAAACCGATGTTAGAGGTAGGTTTTCGTATCATTCGGATTGTTGATTCTATAAATTCTGTCCACTTCTATTTTATCAATACTTTGTACAGCTTTAGATAATTTGTCCTTGTCAGTATTGACTGGAAAATGAATTGTAACAATTTCTAAATTTCCTCTTCTCTCTTGTGTGATGTAATAATCGTCAATATCAAACTGCTCAGTTAAAATGTCGTCAAATGTGTCAAACAATTCATAGTCCTCAATTCTTAAACGTGGTTCGTCTTTGTCAGTGTAGAAAAGTGTCACGTGAGGTATTGCATAATTGACTTTTAGGTCAGGGAAAGTAAGTTTATATAAAGAGTCGTTGTCTTTTTCATATATCAAGTCTAGGTCAGAAAGCTGATACAATGTTTTGTCAAAATCATCTTCATCGTCAAATTGCAAAGATACACTGTCACGAATGTCAAAGTAAAAACCTTGTCCATTGTGGTCAGTCAAATAGTCAATTATTAGTCTTTGTTTGTCTGTCATAAACTTACCGCTAACTCATTAATACACGCAACCTACTTCGTATATTATCCCAAATTCGGGTGCTTTTACGAATGTTTTGTTACATTTTGTGTAAAACAAATTAACCCAAATTATTCCAAAAAATCAAAAGGATGAAATTGGGGTTGTGTATTTATTCAATACTTAACGGTTTCGGGCTTTGCGTTCGGGCGGGATTTTTACCACTGCACTTGATACGAAGAACCGAACTCAAATATACGCAGAAAGCGTCAAACGAAGCACGAAACCCCGCCTGACGCAAAACCGATGTTATGCGTTCGCTCTTTTCTTTCTTCGTTAGTTCGGAGAGTTAAGTGCCATTTTATTTCCTTCGGAGTCAAGGAATATTGCAAAGTATCCACTTTCGTCCGCGTGAGCTGTTTTAGGCACTAATATTTGTCCGCCATTTTTCTCTACTCTGTCGAGGACTACTAGCAGATTTTCTCCTGCGTTCAAGTACATTGTTACACCGTCTGCTGATGGTTTGTAACCGTCTGCCTGTATGATGACCCCTGTTACCATTTGTCCTTCATAAGGCAAGATTCCCATTTGCATTCCTTCAACATCCATTTTTTCTATTTTGATGTCTAACAAGGCTTGATAAAAATTGATTGCTCGTGAAATATCCGTTGCCGGAATTTCAAACATTGAGATGTAACTTTTCATATTTTCGGCTTTTGAATTTGTTAAAGTGTCTTGTGTCGGTGCTTCAGAATTTGTCTTGCCTGAATTGGTGCACGAAACAAAACACATTGCAGAAATCATTGAAGCTAAAATTATTCCTTTGACTGTCATTGATGTTTAAATTTAAATTCCAGTGCAAAGCTATAAGCTACAAAGAAGTCAAAATAGTAGAAATGCGACACTTCAAAATTTATTTATAGAAAAGTGCAGATAGAGCCATATGCTCATTGTTTAAATACTCCTTTGGTGTTACTCCAACCAGGTCTTTAAAATCTTTTATGAAATGGTTTTGGTCGAAATAGTCATTTTCGTACGCAATGTCTGTGAGTGTTTCTGATTTTTTGTTAAGCAACAAATTTAATGATGCTTGCAGTCGAATAGCCCTGCTTAACTGCTTTGGGCTAATGCCAATTTGCTTTCTAAAATGTCTTTCTAACTGTTTTCTTTTTGAAATGTCGTCTTTCAAAATATCATTTATGGGAGTTGTTCCATTTGATTTGAGAAGTGCATCAATAGTTGATATTACGATATTGCTAATCGTATTTTTTTCAACAAGCATTTTCAGGAAAAAGGCTTCAATAATGTCAATTCTATGTTTGGTATTAGCAGCTTTAATCATTTGTTGCTCTAAAATGTCGGCTTCTACTTGTCCGAAAAGTTCTGAAATAGGCGTTTCCCTGTCAACCAAGTTCTCAAGAGACATTTTTACGAAGTTTGCAAATCCTATAGGATAGAAACAGATTGCGAAAGTGTCAACATTTCCAGAAGGTAAGATGTCAAAGGACTTAGTTCTTTGTCCCATTACCATTGCATTTGGGTGAAGGATAAAGTCAGTTTCCGAAGTGAATCTTTTAATTTTGTCGGAAAAATTGAAGGTCATCTCTATACAACCGTCAGGCACAATCTTTTGCTTTTGATTTTTTGGGTCAAAAGGCACTTCCAAAGTCCAATAAAATTTGACTATGGATTCTAAGTCTTTATGTGGTTTATATGTCAGATAGTTCATTTATAAGGTCTGTTTCTTAGAGTAACGCCTAACGTTTGGACGCTTGGCGAAGGTGGCGATTTACACCACAAATGTTCATACGAAGCACGAATGTTCAAATTTACGAAAAACTGTCATACGAAGCACTGAACCGCCACTTTTGCCAAACCCGTGTTAGGCGTATGTGCTTCTCTTCCTATCAACCTGTTTACACAGTTCTGTTTTTAGTTCTGTCGGCAAGTCGTCCCAATGTAAGTCAAGCAAAGCCCCTTGTAGTGAATACAAATAATAACAAACTGGAAATGTTTTGTCAGGATTTTGTTTGCAGATACTTTGATATGCTTTTACAGGTGTCATTTGAGCAAGGTCTGCAAGTGAGAAAACGCCTATCTCGTTTAGGCGTTTCTCAATAGTTGCTCCAATATTTTTTGCACCTTTTAAATTGTTGGAAAGTTGCGTTTTCATAACTATTTGTCTTGTGGTGGTGAATATTTTACAATGTCAATGCCGATGCCATTAGGGTCTTCAATGGCGAAATGCCTGTCTCCCCAAGGTTCGTTTCGGATGTCAATTTTTATGGGTACACCTTTCTTTTTAAGGTCGTTGTAGATGCTGTCTACATCATCTACTTCAATGGTCAGATACATTCCTTGTCCCAAAAAAGGCTTGTGAAAGAAAGGTTGCTGACTTGGGTGGTTGGGAAGCAAAAAACTAATTTCTGCTTCGTGGTTTGGTGTGTGTAATAAGAGGTAAAACTCATTTTCAAATGTTACCCCGAAACCTAAATAGTTGGTATAAAAAGCTTTGCTTTCAGCCAACTTTGTTGTGAGAACTCCTGCGTTTAATTTCATCTTGTTTTGTTTTTTAATTGTTGAACTTGATTGTGAAAAAGCATTTGCCGTTAAGCAAGCTACTGTTAGAATTGTGAGTATTCGTTTCATCATTCTTTGTTTTGATTTACGATACAAAATTCTATCAAATCACAGTTCAAACATTGTATAAAACGGACATAATCATCTGCCAAACGCCTTGCTTGGTGTTACGCCATAAAAATTCTTAAATTCCTTGATAAAATGGGCTTGGTCGTAATAGCCTACATCAAAAAATAATTTGTTTTGTCGCAGACTTTGAGATGAAGGCTTGGCACGAAGAATATTTTGAAAACGAACCACTTTTGCAAAAGTCTTAGCTGTATCACCAATGTAAAACTCAAAAAGTCTGCGAAGTTGTCTTTGACTTATACCTGTGTTTAAGTCCTGTTCAATATTTAAAACCCCAAACTCTTGAAGTATCTTTTCAATAGCATTGTAAAGTCTGCTGTCGTTGTCGAAAGTTGTGTTTTCAATAAGATTGATAAAATAACTGTCAAATGTTTTTTGTGCTTGTTCTGGCGTTAATTGATGATGAAAATTGTCGGCAATAAAAGTTGAAACTTTGGGCACTACGTTACATAATTGTTCAAAACGATTACTCAATTCAGAAGCATTAATTCTGAAAAGTTGCGGAAACATTGTCGGCAAGAAACGAACACCTATGTAATGAAATGAGTTGTCAAGCGGGAACTCAGTGAACTTTTTACAAAATCCCATTACAAAATTGTCCTTGGGATTATTGAGTTCAAAAAAGATGTCAATACAACCGTCTGCAACTACACGATAAATGAATGGCTCAGAAAGTGTCTTGGTCGTTTTAAGTTGCCAGTAACAATAAATATAGTTTTGCAGTCTTATGTCGGGCAGAAATTCTGAATAGGTTACTTTGTCAGCCGATTGTTTAACGGTCGGTTGAATTGGTTTGTAAAGTTGTCGTATGTCTGCCGATGTTTTCAATATTTACGGTGTCTTTTAGCATTACGCCTAACGGTTTGCAGCTACCAGTAGTTGGCGTTTGGAACACTCAACTATCTATAACTACAAATGGTTTTTTAAAGATACAAAACTTTATATTACCTCTTCCGCGCCAATTACTGGTAGGTGCTGTTATAACCTGTAAGGGCGCACCCAGCTTAAACACAGCTCAAGTGTCTGCCGATAAAAAAGTCTAACGTCTATTTAGTTGTTCATATTCTTTTTTTGTCAGCCTGTACTGAATAACATCTCTGTAAGTGTCATTAATTTTATAATGCTCTTTCATCTCGGCTTCCTTTATCATTTTATTGTTTAACATTACTTTTCCAGACGATAAATTGTCCGGGTAGTGAGTTGCATAAATTTTGTTGAGATGTAATGTCTGGAAGCCGAATTTTAGAATTGCTGCCAAAGCTTCTGTCGCAATTCCTTTACCCCAAAAAGGTTCAGCAATCCAATAACCGAATTGAGCGCAATTATTGCCTTTGTCTAAGTGCAAGCCAATTTCCCCAATTAATTCTTCACTGTCTTTAAGAGAGATGGCAAAAACGTACCGCTCTTTGTTTTTAAACCCTTGAAGAACAAAATTTATTCTAAAAACAGCATCGTCTTCAAGATAAGGATAAGGTATATTGATAATTTGGTCGGAGATATTTTTATTGTTACAATATTTAAGCAACGAAGGAATGTCGCTCGGTCGGATTTTCCGTAGCGTCAATTTACTTGTATTTAATTCTGGGAACTCGTCCATTGTTATTTTGTCAAAACGGTTTTGTTGTCAAAGATAATATTTTGTCGAACGGAATTTCTGTCCGCCCTTATTGGTTATAACTCATTAATACACGCAACCTACTTCGTATATTATCCCAAATTCGGGTGCTTTTACGAATGTTATGTTGTTTTTTCTTTAACCAAATTAAACCTTTTTATTCCAAAAATCAAAGCATGAAATAAAACTTTTTAGATTACCGTAATTGGGCTTTTTCTGAAAACCTTACTGGAAGGCTTTTTTTATGAAATGGTTAATAAAAAAAAGGCAGCTCAAATACTGAGTTAGCCTTTTTGTTATTTCCATCAATGGAATTAAATAAGATGATAAAAAATTGAGATTAAATTTTCTTCAAAAGCATTTCTTTAACCGTTTTAAACCATTCCGATTGAAGTATGCTTAAAATAGCGCTGTCTCTCCTGTCGCCATCAGGTTTTTTGCTATAACCTCTCAAAACACCTTCTAAAGTGCAACCTATACTTTTCATGGCGGCTATGCTTCTTGCATTGTTGCTGTCGGCCTGAAATCCAACTCTTTTTATGTTTAGCTGTTCAAAAGCAAATGCTAATAATAGGAATTTACAGTTTTTATTAAGGCCCGTTCCTTGAAAGTTTTTGCCATACCAAGTGTAGCCAATTTCAAGGCTTTCATTGTCAAAATCAATGCTATAAAAACGTGTGCTGCCTGCAAATTCCTGACTTTTTTTGTCAAAAACAACGAAAGCATATTCTTGTCCAAGTTTTCTTTTATTTAATGTATTGGCAATGTATAGTTTCAGTTTTTCTTCACCAATAGGTTGTTGAAGCGAGTATTTCCAAATTTCGGCTTCTTGCATTGAAAATGGAAGCAAATCGCTTATATGTTCCTCACTTAAGGGTATTAATTTTATACGATTGTTTTCTAAAACATAGTTTTGTTGAAAGTCGAACTGGATCATTTGCTTTGGCATTAGCTATTTATTCCAAATAACGCAATTGAATAAATAATTGCAAAAACATTAATAATTACTTTTTTTTAGATTCTACCAAAAACTTATATCAATAAAATTAATTTAATTACCTCATAATGTGAATATTAGTTATTCCAAAAGAGTGATTAATTTAAATTCCATTTTTTGACTTGTCTATCTTTTGTCGAATTTAAACGATAAAATATATTAGTTTTAATAATTTCAACTATAATTGCATATCATGATGATGGAAGAGAAAATAATTCTTGTTGTAGATGATGATGCCAGCAATAGAGAGTTGGTAGTCAGTACAATTATGAAATATTCATCAAGTTTTAAAGTGTATTCTGCTTCTGACGGCAATCAGGTATTTGATATACTGGCTAAAAAAAAGGTAGACATCATTATTCTTGATTGGGAAATGCCGAAACTAGATGGTTTTGCGACCCTTAAACAGTTAAAAAGTTTAGAACAGTGCAAAGAAATTCCGGTTTTAATGTACACAGGAGTGATGACGGCTACAGAAAATTTAATTGCAGCTTTAGAGCATGGCGCAGCAGATTTTATTCGAAAACCTGTTGAACCAATAGAAATCATTGCCCGCGTTCAATCTGTTTTGAATTTAAAAGATCATTTTGATGCCAAAATAAAATTGGAAATTGAAAATGCAGATCTCAAAAGCAAAATTTTAGAAAATGAAATTAACACTTTGCGCGAACAGTTAAATACCTATTTGCTGCAATTGCTGCATAAAAACAAAATTTTAGGCATCATAAAAACACAGTTAGAGAGCACAGAATTTAGAAACAACATTGAATCGGTTAAAAATTTAATTGAAAGAGAACTTAATTCTGAAAGTTATTGGGAAGAATTTTTTATTAAGCTTAAATCGTTCGACAAAGATTTTATTAATAAACTTTTACAAAAATTCCCGGATTTATCGCCAGGGGAAATTAAATTGTGTTCATTGCTTCGACTGGGTATAAGCTCAAAAGATATTGCCATTATTTTAAATGTTAATGCTGCCTCAATTGATAAAAACCGCTACAGGCTTCGTAAAAAATTAAATTTAGAAACCGACCAAAATCTCGATCAACTCATTTTAAGTCTTTAGTTTATACCGACAAAGTTCAAAATTGGTTTAAAAACAAGTGCTTTATCCATCAAAAAATGCAGAATATTTGACCAGCAAATTCCAATTATGAAATTATTGATAACCCTACTAACTTTTGCCTTTTTTCAAATCTCTATTTTTGCTCAGCAGGTGGCCATTACTTTCGATGACATGCCTTGTAATGCTTATCCTAGTGCTTTGTCGCAAGAGCAATTGTATTTTGCCAATACACAATTAGTGAGCATTATTAACCAAGAAAAAATTCCAGTTACAGCTTTTGTTTGTGGCACTTGCAAGGGTGATACCATTAATTTTAAAAACTATAATTACCTCATGAGATATTGGATTTTAAGTCCTTATGTCAATTTTGGAAATCATAGCTTTTCGCATCTCAATTATGGAACAACAGGTTATGACCAATTTAACCTAGACCTGCTTAAAAACATGAATTATTTAAAAAGATTAGCACCTAAAAAAAGAGTTCAGTATTTTAGATATCCTTTTAATGCCCTTGGAATTGACAGTTTAAGTCAAGAAAAAATGATGGCTCAATTAAATCGCTATCAGCTTAAAGTAGCCCCATTTACCATTGAAAGTTCAGATTATATTTTTGATGCTATTTACACCAATTATCTTTTAAAAGGTGATACAGCCAATGCTGATAAAATTGCTCAAATGTATATTCAGTATACACTTTTGTGTTTTGACTATTTTAGTCAACTTTCAAAAAATTTGCATAATAGAAATATCAAACATATTTTTTTAGGTCATGCCAATTTATTGCATTCACATTATTTGGTTGATTTGATAGCAGCGCTTAAGCAAAAGGGTTACTCTTTTATTTCATTCAATGAGGCCATGGCTGATGAGGTTTTCCAATCTAAAAATTATTATCACCAAAATGAAGGTATTTCTTGGATGTATCGTTGGATAAAAAATCCATCAAAAAGAAACGAATTGCTGAAAAAAAGTCCTGATCCGAGCAAAGAAATTTTAGAATTGTATAAAAACCTTTCTAAAAAATAAATCAAAAAATCAATAATTTGCCATGCTGCCTATAGATTTTGTTGCTTTAATGGAAAAGGATTTGGGTAGAGAAAATGCCCAAAATTTATTTGATGCACTTAATCAAAAGCCAATTACATCCATTAGGTTAAATCCTGAAAAAGCGCAAAAAAATCCTTTTGAAGGCGAAAAAATAGCTTGGGCACAAGATGGATTTTATTTAAACGAAAGACCCATTTTTACGCTAGAACCTATTTTTCATGCGGGGGCTTATTATGTGCAGGAAGCCAGTTCCATGTTTTTAGAGCAAGCTTTTAAGCAATACTTCAATCAAAGCGTTCCTTTAAAAGTGTTAGATTTATGTGCTTCACCAGGAGGAAAATCAACCCATTTATTGAGTTTGATTAACGAAGACAGTTTTTTGATTAGCAATGAATTGATTAAGACCAGAGTGAATGCCCTGAGCCAGAATATCCAGAAATGGGGTAGGTGTAATGTGGCAGTTAGTAATAATGATAGCGAACATTTTAAAAACATGCCCGGCTATTTCGATTTGGTGGTTGTTGATGCTCCTTGCTCAGGTGAAGGTTTGTTTAGAAAAGATTTGGAAAGCCGCAATGAGTGGAGTTTAAATAATGTAAAATTGTGTCAAGAACGTCAAAGAAGAATATTGGCTAACATGGCAGATTCGGTGAAGGAGGGAGGCTTTTTGTTTTATTCCACTTGCACTTTTAATCGTTTCGAAAACGAAGAAAATATAAAATGGGCTTGTGAAAATTTAGCTTTTGAATCTATGCCAATTTCAATTGAAAATAAGCTTGAAATAGTTGAATCGCAGGATGAAGCAGGGGTTTTAGGTTATCACTTTTTTCCGGGCAAAACAAAAGGGGAAGGATTTTTTATGGCCTGTTTAAGAAAAACGACTGGTTCATATTCGAAAAGTTCGGCATCTAAAATAAATCAGAGTAAAATTAAATTTGATGTTGACAATTTTGTTCAACTTCAAAAAAATCTAGTTTTTATCGATTTTCAAGAGTCTGTATTAATGATGAATGAATCCTTAGCTGCTGAATTAAATTTTATAAAATCTAATTTATATTTAAAGTCAGCCGGTACAGATTTAGGCACTGTAATTAAAAATCAATTAAATCCATCAGCAGCTTTAGCTTATTCAATTATATTGACAAATGATGTCAAATCAATAGATCTTGACAAAGAGGATGCATTGGCTTTTTTAAGAAAGGGCAATTTTAGTTTACCATCGAACACTCCATTGGGATGGGTTTTGGTGAAACATCAAGGATTAGGACTAGGATGGGTTAAAAACATGGGTAATAGATTTAATAATTATTTTCCAATGGATTGGAGAATTAGAATGTGATATAGATTGCAAATGGCAAATTACAGATTGCAGATTTTGAAAATCTGATAATTTTAGTTCTTTCAAAACTTTGTAGCCTTCCAACTTTCAAAAAAAATCTCAACATAGCTGCGGTTTCGGCTACGCTCAACCTCCAATCTTTCTGAAATCATCCATTTATGTAAAATCAAAGACCCAGAGTGTAGAAGCATTTTGTAGCAACGGACTTTAGTCCGTTGTCATTAAATCAATAATCAAATTTGAGTTCCATAGGAACGGTATATATTACAAATTGAAAATTTTTAATTCTTAATGATTTTTGTTGTTTCAAAACCATCTCAACTTTTTAACTTTCAACTATTTTTCATTGTTCTTTTCCTTGATGAAAAGAACCAAAAATCAAGACGATATAATTCGCTTCGCAATAATTACACACTAGCCCCATCGCGTGCCAAGGCCATTATTGCCCTGCTTTGCTCCCACATAGCTGCCGCGCCATATCGTCAGGCCTGCGCACAGTTTTTCATTTAATCTGAAAACTTTTGTCCTTTTTAAAATTATCAAAAATCAAAATCTCAATACTTGGTACTTAATTCTTGGTCCTTTTTCTTCATCCCAGAGGGATGACATGTTTGTAAAAAAATAAATCCAATCCATTTTTCACGACCCCAGCGTGGGTCGAAGAATGTTGATTTTAATTGTAAATTTTTAAAACCCAATAATTTTATTCTTTCTGTTCTTTTCCTTGATGAAAAGAACCAAAAATCAAGACGATATAATTCGCTTCGCAATAATTACACACTAGCTCCATCGCGTGCCAAGGCCATTATTGCCCTGCTTTGCACCCGCATTGCTGCCGCGCCAAATCGTCATTGCCAACGCACGGTTTTGCTTTTAATCTGTTAATTATCGTCCTTTCAAAACTTTTTAACTTTCAACTTAACCTTCTTCTTTATACTTGGTACAATTTTCATGGTACAACTTTCTAAACTTTTGACCTTCCAACTTTCAGTTCTCTCGGACATTGTACTTGGTACAATCTACGTGGTACAATCTACATGGTACAATCTTCTTACCAAATAAAAATCCGCCACCAACCGAGGTTGATGACGGATAATTTATGAAAAAACAATTTTCTATTTACTAATAATCAATTTTTGAATGCCAATTTTTCCATTGTTTTCAATCATAATGCTATAAACACCATTGTTGAATCT
>Ga0075157_10000192_pt1 | contig 58567 bp, 58 predicted proteins | sample JI81BgreenDNA_FD_70967 | JGI IMG/M metagenome (GOLD analysis project Ga0075157, IMG submission 70967) | Wastewater effluent complex algal communities from Wisconsin, to seasonally profile nutrient transformation and Carbon sequestration -... | ecosystem: Engineered > WWTP > Effluent > Algae...
CCATCATAAATGATTTCCGCTTTCTGATAACTTAACAGATGACGGTAACCACCATGAGTGGGGATAAAACCTTCGGTATTTTTGTCTTTATCGCTCATATTTTTAACTTGCAACTGGTTCAGTTAAATTTATCTTATTCAATAAAAAATCAAGTTTTATGTATTCGTAACGCTGCCTATCAATATTGTGAAAATGAACTGCTAAGCTCTCATTATCACCTGATAATTTTGATTTTATAGGAGTAGTTTGCTTTCCTTCTTCATCTCTACCGAGTAAGTTTATTCTTTTTCGATGTTCTCTATTGTTATTGTAAAACCATAACAGTAATGCCTCAACATAAACCGCATTTATCCTGCTATTATCTTTGTCCTCTGTCAACAAAAGCCCTCCAATTAAATCACTTAATTCTTGCAATGTGAGTTCATTTTCATTAATTTTTTGATATAATTCAACTTTAAGGACTTTTAGATAAACCAATAAAAATAAAAGGTGTGGGAAAGTGTATTCATTAATCTTAAATGAACACAACACTAATCTGGTTAGAGCAAATATTCTTTCTTGTTGTCTTAGGGTAGCATTTGACTTAGTTAAAAGGAAATCTGCCATTAAGATAAAATTCTCTGATTCATTATGTAATTCTCTGAATTGCATTCTTTCTTGAGAAGAAAAGAAATCTTTGAATGAATAATATTCAAAAAGATATTTGACGAAATCTTTAGTAGATGGTTTTGGTATCGAATATTCTAAATCAATAAACCGCCTTAAATATTCGTTGCTGTCAATTTGTTCACTACCATAAAAGCCTTTTACAGCGCTCCCTAAATGTTTTTTATCAATTGAAAGTACAAACACAATCCCCGGAACAGAGAAAAAGTGTTTTATCTGTTCTAAAACTTCAACCGAATAGTTTGGACGGCATCTGTCTAATTCGTCAACAATAAAAATTAGAGGTTTTGTGTTGTCGGCTTGCTTTACAAATTTTTCTAACTCTTTTCTGAACTCAATAATGGTCTTCTTCTTTGAAGAATATTCTTTTATTTCATCTTCTAAAATTTCAGTTGATGCTTTTGTTGCATTTTCAATGGCATCAGCAGCTATCTCATCAATATCAACTACATATTTCTTAATCAAAGATTTTGCAAGTGCAGGGGCAATATTCTTGACTAAAACCGCACCTTTTTCAACTACCGATTTAAAAACCTTTTTATTATTTGCATTGGTTAAGGTTTCTAATTCTGACATAAGAGCAACTAAGGGATTATTATCGAAATCATTTTCCCACGCATTGAAATAGATGGTTTGAAAACCTTCATTTTTTAATTGCTGTTGCCACATCTTTACGAAGGTTGTTTTTCCTGTTCCCCATTCATTGTTAATAGCTAAAACAAAACCATCTGCATAAGTATTTACAATATCAGATAGAACTCTTGCATATGGTTCTCTTGCCAATTTGCAGTTGGCAAATGGATTTCCTTGAGGTATATCTATTTCGTGATGTTTTATTTTCATACTACAGCCGTTTTTTTAGTTTTAAATTCTCCAGCAAACACCTTTTGTAAGATTGATTTTTTCAGTTCTTTCAAATCGTTAATTTTCTTTTGATATAATGCTTCCAACTTTTGGGTTTCCGCTCGCAGGGTATCTAATTGGATTGTGATAGCTTGTTTTTCAGTTTTAAATTTTTTAAAAGTTTTCTTTATCATCTGCTAAGCTACGTGCGTTCAAGTTTTCTTCAAATAACAAATGTAAAATTATTTCAAACTTATTGCTTTTAGCTACTGTTTCTGGCAACAAACGGTTTTGAAAACCTAATTCATTCAACCAAAGAATATTGAAAGATAAAACTAATAAAGACCTACTGTAAGCATCAGAAATTTATAATGTTTAATTCGGGTTAAAAATTCTACCTTCGCAGGCTAAATAAAATATTACAATGAAACGTGCAAGTAACGGCAGAGGAAGAAGCGAAGGAAAAGGTGGTAAACCAAAATTTGAATCGGCCAATAAAAAAGGATTTGAAAGAAGAAAAGAGGCTGACAGTAAGGATAAAAAAGGAGTATCAAAATTTAAGGATAAAGGAAAATCAGGCGAAAACGACAAAAGAGAATTAGCTCCTAATAGCTATTTTAAAAAGTTTGAAAAACCAAAATTTGAAAAAGAACCCAAATCTGCCAAGCCTGAAAAAGTAAGAAAATCAAGAAACGATGATTTTGACGGCAGCGATGACTTTGAATTAAAACCCAAAACCAGAAGAACTTCAAAGTTTGATAAACCTGAAACAGGTTTTGTTGATAGAAAAACTTTCGTAAAAAAAGAAGAAAGAATTGCCAACAAAGGCAAAAAAGATTTTCAAGAAGAAAAACCTGCAAGAGCTCCAAAAAGTTTTAGCAAAGGCGGAGAAAGAAAATTCGATAAACCAAAATTTGGCGATAGAAGGAATTCAAGGAGAGATGATGAGGTTAAACCAACCAAAAGAAAAGGAATTGCGGATAGTTTAGATTATACGAAAGATAAAATAAACAAACCTAAGGGTAAAGGAAAATTCGTAAAATCAGAATTTGAATCAACTGAAACTCGTTTGAATAAATACATTGCCAATGCAGGAATTTGTTCAAGAAGAGAAGCCGATGAATTAATTGCAGTTGGCGCTGTGAAAGTGAATGGACAAATTGTTACCGAATTGGGTTACAAAATTAAATTAGGAGATATAGTTCATTATGGCGAACAATTGTTGCGCTCTGAAAAGCCAGTTTATTTGCTTTTAAACAAACCTAAAGATTTTATTACTACTTCTGATGATCCAGATAATCGCAAAACGGTTATGGATTTAGTGCGCAATGCATGTAAAGAACGTATTTATCCGGTTGGCCGATTAGACAGAAATACCACAGGACTTTTGTTGTTTACCAACGATGGTGATATGGCAAAAAAATTGACTCATCCAAAATATGGCGTTAAGAAAATTTATCATGTTAGTTTAGATAAAAACGTAGCCGCAGCCGATATGAAACTGATGTTGGAAGGTTTGAAATTGGAAGAAGATTTTGTGAAGGCTGATGAGGTAGCTTATGTGGGTGAAGATGAAAAAGATAAAAGCCAAGTAGGTGTTGAAATTCATACAGGTCAAAATCGTGTAGTTCGCAGAATGTTCGAACATTTTGGCTACAAAGTGGTGAAATTAGATCGCGTGTATTATGCCGGATTAACCAAAAAAGATTTACCTCGCGGACATTATCGTTTTCTTAACGAAAGAGAAATTAGCATGTTAAAAATGCTGCGTTCATAACATAACGTTTAAACAAAAAAAGCCGATTTAAAAATCGGCTTTTTTTATATCTAAATTTTGAAAATATTCTAGTATTTCAAGACTTTTTCAATGGCTATTGCTACTTTTTCAGCATTTGGAATCATAGTCTGTTCCAAAGTTGAATTTAACGGAATGGCAGGCATATCAGCCGAACCCATCATTTCAATAGGAGCATCTAAAAACTGAAAACAATTTTTTTGAATACGTCCTGCAATGGATTGAGCAAATGAATTCGAAATTTGTTCTTCTGTTAAAACCAAACATCTTCCATTTTTCTTTACAGAATTATAAATGCTTTCTTCATCCAAAGGATTCAGTGTTCTTAAATCTATAATTTCAACTTGTGAAGGGAAGTTTTTGGCAGCATTTTTTGCCCAATAAATGCCCATTCCATAAGTAATAATTGAAATGGTTTTTCCTTCTTTTGCCAATTGATTATCTGATTCTAAAACCATTCTCGATTTTCCAAGTGGAATCACATAATTTTCATCTGGCTCAATGGTTTTCGCTTCTTCAGTTCCTTTTATTTTGCTCCAATACAAACCTTTGTGTTCTAGCATAACAACGGGATTTGGATCATAATAAGCCGCCTTGATCAAACCTTTTAAATCTGCTCCCGTTGATGGATAACAAACTTTTATACCTTTTATCTGTAACAAAACACTTTCAACACTCGATGAGTGATAAGGTCCGCCACTTCCGTAAGCACCAATTGGAACACGAATAATACAGCTAACTGGCCATTTACCATTCGATAAATAATTGGAACGGCTAACTTCTGTAAACAATTGATTTAAACCCGGCCAAATGTAATCGGCAAACTGAACTTCTACAATTGGTTTTAGGCCAACAGCGCTCATACCAACTGTACTTCCAATAATAAATGCTTCTTGAATGGGTGTATTAAAAACGCGGTTATCACCAAATTTTTCGGCTAAAGTTGCAGCTTCTCTAAACACACCGCCTAGTCTTCGTCCTACATCTTGTCCATAAAGCAAACATTCAGGATGTTTTTCCATCAATTCGCGAATGGCAAACAATGCCGAATCGACCATTACTGTGGCTTCTTTTCCTTTGGGTTCGCGTTCGCCTTTTTCTTCTGTAATGGGCGTTGGCGCAAAAACATGGGTGTATAAGTCTTCGGGTTGTGGATCAGGAAACGATTGTGCTTTTTGAAATTCAGCTTCCGCCAATTCTAAACTATCTTTTTCAACCTGGAACAAATAATTTTCTTTTATTCCTGAATCTAATAAATGCTGACGGAATTTCGGAAATGGATCTCTTTTGGTTGCTTCTTCTAAATCATCGCGGTACCATTCTTTTCTAACGCCCGATGTATGGTGGTTTAATAAAGGAACTTTGGCATGAACCATAAAAGGCCTTCTTTCTTTTCTTATTAATTCAAACACTTCTTTAATGGTAGAATAACTTTGAACAAAGTCAGTTCCATCAATTGTTCTAACCTCTAAACCTTTAAAACCACGTGCATATTCAGTAGCATCTTGGCTTCTTATTTCTCTTGCATGGGCTGAAATATCCCATTCATTATCTTGAACTAAATATAAAATGGGTAAACTTTTTAAAACCGCCATTTGAAAAGCTTCTGCCACTTCGCCTTCGGTGATGGAAGCATCGCCTAAAGAACAAACCACTACAGCGTTTTCAACTTCTTTATTGTTTAATCCTTGCAGCTCCTTAAATTGAATTCCCATGGCAATACCAGTTGTTGGGATGGCTTGCATTCCAGTGGCTGACGATTGATGAGGAATTTTAGGCATATCATCTCTTTTCAAACTTGGATGACTATAATAAGTTCTGCCACCTGAAAATGGATCATCTTTTTTTGCTAACAATTGCAACATTAATTCATAAGGTTGCAAACCAATTCCTAGCAAAATAGCATCATCGCGATAATAAGCTGAAAGAAAATCTTGTGCTTTTAATTGCATTCCCACAGCTAGTTGAATGGCTTCATGTCCACGAGAAGTGGCATGCACATATTTGGAAGCAATTTTTACATTTTTTTCATACACTTCTGCCATCGATTTGGCTGTACACATTAATTGCCAAGCCTTTAACAAAGTGGCTTCTGGAATTATATATCTTTTACTTGGTAAAGAAGAGGTAGTTGTCAATTTTTAAAAATTTGTTGACAAAGTTATTTATTAGCCGAAATGAAGCAGCACTTTTTTAATAAATTATGCAAAACCCACTAGTTTGTAGGCTAGGCGGCCTAATAATTCATGACTGAATGAATTCCAACGCGATAAAGTTTCGGCTGAGGGAAACAATTGGGTGTACCAAGGTTTTTCGGCTATTCCAGTATTGTCGGTGCTAAATGTATCGCATAAAATACCTTGTTTTTCGAAACTTATTTTAGAACGATATAAATGAGAAGCTGAACTGATAATTAAAATACGCTGATTTAAAAGGTTTTTTTCTTTCAATATTTCTGCACAAAATCGAGCACTTTCAGCAGTGTTTACTGATTTATCTTCAGCAATAACCAAAGAATCAGGAACTCCAGCTTTTATCAAAAAATCTTTCATTATAAATGCTTCACCATGCGGCCTGTCAGTTAAACTTCCTTTTCCGCCAGTTACAATAATCGAATTTATTTTACCTGCTTTAAAAAGATAAAAAGCTTGATAAAGTCGATCGAAATTTTCTTGAACTTGCCATCTATCGCTTTTTGGGTCATAAGTGTACATACCGCTTAAAACAATCCCAATGTCATATTGCTTCACATTTTCCATTTTTTGCAAAGGCTCTTCTATAAGTTTTGAAATTCTTTTATAAATGAGTGGGCATGAAAAAAAATACAACAAACTCACAAAACTTATCAAAGCAATTTTTTTCTTCTTTTTATCCTTAAAAAATAGATAAAGAAGGAAACAGAAAATTATCCAAGTGAAAGGATTGGTAAATACTTTAAGTGCACTTGAGAAACTAAAAAACATTGTTTGATCCTTTAAATTTTTCCATCGTTGCTTGGCCTTCTTGTGAAATTCCTTCTGGGAAAAATATTTTTTTGATGGTTTTAAAAATAATCAAAACATCTAGCGAAAAAGATAGATTTTCAACATAATAAACATCTAATTCAAATTTTTTTTCCCAGCTAATGGCGTTTCTGCCATTTATTTGCGCCCAACCCGTTATGCCCGGCTTGGCATCGTGTCTTTTTTTCTGTTTATCATTATAAAGCGGCAAATATTCCACCAAAAGCGGTCTTGGACCGATTAAACTCATATCGCCTTTTATTACATTCAGCAATTGAGGCAATTCATCTAAAGAAGTTTTGCGAACTATTTTTCCAACCAAGGTTAGTCTGTCCGCATCAGGCAGCAATTCACCATTTTCATTGGTTTTATCGTTCATGGTTTTGAACTTTAATATGCTAAATATTTTCCCATTTTTCCCGGGACGTTTTTGTACAAAAAAAACTTTCCCTTGATTAAAATATGCCAACAATATTATCACCAACAGCAGAATAGGAGAAGCAACCAGAAAAACGATGCTAGCAATTAAAAAATCGAAAAAAGGTTTGATGATAGTTTTGTACATGACTTAAATAGCTTTAACCAAGTGTTTCTGAATTTTTACTTTTAAATTTTGATTAATGGCATCTATACGAATCACAAAATACTCTGCATTGGAATCTGACACACATTCGCCTTCTAAATCTATTAAAGGACCGCCCATAATTTTTACTTTTTTACCAGCAATAATTTCATCTGTTTCAATATCGAAATGAATGCCTAAGCTTAAAAATCTTTTGATGGCTTCAATATCTGTATCTCTTACAGCAGCAGGTTTCCCTTCTAAATGAATAAATCTAACAGCGCCATCAAATTTAAGCACATCATAAAAGTTTTCTTTTTCTATTCGCACAAAAATATAGCTTGGAAAAAGCACCATTTCCACTTTCTTTTTTCGGTCGCTCCATTGTCTTAATTCTACACGCAGCGGCAAATAGTGTTCAATTTCATTTTTTTGAAACAAAGTTGATAAAACCTTTTCTTTTTTAGGTGCAGTGTAAAGTACATACCAATTCACAGGGCTCGGCAATTTTGAGTTCGAAATTAGTCTATTTTGAAAAAATATGACTAAAAATATTGTCGGAAGCTAATACTAATTGGTTAATAAGTTTTTAGGGTCATAAATTAAAAGAAATAAGGCAATTAGTAATTTGGCGGCATTAATAAAATTATGAATTACGGTTTTTGTCATTTAAGTGTAATCCCTTGTAGAGCCGAACCTTCTGATAGAAGCGAAATGGTAACACAATTACTTTTCGGAGAAACATTTAAAATTTTGGAAAGAAACAAATTGTGGGTAAAAATTCAAATCACTGACGATAATTATGAATGTTGGATTGATTTTAAACAATTTATTCCCATTTCAACCAAAACTTTCAACAAAATGATGGCGGGGCGAGAAGCTTACATGCTCGACTTAATTCAATTGGCCATTGTAGCTTCTAAAAATGAAGTAACTTCTATTTTAATGGGAAGTTCATTGAGAGGAATTACTGACAATCATTTCGAAGTAGAAGGAATTGATTATGAAATTGATGGCAATTTTGTTTTTCCAAAAGCCAATACCAATCGAAAACAAGTAATTGAAACCGCTTCTCTGTATCAAAACACACCTTATTTGTGGGGCGGACGTTCTATTTTTGGAATAGATTGTTCGGGTTTCACGCAAATGGTTTATAAATTAAATGGCATAAAACTTCCTAGAGATTCGTGGCAGCAAGCGCAAATGGGCGAATCGCTTAGTTTTTTGGAAGAAGCCAAACGTGGTGATTTAGCTTTTTTCGACAATGAAGAAGGAAAAATTGTGCACGTTGGCATTGTAATGGGCGATGGAAAAATTATTCATGCCTCGGGAAAAGTGAGAATTGATTTATTAGATCATTATGGTATTTTTAATACCGAATTACAAAAATATACCCACAATCTTCGGGTTTTGAAAAGAATAATTGCCGACTAAAAGCATGATTCCTACCAAAAAAAGTATTGAAGCAGCGCATGAACGCATAAAACCTTATATACATCAAACTCCGGTTTCAAGTTCCGAAAGTTTGAATGAAATGTTTGGGGTAGAAATTTATTTTAAGTGCGAAAATTTTCAAAAGATTGGTGCATTTAAAATGCGCGGAGCAGCGAATGCAGCGCTCAAATTATCATCTGCTGATTTACAAAAAGGTTTAGCTACTCATTCATCAGGCAATCATGCGCAAGCAGTAGCTTTGGCAGCAAAAAAATTAAATACCAAAGCTTTTATTGTTATGCCTTCTAATTCACCAAAAGTGAAAGTGAATGCAGTATTGGGTTATGGTGCAGAGGTTATTTTTTGCGAACCCAATCAAAAAGCCAGAGAAAAAGCATTGCAAGAGGTGGTAGAAAAAACAGGAGCTTTTTTTATTCATCCTTACGATAATTATGATGTTATTGAAGGACAAGCAACCTCAGCCAAAGAATTGATTGAAGAAATTAGTTTTTTAGATAAAATATTTTGTCCGGTTGGTGGTGGCGGTTTGTTAAGCGGTACTTTATTATCAGCAGCATATTTTGGCAATAATATCCCCGTAATAGCTGGAGAACCTGAAGGTGCGAACGATGCTTTTTTATCTTTACAAAAAGGCGAAAAAGTAGTTTTGCCTTCGGTAAATACCATTGCAGATGGACTTTTAACTTCATTAGGCGATAAAAATTTTGAAATTATTTTGCCTCGCATTCAAGCCATTATTACCGTTACTGACGAAGAAATAAAACAAGCTTTAAGATTGATTTGGGAGCGAATGAAAATCATAGTTGAACCATCATGTGCAGTTCCTTTGGCAGCTTTAATAAAAGAAAGAGACAAATTTCAAGGCCAAAAAATTGGTATTATTTTAAGTGGTGGAAATGTCGATTTAGCTAAAGTGGCTGAATGGTTTTGAGTATAGAAATTATGTTTCTTTACGAAAAATTTCCATTTGCCTTTAAACTCAGATAATCCAATTTTATTCAAGAAAAATGATGCATAAGTTATTGTTATTATTGCTTTTATCTAATATTTGTTTTTTAGATAATTATGCTCAAAATAGTAGTAATTTAAAAGTAATTGCAGCTGAAGCATTAGATAGCGTTCCAAGCCTTGGGTCGATACTTGTATTTAAAAATAATCAATTGTTAATTGAAGAATATTTTAATGGGGCAGATAAAAATACCAGTTTTAAAGTTAAGTCAGTTACTAAATCAGTGGTTTCAGCATTAGCTGGAATAGCATATGATAAAAATCTGCTACCAAATTTAGAAACGCCCGTTTTTAATGTTTTTAATGAATACCAAACGAATTATAGAATTATTGAGAATATTGGGTTTATGGAGCTAATTAAAGAAAACGATTCTTTAAAAAGAGTTATTACGCTCAAAGATTTGATAACCATGCAAACAGGCTATTTATGGGATGATAATAATCCTTTAAGCAGTCGGGTTTTTAATAGTTCTTCAGATCCAGTTAGATTTACTTTGGATTTACCTTTTGAAGCTTATCCAGGTACAAAATTTAAATATTGTACACCCGCTTCTCATGTATTGGGAGCTGCAGTAGCTAAATGTGTAGGAAAAAACTTAAAGGAGTTTGCAGATTCGATACTTTTTAAACCCATTGGTATTAATGATGTAGCGTGGAGTAATGAGCAATCAGGAAGAACAATGGGAGGCACTGAGTTATCTATGAAAGCCATCGACATGCTTAAGTTTGGCTTACTCTATTTGAATGAGGGTAAACATAACGAAATTCAAATAATTTCAAATTCTTGGATATTTGAATCTACAAGTGAACAGGTTGTTTTGAATGAATGGGATGTTTTACCAAATGCAAATGGATATGGCTATTATTGGTGGAGAAGAAAAATAAAGGGTCATCAAGCTTTTGTTGCTAGTGGTTACGGTGGGCAATTAATTGTTATAATTCCAAGTTTAAAAATTATTGTTACTACAACTTGTTTCGTTAATGATACTAACAGGGGCCGATCAGAAATTAAACGATTACATTTTTTTGTTGATAAAATAGTTGAAGATTTAAGCAAATAAAATCCAACTTAAATATTTAAAATAATCAATTGAAAGGCATTTAAAATGATTCGCCATGGGTGTTTTTGATAATCCATTTTGAAATGAATGGAACTTTTTTCATTGCCTTCAAAAAAAGTACAGTCATGGTGTTGTTTCCAAAAAAATATTGCACCACTTTGCCAATAAAAAGCCTCTTTTTAAAATGTTTATTCCATTGTTTTAGGTATTCTTTTTCAGCTTCATTTCTGCTTATGCTACCTCTTAAAAAAGAATGAATTTCGTTAAATGCCAGCTTGCTGCTATGCATGGCCATGCTCATTCCATTGCCGCAAAGTGGAGCAATTAAACCAGCAGCATCGCCAATACAAAAAACATGATTTTCAATTTTTGATTTTGATTGAAAGTTAATTTGAGAAATATTTAATGGTTTTTCGTAAATGAATTTAGCATTGGTGAAAATCTCTTTTAAAAATGGATTTTCACTCAAAATCATTTTCTCCATTTGAGCGATGCTTTGCTCATTTTTGTTCAGGTTATTGGCACTTGTAATGTAACATAAACAAACTTTGTTGTTTTCGATTTGAGAGATGCCACAATAGCCGTTTTTAAAATTATGTAAAGCAATTTCTTTCTCATCAATGGAATGATAAATATGGTATTTCACACCAATAAAATTATTGAGCTTATTGGGTTTAGCTAAAGCAAATGAGCGCTTAAATTTGAGGTCTAAATTCGATTTTTTGCCAAAACTTCCAATGGCAATTTTGCTTTTTATGGATTTATTATCGAAAGAAATGGTAAATAAATCTTTGTCAAAATTTACTTCATTAACCTTTGTTTTTTGAATCACTTCCACGCCTTTTTCAACGCATAATCTAAAAAGATAATCATCTAAAAAGAAGCGACTTACACCAAAACCACCTAATGGTAATTTGAAAGAATAGGCATTTCCTAATACATCGGTCACACATAATTTGTCAATAATGGGCAATGAAAATGAGGCAAGCGGTACGCCAAGATTGCTTAAAAAATTCCAAGATTCTAAACTTATATATTCACCGCAAACTTTATGAAATGGATAATTTTCTTTTTCGAACAAAATAACTTTATAACCTTTTTCAATAGCTTGCAATGCGAAGGTTAAGCCTCCTAAACCACCGCCAATTACAGCAATATCATACAATTTTTCATTAGTCATTTTTGGCTACAATTAAGTGTCTGAATGCCCATTTCCAGCTAACGGTGTAATTATTAATATTAGATAATTTCATCAGGTTCAACCATTCAGTTTTTGTAAAAGCTCTGGCAACACTTAATGGCGCATCGTTTTTTACTAAATAGGATTTTGAAAACAATTGGGTTAAAAATTTAATGGAATAATAGGCTAGTGGATGCCTGTGTAAATCGTTTATAAAAAATCCAATTTTAGCGTTTGCTTGCATCCATTGAAGTTGTGTTTTTAAATCAGGATCTAAAAAATGATGACAAAATAAACTACTGAAAACAATATCTGGTTTGGATTTAAATTGAACTGATAAATAGTCATTTACTATCCATTCAGCATGATTTAAACTAGTACTATTTTTTTTAGCAAAATCAATACAGGCTTCATTTATATCAATTCCGATGCAGTGCAGAGTAATGTTATTTTTTTTACACCAATTATTTATGGCTACTAAATTATCGCCACCACCGCATCCAATTTCACAAATGGTTACTTCTTTTTTATTTTTCGCTAATTCTTTAAAACCTTCAATAGAAATTCCATGACCGCCAAGCCAAGTATTTATAAAATTTAACTCAGCCATGTTTTGCTGAATGGCTGCAAAAGGTATATTATCAGCATCTAGCAACTCTTTTTGATAACTTTTTTGCATAAAAATTTATTTAATGGCAATAAAGGTTTCCATAGTTAAACCAGGTCCAAATGCTAATCCAAAAATAATGGCTTTATTGTCTTTTATTTCTTCTAAAATTTCTTTCAAAACGAATAAAATGGTTGGCGAACTCATATTGCCAAACTGATTTAAAACCTTTCGTGAAGGTTGCATTTGTTTATCAGATAGTTTTAATTTTTGCTGAATTACATCTAAAATTTTTTTACCTCCAGGATGAATGCACCAATGAGTAATTTCACTTTGTTGCAAACCATATTTTTGCAAAGCTTCTTGAACCAATTGTTCAATATCAGCTTCAATTATTTTTGGAATATAACCTGATAAGGTCATCAGAAAGCCTGAACTGCTCAATTGCCAAGCCATGTCTTTTTTGCCACTGAAATTTACCTTACTAAAAAAGAATTGAAGCTGAGCTAATTGATTTATTGTGTTATCATTATTTAATAAAATAGCAGCGCAGCCATCTGCAAAAAGCATAGTACTTGCTGCATTTTCGCGCGTATATTCTTTTTGAAAATGCAGTGTGCAAAGTTCTGTTGCAACAATCAAAATATTGGCTTCCTCCTTTGAGCTTTCGGCAATTTGTTGTGCCATTTTAAGTCCGTGAATCGCAGCATAGCAACCCATAAAATTGATGCTTGTTCTTTGAATAGTGCTCGGTAAATTTAATTGTTCCACTAAGGTTAAGTCTAGACCAGGAGCGCTCATCCCAGTACAACTTATGGTAATTAAATGGGTTATTTTTTCTTTTCCAATTTTTTCATACAAACAATTTTCGATAGCTTGAATAGATAGTTTAACACTTTCGGCTTCATAAATTTCCATCCTTTTTTCGAGCGATGGATAAGGAGCATTTTTATCTAAAGGCACAAAGTTTCCACTGGAATTGTTGTTATAATCTGACAATACTGAAAACCTAAATTGTATAGCACTTTGAGCGTATAAAAATGAAAGAATTCTTGCTTCGGATTCATCTAAGTTGTAGGCGTTTTTCATGAACGCCAAAATTTCTTGTTGATCGTATTTATGCTTTGGTAAAGCGGTAGCTATAGAAACAATATTTGTCAAAATGTTATTTTATAAAAATTAAAACAATGAATGCCAGATTAGTAAAACTGCTGGCCAAAACATTCATGAACATGGTTTTCTCAAAATTGGCTTCTTTTTCGTCTTTTAACACACGAAAAAACCATTTCAAAAAGTAAAAAATGATGGGAAGAAACATTAATTGAAGCACTATAAAATTTGAAATCTGCTGTACAGATTGATAATGAAAAAACAATAAAAGAAATGCAAGTGCATAAGCAATAGCGCAAAAAACAAAAGTTCCCTTTTTACCCAACAACATTGAAATTGTTTTTACATTATCTGCTGCATCTTGTTCATGCTGATAAATTTGAGTTATAGGATAAAATCCACCAATTAAACAACTGGAAGCTATCAACAAGAGCCATGGAATATGTTCAATTAAATCTAGACTAGCGCCCCAATAAACTGCTAAAAAAATAATCGCTCCTTGATTTATAATTACCGTTATGTAACCCAAAATGGCATATTGTTTAAGCCTGATTTTCCGATAACTGTATAACCTTGAGCTAATTATGTACAATAACATAAATGCAACAAATGTTTGGCTCACTAAAAAACTTAATGCCAAAGCCAATATATCTAAGCCAATAGTCACATAAAACAGTTGTTTGGTTGGCTGCATGGGGTTTTTAATTCCGCCAATAGCTTGGGTATCTCTGTCCATAAAACTATTGTAGCCATTGCTTGCGGGATATACTATTAAATGCAAAATAATACCAATCAAAATAGCTTTTCCCCAATCCATGTTTTCTATGCAACTAAGCGCAAACAGAAAAACGGGCATTAAAAAGAATGAAAATTTAAAACGCAGTAGCTGAAGGGTAGAGGGTTGAAGAAAAAACATAAAAATGAAAAACGTATTAATTTGTTTTAAAATTACAACTAATGATACGAACCCATATTAAATGCTTTTGTTTATTTAACATAAAGATTTCATTATTTGCTAATTCTGAGTTAAACACTGGAGATTTTTCTCCGGAAGTGAAAAAAAATAATGGTTGAATTAGATTTTAAAATAATGTGTAAACAAATGGAGAAAGCACTGAGCCTTCTGAGAAAATAATTAAAAGCCCAAGTAAAATTAAGACAGTGAGAATCGGGATTACCCAATATTTTTTTTGCTGTATTAGAAATTTTAAAAGTTCGAAAAAGATATTTGACTTATTCATTTTTAATACAGCTTTTTGTAATCAATTATTTCCGTTTTGTTTATCCAACCTGGTTTTTTTTGTTTTTTATTCGCCAATTTCATAGCTAAAACAATAGGCGATAAAACTAAAAAATAAGTAATTGCAAAAATCAAAAACGAGGTAATTTCGCCTAAAATGGCTCCAAAAAACATCCAAACGACCAAAAAAGGGTAGAATATTTTGGGTTTTAAAACGGTAAAACCAAGCACAGCAATAAAAACTGCTGACAAAACCAATTGATTTTTATTAAAAATTAAAGCATCGCTGTAAATGGATTTGGCTAAAAACAATAGCAGAAAAAACAGCAATAAAATCCCAAACTGTTTTTGTTTCTTTTTTAGTAAACAGGTTTCGGTAATTTGAAGATAGCTGGCTTTAATCCAATTCATAATTTGTTTTTTGCGTTAATTCTATTGGAACATTCAAATTGATTTCCTTTTCAATCATAATATTTCCCATTACTAGCACGTCCATATCGGTTTGGAAAAAACATTTCAAAGCATCTAATGGGCTTTCAACAATTGGTTCGCCTCTTACATTAAAAGAAGTGTTTATTAAAACTGGAGCATTACTGAGTGAGTTAAATTCGCTTATTAGTTTGTAAAACAATGGATTATCTTCTTTGGAAATGGTTTGAACTCTTGCAGTGCCATCTTCATGAATACAAGATGGAATTTCAGCTTTTTTATTGCTATCGAAAGTAAACAACATGTATTTGGAAGGTTCTGAAATTGAAAACCAATCAGAAGCAAATTCTTCTAAAACAACGGGTGCAAATGGTCTAAATCCTTCTCGAAGCTTAATTTTTTTGTTCACATATTGTTTCATGTCTGCAAACAAAGGACTTGCTAAAATACTTCGATTGCCTAAGGCTCTTGGTCCAAATTCCATTTTTCCTTGAAACCAACCCACAATTTTTTTCTCTGATAAATATTGGGCAGATTTTTTACATAAATCATCATCGTTTAAAACTGTGTGTTTAATTTTAAAGTCGTTTAAAACCTTTTTTATTTCTGTTTCTGAATAGGATGAACCTAAATAAACTTGCTTTTTAGGGCTATTTTCAATAAAAATCCGATCATTTTTTAGGTAATGATACCAACCAACAAAAGCTGCACCCAAAGCACCACCACCATCACCTGCGGCTGGTTGAACCCAAACTTTGTCAAAAATTTGTTCTTTCAACAATCTGCCGTTTGCTTTACAATTTAATGCCACACCCCCCGATAAACAAAGGTTGTTTTTCCCAGTTATTTGTTTGGCATAGGTGCTAATGGTAAGCAGAAATTCATCGGTTATTTCTTGCACAGAGGCAGCAATATCACAATAGAATTGATCCATTTCATCTTTTTCATTTCTAATTGGATGCTTAAATAATTGACAAAATCTGTCATTAATGGTGCTTTCACCTTTTTCAAATGAAAAATAATCTAAATTTAGATTTATTTCTCCTTGACTTGAAATTGAAATTATTTTATTAAGTATCAAATCTTTATAAATCGCCTTTCCATAAGGCGCTAAGCCCATCAATTTATATTCTCCTGAATTTACTTTAAAACCACAATATTGAGTAAAAGCACTGTAAAACAAACCAAATGAATGCGGATAATGTTGTTCTTTTAGAATAGTTACTTTATTTTTTACTCCAATCCCAATTGTGGTGCATGCTTTTTCGCCAACACCATCAATGGTTACGATAGCACTTTCTTCAAAAGGTGAGGTAAAAAAAGTTCCTGCAGCATGAGCTTCATGATGTTCGCAGAAAATAATTTCGCCTTCATAAGAAAGTTCATTTTTAATGATTGTTGGAATCCACAATTTGGTTTGGATCCATGATTTAATTGATTTTCTAAAAAAATTAAAACCAAAAGGAGCAGTGTCTTTAATGGAATTTAAAATCCTATCAAATTTCAAAAATGGCTTTTCATAAAAAACAATCAAGCTTATTTCAGCTATACTAATATTGGCTTCTTTCAAACAAAATGTAATGGCCATAGTTGGAAAAGAACTATCGTGTTTTTTTCTAGAAAATCTTTCTTCTTCAGCCGCTGCAACAATATTTCCATCTTTCAACAAACAAGCTGCTGAATCATGAAAAAATGCAGATATGCCCAATGCATACATAATTATTGATTTATGATGGTTGAAATGTAGTTAGCCAATTCTTGTTGTCCGTTCTTATTAAAATGTGGATCGTTTTGGTAATACAATCTGTAATTTTCTTTATCCTTTTCTTGTAAATAATTTATTGGGTTAAAAAAGCTAACATTTTTATAGTTTTTAAAATCATTTTTTGCATTCTCGAAAAAGGAATAATTGGCATTTATTATTTCATTTTGTGAACTAAAAGTAGCACCAATTTTAAGCATATTATCAAAATAAAACTCATTTATTTGCGCACAATGTGGCACAAAAACAATGTACACTTTTTTATCTATTGGTATGTTTTCAAGAAAGTCTTTTAGGGTGTTTTTCCATTGGCTGTATCGTTGTTTGAAATCAGCTTTTAAAGTAATAGTATTCTCTAAAAATTGTTGATCTGCCTTAAAAAACATCAGTTCTCTTTTATTGTACAATTCATTTGAAAATTGTTTGTCAAGGTTTAATTCTTTTACTGACAAATTTTGTCTAAAAAGTGACATACTTTGATTTAAATATCGTAATGATAAATAGTAATTAGAAAATTGCCAATACAAATTTCTAGAGAAGGATAACTCACTCCAATTGGAAAGATTTTTTATGTCCAATAAATCATTGCCAACGTAAACTTGATAGATAATAATATCAGGATTATAGGTTTTTATTTTGTTTTCTGCATATCCATTAACCTGCTTAATTCCTATTCCAGGAACAGATAAGTTGATAAATGTTTTATCGGGGAAAGTAGATTTTAAATGATCGACATAGCCGTTTTTCAAAGCCGAAAATGAATCACCAAAAAATAAAAAATCTACTTTTTTTGTTTTTAGAATTTCTTGACCATTTAAGGCAATAAAGGTGTTTTTATAAAAATCAATAAGGTAAAATCGAAAAACCAATTCGAATAAACTTATTGTTAAAAAGAACAATAGGCATAAACTCAAAAGGTTTTTTAATAGTTTTTTTATTGTTTTTTGCATTTGCACAAATTAAAGCAATTGCAATAAAATATTCCGACCAAAAAAATAATCTTTTGGCTAAAGCCAAGAATCGGTATTTTTTGTTTATTGTTCTTCCTTTTTGAAAAATTTATCTTTGTTCCAATTTGCAATATTGTTTTCGATATAATTAAAAATGCGTTGGTGTTCATCACCATTTCGAATGATATGGTCGTGAAAACGGGTGTGCCAAACCGCACCTGTTTTGATGGGCGGTTGCGCATCCATTCGATATTGATTGATTCGTTTTGTGGCGGCCGATTTAAATCCTGCAACGAATGATGAAATTGATTTGGGTGAACGATAGGCAACACCGGTATTTTTTGGCGTTGACGATTGTTGTAGGGACGCACGGCTGTGCGTCCCTACAATACCGTGCGTCCCCACAACACCGGCCGTCCCAACAATGCAGTTTTCAATTCGCAAAATGGCGTGAATATGGTTGGGCATGATTACAAATGTGTCGCAAAACAATTCGGCACGGATATCAAATGAAATGTTCCATTCCTGATAAACGATTTCACCAATAGGCGATAGGTGCATTTCATTGTTAGAAATTTCACCAAATATCCATTCACGACCTGCGGTGCAAATCGTAATAAAATATGCCCCATCGTTGGCATAATTCCACCATTGTGCCCTGGCTGTTTCGCTGCGATATTTGTTTTGAAATTTTGGCATATTCAACAAAAATATTTTACATTTTTTTGATTACATTTTGTTGTTCATCCATTGCAAAATGTGGGCATACACTTCCTCTTTGTTTATTTCGTTCAAACATTCGTGTAAAGAGCCGTTCCAAATTTTGAGATCTTTGGGTTCGTTGGCGTTTTTGAAAAATGCTGCACTTCCTTCGGGTGAGGTTATTCTATCGTCACTGCCATGTATTACCAATAATGGAACTTTAATTTTGTTGGCATTGTCAATGTTCCACAAACCTTTTTGGAAACAATAGGTGAACAAGCGCACCGAAATTCTGTTATGCACCAATTCATCGTTTACATAAGCTTTTACGGTTTCTGGATCGCGTGAAATTTCTGTGGCAATTAATCCATTGGGCTGCGAAAATGAACCATAAACATTGTTAACTATTTTGCCTAAAATTCTTTTAAAATGAGGTGGTTTAAAAGCCAGTTTATGCCATGCCGAAGTAATAATGGCACCTTGTACTTTTGGTTGACGGTTAATTAAAAAATTGGCTAAAAAATTACCACCCATGCTGTGGCCTAAAAGGAAAATATTTTTACCGGGAAATTTTTCTTGGGCTGCATGTATAATCATGTCTATGTCGTTCAACATAATGTCATAATTGGGCACATGGCCTCTTTGGCCTGATGACAAACCATGTCCGCGCCAGTCGAAACCAAACACAGCCAATTGATTATCGCACAAAAAATTGGCAAAGTGTTTATATCGACCAAAATGTTCGCCCAAACCATGAATGATGCACAAAACAGCTTTGGTTTCATCTGGATTTTCAGGTGTAAAATAAGTAGCATGGATATGCTGTTTGTCAACGGTTGACCATGAAAATTCGAAATTTTTCATCGGGAATTTTAAAGTTAAATGAAAATAAAAACCCCTTCATTTTTGGTGAAGGGGTTTCTTAAAATTTTAAGCATCAATTTTAGCATATTTAGCATTACGCTCAATAAACTCTCTTCTTGGTGGCACATCATCGCCCATTAGCATAGAGAAAATTCTATCAGCTTCTGCTGCGCTATCAATTGTAACTTGGCGTAATGTTCTGTACTCAGGATTCATAGTAGTTTCCCACAATTGTTCTGCGTTCATTTCACCCAAACCTTTATATCGTTGAATATGCACACCAGTGTCTTTTCCGCCTTTGCTGAAATCGTTTACTGTCTGAACCCTTTGTTCTTCGTTCCAGCAATAGCGCGATTCTTTACCTTTTTTAATTAAGTAGAGTGGAGGAGTAGCAATGTATAAATAACCATGTTCAACCAATTCTTTCATGTAACGGAAGAAGAAAGTCATAATAAGTGTTGTAATATGCGAACCATCTATATCGGCATCACACATGATGATGATTTTGTGGTAACGAATTTTACTTAGATTTAAAGCTTTGCTATCTTCCTCTGTTCCAATACTTACGCCTAACGCGGTGAATATGTTTTTAATCTCTTCGTTTTCGAAAATTTTGTGCATCATGGCTTTTTCAACGTTCAAGATTTTACCTCTTAAAGGCATAATGGCTTGAAAACGTCTGTCGCGACCTTGTTTAGCTGTTCCACCTGCTGAATCTCCCTCAACCAAATAAATTTCGCATTGTGCAGGATCTCTTTCAGAGCAATCGGCTAATTTTCCTGGTAAGCCTGAGCCTGACATAACGTTTTTGCGTTGCACCATTTCTCTGGCTTTACGCGCTGCGTGTCTTGCTGTGGCGGCTAAAATTACTTTGTCAACAATTATTTTGGCTTCTTTAGGATGTTCTTCCAAATAGTTGTTCAACATTTCAGAAACGGCCATATCAACCGGTCCCATAATTTCGTTGTTACCCAATTTGGTTTTTGTTTGACCTTCGAACTGAGGTTCTTGAACTTTCACTGAAATTACAGCAGTTAATCCTTCACGGAAATCATCACCTGCAATATCAAATTTTAGTTTCGATAAAAAGCCTTGTTTTTCAGCGTAGTTTTTTAGTGTTCTTGTTAAACCTCTTCTAAAACCTGCTAAGTGGGTTCCACCTTCGTGGGTATTGATGTTGTTTACATAAGAATGGACATTTTCAGCAAATGAATCGTTGTAAACCATGGCTAATTCAACAGGAACACCATCTTTTTCACCTTCAATGTGAATTGGTTCAGGAATTAATGGCTGACGATTGGCATCTAAATAACTAACAAATTCTTTTAAACCTAAAGTTGAATAAAACAATTCGGTGCGTGGATTGCCTTTATCATCCACATCTCTTTCATCAATGAGGGTAATGTTGATTCCCTTGTTTAAAAAGCCTAATTCACGCATTCTAGCGGCTAAAGTGTCATAGTTATATTCACTTACCGTAAAAATGCTCATATCAGGTTCAAAATATTGCATGGTTCCTCTTTTATCAGATTCACCAATCACCTTAACATCATAAAGTGGTTTTCCACACGAATATTCTTGTTGCCAAATTTTTCCTTCTCTATAAACTGTGGTTCTCATTAATGATGAAAGTGCATTTACGCAACTAACACCCACACCATGCAAACCACCTGAAACTTTATATGAATCTTTATCAAATTTACCACCAGCATGCAAAACGGTCATTACCACTTCCAAAGCTGATTTTTTTTCTTTGGTGTGCATGCCTGTTGGAATACCTCTACCATCGTCAATTACACTAATTGCATTGTTGGTATGAATGGTTACAACAATGTTTTTACAATGACCTGCTAAGGCTTCATCAATTGAATTATCAACAACTTCATAAACTAAGTGATGCAAACCTTTCACACCAATATCGCCAATATACATGGCGGGTCTTTTTCTTACTGCTTCCAAACCTTCAAGTACCTGAATACTATCGGCTGAATAACTTTGATTATTTGATTGATTTTTTTCTTCTAATTCGCTCATTATCAACAATTTTCTTTAAGTACGACTATCAGCAAATTTAATATAAAAATGTATCATTAAACTATTTTAAAACCCTTAATTGACATAGTTCTCAACACATTTTTAACAATTTAAAATTCTTTCTTTTTTTCTTCTCAGGTAGAAAATTACACTAAAATTTAAAGCTTGAAAATCAAATTTTTAGTTGTTAATTTTTGACTATAAAATCCAAGCTAAAAAAAATGGCTTAACTGCTCTCAAATAATAAAAACACTAGAAATTGAGAAAATTAGTTTTAGCAGGTATTTTTGGATTAGCTTTATTAGCATTCCCAAGCCTAATTTCAGCACAAGAAAAAACAGTAATGGTAGGCGGTGCCGCTATGTATCCATCAAAAGATATAGTTGATAATGCAGTAAATTCTAAAGATCATACCACATTAGTGGCCGCAGTGAAAGCCGCAGGATTGGTAGAAACCTTAAAATCAGATGGTCCTTTCACTGTATTTGCTCCTACGAATGCTACATTCGATAAATTGCCAAAAGGTACAGTTGAAACCTTAGTTAAACCTGAAAATAAAGCTCAATTAACCAGTATTTTAACTTATCATGTAGTGGCTGGAAAAATGGACTCGAAAGCAATTGCTGCGGCAATTAAAGCTGGAAAAGGTAAAGCAGTTTTAACTACCGTTCAAGGTGGAAAATTAACAGCTACGATGGATGCTGATAAATTGAAATTGACTGACGAAAATGGCAATAGCGCTTTTGTGAGTATCAAAGATGTTTATCAAAAAAATGGAGTAATTCATGTAATTGATGCAGTGGTTACTCCCAAATAAATTGTGCTCTAAGCTGCAAAATTTTTTGCCCCTGTAGATTCCATATCTCAAAAACCGCTTTCAGAAATGAGGCGGTTTTTTTTTACATTGGTGAAAAAAAACATGCGCAAACTCAGTGCTTTTATTCTTACAATAGTTCTGCTTTCATCTTGTCAATTATCAAGATTTATTTTCTACAACTTTGCGGATATCAAAGACCATAAAAAATTTCCTTCCAGAGCTGTAAAAGCACCTGAAAACAAATTTAAATTTCATATATCAAACCTTAAAAGAATGCCTGACAGTCTTACTGTAAATGGCAAAAGGAAAGCTTTCGATGATTGTTTGGAAGATAACAAAACAGTCGCTTTTTTGGTGATAAGAAACGATAGTATTTTATATGAAAATTACTTTAAAGGATACGATCAAACTTCTATAGTTCCTTCTTTTTCTATGGCTAAATCTATCACCTCTATTTTGATTGGTTGTGCCATTGATGAGGGTTTAATTCAATCAATAAAAGAACCAATTACCAATTATATTCCTGAATTAAAAGATAATGGAATGGAGAATATGACTATAGAAAGTGTATTGCAAATGACTACAGGAATAGAATTTAATGAAAGTTATTTTAATCCTTTCGGACATGCTGCAGCCTTTTATTATGGCAGAAATCTTCGAAAAAAAATTGATAAACTTAAATTGGCTCGGCAACCTGAAACCAAGTTTGAATATGTGAGCGGAAACACCCAACTTTTAGGTTTGATTTTAGAAAGAGCTTTAAAAAACAAAACCATTACCGACTATTTTAATGAAAAACTTTGGCAGCCTTTGGGAATGGAATATGATGCGAGTTGGAGCATTGATAAAAAGAAAGATGGTTTAGAAAAAACATTTTGTTGTGTAAATGCTCGCGCAAGAGATTTTGCCAAAATTGGACGATTGTATTTAAACGAAGGCAATTGGAATGGCCAACAAATAGTTTCAAGCGATTGGGTTAAAAATTCCACCAAAGTGGATACTGCTAATGCAAGTAAATGGTTTTACCAATACCAATGGTGGTTGCCAACTAAAAATGGTGATTTTATGGCAGAAGGTATTTTAGGACAATTTATTTATGTAAATCCGTCTAAAAATTTGATTATTGTTCGTCTAGGAAAAAATTATGGTAACTTACCTTGGGGCGATTTTTTCCCTAAACTGGCTGAGAGACTTTAGTTCTGTTCTGCAAAAAATGGTAAGCGGCAATTACCATCAAAAATTTTAAAAGATTGTAAACTGAATCTTCTATGGGAATGGTAAAAATCCGAATTCCTAAGTTTTGAGTATTGTCGTAATTTACCACAGGATTTTCTGTAAAAGCGCCTGTTAATGCGCCATTAATTATCAAAAAAGGAATCCAAACCACTAAATAGGCTAATAAAAAACGACCTATCCAAATTGGATTTTTCCAAACAAAAATAAACAAAGAGATTCCACAGAGTAAAAAGGTGAAAAAAGTATAATTTCTATGAAAATTGAGGAAAGAAAAAACCAATAAAACGATTCCCAAAATCCCAAAAAAACTTCTAGCAAAAGGTTTAAAAATGTCGTTTTTAACAAAATAGTTTAGCACTTCATAAATAAACAAACAAGCATAAGGAACTATTACAAAAAACATCCATTCTTCAATCGGCAATTCGAAAAATTTAATTCCAAGGGTGTAAGTGTCGCTAAACCACCAAATGCCTTTGTAGGTAAACCAAATATCCCAAGGAATAAACAGCAACATCATGGAAAATATGGCGGGAAAAATAAACTTCCATTTGGTGTAAAGTTTTAAACGCCATTCGAAACTTTGGGCTAGGGGATAGCTCAAGGAAAAAAGCATGAGTGCCAAATAAAGAAATTTGGTTTCTAACATTTAGCGTTGGGATGAATTGTTTTTTTTGGCTTGATCATAATATTTTCTGGCAACAATCAGCATTCCAAACGATTCGCCATGTTCTTTCGATAAATGTTTGTGGTGCATTTTGTGTGCTCTTCTAATGGCTTTTAAATAGCTGTTATCGGCATTGCGAAACAGTTTAAAACGTTGATGAATAAAAATTTCATGTACTAAAAAATAAGCAATTCCATAAACAGCAATTCCAACTCCAATGGATACAACATAATAATTAAAATTCATCATTCCCAGCATGATACACAGCCAACTTGGAATAGCAAAAATTAAAAAAAAGGCATCGTTTTTTTCAAACCATCCAGCTTCTTTTTGATGATGATCTTTGTGTAAAACCCACAAAAAACCATGCATAATGTATTTATGAGCAAACCAAGCCGTAAATTCCATGAAGAAAAAAGTGGCAATGACAATAAGGGTGTAATAAAGGAATTCCATTTTATTGAAATATTAAAAGAAGAAGGAAAAAACAAATTTGTACCAAATATAACACTAACCCAAAAGGATTAAATTTGTTTATAGGTTGATAAAAGCACATCAATTGCATTAAAAATGAAACAACAAACCAAGCTATAAAATTCTGAACAGGAATTATATTGTTTTCCCAAGACCAAAAGTCGTTTTTAATAGCAATTGGTTCAATTAAAAAATCTAAAAAAACCATTAAAATAGCCGCCAATACTGCCTTTAAAATTTTAGTGATATTAAGTTTGTTCACTAAGGTAGCGCTTGCATAAGCAAGCATTAGCCAATTGACACCAATCATCACAGGAACTTCAAAAAGTTTAGGGCCAAGAGTTTCACCATAACTATAAACACCAAAAATTTTACCTGTTTTAACGCCTAAAACTTCTACAAAAAAGCCACTTAAAAAAACGATAACAACCCAAATAATAAAATTTTTATTCCATATTTTTTGGAAAGAAAGCAGCAAAATGATAGAAAGTAAAAGGTTAAATGGTGTGAGTTTTAAAAACATTTCTTTCACGGGCGACAAAAGACCAATTAAGCCCACCAAATGAACCACGATTAAAAAGAAAACTGAAATGTTAAAATAATTGGGTCTAACTTCTATATAATCTGGATTATACTTCAAGTTTCCATGTTCATCAATGTAATAATCAGATTGTTGTTCGGGTTTCATCTATCAATCTTTTAAAATTAAATCAGCAGTAATTTTGGCACTGCTCAATGCCAAAGGAATGCCACCTCCGGGATGAACGCTGCCACCTACAAAATACAATTTTTTAATATTTTTCGAGAAGTTGGGATGTCTAAAAAATGCTGCAAAACGATTGTTGGAGCTAGTTCCATAAAGGCTTCCACGAAAAGATGAGGTTTTTTGTTCAATCAAAATAGGATCTAAAATTGTTTCAGTTTCAATGTATGTTTTTAAATCTACTTTTAATATTCTGGAGAGTTTTATCAAAATGTTTTGACGTGCATCCTCAATTAATTTTTCCCAATCTTGATTAAAATTTCCCGGTACGTTTATCATCACAAACCAATTTTCGCAGCCTTTTGGCGCATCATTTTTGTTGAATTTACTGCTTATGTTCACATAAACCGTTGGGTCATTAAAAATGTTTTGTTTTTCAAAAATATGCTTGAATTCTGCGGAATAGTTTTCACTAAAAAATAGGTTATGCAAATCAAGCTGTGGGAATTCCTTTTTTATACCCCAATAAAAAATTAAAGCTGAACTCGAACGCTCTTGATTGAGCACTTTTGTTGGCTGCTTTTCATGTTTCAATAAATATTTATAAGTGGGCACAATGTCCATATTGCTAATCACATAATCGAATTGCAGTTTTCCATTGTTCACTTCAATGCCTTTAGCAATGCCATTTTCTGTTAAGATTTGGTTTACCTTTTTTCCAAAATGAAATTTCACACCTAATGTTTTGGCTAATTCAAAAACACAATTAGTGATACTTATCATTCCACCTTTTGGGAAATAGGCACCAAAATGATGCTCTAAATGAGGAATAATGTTTAATGTAGCAGGCGCTGAATAGGGATTTGAGCCATTGTAAGTAGCAAATCTATCAAACAATTGCACCATTTTTTTATGTTCAATAAATCTGTTTTTATTGGCTTCGTGCATAGTTTTTGAAATCCCAATAAAAGGCAAGTTTAAAATAGACTTAAAAGTGCTGAAATTGAGATAGGATTGAAGTTTGTGTAATGAATTTTCTAAAAATATTTTGTGGGTATTTTCATAGATAAAGGCGCTTTTTTTGAAATGAGCCAACACCAATTTTTTGGGAACGCCTAGTTTTTTTTCAACTTCTTCGGCAAAATCTTCAACCTTTTTTAAGGCTTGCAAATGCGTACCATCTTCCCAAAAATAAAAACAGCCTTTTTCCAATTGTTGATACTGAAAATAATCGCGCGGAGTTTTGTTGGCTTCTAAAAAAAGTTCATCGACTAAATGCGGCATAGTGAACAATGATGGGCCAGCATCGAAACGATAACCATTGGTTTCGAATGAACTTAATTTTCCGCCAGGGTAGTCGTTGGCTTCAAATACACTTACCTCAAAACCTTTGGAGGCTAAACGCACAGCAGTTGCCATTCCACCAATTCCTGCACCTACAATGGCCGCTTTTTTTGTCATAATGGTTTGAAACAGTATTTAAAGAAAAAGGTTTAAGTGAAAAAATTAAAACAAAATAAATAATTAAAAGACTAAGAAATTCTTGTCAGTTTCGCATCGAAAATATGCTCTAAATTACCTTCAAAAGCTATAATTCCGGGATTTTTTCCCACTTCTAAACTTCCTAAATTATTTTCCATTTTTAAAGCTTTTGCACCATTTAAAGTTGCCCACGTTAATAGGGTTTCGAAAGCAATGTTTGGTTTGTTTTGGTGAATAGTTTTCATTTCTTCCCAAATACTGAGTTGGTGATTGCTGGCTAATGAATCGGTTCCTAAACAAATAGAAACTTCATTTTTTAAGAAAATATCAAAATCGGGTAATCTATTTTCAATATATAAATTGGCATTCGGGCAAAAACACCAAAAAATATTGGGTTTTAAATGTTGGGCAAATAACAAATCGTTTTCGTTGGTAAATGTGTTATGGACAAGAATAATTGAACTATCGGAAGCTAGTTTTTCAAAATAATTTTGAATGGAGCTTTTGCCATTTGTTTTAAATAAATTTTCATCAAAACCAAATTGTTTTAAAGCTTCTAACATTTTACCACTTTTGTGGACAAACATTTCATTTTCAGCAGCCGATTCTTGGTTGTGAATGCTTACAACTGAAAGGTTTTTGTTGAAATTTTTAATTTTCAAAAAGAGTAAATCCGAAACAGAATAAGGCGCATGCGGAACTAAAGAATTGGGGATATTTAAATTTTCACTTTCTAAAGCTAGTTTTTCACCTTGTTCAATAATTTTATCTGCTTGATGCTCAAAAAATCCAAAAAGCTCAATAAAATTATGGTATTTAATTTTTGATTGTGTTTTGGTTAAAAAACTATCATTCGAGTTGCAAATATCGCCTACTGCTTGAATTCCATTTTCCCACATTTCTTGATCGGCTTTATCAATCAATTCCAGTTTTATGTCGTTAAAATTGTTTCTTATGCTTTGTAATTCACGAACAAAACCATTTAATCCGGTTTTTTCTGAGACTTTGTTTTTTAGATGCGATAACTCTAAATGACAATGCGCATTGACGAAAGCAGGACTTAAAATGCCCTTTATTTTTTTGATTTCTCCTTGTTCGAATGGATGATTATTTTCAGAAAAAACTTTTTCAATTTTTCCATTTGTGTCCAATTTTAAAACGCCATTTTTAATGGGTTTTGAACTAATAGGAAAAATATAATCAGCTTGAAAAATGGGCATAATTAAAATAATCCGGTTATAATTCCATTTTCATCAATATCAATATTTTCCGCAGCTGGATTGTTGGGTAAGCCCGGCATGCGCATAATATCACCTGCAATGGCCACAATAAATCCTGCACCTGAATTTAATTCAACTTCGCGAACAGTAATGTCAAAATTGTTGGCTTTACCTAGTTTTTTCGCATCATCTGAAAATGAATATTGGGTTTTAGCCATCACCACAAAAGCGTTTTGATAACCCATTTTTTCGAAAGTGCTAATGTCTTTGCTTGCTTTCGCAGAAAAATTAACCTTATTGGCACCATAAATTTCTTTGGCAATTTTTTCAATTTTTTGTTTTACAGGTTCATTTAAATCGTAAATAAATTGCAAAGGTTTTGAAGGGTTTTGGTCAATCATTTTTTTGACTTTTTGAGCCAAATCAATACCACCATTTCCACCTTTTGCCCAAACTTCAGACAAGGAAACTTCAATGTTTTTTTCTTGACATAGTGCTAGTAAATAATTGACTTCATTTTGCGTATCAGTTGGGAAATTATTAATAGCTACAACTGCTTTTAAACCAAATTTAGCAACGTTTTCTAGGTGTTTTTCTAGGTTAGAAAAGCCGTTTTTTAAAGCTTCTAAATTTTCATTTTTTAATTCTTTCAGTTCTTGTCCACCATGATATTTTAAAGCCCTTATGGTTGCCACCAAAACCACTAATTTAGGTTGAATTTCTCCCAATCGACATTTAATATCCAGAAATTTTTCGCCACCTAAATCAAAAGCAAATCCAGCTTCAGTAACCACATAGTCTGATAAACTCATAGCAGTTTTGGTGGCCAAAAGTGTGTTAGTACCTTGGGCAATATTAGCAAATGGTCCACCATGAATAATAGCCGGATTGCCTTCTAAAGTTTGGACTAAATTGGGCAAAATGGCATCTTTTAGCAAAACAGCCATTGCTCCATTTGCTTTCAAATCGCGGGCATAAATCGGATTTCCTTCAAAATCTTTTCCAATATAAATGTTCCCCAAACGATTTTTTAAATCGCTGATATTTTTCGAAAGACATAAAATGGCCATTACTTCAGAAGCTACGGCAATATCGAAACCACTTTCTCTAGGAAAACCATTTGATTTTCCGCCAAGGGCAACAATGATGTTTCTGAGGGCACGATCGTTCATATCCAAAACTCTTTTCCAAACCACAGTTCGCGGGTCAATATGAACCAAAGGATTTTTAGCTTGAATGGCATTATCAATCAAAGCAGATAATAAATTATGAGCTTTTTCAACGGCTGCAAAATCGCCAGTAAAGTGCAAATTAATGTCTTCCATTGGCACAACTTGCGCCATTCCTCCGCCTGTTGCGCCACCTTTCATTCCAAAAACTGGTCCCAAAGATGGTTCACGCAAAACCACAGTTGATTGTAAACCAATTTTGTTTAATCCTTCATTTAGTCCAACTGATGTAGTAGTTTTTCCTTCTCCTGCAGGAGTTGGTGTAATGGCTGACACCAAAATCAGATTACTTTTTTTAATTTTTTCTTCGTTTATATAAGTGAGTGGAAGTTTTGCTTTGTATTTGCCGTAAGGAATTAAATCTTCATTATTTATTCCAATTTTTTCAGCAATTTGTTGAATAGGTTTAAGTTCAATTTTTCGTGCAATTTCAATATCGCTCAGCATAAATTTAAAATTTGAGACTTCAATATTATTGATTTGTTGATTATAAAAATCAGTTAGAACTCATTATTGCCAGAAATTTCAATTAAAAAAATGCTTCGAAATATTATGAAAGGTTTTATTTTCATTTCAGATTGCATTTATATTTACCAATATTAAAATGTCTTAAAAATTGCACAATAATTGTTAAGCTCGAAAATCAAAACTTAAACATGAAAATTTCAACTTTATTATTGTTTTTATTAGTTCCATTTATTGTAAAATCGCAAGGTGTTAGAGGCAAACTTATTGATGCTAAAGGGGAACCATTGCCATTTGCAGGAATTTATGTTAAAGAAACGCAATCGGGAACATCTACCAATGCCGATGCTTTTTATGAAATTAAATTAAAGCCAGGAACTTATAACATTGTTTTTCAATATCTAGGTTACCAAAGTGCCACCCAAAAAGTAATTGTAAAGGAAGGATTTGTTGATTTAAATGTGGTTCTTACGCCAATAAGCTACAGTTTGGGTGAGGTGAAAATAAAATCGAAAGGTGAAGATCCGGCTTATGTAATTATTCGAAAAGCCGTAGCCATGGCCAAGTTTTATCAATTTCAAGTGCAAGAATATGAAACTAGGGTTTATGTAAAAGGCTCTGGAAGAATTAAAAAAGTTCCTTTTTTATTACGTAAAACCTTAAAAGAAGAAGGTTTAGACACAAGCACTGTTTATATGGTGGAGAATATTTCTGACATCACCTACATTGCACCAAGTACATTTAAAGAAAGAGTAATTTCTGTTCGGTCAACCATTCCAGATGGCGCGCCAAGTCCAATGAATTATATCCGTGGAAATATTTATAATTCAGATATTAATGGTGCTATTTCTCCGCTTTCGCCAAAAGCTTTTGCTTATTACAGATTTGTGTTAGATGGAAGTTTTTTTGATGGCCAAAACATGGTGAGTAAAATAAAAGTAATTCCTCGTTCCAATGGCGATGATGTGTTTACTGGAAGTATTTACATAGTTGATAATTTGTGGTGTGTGCACAGTTTAAGTTTAACCACTTTTAAAGAAGGTTTTAAAATTAATATTGGTCAAATTTTTAGTGAGGTACAAACAGGTGTTTGGATGCCAGCCTCACAAAATTTTAATGTTTCAGGCAGTATTTATGGATTTTCTTTTGAAGGAAAATATCAAACCTCGGCAAGCAATTATAAAATAAAGCTCAATCCAAATTTAAAAGCTCCAAAAGAATTGATTGATGAAAAAACCGAAGAGGAAAAAATTCCAGAAGCTACTCGGTTAAAAACCATTGATAAAAATAACGATAAGGAAATGGAAGCCTTGCTTTCGGGTGAAAAAAAATTGACCCGAAAAGACATGAAAAAACTGATGAATCAGTTTGAAAAAGAAGAAAAGAAAAAAGATACTATGCCAGAAATTGAGTACAGAACAGAAATGAAAATTGACTCAAATGCCTATAAAATGGACAGTGCTTTTTGGGCAGAAGCAAGGGCAATTCCACTTTCGGAAAGAGAAATTAAAAGTTATGACAGAAAAGATAGTGTAATAAAAAACAATGCGATTAATGTAAGTGGTGATACAATTTCTATTGGAAATAAAAATAAAAATTCAAATGATTCTAAAAAGAAGAAAAATTCATTTTTTAGTTTTAATGACCTAATTTTTGGTAAAACATTTAAAATAGATTCAACTACCACCATAAAATATGTGTCACCATTAATGGGTTTGCAATTTAATACTGTTGAAGGTTATGCCTTAGATGTTCAATTTGATTTGGTGAAACGATTTAAAAACAAACACAAACTTACCATTTCGCCAATTGGTAGGTACTCATTTGCAAGAGATTGGTTTTCGGGTAGAGGCATAATTCAATATGATTATGGTAAAAACAAAGGCAATTTTTCAATTGAAGGAGGAAGATATATAAGTCAATTTAATGACAAAAACCCCATTAGTTATACCTTAAACACAATGGCTAGTTTGACCTTTGAAAGAAATTTTGCCAAAATTTATGAGAAAGAATACCTAAAATTTGATTGGAATCAGCGTTTAAATCCAGAATTAAAAATTAATTTTAATACAGAATTTGCTACTCGTTACCGTTTGAAAAATTCGCCTTACGCGCAATCGTTTTGGAGCTGGAAAACACGCGAATTTACCAGCAACTCGCCAGAAAATATAGAATTGCCAAATACAGACTTTGATATAAATGACGCGCTTATTACCCATGTGAGTTTTAAAGCCACTCCTTGGAAAAAGTATTACATGGAAAATGGTAAGAAGTATATTAGAAGTGAAAGTCTGAATCCTGAAATAAGCTTTGGATACAAAAAAGGCTGGAAAGATATTTTAGGAAGCAATGTCGATTTTGATTTAATAGAGGCTGGTATTTACCACAGTTTCGAATGGGGTATTAGAGGTGATATTAACATGGGTTTAAATGGTGGTTATTTTTTGAATAACAATAGTGTTTATTTCGCAGATTTTAAGCATTTTATGGGAAATCAAACCATTTTTCAAACCAAAACCACAGGTTACAGAATGCTGAATTATTACAACTATTCTACTAAAAATTATTTTGCCGAAACATTTGTACATTATCAAACCCGAAAGTTTTTAGTCACTCAAATTGCAGCAGTGAGAATGTTAGGACTCAAAGAAAATTTAATATTTAACTACTTACATACATCCAACATAAATTACACAGAGTTTGGTTACGGATTAGACAATATTTTTAGATTTATGCGATTAGAATTTATCAATTCATTTTCTGATTTTAAATACAATGGATTTGCCATCAGAATTGGCATTTCAGGTAAATTTGCAGATGCAATTAAATAAAAATTCCGAATTAAATAATTGAAATCTCTCGTCAGGTTTAATGAATTGAGATTTCAATTATTTCTTTTTTGTACCTTTCATTTTAAATAAATACATTCGCCACTTTAGGCCAAATCATGTTTTTGAACAAATATTATCCTTTCATTTTTATACTTTTTGCAACTTTAGTTTTAAGTTCATGTATAGGAAATAAAAAAGTTGTTTACTTTCAAGAAAAAACAGAAGTTAAAATTGCTGATTCCCTGCTTCATCCATACAATATGGAAGAATATAGGATTCAAAAAAATGACATTTTGGAAGTAAAAGTGTATAGTACAGAAAAAGAAGCCGATGATTTGTTTAACACCAACAGTGGTTCCGCTCTCCGTAGAATGGGAGGTGGAGGACAAATGATGGGAGCTATGGACATATTCTTTTTTACAGGTTATACCATCAGCGATTTGGGTTATATTGATTTGCCGGTGGCTGGTAGTGTTTATGTTTACAATAAAACGCTCACAGAAGCCAAAAAAACCATTTCCGATTCTTTATCTCGCTATTTTAATAGTCTAAGATTGGATGTTAGGATTGGCGGGGTTAGATTTACCACACTTGGTGAATTTAATTCGCCTGGCAAAAATTTAGCGCTTCAAAAACAATTAACCATTTTCGAAGCTATTGCTATGAGTGGAGATTTTACAATTTTAGCTAAAAGAGATAAAATCAAATTATTAAGGCAATATCCTGAAGGTTCCAAACTTTTTGAAGTTGATTTGCTTGATAAAAATATTATTAATAGCCCTTATTATTTCATTCAACCCAATGATTTGATTTACGCAGAGCCTTTGAAAAGAAGAGTGCTTGGTTTTGGTACGAATGCTTTACAAACACTCACGGCAGTTACTAGTGTTTTAACTACAACTTTATTATTGATTAATTTATTCCAGAGATAATGGCGGAAGCAAATTCGGAATACAAAGATTCAAATGAACAAGAAGAATCTGGCAGTTCGATAGATGTAAGGTTATACATCATTAAATTACTCGAAAAGTGGTGGCTTATTGCCTTAGGTTTAGTAATTTCTTTGAGCATTGCTTATGCAATTAATAGATACACTTTACCAGTTTATGAAGTGTTTTCTACTGTTAGTTTTAAGGATGATAGAAACTCAATGATTCAACAAAACATTTCTGTAGTTTTTAATTATGGTGGTAAAACCGACATGATAAACACAACTATGGCAGTTTTTTCATCGCGATCTCATGTTGAAAAGGTTATCAAAAATTTAGATTTTGAACTTGTTATGTTTCAAGATGGAAGAATAAACAAAGGCGATTATTATGGTGGAGGTAGTTTTCAGGTTGAGTTTGATAAAAGCCATTTTCAGCCTCTTAACGTAAAGATGATTTTTGAAAAAACTGCTGAAAAAAAATTCAAAATTATTTTAGAAGATGAAGACGTAAACACAGTAAGTTTAATAAAATACAATGGAGAAGGCTCCAAAACTATCAATTTAAACAAAAAAGAAATTGAAAAAGAATTCAATTTCGGTGAATGGATTGAAACCGATTTTATGCGAATCAGAGTCAACAATCGTTCGGAAATTGGTGATAGAAAAATTTTACAATTTTTAGATTATAATTCTTTAGTTAGAACCTATAGCAATGCCATTAAAGTAGGTTTGTTGAATAAAGAAAGCTCAATTTTAAAATTAACCATTCAAGGAAATAATAAAAATAAAATTGCAGCATTTTTGAATGAATCAGTGAAAGAATACGAACTGTATGAAATTGCTCAAAAGAATGAATCTATCGAAAGAACAATTGAGTTTATTGATAAACAATTGGCTTTTGTTAGAGATACTTTAAATGTGGCTGAAAGCAGTTTAGATGATTTCAGAGAAGAAAACATGGTTTTTGATTTATCGAGCGAGGCACAAGGAATTTATGCACAATATGCATCATTAGAAAATCAAAAAAACACGACTGATTTCAATATGAAGTATTACGACTATTTGGTTGAATACATTAATAAAGAGCATAATTATCAAGATATTATAGTACCCACAATGATGGGTATTGAAGATGTTTCCCTGAGCGGAATGGTGAATACAATGATTCAATTAAGTTTGAATAAAGAAAGACTTAAAAGCAATGTAAGTGCTGAAAATCCTTTGATTACCAGATTGGACGATCAAATTGAATCGACCAAAAAGGGCATGATGGAGAGTGCTAAAAACTTGAAAAAAGCCACTCAAATTCAATTAGATGAAATCAGCAAAAAATTGAGTCAGTTAGAAGTGAAAATGAAAAGTTTACCTATTACTGAACGAATGTTTATTAATGTAAAAAGGAAATATGACATTTCTGATAAACAATATAATTATTTGTTGCAAAGAAGAGCAGAAACAGGGATGTTGAAGGCAGCAAATGTTGCCAATACAAAAGTTTTGGATGCTGCAAAAGATTTAGGTCAAGCTCCAATTGCCCCAATAGCCAGTAAAATTTATTCAACCGCTGCGGGAATTGGTTTATTAATTCCTTTGGTAATTATTTTTTCATTGGTGTTCTTTAAAAGTACAATTTCATCAATACAAGAAGCTGAAAACTTAACCAAAATTCCAATTATAGGCACTATTGGGCATAATCCGGTGTTTAGCAACTTAGTGGTTTATGACAAACCATATTCAGTAATTTCAGAAGCATTCAGGATTGTAAGAGCCAATTTAAATTATGTAGAATCTTTTAACCGAGAAGTGGACGATTGTAAAACCATATTGGTTACATCTTCCGTTTCAGGTGAAGGAAAAACATTCTGTGCCATGAACATTGCCACCATTATGGCTTTGGCGGGTCAACCTACTTTAATTATTGGTTTTGACTTAAGAAGACCAAAAATTTTCAATGACTTTAATCTCGATAATAAAATTGGTATTTCAAGCTTTTTAATTAGCAAAGCTGGAGTGGACGATATTATTCAAAAAACCTTCATTGAAAACTTAGATTTAATTTCTGCAGGACCAATTCCTCCAAATCCTTCTGAATTAATTATTTCTAAAAAAGTGCGCGAACTTTTTGATGCTCTAAAAGAAAAATACAAATACATAATTATCGATACACCGCCAATTGGTATAGTTTCAGATACTTATGAATTACTAAATTATTCAGATGTAAATTTATTTATAACTCGTCAAGATTATACCAAAAAAGATCTATTGAAAATGTTTTATAAAAAGTCGAAAGAAGGCGTTTTTAAAAATATTTACATGGTTTATAATGACCTGAAAATTGATAAAATTTTAGGTAAATACGATTCGAAATATGGTTATTATGGTTATGGCTACGGATACGGTTATGGCTATGGTTACGGATATGGTTATACGCAAGAATAACCCGAAATCAATTTTTTAGATAATAAGCCAAATTTAAAATTGTTGCAAAAGAAACCCATATTAAATAGGGAATATTGATGTAAGCAGCTTTTTGGTTTATTTTTCTAAACTGAATTATCATCAAAATAATGAAGCTTAAAAGAAAAATAATTTCAATTAATGCTAAATCGATTCTATTAAAGTAAAAGAATAAAAAGCTCCAAAAAAAGTTTAAAGTAAGCTGCGAATAATAAATTAAAAGAGCTTTTTGTTTCTGAGGCGAATTTGCACTTGAGTGAATTAGATAAGCCGAGTAGCCCATTATTACATATAAAGTAGTCCAAACAGGTCCAAAAATCCAATTAGGAGGATTAAAACTTGGTTGATTAAGTGTGTTATACCAAACGCTTAAAGCAGATGTGGTAAAGTATCCAGCAATGGCACCAACCATTAAAGGAAGAAATAAACAAGGCAATAAAATTTTAAATTTCATTCTCAAATTTATACCAAATTTATTTATAATTAGGTCAAAATTTTTTTAGTATAATGCCGTAGCAACAGCCGTTTAGGACAATGTAATTGGACTATTTAAGGATGTGCTAACGGTATTAGGCATTTTTACAATGCCTCAGCAAATGATTTTAAATCCTTAAACACAAAATCGGCTTTAGCTGGGTTTTTAAGTTTTGGATGTAAATAAACCGTTTTCATTCCTGCATTTCTACCAAATTGAATGTCGGTTTGTGAATCGCCTACCATTATCGATTGTTGGAAATTTATGTTCGGAAAATTCTCTTTAGCCAATAAAGCCATACCAATATCTGGTTTTCGAGTTATATGATTTTCTTCTTTTAAATATGGAGAATAATAAATTCCATCTATTCGGCCTTTATTGTTCTCAAATTCAATTTTCATTTTTTGATGTACATCGGCCAAATCATCGTGCGTGTAAAGTCCTTTTCCAATTCCTTGCTGATTGGTGACGACTATAATTTTACCAAATTTTTGATTAAAAATGGAGGCAGCATTTAAAACACCTTCTAAAAACTTAAATTGTTCCCAATTTCTTACATAATCACCATCATATCGGTAATTTATAACACCATCTCGGTCTAAAAAAAGTGTCCAATTTCCGTCTATTTCTAAGTCTTTTAATTGCATTTATAATTGTTCAAAATGTAAAAAATCGTTTTGTGCTTTGGCATAATCTTCTGGAATGCCTATATCAATAAAATAGGCTTGAAATTCAATTCCCATAAAATTTTCAGATGAATACAATTTCATAAGCACTTCTGTTTCAAAAGAAAATTTAGTCGGGAAATTCATGGCTAACAACCAAGTTTTTTGAATAAGATAAATACCTGCGTTAATTAAACCAGATTGTTCTTCAATAGTTTTTTCCTTAAAAGCAGTAACAAGATTATTGGAATTAATTTCTACTTGACCGTATCGTGAGGCATTTTCAATTTTGCGTAGGGCCAGCATCAATGGACAATTTTTAGTATTAGAGTTAAAAAATTGATTCAAATTTATTTTGAAAATCGAGTCACCATTTAAAATTAAAACATTTTCTGTTTCTGCCATTAACAAGGCATTTTTAATGGCGCCACCAGTTCCCAAAGCTTCTTTTTCTTCTGCAAAAACGATTTCTATTGCGTTAAAACCATTTTTGTATCGTTCAATTATTTGATCGCTTTTGTAACCAATAGCTAAAATAACTCTATTGATGTGATAGCTTTCTAAGTATTGCAACAAATAGTCTAAAAATGGTTTGCCTTGAATAGGAGCAAGGGGTTTAGGCTGTTCTTTAACAACACTTTGTAGTCGTGTTCCAAAACCTCCAGCTAAAATGACGGCTTCTTTTTTCAAACTTTTTCGAAATATTTATTTTCAACTATTTCGCAAATAATGTGTCCCATTAAAATATGTGATTCTTGAATTCGTGGAGTATCTTTTGAAGGAACATTTAAAAGAATGTCGCAAAAATCTTTCATTTTTCCGCCTGTTTCGCCTGTCATAGCTACTACTGTCATTCCTTTTTCTTTTGCTACTTGAAATGCTTTTAAAACATTGGCTGAATTACCTGAAGTAGAAATGCCAACTAATACATCGCCTTTTCTACCCATTGCTTTTACCAATCTTGCATAAACTTCATCATAAGAATAATCATTGGCCACGGCTGTCATGTAGGATGTGTTTACATGCAATGCTTCTGCAAAAAGTGGTTCTCTATCTATATAAAATCTACCTGACAATTCAGCTGAAATATGTTGGGCATCGGCTGCACTTCCGCCATTACCGCAAAAAAGAACTTTCCCATCGTTTTTATAAGTTGCTACAATTGTATCGGCTATTTTTTGAATGTCAGCAATGATTTTTTCATCGTTCATCCATTTATTTTTAACTGCAATTGATGCAGCAACTTTTTCTTTTATAAAATTTAAATTGTCCATGATATTAGTCCTTCGTTTACAAATGTATAGTTTTCAAATTCTCCACCCAGTTCTACCAATGCTTTTCTTACTCGGTATTTGGTATTGTTGGGGCAATAAAATATCATAAATCCACCACCACCTGCTCCCGAAATTTTCCCTCCTGAAGCACCATTTTCAATGGCCGTTTTATAAAAATTATCTATCAAATCGTTGGTTATTCCCTCAGCCATTTGCTTTTTTTGTTGCCAACCATAATCTAAAATTTCACCAATTTTATTCACTTCACCAATCAAAATAGCCTCTTTCATTTGCACTGCTTGTTGTTTTAATGAATGCATGGCTTGAATAGATTTCTCTTTTTTATCCGTTACGTTTTTTGATTGTGTTTCAATAATAGCGCTTGAAAACCTGCTTTTTTGGGTATAAAAAAGTAACAAATTGTTTTCCAATTCATTTAAATAGCGCGAATGAATTCGCAAAGGATTTACAATTACTTTATTATCAGCATAAAACTCCATGAAGTTAACGCCACCAAAGGTTGCAGCATATTGATCTTGTTTTCCTCCAGCCATTTTTAAGTCAATTCTTTCTATATCAAAAGCCAGTTTTGCAATATCATATTCGCCTAAAGGTAAACGCAACCATTCAACAAAAGCGCCAATTATGGCCACAGTTAAGGTAGATGAAGTTCCCAATCCTGAACCCTGAGGTGCATCAACAGAGGTAGTAAGTTTAAAAGACAAAGCTTTTTTGGAAAATTGCTTAACAACTCGGTTGTAAACTCCTTTTAATAATGATAAGTCATTGTCAATTTGAAGCTCAGCAACACTTTCATATTCGAAAATTATTCCTTGATCAGCAGCTTCTAAAATAATTTTACCATTGTTTAAAGGCTCAATGGTGGCATTGGCATATAAACTAATGGTTGCATTTAATATAGCACCACCATACAAATCTGAGTAAGGACTAACGTCTGTTCCTCCTCCTGCTAATCCAATTCTGAGTGGTGCCTTGCTTCTAATAATCATGTGTTTGATTTTGGCCAAAAATAAATTAAATTATGAGTGTTATTTATAAATTATTGTTAGAATTTTATCTTGTTCTAACCTTGAAAATTGGAAATTGAAATTCCAAATTTCTAGGTACTAAAATGCTGGAAGATATTTTTCAATAAAAGTAATTAAGCCACAAGTAATTATCCCTTTGGAGTTTATGTAATCATCATTGCCGGGTGTGATAACAAAGTTTTGCTGCGTTTTTAAGTCATCGATACTTATATAAAATCCTTTTGATAATTCAGGGCTTAAACTGAATTTTATCTCAGCTGCTGCAATAGGTTTTAATCCTTTTATAAAAACAAGATCAATTTCTGCCCCCACATGTGTTCTGTAATAACAAAGTTCGATATCCGATTTTTTTAGTGATTGAATTTGCTCTATACAAAATGTTTCCCAAGATGATCCTGCAAAATGACTTCCTAAAAGTTGATTAAAATCTTCAATGCGCAAAAGGCTATGCAAAATTCCGGTATCGCGCAGGTAAATTTTAGGTGCTTTTACCAATCTTTTATTAATATTAAAATGATAAGGTTGTAAACGATTTACTAAAAATGCTCCTTCCAAAAAATCAATGTAATTTGTAACTGTGTGATTTGAAACACCCAAAGAATTGGCTAAAGTTGAATAGTTTATCAATCCGCCATTTTGCCAAGCTAACATTTCCCATAATTTTCTGATTGTTTTTGGTTTTGCTGAAATTCCTAAAATTGGTAAATCTCTTTCAATATAGGTGGCTATAAAACTTTCTATCCAACGTTTGGCCGCCTCATTGTTTTTTGATAAAGCAGCTAATGGAAATCCACCAAAAAAATGATGTTTTTCAGTTGAAATTAAACCTTCCAATTCCCTACTATTAAAGGGCGTTAATTCTACATAAGCAACTCTTCCAGCCAAACTTTCAGCTGTTTTTCGAATCAAATCAGGACTAGCAGAACCCAAAATTATAAAGCGCATTGGTTTTCTATTTTGGTCAACTAATGCTCTTAAAATGGCGAATAACTCTGGTTTTAATTGTATTTCATCAATTATTATGCATTTATGGCTATTGGCTTGCAGGAAAAATTCAGCGTCTTCCAGTTTTCTTTGGTCGGAAGGAAGTTCTAAATCAATGTAAATGAAATCATGGTTTTTAAGCAATTCTTTGGCAATAGTGGTTTTGCCGCATTGCCTAGGTCCCAAAATACCTACAACAGGAAATTCTTCAATCAATAATTTTAATTGTTCTATTTTTGTTCGAGTTATCATTTTGGATGATTCATTAATTTTCAATTTTAAATGCATACAAATATATAAACAACCTTGAAAATTGGAAATTGAAATTCCAAATTTCAAGGTTGTAATTAATTTCAGAGTTTAACTTAAAGCTTAAATTCACCAAAAAAATTTTTATGAATCTAGATTCAATTTTTGAAGCCAATAAATTGTTGTGGAACGAAAAGGCCGATAAACACTTTCATTCCGATTTTTATAAAAACGATCAGTTTTTAAAAGGTTTAAATTCTTTGAATGCAATGGAATTAGATTTTTTAGGAAATATATCGGGTAAAAAAATATTGCACTTACAATGTCATTTTGGGCAAGATACATTATCAATGGCCAGAATGGGAGCAAAAACTTTTGGACTCGATTTTTCTGAAAATGCCATTAAATTGGCTCAAGAAATGAATGAAAGCTTAAAGTTGGATGCAACTTTTGTTTGTGCCAATGTTTATGATGCTTTGGAAATCATAAAAGAGAGAAATTTTGATATTGTTTTTGCTTCTTATGGGGCTATTATTTGGTTGAATGATTTGCAAAAATGGGCTAATATTTGTGCGGAATTTTTGAAAGAAAATGGTGAATTAATTTTGGCTGAATTTCATCCTACATTATACTTGTTAAATTTTGAATCAGGCAAAATAGAATATCCTTATTTTAATAGTGGTTACATTGAAGAACTAGTTCAAAAGTCATACACAGGCGAAGATTTAGAAAAAGTAAAAGCTGAATATTTTTGTCAGCATAGTTTAGATGAAATTTTCAGTGCCATTTTGCAGGCGGGCTTAAACATCGAAAAATTTAAAGAGTTAGATTATTCTTACTACAATTGTTTTTCAAACATGAAACAATTAGAAAAAGATAAATACGTTTTTGAATTTTTGAATCACAGTTTTCCCTATATCTTCGGCCTAAAAGCAATTAAAAAATGAAATCAAAATCGCTGCTGTTAGTTTTTTTTACTTCTTTATTGTTTTCTTGCACTCAATTTGACACAAGTCGCAGTAATTACATTTCTTATTCAGTTGCCAGTGCTTTAATTTTACCAACCGATACTTCCAGCAAGTTTAATATTGAGTTTTTGAATGAAAATGGTGAAATAATTAAAGTTGAAAACACCAATCGTTTTAACTATAGTTTTAAGGTTGAAGGAGATGGAAAAAGTTATTTAAAAGCAGTTAGTTTAGATTCAATTGAATTGTCTGGAACCATATCTCAAAATGGCAACGTAATTGGCAGAAGAGTTGGAATAGATTGGGAATTAAGTCTCGATTTCAACTAAATTTTAACATTCTCCGCTGGTGTAATTGTTTATTCCATTGCATTTTGCAGCACAATCATTTTCATAAGTTACCCCATTGCTGCCGCACACAGGTGCATAAATAGCTGGACAAATACAATCTTCACTATTTTTGTTTTCCTTTTTATAATAACAAGATTGAAAAATAAAACTGTATAAAAAAGGCAACAATGAAATATATTTCAAATACATAATTATTAATTTAATTTCACAGCTTTGAAAACCTTTAAATCCAAACCAAATTTATGTATAAAAAGCTTACAAAATCAAACCAAAAAATGATTTTTGGGGTTTGTGGTGGCATAGCCGAATACTTTGAAGTTGACCCAACTTTAATACGAATTCTTTGGGTTATTTCTCTTTTTACTTTCGGTATTGGCTTAATTCCATATATAATTATGGCAATTATTGTTCCTAATAAATCTTTATAAACCTAAACCAAAACCAATTTAAAATGAAAGTTTTAAAAAAAATCATCATTGGCCTATTAATCTTTGTAGCATTGATTGTTATAGGCTCATTTATTCTTCCATCAGAAATGAAAATGGATAGAACGGCCACAATAAATGCTAGTCCAGAAAAAGCATTTAAACTTGTGAATACCATGAAAGAATGGGAAAAATGGTCGCCTTGGCATACTATTGACCCTAACATGAAAATCACGTATGAAGGTCCAGAAAGTGGACTAGGAGCTGCTTACAGATGGAATAGCGAAAATCCAAATGCTGGTGTTGGTCGCATGGAATTGATTGAAGTTATCGATAATCAATTCATTAAAGCAAGAATGGATTTTGAAGGAATGGGAAGTTCTAACAGTACTTTCAATTTCGAAAAAGTGCCTGATGGTGTAAAAGTTACTTGGGGATTTTATTCAAATGGTGAAGGCATGCCTTTTATGTTTAAAATTTTATCGCCTTATTTTAATCTATTTATGGGTGATGCATTGGCCAAAGATTTTGACAGAGGATTACATCGTTTAGATTCAGTAGTCAAAACCATACCTGATGAAGTAAATTATACTTACAATATTGATGAAATTCCATTTGGGCCAGTTGTTGGCATCACAAAAGATGTAAAATGCTCAATGGCCGAATTTTCAGCAGTTTTCAAAAAAGTAATGGATGATTTAAAAGCACATATTGAAACAGAAGGTATTCAAATTTCTGGTGCTCCTTTTGCCATTTACAATAAATGGGGCGATGAAATTGAATTTACTGCGGGATTTCAAGTGGCTGCCAAAGGAAAAGATAAAGGTGAATTCAAGTTTATGGAATATCCTTTAATGAATACAGTGCATGCTGGATTTTACGGCTCGTATGAGTCAACCATTCATGGACATAATGCCATTGATAGTTATTTAAAAGAAAACAAAAAAGAAGTATTGGGCGGACCATGGGAAGTATATGTTACTGACCCAAGCACAGTAACCGATCCAAGCCAAATTTTGACTGAAATTTATTATCCAGTTAAGTAGTTAAAAACTATTGCAATGAAAAATAAAACGCCTCGACATTTTCGAGGCGTTTTTTTATTTAAATGAATCTCTCAGGATTCTGAATTCAAAATGAAATGATTTTTAAGAAGCCATTTTTAGTAAATAGCAGATTCTACATTTATTTCTTTATTAAACACAAATAAATTGGCGGGCTTGTGAGAAACATTGCTTTGTTTTTCATTGATTGGAACCAAAAAGTTCATTTTTAAAATTTTTCGTCTAAAGTTTCTTTTGTCCAAATTTTGGTTAGAAATAACCTCATACAATTTTTGGAACTGACTTAAAGTAAATTTTTCTGGCAATAAATCAATTCCAACAGGATAATAGCGGGCTTTTTCCTGCAATGATTTTAAGGCACCTTCTAAAATTTCATTGTGATCAAAAGCCAATTCAGGAATTTCTGAAATAGGCATCCAAACTACATTTTTAGCAAAATGCGCTGCTTTAGGATGAAACTTATTGAACTCAACCAAAGAAAAATAGGCAATCGTTACTACACGAGCTTCAGGATCGGAACGAAAATTTCGCAACCAATCAGAATCTTTGGTATTCGAAACCCTGTCAGGATTTCCATAGGCTTTAAATTGTTTTAGATAAACATTGTCCAAATTGGTCAATTCTTTTAGCACGCGCGTTGCAGCTTCATCTAAATTTTCATCATTTTTAATTAAATCACCAGGAAGCGCAAATAGCGGAAAATTTCCTACAAAATCTTCCGGGGCTTTTCTTTCGATCAATAATACTTTTAACTCATTGAAACTTAAGTCGAAACCAAATACAACACAATCAACTGAAATATTTGAGTTTAACTCGTTAGGTTTGATATTAGGCATTAAAATGGTTTGAAGGTTGTCTGCAAAAATATTCTTTAATTGCAACAAAATTATTTGCTTTGAAAATTGATTGAAAAAAATGTAATTTAATTAGTGTAATTTTAACACTTTCCTTAAATTGGCTAAAATTTTTGTATATGATATTAGTTGCTGATAGTGGCTCTACCAAATGCGATTGGATGTTTTGTGATGCGAATGGCTTTAGGCTAGAAACTCATTCAATGGGCATCAATCCGATGTACCATAATGAAGATTTTATTGTGAATGAACTGAGCAAGGTTAAAGACTTGACAGACAATGCTTCAAAAACTTTAAAGTTGTATTTTTATGGTGCAGGTTGTTCTCATCCGGAAAGAAATATTATTGTTTTTAGGGCGCTTACGCGAATGTTTAAAAACGCCAACATAATTGTAAATCATGATATGAATGGTGCGGCTTTGGCAGCCTGTTTAGGCAAAGAAGGTGTTGCTTGTATACTTGGAACAGGCAGTAACTCATGCTATTTTGATGGTGAAAATGTAATTCCAAGTTTAGGTGGTATTGGATTTAGATTGGGCGATGAAGGTTCTGGGGCTTATTTTGGCAAAAAATTAGTAGTGGCTTACATGTATGAACGATTGCCTCAAAATATGTTCAATTACATGAAAAATGAATTGAAGCTGGAAAAAGAAACCATCATTGAAAACGTTTATTCGAAGCCCTTTGAAAATACTTACATGGCTTCATTTATGAAGGTCTATAGTATTTTTAAAGATGAAGAATGGGTTAAAAAAACAGTTTTAGCTGGTTTCACTGAATTTGCAGATTATCATATTACTTATTTCAAAAACTACAAAGAAGTGCCGGTAAATTTTGTTGGTTCCGTTTCTTATTATTTTAAAGATATAATGGAAGTTGTGGCCAAAAATTTTGGTTTTACCATTGGCAACGTTACTAACAAACCTATTATTGGTTTGGTAAAATATCATTTAGAAACTGAAAAATTAATTCTCAATTCAAAATGATAACAAGGCCAAGTTTAAGTTTCTGGCAAATTTGGAATATGAGTTTCGGATTTTTAGGAATTCAATTCGGTTTTGCGCTTCAAAATGGAAATACTAGCAGAATTTTAAGATCATTTGGTGCCGATGTTGATCAGTTGCCACTTTTTTGGATCGTAGCTCCTTTGGTAGGTATGATTGTTCAGCCATTGGTTGGTCATTACAGTGATAGAACTTGGAACAAACTTGGTAGAAGAAAACCATTTTTTTTAGCTGGAGCTATTTTGTCATCCTTAGCATTATTGTTTTTACCCAATTCGGCTTTGTTTGCTGCTTTCATTCCAGCATTATGGATTGGTGCAGGTATGGTAATGATTATGGATGCATCGTTTAATATAGCCATGGAACCATTCAGGGCTTTGGTGGCTGATAATTTGCCCGATTCGCAGAGAACATCAGGTTTTGCCATTCAAACTTTTTTAATTGGAGTAGGCGCTGTTGTTGGTTCTGAATTACCTTCTTTTTTGACTTATTTAGGATTTTCACAAGAACCCGGTGTTTCAGGTGTTGCTGATAATATTAAATATTCGTTTTATATAGGCGCGGTAGTTTTTATGGCGGCCATATTGGTAACAGTTTTTTTCTCGAAAGAATATTCACCTGAAGAATATGCTAAATATCATGGCGAAAATAAAGATGAGAAAGATTTGGGTTTAATGAGCATTTTCAGGGATTTTAAAACTATGCCTCAAACAATGAAACAATTGGGTTTGGTTCAGTTTTTTTCATGGTTTGCTTTGTTTAGTATGTGGGTTTTTACAACCGATGCAGTTGCAACGCATGTATATGGCTTAAGTGGCGATTACACTCAATCAATAGAATACAATGATGCTGGAAACAAAGTCAGTTCGGCTTTTGGCACCTATAACCTTATTGCTGCCATTTTTGCTTTGTTTTTGCCTGTTATTGCCCGTTACATTGGCCGAAAAGCTACACATGCTGTTTGTTTAACAGCTGGTGGATTGGGTTTAATTTCTATATATTTTATTTCTGACCCTGGTATGCTGCGTTATTCCATGATTGGCGTTGGTTTAGCATGGGCAAGTATTTTGGCAATGCCTTACGTTATTTTGTCGGGCTCTATTCCTGCCGGAAAAATGGGAATTTATATGGGTATTTTTAATTTTTTCATCACTTTACCACAAATTATAAATGGTTTATTGGGTGGCTTTATTGTGAAATATCTCTACGAAGGAAAACCTATTTATGCCATTGTTTTAGCAGGATTTTTTATGCTTTGCGCTGCTGTTAGTGTGCTTTATGTAAACGACTCAGGAGCTATAAAAGTGAAGAAGAACTAAAATCACTTTTTTTATAATCTCATGGAAGCGAAGGAAACCCGAATTGACAAATGGCTTTGGAGCGTTAGGTTGTTTAAAACTAGGTCCATTGCTATTGATGCCATAAAAGGTGGAAAAGTTAAATTGGATGGTAAAGACAATGTTAAGCCTGCGCGAGAAGTTAAAATTGGTGACATATTTACGGTTTCAAAAGGCATTTTAACCATTAGAGTTAAAGTGCTTGATATGCCTAAAAATAGGGTAGGAGCGCCCTTAGTAAAAGATTTTCTGGAAGATTTAACCTCAGAGGAAGAGTACAATAAACTAAAGCTGAGGAAAGAAATGGGTACAGCTTTTTATGATGGAAAAGGTAGACCTACTAAAAAAGAAAGAAGGCAATTAGATGAGTTTTCGTGGAAGCTTGATTTATTTGAAGAATTGAATGAAGACAATTAGTTTTGAACATTAGCTTCATTAAGAAATCAAAAAATCTTTAATTAATTAAAACTTACAACCCTGATTTCTGTGCTTCGATTATCTTAAAATAATAACCAAAAGCATTAGGATTTTTTATTTCTACAGGCCACATGGAGATGGCTTCAACCGTATCACTCGACTTTTCAATTTTTATATCATTTCCCGTAAAAGTAACTGCATTAATTTTAGAAGTAAAAATCAATAGGGTGTCTTTTTCTAAACGCATTTTGTAATGGATATCGTAACTTTCTAAGCCACTTTTGAAAGCTTCATAAAACAAAACAGATCCATTGGGAAATTGACCCAAGTCTTTTGTTTCGAATGCTTCATTTGAACTGCAACCTGAAATTAAAATTGACGAAACGAATATTAACTTTTTCATAAACTAGATTAGGATACCACAAAATTAAAAGAATTCTAATACGTACGACAAAATTTTAAAAAAGTTCTAGGTCGCCTAACGAAAATGCCCAAAAGTTTTTCTCAAGCATTGGCTCAATATCCATATTTACAGACTTTAAGGTCATAATGGGGCCTTTATCACTTTTAATTCCCCATCCGTTTATGGATAAATTTGATTGTCCGGAACAACTGATAAATATCGGTTTTATGTTATTTTTTAAATTCAATAGCATTGATTTGAAATCGTTGCTGTTATGGTTTCCGAAAAAATCTGTTACCCGCAATTCATTTCCAAAAGCATGTTGTTTAACTCTGTAAATGAGCAAAAAATCTTGAAAGTTGCTTATATAACCATATTTAAATTGCGGATTGTGTGCGTAACGCCAATTAATATAATTTTTACTTAAAGGTGTATGGCATTTGCTTTCTGTAGTTGTTTTTTGAATAGTTTCCCAAAAGTTATTGTTCATCATCAATTCGGCCCAATTGCATTCCAAAGCTTCAATTTTTCCTACAAATTTTGATAAAGGATTTATGGGATAAATTGCCAAGGGAATTCGACCAAATTCTTTCCATCCCATTTTTAAATAACCTGGTTTACTTTTATCATTAGGAGTGTTAAAAACAAAATCAATTTTGGTTTCCAAACATTCTTCTAACAAAGCTTTGGTAAGTTTCGAAAAAATTCCTTTTCCTTGAAAGTCAGGATGGGTGGCCGTATCTACTGCTCTCACAGCTCTTAAAATTTGACCATTGTGTTGCCAGTGCCAGTTTAAAAAAGCTCGTAAACCGATTAATTGTCCATTCTCCTCGCACAAAAGCACAGGAGAAGCACCAAATGGATTTTCTAAGTGTTTCCAACGCCAAAATTTTTCCGATTTAGGCATTAAACCTTCGCCCAAGCTTAATTTTAACAGTTCTACAATTTTTGGAATATCACTTTCTTGCGCTTTTCTGAAATTCATTTTGTAAATTTTAGTCCTTAATGCTAATAAATTATTCTGGCATCTATTTTATTCAATAAATTTAATCCCAATATTTTGTAAATATGAAATTTTTAAGTGTCATTTTCTTATTTCTGAGCAGTTTTTCATTTGCCCAACAAATTCCAAGTAATCGTTTAACTGATTGGACTTATGCAGGATTGAGGAAACAAAATATATCGCCCGATTCGGTAATTAATTTTCTAGAGGCTGGCGCTGATACCACGGGATTAATTGATAATAGCGTTTTGCTTCATTCCATCATTAACGGGCTGAACGGCCAACCAGCTACTATTTATTTTCCATCAGCCAATTATTTTTTTAATAAAATGATTGTTTTAAAATCGAATATTGTGTTAAAAGGCCAGTCGAGCAGTAACACCAATTTTATTTTCGATTTAATAAGTCAAAACGATTTAATAAGAATAAAAGGAACAAAACTAAGTGATACAACTAGCTTGGCGCAGAATGCTCAAAAAGATCAAAATTTTATAAACGTTTTAGATGCGACTAATTTTCAAAAAGGTGATTTTATAAATTTGGTTGATAATGATGCCAATTTAGTTTTTTCAAGTTGGGCTTTAAAAACAACAGGGCAAATTGTTGAAATTGATAGTATTAGTGGTAATAAATTGTTTTTTAAATCTAATTTAAGAAGAGACTATTCGAGTCAAAATGCATCTAAGATTACCAAACTTAACATGCAAAAGAACATTGGAATCGAAAATATACATATCAAAAGGTTGGATGAAACTAGCGAACAAACTAGCAACATAGATTTTGAATATGCCTACAATTGTTGGGTAAAATGTATAAAAAGCACCAATTGTAATTATGCGCACATAACCACTAATTTTAGTTTAAATCTAGAAATTTTCGGGTCTTATTTTTTAGATGGATTTAGCTATGGAAGCGGGGGAAAAGCTTACGGTGTAATGCTTCAAATGGGCACTTGTGAGGCTTTGGTGCGCGACAATATTTTTGAACATTTGCGCCATTCCATGATTTTGCAAGCAGGTTCAAATGGTAATGTTTTAGCTTATAATTATTCAAAAGATCCTTTTTGGACAGGCGTTTTTCTTCCAGCTAATTCCGCTGGAGATGCGGTTTTGCATGGCAATTATCCTTATTTAAATTTGTTTGAGGGTAATAATGTGCAAAACATTGTCATTGATAATTCGCATGGAATAAACGGACCATTTAATACTTTTTTTAGAAATCATGCTGAATTGTATGGCATTTTTATGAATACCAATCCTGCTAGCAGTTCGCAAAATTTTGTCGGAAACGTAATTTCAAATACCGGATTAGCTTTGGGAAATTATACTTTAGAGGGCAATAATCATTTTGAGTATGGCAATAACCACAGAGGAAATTGTGTTCCAAGCAATACTGAAAATTTGACCTTAAATACTCTGTTTTTAACCGCCATTCCAGCTTATTATTACGACAATAATTTGTGGCCTCCTATTGGTTACCCAAATGCTTTGACACCCAGCACCAACGAAGCCAAACATCGTTATCAAAATGCTGAATTAACCAAATGCACAGAACCAGAACCGATTAATTCAATTAAAAAAGAAGAAAATATTGAAGTTAAAATTTTCCCAAATCCAAGTTCAGACTTTATTTACATTCAGTCAAAACAGCTTTTAACATTTGCCACACTTTACGATTTAAATGGTAGAAAAATTAAAATAGAGAACATTAACAATCTAAATCATCAATTGAGTTTAAATAAAATTCCCTCAGGCATTTATTTATTAGAATTGATAGATGAAAATGCTGCGAGATTTACAAGCAGGGTTGTGAAAATGTGGTAAGAATTTGGCTAAAGCCAATTGGGAAAGATGAATTTTTTTAAAGAATGGGCTAAAGCCACATTCCAATTCAAAATGCATTAACTCCAATTGAATTCCCTCCAGCTTCAGCAGGAGGTTGAGACAACAAAAAATCAAAATTGGCTTTAGCCAAATGTTACTTATACTACTTTAATAATTTTCGGTTTTCAACTTCAAGTAATATTTTCATTTGTTGGATTGCAATAGCATTTTTGTTTTTCAAATTAATTAAGCAAATGGATTCTTTACTGAAAGATTATCTTAAAAGGGGGTCGAATTCGACCCCTTTAAAAATTGGATTGTTTAATGTTTCCCAAAGCCCTAAATATTCCAATGTGTTTTTAAGCCGCATCCAGTTTTTTACAACATCTTTTGGTTCAATAGGATTTTTTTGTTTAGCAATATCGGTTATGCTTATATAATCAGAACCATTGAATTTTATGGTTCTAATGGCTATTTCTTTTACATTTATTGTATTATTAATGCCATATTCTTATAACTCCATAATGCTTTTAGAATGATAGATAAGCTTTAATGAAACAAGCAGTTTTTCTAATTTCCAAATTCTTTTATTAATTTTTCGATAGATAAATCTTCATCAATTAATGGCCAATGAATTCCATAACCAGATGGTGAAACTTTATACATCATTCTTTCAATTTCAGATGCATTTTTTAGCCGTTCGGATACTTTTTCTAAAGGAACTGAAATATTTACACCATCAATGTTTAATAACATCTTATTGGATTCAAACCTAATGTTTTCTATCTTGTGGGTTGCTACCATTTTCTACTTATTAAAATATTTGTTCCACGCCTCAACAATAATATCAAAATTATTAAAAATAATCTTCCGAACTTCTCTCACATCTTTGGGAGACATGTTGTAGGTAAATTCTTCTTTAACATCAAGCTCATCTACTAATAACCAATATTTGCACTCCATATCACCTTTTTCTCCATGCACGTGCATAGGTTCACTGCCCTCATTTGAGTAAAAATAAATTCTCCATCCTAAAATAAATAACACAGTTGGCATGACCATAAATTTAATGAAAAATGACTCAAAATTTAAAAAAGCTAATTAATGAAAATTACATTTTATAAGCCTAATATTTTTTGCTAGGTTTAATTGTTAATTTCTCAACTCGAATTAACTCAAATTAATTCAGGAATCAAAGGGTGAATACAAATTTTAGGGTTACCGATTTTTGCGGTTTTTACTCTAAATATTGGTTCTTTTTTAGATTTGGCTAAAGCCAATTGGGAAAGATGAATTTTTTAAAGAATGGGCTAAAGCCGCATTCCAATTCAAAATGGATTAACTCCAATTGAATTCCCTCCAGCTTCATTTGGAGGGTTTGATTAAACAAAATCGAAACAATAATTGGCAGCTCTTACGGGTAATCGTTTTTCGTAAATTTCTTTTATACTGGTATTAATATCATTGCTTAAAGCAAATTTTTCGTTTGCTGAATGTTTCCATTCAAACGATTGTGCTTTTGGGTAGGCTTTTTTGAAGGATTGTATGGCCAGTGGTATAAGACTGGTTCTATTTTTTATAAAAAGTGGAGAATAAATATTTTCTTCCACAAATTTTTGGTATTCCATAAACTCAAAATAAACAACTCTTCGTTTTGTAAAAGTGTTTAAAGGACCTGAACTATGGGCTAATGCCAAATCATGCACCAAAGCATCGCCTGCTTGCATGTTGATACTTTCAAAGTCCATTTTTTGAAGTTCACAAATGTTTAATTGGCTTTTATGACTTTGAGGAATAATTCTAAGTGCACCATTTTGGTCATCAGCAGGGTCTAAATAAAAACCAATCATAAATGTTTTTAAACCAGGTTTAGTAACTGAATCTTGATGCCAATTCACAGTGGTTTGGTCGTCTTTGTTTTTAATGACCACAAAATCTTGAATGGGAATAAAATCTGTTCCGCATAAAGTTTCTGCAATAGAAAGTAGGAGGGGACTGCCCAATAAATGTTTAAAAATAGCTTCTTCTTTTGGAACTAAATTGTTAATCCCAATAATAAAAGATTGATTATTTTTTCCATTCACCTTAGCAATATCAGTGCTTGTATCGCTTTTTTGGCACAAATTGTCAACCGCTTGGCGCAATTCACGCAACAATTCTGCTGAAAGTATTTGCGGCAGTTTCAAATACCCTTTTTCAGCAAAAGTAATTTGCTGCTCTTTGGTGATATTACAAAGTTTGTCAAGTGACATGGTTGGGTTAGGGGTTTTGGGGTTTAGAAGGTGAAAAGTTTATTAATCAATTTCTTTTTCCTCATAATATTTATCATAGGCAATCATAGCATCGAATACATCGCGAATATCATAACTATTTATTCGATGAATATCTAGTTTTGAAAGATTTGTTTTTATAAACTGAACATTTTCATTTGAGTATTTGTCCTTATTATTTTCTAGGTAAAACACTTGTATTTCAGTTATAATATTTATTTCCTCAATGGTAATTTTTTCGGATGTTTTTCGCAATAAATTGTTGAATATAAAAACCGTTTGATCATTGTAATTATCTTCTATTGAAAGTTTCGTTATATCCTCACCTCCTGAAAAATTAATGTGTAACGCTTCCAATGAGTTTCTTATTCCTTTAAATTTATTAATAAAATTAAATCCCAAGAATCCGAATAATAAAGTAGCTAAAGAATATGGAATTCCGGTAATAATAGTCAATGGACCTTTTACAATTTTGTAGGTTTTAGAATTAGTATATAAACGAATAGGGCCAATGTTGATTGAGACTTTGTAGTATCTAAAAACAAATTTATCATCATCATCATCATTCATATTTTATTCTGATAAGCAATTTTATAAATATCACTTAAATTTATCTCAATTCAGATTTCATTTTTCACCCTCTCAAATTAAACCTTTTTCCAAAAAAAATTAATTAGATTTGAGTTTGTTTTTTTTGCTAAAACTATTTCTAACTAGACCGACTTGTTCAACATTGACCTTTTTTTGCAAGTTAAAATTATTTATTTATTACAGTAGTTTTTGCAATGTAGTCATGAAACATTTGTCCATTGTTTTTAATTATGTAAAATATAATTTCAGTATAAAACCAAATTTCAATTATTAATTCTATGGTACCTTTAAATTTTTCAATTTGGTCAAGATGAATTTCATTTAAGTATGTAAATAAGAACATTATTGTTAATGGGAGGTGTCTAATTATAACTTTGAGAAGATTAGGTGTTTCATTATTGTCAATTTGAACTACTATAATGCCTACTGCTTTTTTCCCTATAGTTTGTCCGTTTTTATATGTCAAATAGGTAAAATACAGGAAATATGTGATACCGCACCTTAAAGTAAGAAAGTCGTTTATTGAATTACTATTCGTTAATATATATTCAATTAAAATAGTGATAAGAAAATTTGGAAATAAAACTATAAAATAGTCTATACCAAATCCAATAAAACGTTTGAAAACCTGACCGAAAATTAATTTAAGTTCATCCATCTTTTTTGTCGTAAAGTTTTGATAAAAAAAAACACTCCCAAATTAAACCTTTTTATCTCAAAATTAAATTTGAATGGGATTTTGAGTTTATTTTTTGAGATTTATTAATCGAAATGCAGAAAGATTTTTAAGGTTTGTGATGGTAGAATTTGGCTAAAGCCAATTTGGAAAGATGAATTTTTTAAGAATGGGCTAAAGCCGCATTCCAATTCAAAATGCATTTTCTCCAATTGAATTCCCTCCAGCTTCAGCTGGAGGCAGAGGCAGAGACAGCAAGAAAATCAAAATTGGCTTTAGCCAAATGATTAATCTTTGAATAATCTTCAATTAAATTCTAATAAAATTTCGGAGCACATAACTTTTTGTCGTCACTGAACTTGAGATGAAGCAAAAGCTTCACTTAAGCGCTGAATCCGTTTTTATCCAAAAGTATATTGGTGGTTCGTTATTTATTCTATTTAATTTTAATTCCATCATAAAAGTAGTCCAAAATATATTTGTCAAATTCGTCAAGGTCAACCTTTTCTTTAATTGTTTCAACTCCTATTTCATTGAATATTTCTATTGTCCGATGTATTGTGAGGTTTTTGTCATAGAAGTTAATTATTTTAGCATTATGTATTTTTTTTGAAATTATTCTTGGAAGACCATATTCTTCAAGCTGAAAAACAACGGAGGGTAAAAAGGCGTGTGATACGTATGATACGAATGGAGAAATATCATAGTTCTTTTTTTTCAATATTTCTTTTTGAAGTGTATTTACGTCTTTTACCAGAGAAGAAAACTTGAATGATACGTTCCTTTCTAACTTGAAAAACTCATCAATACCAACATTATGAGGTTCTAACAATTTCAACAATTCTGGTATGCTTTTAAACCAATTATCCCTAAGAACTTTGATAAAAGCAACAAAAGTATTGCTTTTTGTTTCCCAGTAACCAGGTTTTAAATTGATTATTCTGTAAATGCTATTATCCCATTTATCCCTGTTTGAAGAGTTTAAATAGGAAAGCCCATTCCATTCGTTTGGATTGCTTGCCATATCAATAGCAATTGCCTTAATAAATTCTGAATCGCTTGATTGAAAAACACCTTCGTCTTTTAGCTTTTTGTAAATGTCAACTCCTAAAATATTGGACATTTCTTCTTGATAGTAGTGAATTTTAGCAATTTGCTCATTTGTCAAAACACTACTGTCATTTTCTGTATCTAGACCGCCTAATATTTCTTCTGGAAATGGCAAGTCTAATTGTGTTTGCTCACTTGCAGGTGGTTTGTCCAAAATAAAAATTTTTCCAATGAAATGTCTAAACATTCTACCACCCCTGCCAATGATATTACGATATGTAAAATCATTTAATCCTGAACGTCCATTTTTATTCATCCAAAGGATTACGTTTTCAGCAGAAGTATTTACTCCTTCGATAATTGACGAGGTTGAAATAATATTATTAAGCCCATCTTTTTCTTCAAATAACTTTATTTGTATTTGACTTAATGAACGATGTAAACGTCCATTATGAATACCTGTTCCTCTTTTAACAGAATTGGTTAATGACCAATTGTAACTGTAATTTTTAGATAGCCATTTTGAAAAATTATTTAGTAACTCACTATTTTTTTCTTCAAATCGAATATTGATAATGTTTGATAAAATATCAATGTTTGGGTAAGTACCTGCGTAAATTAAAGATTTGGTGTCTTGTGCTTTTAAAATTTCAATAAGTTTTTCAGTTTTCTTTTCTTCATCTTTTCCAATTTCTTTATATAATTCTTTTACATCTAGGAAAACAGTATTAAAGTCAAGTTTTATAAACTCCATTTCTTTTGTGAATGGATTTTCTCCTAAAGATGATATGTTTGGGGCTAAAAAATACCTTTGGTCTGATTTACTACCAAGTTGAATGATTGCCTTTATCAAACTCGGTGAACGTTCTTTATCAAAGTTTTTACTCGCTTTATAAAACTCATCAATTATCATAATATCAAAGCGTTCTACTTTGTTTAAGTAATTAATTGCTCTTTCTTGAGGAAAAATAAAAATGTTTTTTTCTGCTGGCTCAACTTCTGTGGTGGTAATTATTTTATATTCAGAAGCAAATTTTTTGTACAAACGTCTTCTCGTCTCGTCAGTTAAGGCGATAGTTGGCACAATTATCAAAACATTTTTAGGCTTTTTAATTTTTATAAAAGCGTCTATCACAAAACTCTTTCCAAAACTTGTTGGAGCACTTACAGCAATGTTTTTGCCCTCTAAAAGTTGTTTTAGGAGTAGTGATTGTTCTCTATGAAGTGTTAGCGGCTCACTTTCACCAACGTCAACTTTAAATACATCATAAACAAATCTTTCTTCCCAATTTGATGTTTCAGGTTCAAGATAAGGGAAAAGGCCTGTCTCACGAATTAAATGATTTATAAGTGGAGTGTATTCTATTTTATTTGATTCGTGAAAATCAAGTAGTTTAATAAGTTCTTGTCTTGCATCATTTTCTTTATCAGCAATCAACAAGTCATTAATTGTTTGACATTGTTCAAAAATTGTGTTTTCCATATTATGCACGGTGAGCTTTCGCTTTTAGAATGAATGTATCTACAATTTTTTCTTTATCTGCAATGGGAAAAAGAATGATGTGAAAATTAATTTTGTCGTAGAGATGAACACTTTTACATTGTTCAATCTGTTTTTTAAAATATGCTGTTGCTCTGTCCTTGTGAATATCAATAATTTTGTTTTTGTAATCGTCAGATAGTGATGTTTCCTTTTTAGTATCATCACATTCATACAAAAGCAAAATAGGAATATTAAGGATTGGTTTTATTTTGTCAATTGATTCGTCTTGTGCTAAACTTGCTTTAATTTTCTCTCTTAAATCATTTGAAATTTCTTCAAAATCATTAATGTCGCTTAGGTTTGTGATTATGCTATTTTCCTTTTTTAATTTGTCTAAACTTATGGAGTCACTAACAGATTTTACAATTTCATCAAGTCGTGCGTTTTCAATGCTGTTGTAAAATTTTGACTCGCCAAACCACAAAGAAAATTTATCATCAGATTCTACAACAATATGAACGCTGTCTGCTCCTTTCGCTTCGTCTTTTTTGTTTTGTTTGTAGAAGATTTTAGGAACAATAGGTAAAGCAGAATAGTGCTTTCTCATTATGCCATAAAGTGCAATTTCTGCAATTTCACTGCCACGTGCGTTTGTCGTTTCAATTAATCTAAGATTTTTTGCAGCGTCCGATAAAACAGAACCTTCGCCTTTGTTAATTAGTGCTTTTCTTTCGTTGTGATTTAACGCGGTTTCTTTAATGTTGTCCCAAATGAAATTTTGAAACTTGTCAAATCTCCAAATTCCATTTTCATAGTCATTCAGAAGTCCAAGAACTTTTTTGTTGTTGGTTGGTGTTAGTGTTGTGTCCAACTTTAGATTGTCAAATATGTCGTTAACTATTACTTCAAATTTCATACTGTCGTTTTGTTTGAATTGTAAAAATTAATTTATTTTTTTTAAGTAATATATAACTTTTTAAATGTCTAAAAACTAGTCTTTATCAAAAATTGAATATGCAATCCTGAAAAATAATTACATTAATATTTTTCCCATTGCTCTTCAAAGCAATTTATATTTTTTATAAATAATTTTTTGTTAAATTTATAAGAGTAAGACTTTTATTGTCATCAGAATTATCAATAAACCTTAGCTTATTCAACTCAAAATTTGACAAGCTTAAAATTTCTATATATTGCTTATCAATCAAATTCATATCAATATTATACAATTTCATTGTTGCTTAAAAATAGCTTTGCAGTCATTACGATATTTGTTCTCAATTTGTTCAATAATTTCTAATGAAATTCCTTTCATATCAGGATACACATTTGCATGATAAATTTTATATTTATCCTTAAGTTCTTTTTTTATAGCTAGACGACATGAGTTTGGAATAAATATTTTAATAGTTTCATAGTTTAATATTTCATAATCTTCATAACTTTTGTAATCCAAACCAAATAACATAAAAACACCATTTTGAGCTTTAATTCTTGGGTCTTTGTTATTGGTTTCAATACATATTGGGAGGTCGATATTTGCTAAACTATTTTTATTTATTCCATCAATATTTAATATTTCATCTTTTAGATTAATAAAACGATTTGTGTTTTTATTAGTAAAAACAGGGTCTATGCAATGAACAGAAGCTCCTTTTGACGAACATCCATTTTTATCAAAAAAGTCTTCTATTTCATTATTGCAGTCAAAGTCATCATCTAATAAGTCTTTAGATACTGAAAAATATAATGCGATCAATTCATTTGTTGAAAAATCTAACAGCCTAGTTGGTATATCATAATGCTGCATTATATACAAATAATCAACTAAACTAAAATCTTTACATTTTTCTGGATAATAAATTTTATAGTATTTTATAAATTCATCAATTGCATGTAAATCTGATTTCATTATTGCATCTGATTTTCTGAAAAATTCCCCATTTATTGATCGACCGCTATTTTTAATACCAATTATACTTTTTTCTCTAAATAATGAGGGTTCTAATGAATATGTTGCATTACTCATTCCTCTATACCAAAACTTTTTTTTGTTCGATTTTAATTCTGAAATAATTTTTGAATATTCATCAATATTTTTCGCGACTTTTAAATTCATTTTATTTTAAGTTGACTTTTAATTTGATTTTCGAACTGCTGTATTTCTCCAAACGAATTAAACTCATTTACCCCAATAATCAAAACATGAAAAGAAAAATACTTGCTTTTCCGTAATGAGGTTTATTGTGGCTTTTGGCTGTAAACCATAACACAAACCGAATAGCGGCTTTTTTTCGATAAATTAAATGTTATTATTGTCTAATATTTGTCTTAAAATGCTGTCAATTTCTAAAATTTGAGGCATTAGTCTTTC